>FWPU01000072.1_pt1 | contig 300498 bp, 231 predicted proteins | sample 2228361 | NCBI WGS metagenome assembly FWPU01 (sample SAMEA103939777, study PRJEB20133) | metagenome
TCGTTGATGGCTTTCTTGCCGTCGGCGAACATCATGAGCGTGTTCGGCGCGGCGAACAGCGGATTGGGAATGCCCGCAAACCCGGGACTCAGACTGCGCTTGATGACCACCACCGTACGCGCCTGGTACCTTATGCGCTGCTATGTCGCGCTTGAAGAAGCCGGGGGACTTGGCAAGCTTGCGAGGGGGAATTTAGCTCTTTACAAGAAGCGTGCCTTGGCTTATTATTGTTATGACACTGAATGTCGGCGATGAAGAAATTCTCTTTCAAAATCCGGTTTCTGACACCCGCATTTCTCGGTGATGCCGAGCAAGCGTGCCGCTGGCGAACCCCTCCTTTTAAGGCTTTGCTCCGACAGTTCTGGCGCATGGCCTACGCTGCCGACCATAAATTCCGCGTTCCCCTTGATAACATGCGGACCGATGAAGGACTGCTTTTCGGGAATGCGTGGCTAACAATCCAGGAAGGTGGAAAATCAAAAGCCGCTTTCACAAAAAGTCTCGTCCGAATCCGGCTTGACAGTTGGGAGCGCGGCGAGGAAACCAAGGCAACCTGGGGCAAGAAAGACCGCCAGACAAAGCTCAAACATCCCGAGGTCGAAACGCCGATCGGGGCTTTGCTGTATCTCGGTTACGGGCCTCTGGCCACCCAGAGAGAGGAAGAGAAGGGAGTGACCAATTGGGTGACGGTTCTCAACCGTCATTGTGCAATCCGTGCCGAAGAAGTGGCAAGATTCACGATCGCCGTCCCCGACGGCGACGAGCGCCCCGCGCTCAACGAACTGCTCGAACGAAATATTCCCAGGATCGAGCAAGCGCTTTATCTGATGCACCTTTACGGGACTGTCGGCGGACGCAGTCGCAACGGCTGGGGCTCGTTCGTTCTGGAGCCTGTGGAGGGCACAGCGCCACTTACGGGTCAACCTCCGTTGCGGGAATGGCGAAAGGCCTTAGGGTTGGACTGGCCTCATGCTCTGGGCGCCGATGAACAGAACCGCCCACTGATCTGGCAAACGGAACAGACTTACACGGATTGGGAAGAAGTCCTGCGCGACCTGGCACGCATCAAACTGGGATTCCGCACCCAACTGCAGCTTTCGGGAACCATACCCCGCGATGTCCCTGACCGCTGCTGGTTGGGGTATCCCATTCCCAAGCGTCCGGTTAAGGGGTGGGACAAAAGCGCACGTCTGCCAAACAGTCTTCGCTTCAAGGTACGGCCGGCGCCGGATGACCCGCAAAAACTAGTCGGCGTTATCTTTCATGTGCCGTGTAAGCCTCCCGAAAAGTTTGAACCGAACGTGCCGTCGCTCGTGGATACCTGGAAGACCGTCCACCAGTTTCTCAATGAGCTTCTCAAGCTCCCGAAGCAAAGAACGTTTGCGTGGTTGGCAGACAACCAGCGCAACCAGCTCAAGGATCTTGTTAAGTCCGTAACTTTGAAGCGAATCCAGGAGTGAGCCATGGCGGATGCGGAGTTCATCTGGAAGACGAAGGTAGCGGCTCGACTGCATGATCCCGCCGAAAAGGCTTTGGTGCTCCTGCGCGATCCGGCCGGGCATGAGGGAGGGACGTCACGGGTCCTGCAACGCATGCTTGGATTGCTCGAAATTCGTGAAGAGACGGTGTCGCAAGATGAAGGTTCCTCGATGGCAGCCCTGGTCTTCCGTGAGGGCTTACCAAGCGCGATTTATCGGCTTGTCCGGCGCGCGGATTGGTGGGCAGCCTCAGCCGACCGCCCGAATTGGCCCCTGGAAAAGCAGGTCCGGCAGGGCTCCGAGAGGGAAGCCGAGTTCGCCAAAGTCAGCGACTGGGCACAGGTCAATTTTACAGATCAGCCCGTATTGATCCATCCTCTGACCGGGGAGTTCTTTCAGTTAAAAGGCAAACTGTGGGATGTTGACTACCGGGACGTCAAGCAGCGCAGCCTCGATCACTTCGGTCATTTGCTCAAAGCAGTGGGCAGTGCTGTTTCCACAGCGGACGATTGGCGCAAAATCTTGCTGACCTTGTGGCGGTTCGGCCCCGAGCTCATCGAGGCGAAAGACCACGGCGCCCTGGGCCAGCTCTGGACATTGCTGCCGGCCGATACGCGTGTGCCGGATCACTCCATCTGGGATCATCTGGACCTGGTCTCCGCTTTTGCCGGAGCCTTTGCCGCGGACCCTGGCGAGGCGGTGGCTTTGCTCATTGTCTCGCTCGGGCCCGTGCAAAGTTTCATCGCCGCTGCTCGTAAGACCGACGACTTGTGGGCCGGATCCCATTTGCTGTCCCGGCTGACCTGGGAAGCGATGAAACCGCTGTGCGAGGAGCTGGGCCCGGACTGCGTCCTTTTCCCCCGACTGCGGGGCGTGCCGATTGTGGACCTCTGGCTCACAGAAGAGATGGCGCTACCACGCGACCTCTTCGATGCTTGTGAATGGCGCACAGCCGCTGCGGATGTCAACCCTCTGTTTGCGGCATCCCTACCCAACCGTTTCGTGGCTCTCGTGCCAGCCGGACGGGCTGACAAACTGGCTGAAGCTTGCCGTGAGCGAGCGCGCCAGTGGCTGCTCGGCCTCGGCTTGCGCGTGGTGGATCGTCTGCTCGAAGTCGCCGGCGTGCGCGAGCCAGGATCTCCACGGGATGAGACCGTCTACGCATATCAACAGGTTCCGGAGCAATTGAAAGACTTTCCGGAAGTCCACTGGGCGGCCGTGCCCTTCGCTCTGATCAAGGTCAAGAACCAGGAAAAGCAAACCGATTTGGAAGTCAATGAGTTGCACCAAGCCATGGCGCCGTTTTTCGAGGGCGCAGACAACGAGCCGCCGGGATTCTTGGGCTCCACCGCCTGGAAGCTGTTGTCCAGGCAAATTAAGCTCCCCGATGGCAACGCCTTTTACGAGCCAAAGCCGGGCGTGCTTTATCCGGCGATTTACGAGCTCACCGAGCGGCTGCTGGCTTCCGCCAAGGCAGCTCGGCCGTTCGATCAGACCCTTCAGCGGGGGTGGCGCTGCACACTGACGGGCGAGGCCGAGTGGCTCGCCGAAGAACCGTCGCACTTGCAAATCCCCAAGGGGGAACGAAAGCAAACCCTCTGGACAAGGATCGCCATGCGACGTCCCGCTTGGGCGCGCGAAGGGGAGCATTTAAGCGCCCTGCCTGCCATCAAACGTTTGTGGCCGACGCTGTTTGCGGAAGAGATTCGGCAATCCACAACGAAGAAGGAGGAAGCCATCGAACGCCCCAAAGACAAGGCCCTTACGGAAGATACGCAGCGCGACACAAAGGCGGGAGCGGCTAGGTTTGTGGTTTCCACACACACGATGTCCTTGGCTCACCACCTGCGCGAGTGGGCCGAGAAGAACCTGCCGCTCGATAGCGAGCTGAAGGATGCCATGGAGAGGGCAGCCGCCGAACCTGTCGTGTTGCCGGCGAGGCTCATCCGTCTGGTGACCGACGAGGAGCGTCGTCAGTTCGCCCGACGCATTGCCGGCTACCTGGATTGGACCCGCGAGTCCGAAGACGAGGCTACCTATCAGCAAGCCAGGCGGCTTGTCGCACGGGCCTTGGGGTTGATGCGAGCTGACGGTAGACCGCTCCCGCTCGAGACCTACTACGCCTTGTTGCTGATGGACGGCGACAGGATGGGCGCCATTCTTTCGGGGACCGATGAGCGGACCACGATCAGCTTTCTAGAGAGCTTCCATCCCTCGGTCCGCCAGGGTTTTGAGGAGCGTTTCCGCTCTCAGAAGGAGCTGATGGATTACGGAAGGGAAAGGCGACCTGTCTCTCCGGCGCGTCACATTGCCATCTCGGCTGCGTTGAATGATTTCTCCCTGCGTATCGCACGGCACATCGTGGAAAGCGAGCACGCAGGCCACCTGATTTACTGCGGCGGCGATGATGTGCTCGCGATGCTCCCGGTGGCGGATGCACTCAGTGCGGCGCAGCGGTTACGCTTGGCTTATAGCGGACGCGGCGAGACCGAGCAGGAATTGGCCCCCCACGAACTCCGCCAACATCACAAGTTGGTTTGCAGGCGCGGGTTTGCCTATCTGAACGGCCGCTTGATGCGCATGATGGGGCCAGGTGCCTCTGCCTCCTGCGGCATCGTAGTTGCACACCATCAGGCGCCCCTAACAATGGTACTCAGCGAAGTACGTTCTGCCGAAAAGCGAGCCAAGGACTATCGCCGCTGGAAAGACGGCGGGTGGGTCACCCGGGATGCCCTACAGATTACGATCCTGAAACGCTCAGGTGGTGCCTTGCGAGTGTCGGTAGATTGGGATGGGCCTTTGAAGGTCCTTGGGGAGCTACGGGAGTTTCTGGCCGATCCGAAGGTATCGCGACGAGCGGTCTTTCACACGCTGGAGCGCTTGGAAGACCTACCCGATCCGGACTCAGGCCTGCCGCGCGAGGAGTGGCGCGCGATGCTTGAAAGTCTGCTGGCTTATCAGCTCATGCGGCAGGCAGAGAAACCGGCCAAGGAGCGCGCTGCGGATTTGGGTAAGAAAATTGCGGGATTGGTCTATGAACAACTTCCCCCGCCTGAAGCCGTGGATCACTCGGCCGCCTCTTCGGGGCCTCGCGAGCTCCGGCAGGCACAAAAGTGGCGCCGGTGGCTGGCCGATTTCCTCAGGGTGGCCGAATTCTTGGCTCGCGAAGTTCGAGCGGGAGGATAGGCATCGTGAGTAACTACGTCTATCGCTTTATTAACCCCATCGATGTACTATTCGCCCGGGGGAACAAGTCCTTCGGGGATCCAGGCAGCTATGGTGCGTCGCTTGTCCCTCCTTGGCCTAGTGTGGTGGCAGGCGCGTTGCGAAGCCGAATCCTGGTTGAAGACAAAACGGATTTAGCGGCCTTTGCCGCCGGCAAATTGACGCACCCCATCCTGGGCACGCCCGAACAGCCGGGTGTCTTCCGCTTGAGGGCCTTCCATCTTGCGCGGCGTTTTGCCGACGGGAGAACGGAACTCCTGGCGCCACCTCCGGCTGACCTGGTGATCTCTGAACCCGCTGCTACTGGGGTGAAAGAGAAGGGCGAGAAAACCCTGGTCCAGATGATCTCGCCCACACCGCTCAGCGTTAACAAGTCGGGTTGGACCAGCTCGTATCCCCTCCCCCTCCATCCGGTTCTTCGACAGAAGCTGCGTACCAAGCCGGCGGATAGGCGGTGGCTGACGGAGTCTGGTTGGAAAAAGTATTTGGACGGGAAGGTTGACCTAATCCAGGACGACCTGATAGACACCAAACGGCTGTGGGACGTAGATGTGCGGGTCGGTGTTGGTCTGGAGGCCGCCACCAGGGCCGCTGCCGAAGGTCGCCTTTTCACGGTGGAGGCGGTGGCATTCCTCAAACGTGAACACGGGGTGGATTATGACGTGGGCTTCCTGGTGGCGGTAGCCGGGCTACCACAGGACGATTCTCTTCGTCCGGGGGTTCTTCGCTTGGGCGGCGACGGCCGCGCAGCGGCTTTAGAAGCTGTTCCGGAGTACAAGCTACCAGAACCCGACTATGAGCGGTTCGCTGCCGAAAGAAAGTGTCGCTTGATCTTGGCGACGCCCGGGATTTTTCAGAAAGGATGGTTGCCGGATGGAGTGAAGAAGGAGAAAGAGGAATCTGGCCCAGTTTTTCACTTTGAGCTGCAAGGCGTGCGTGGCAAGTTGGTAGCCGCTTGCGTGCCGCGCGCCGAGGTCATTTCGGGTTGGAACCTGGCCAAGGGGTTCCCCAAAGAAGCTCAGCGGGCGGTTCCCGCTGGAGCTGTGTACTGGCTAGATGAATTGGAAGCGCGCCCGGAGGATTTGAAGCGGCTGGCGGAAAGCGGCCTGTGGGCCGAGCCGTGCCCCCACCCCCAGCGGCGCGCCGAAGGTTTCAACCTGGTTTGGGTTGCGGCATGGGCCGAAGGCCCAAAAACGAAGAGCTTGTGAAGGAGTAACTATGTTCGAGAAACGTGCTGCTGTTTTCCTTTACGCCGTCAGTCCCGTTCATATGGGAGCGGGACAGGCCATCGGCGTGATTGACAATCCCATCCAACGGGAGCGCCACACCGAACATCCCTGCTTTGCGGGATCTGGAATCAAGGGCGCAGTGCGGCACAACTTCAAAGTCCTCGGTGGGGATGAGAAGTTCATTGAGAAATTATTCGGGCCCGAGCCGGGCGGCGCTCTGTATGCAGGCGCTGTGAGTTTCGGGGACGCCTACTTAGTTGTGCTGCCGATCCGCTGCCTCAAAGAAGGCTATGTCTACGCGACCTGTACGCAAGCGCTCGAGCGCACGCGCAGACTCCTGACGGTGCTCGGTGTGAATCTTGCGTGGCCCGAGTTGCCGCCGCCAGCCGAGGGCACCTGCCTGTTGAGCAATGAAAAACTGCTCTCCAGCGCGAAAAAGTTGCATCTTGAAGCATTTGAGTACGAGGCCACGCCGTCCCCGGAGGTGAAGGCCATTGCCTGTGAGCTGGCCCAAAAAGCTATCCCCGAGGATCCCAGCTTCAAATTCTTCCGCCACAAGCTGGAAAGAGACCTGGTCGTTCTTTCCGACACCGATTTTGGCTATTTCGCCCGCCATGCCATGCTCGTCGAGCCGCATGTCCGCATCAACGCGCTGACAGGCACCGCTGACGAAGGCGGTTTGTTCTACACCGAGAACCTGCCGCCAGAGTCCATTTTGGTAGCGCCGGTGTTGACCAGTGTGAGTCGGAACGGCGCCGACGCTGCTCCCGAGCGTCTTGAAGCCGCCGACGTTCTGTGCAAAATCAAGAACGTTATCCATGGCAAGGTCCTCCAGCTTGGAGGCGATGCGAGCACCGGGCGTGGATTGGTCGTGGCACGTGTAGTGGAGGCTTGAAGATGGTGAAACAACATTCCCTCACCCTAGAGCAACTCCGCGCCAAGAACGCCTGGGAGAAATCCAGCGGTTACGCAAAGGAGGAAATCAACTTCGCAAAGGGGCTGCCGGCCCTGATCATGAACTCGGGACTGATGCAAGCCTTGGCCTTTTGCCACCAAAAGGGTGACGCGCAGGAGAGGGTGGCTCAAGACCTGCGGGAGTGGCTTTGCTCGCGCTTTAAGAGCCTCGAAGGCAAGACAGAATTTGTGTCGTTCATGGAGGCGCTGTTAAATTCTACCGCGCGCAACTACCAGGAGATCACTGCGGAGGCCTTCGCCTGGCTGCGGTGGCTGCGTCAAATGGCCGCCGCGCGCAGCGGTAGTTAACTCCGGAGGGAATGCATGCCTGTTGCCGCCGTGCCTAAGTACTTGGGGACGAGTTTTGAAGATGCCTCCCCGGCGATGCGCTTCGGCTTGCTCCTGCCGATCTGGACAACCCGCAAGGACCAGGAAGAGGAAGTTCAAAAACGCGCCACGGCACGCAGTCAAGAAGGCCGAAAGCTTGCCGCAGCTTTGAAGGAATGCGGTAAAGATGCCGTGATCAAAGACTTAGTAGCCAAGCGGCTGCTACCCGGCTTGTGGGACAAGAATGACTTTGGAGCGCGAGAATCATGGGCCACGATCAAGAAACTCACTCCAGCAGATAAGGCCCGCATGGAAGCGCTTCTAGCTCGTCAGAAGGCTCTCGCGGTGATGGCGGCCCCGATCTTGCAGCTCGAGGCCGTCGCGGTTTCGCCGTTCACTACAGGCCTGGGCAATGAGCACCCCTTGGAAAACGGCTTCGCGTTTTTGAACCCATACGGCCTGCCCTATTTGCCTGGAAGCGGCGTCAAGGGTGTACTGCGGCAGGCCGCGCGCGAGCTGGCCTCCGGGGTCTGGGGCGATACTCGTGGTTGGTCCGCCGAGCCAAAGTACGAGGTGATCCTCGAAGAGGCAAGCTCACCTGAAACTCCGGAGGAGGATGACGAAAATTCGGACAAGCGAAGGCTAATGCTCAGCGCGCTCGATGTACTTTTCGGCCGCGAAACCGAGGAGGGCGAAAAAGATCACTTCCGCGGGGTGCTCTGTTTCTGGGACGTGATTCCCCGAATCCCTCGCGATGAGCCGCTGCTGGTCGAGATCATGACGCCGCACCAAAGTCATTATTACCAGCAGAAAGCAGCACAGCAGAGCACCACGCCGCACGACTCCGGGCAACCGACCCCAATCTGCTTTCTCACTGTGCCACCCGCCTCAACCTTCCTGTTTCATGTCACCTGCGACATGCTGCGACTGCAAAGATGCGCTCCGGAGCTGGCCGCAGATAGCCGCTGGGAAAAGCTCGTCATCGCAGCTTTCGAACATGCTTTTCAGTGGCTCGGTTTCGGCGCCAAGACCGCGGTGGGCTACGGGGCCATGAAGCGCCAGCAGGTACAGATGAGCGACGAAGTCAAACGAGCAGCGCCGTCGGAGCCAACCCCACAACCGGTAACCGCAGGGGGACAACCGCCTGCAATCCCGCCCGACGTCGAGATCTGGCCCCAGGCAGATCTTCTTTTTAATCCCGGGCGACGATCCGTAATGGCGACGTATGCGAATCAGCGAAGCGCTGAATTGAGCGGGACCGGCCTCGAGGAACTCCTGGCACAATTAGGTGAGCACCTCGCAGAGCGGCTCCGCCGGGAGCGCAAGCTTACGGCTGTGCGAGTTCTGGTCCGCAGGCTGGGCAATAAAGTCGAGCTCGTGGGTCTTGTGCAGAGCTGAGGGGCCGGACGGAATCAACGGCCGCCGCCCGCGAGCGGCAACTGCGCGCGAAAACCGGAGAAATCCAGCGGTTGGGAGCGTGGTACGTTCCCGAGGTAGCGAGATAATGTTCGCTGGATGCTGCGCCAGGCGGTCCGGTGCCTTCCCCCATCCCCCTCAGGCCGCCACCGCGGACTCCGTCAGGGCGCGGGCGATGTCGTTGATGGCTTTCTTGCCGTCGGCGAACATCATGAGCGTGTTCGGCGCGGCGAACAGCGGATTGGGAATGCCCGCAAACCCGGGACTCAGACTGCGCTTGATGACCACCACCGTACGCGCCTGGTCCACGTCAATGATGGGCATGCCTGCGATGGGCGACTTGGGATCGGTGCGCGCCAGCGGATTCACGACGTCGTTAGCGCCGATGACGATCGCAACGTCGGTCTGCTTGAGCAGCGGGTTGATCTCCTCCATCTCTTTGAGATCCTCATAAGGGACGTCGGCTTCCGCCAGCAGCACGTTCATGTGACCCGGCATGCGGCCGGCCACAGGATGAATGCCGTAAAGGACCTCCACGCCGCGGGACTTCAGCAGAGCGGCCAGAGCCTGCACGGCGTGCTGGGCCTGCGAAACCGCCATGCCGTAGCCGGGCACGATGACCACGCGTCGCGCCGTCTCCAACAGCATGGCCACTTCTTCCGCCGAAGCCGCCTTCACCTTGCCGGCATACACGGCGTCGGCGGATGCCGCCTGGGCCACTTCGGCTCCGAAGCCGCCGAACAACACGTTCGTGAGTGAGCGGTTCATCGCGCGGCACATGATGCTGGTGAGAATGATGCCCGAGGCGCCGACCAGGGAGCCGGCGATGATCAGCATGTTGTTGGAGAGCACGAAGCCGGTGGCGGCGGCCGCCAGTCCCGAGTAAGAGTTCAACAGCGAAATAACCACCGGCATGTCAGCGCCTCCGATGGGGATGGTCGCCAGCACGCCCAGCACCGAGGCCACGCCCACAAGCCACCAGTAAGCCGGGACGTTCGTGGGGTCGGCCACCAACCAGATGGCCAGCGCGAGCGAAGCCAGCGCCACGCCCGCGTTCAGTGCGTGCTGGCCTCGAAAGACCACCGCGTTGCCGGAAATCAGCTCTTGAAGCTTACCGAAGGCCACCAAACTCCCCCAGAAGGTAACCGCGCCGATCAGGCCCGAAGCCGCCGTGGCCACCGTGAACTGTCCGGTGAGGCCGCCGGGTGCGGCTTGGGTTTCGATCAAGGCCGCGCCGGCCACCAACACCGAAGCCGCGCCTCCAAAGCCGTTGAGCAAGGCCACCATTTGCGGCATGGCGGTCATGTGGATTTTCAGCGCCAGCAGCGCACCCACGGCCGAGCCCACCACCAAACCCGCCAGGATCGTCTGGTAGCTGACGATGCGCTGGTCCAGCAGCGTCACCACCACGGCGATCAGCATGCCTGTGGCGCCCAGCAAGTTACCCCGTACCGCGGTGCGGGGATGGGAGAGCCCCTTGAGTCCGAAGATGAAGAGCGCAGAGGCCACCAGGTAAGAAAGATTGACGAACCACTGAGGCACGACTTATTTTCTCCGAAACATTTCAAGCATTCGATGTGTAACCAGAAATCCGCCCACCACGTTGATGGTGGCGAAAATCACAGCCAGCAGACCCAGCACCGCGGTCAGCGTTGTGTGCCCGACTCCCGCCGAGAGCAATGCGCCCACCAGAGTGATGCCGGAAATGGCGTTCGATCCCGACATCAGCGGCGTGTGCAGCGTGGGGGGAACTTTCACGATGACCTCGAAGCCAACAAACAGCGCCAGAACGAAAACGGTTACGGCGGCGATCAGACTCTCCATGGAAACCTCCTCAAGATTTCGGCAGCGCAGCGCCGACCTCACGCAGCCTCGGGTGCACCACTTCCCCGCCCCGCGTCAGCATGGTTTCCCGGACGATGGGATCTTCCGTATCCAGACGCAGTTGGCCATCGCGCACCAGGTGCGTGAGGAAAGCGGTCACGTTCCGCGCATACATCTGGCTGGCGTCGTGCGGCACGCTGGCAGGCAGATTCAGCGGACCCAGTATAGTGACGCCGTATTCCAGCGCCGTCTCGCCCGGCCTCGTCAACTCGCAGTTGCCGCCACGTTCCGCCGCCAGATCCACGACGACCGAGCCGGGCTGCATGGCGGCCACCATCTCGCGCGTGATCAATAGCGGAGCCCGACGCCCCGGTACGGACGCGGTGGTGATCACAACATCGCTTGCTGCCACGGCGCGCGTCAATAACTCTCGTTCCCGCCGATGGAACTCCTCATCCTGCGCCTTCGCGTAACCGCTGGCATCCTCTCCGGCAGCCTCGAGCGGCAATTCCAGGAAGCGCGCACCCAGACTCTCGACTTGCTCTTTGACCGCCGGACGCACGTCGTACGCTTGCACCACGGCGCCCAGCCTTCGCGCGGTCGCGATGGCCTGGAGGCCGGCCACCCCCGCCCCGATCACCAGCACGCGTGCGGCGGGTATGGTACCTGCCGCGGTCATTAACAGGGGGAACATCTTGTTGAGGTGCTGGGCAGCCAAGAGCACCGCTTTGTAACCTGCCACCGTGGCCATCGAGGACAGCGCGTCCATGCTTTGCGCGCGTGTGATCCGCGGCATCAGGTCCATCGCGAAAGCGATCACCCCGGCGGCGGCCAGCTCTTCGATCTCCTTGGCGGCCCACAGAGCATCGAAGAAGCCCACGATGGCCTGCCCGGCCCGCATGCGCTTCAGATCCGCCGCGCCTTCGATGGGGTTGGCGCTGAAAGCTCGTACTTGAACGATAATGTCCGCCGTCTGGAAGAGCTCATCCCGCGTGCTCAAGCGGGCGCCCTTGGATTCATATGCGCTGTCCGGGAAGCCCGCAGCCTCTCCGGCGCTGCGCTCCAAGAGGACTTTGAGCCCCGCGCGGTCCAGAGTGGGCAGAACGATAGGCGTCAGCGCCACGCGCTGCTCGGCCGGATAGGTTTCCTTAGGTACGCCGACAATCATCTCCTGCTTCGGAACCCTTCAATTGACCAGATGCAAGAGAAGCACCCAGGTCACAAGAAAATCAAGACTTACTCGAACCAAGTTTAACACCGAACGGCTCGTCAGGGACAGCGAGTCTTATGGCCGAGCCCTCTGGATCAAAGATTACGGAATCGCTGCCTGAGCGGCTGAGAAGCGCAGGCGCACAAAAAAGCCTGCCTCCCCACGCGGAAGAGGCAGGCAGGAGGGAAGAATCACAACATCCGGGTCTAACGGGGACCCCCTACGCGACCGCCGCCGGAACGGGACGCGCCGCCTCGAACCTGGCCGCCGCCCCGAATTTCCCCGCCGCCGCGGACCCCGCCGCCACCTCGAATTTCGCCGCCGCGACTTTCGCCGCCTATGCGGCCACCGCCTTCGAATCGCGGCGCGGCCCTCTCACGCACGATTGGTGGATTGATGAAGATCGGTTCGCTTCGTCCAGGCTCGGCATACCGGGGTTCGGAACGCGGCTCCATACCGCGCCACCGTGGCATGGCGCGCTCCTCTCCGAGGTCGCTGCGTCGAGCCGGCGAATCGGGGAACCTGCGCCAGCTTTCCTCCGGCTGCCGACGAAGGCTGCCCTCGCCACGCTCCGCCTCTGTCGGCAGACGACGAATCCAACCGCCGGACGAACTCGAACCTTCAGGCGCGCCCCGGATTACAGGGGCGCTTTCGCGGCGGACGGGCTCGCCGAAGCGGCGCCACCCCGTACCCTCAGTAGCCGGAGGTGTAGCACCGGATTCACGCGGACTTTCGCCAAAACGCCGCCACTCGCCGGGCCCGGCGCCTTCCGTCCGCGGCCTGTTGTCCGGATCTCCCACCCGGCGCCAGCCGGGACCACCGTACGAGGGCACAGCAGGCATCGAGCTATCAGGCGAGCTCGCGCCGAACCGTCGCCACTGGCTGCCGGAGCCGGCCGCGCCCTCCGTGCGCGGCAGGTTGCCAGTCTCACTGCGGACAGGCTCGCCCAGCCGCCGCCAGCCCGGGGTCACCACGCCGGGAGCGCTGCCGGTAGCCTCACTCCGTGCGGGTTCGCCGACGCGCCGCCAGCCGCGCTCCTCGACGCTCCGGGTCAGGTTGCCGCCTTCGTTTTCCGATCGCCAACCACGGACCTCGCCTCCGCCACGCGGCAGGTTCGCGGGTTCGCTTTCTGCGCGCCAGACCCGAACATCGCCGGAGCCACGCGGCAGGTTGCCGGATCCCGCTCGAGGCATTTCAGGCATGTTCGCGGCCGGTCCCGCCTCGCGAATTCGCCCGGGTTCCCCTGCGGCACGAACCGATCCCGGAGCAGTCTCGGCCGGGGCGCCGAAGGTCCGCCGCACGATTTGCTCCATCCCGCGCCGCTGTTCTTCGAATGGCACCCGGTCAACCGGGGAGGTCGGGCGGCGGGTGAAAAATCGTTCGGCTTCAGTGCGCGGCAGGGCTCTGACCACGCGCGCCTGCGAATCGGCAAAGCGCACGCTCTCAGCTGCGGGTATCACGGGCAGGGGACCTTGCACCAAGCTGGCGCGGTGGAACTCGCCCTCGCCCAGGCGCACCGAATGAATGCGCCCCCCTCGCGCGAAGCCCTCGATATCGGCCCCGCTGATGGCGTTGACCACGCGCGCATTCCGGTAGATGTTCACGATCTGAACGTTGTTGACGATCCGCACGCTGTTGTCAACGTAAGTCGGATGGCGGTACCAGCCGTAGTAACGGCGCCCGTACCAGGGATAATAAGGTTCATACGGAGCCAGCGGCACCCAGCCGACGCGCCCGAATCCGAAGCCGATGTGCACGCCGCCCACCCGGAAGCCGAAGAAGGCCACCAGGGCCGGACGCCAGTAATGCCGGCGATAGCGCGGGCCGGGGTACCAGCACCAGCCGTAGGGTCCGTGCCAGAACCAACGGCCATAATGGAACGGCGCCCAGCCCCAGGGATCGTAGCTCAGCCACGTCCAGCCGTACCAATCCACCCAGACCCACCGCCCGTGCCTGTAGGGAGCCCACCAGGAAGCTACGCCCCATGGAGTCCAGACCCAGCCGTAGGGCGCCACCCATACCCAGCGCCCGTAGTAGTCCAGTTCATCGGCGCCGTAAATGTCGCGGCTCACGTAGTGATAGGTGCGTGTGCGCTCCAGATACCGGTCGCGATCTTCGTTCCAGCGATCGAAACTGTCGCGGGCGATGGCATCCACCGTGCGGAACTCCGGGTTGGAGGCCTCCCCGCGCACCAGCATCGTGCGACCTGACCGCAGTCGCTCAACGCCCGTCGGCGTGTAGATCTCCGTCTCCCCGGAACGAACCGTGATTTCCGTTTGCCCGCTATCAGTCACCGTAATGCGGTAGCTGCCTTTGCGGACCGGGCGCACGGAGACGCTAGGCGTGTTAACCTCGATCTCGGCATCGGTATCCCGCAGTACGCGCAGCATCACCGTGCCACTGGCCAGGCCGACCTGATAGCGCCGGTGCTCGAGCTCCGTCAAGCGCACCTCAGTGTTCGAACTCAGCCGGATCATGGTCGCCCAATCGAACTGAACCTCCGCACGCGAACCCACGCCCGTCAGCACCCGATCCTCAACGACCAGGGGCGCATTGACCGCCGCCGCCACCCAATCGCCGGAATCGCCCCGGCGTACGGAAACGTCACCGCTTATGAGGCTCAGACGCGCCACGCCGCGCCCGGGACCGTCATCGTCCTCGGCGCGGACGACCGCCGGCGGCGCTAACCCTATCGCCAGCAGGATCACCCAACTTCTCCGCATGGTCGCCTCCCGGCCACCCGAGGCCGCGGAGCATTGGCTCGCTGCCCGGGCAGCTCCGCCAGGATTGACGCACACGAGATGCCAATTCTGATCCGACTGATTTCTCAGCCTCTTACGCTATCATGGGGTTCTATGGCGGCGGCCGAAAACCACCACCGCGCACCAATTCCACCACCGATTGCCTGGCTGCGCCGCTTGCTGATGCCTTTGCTGCTGCTAGCCCTGACCGTCGGCTTCTACTGGAAGTTGGTCCTGACCGATCAGTACACCTGGCTCGAGAGCCCGGACCTGGCCTACCAGGTGCTGCCCTGGTATCAGTTCCAGGCCGGTGAGTGGAACCAGGGGAGCTTCCCGCTCTGGGACCCCTACCTCTGGGGAGGACAGTCCCTCATCGGACAGGCACAGCCCGGCGCCGCTTATCCTCTGAACTGGCTCCTGTTCCTGCTGCCCTTGCGCAATGGCTGGATCCGCCAGGCGTACTTGCACTGGTACTTCGTACTGATTCATTTCCTCGGCGTGCTGTTCGCTTACTGGCTGGCCCGCGACCTGAAGCTCTCCCAGCCGGCTTGTGTGCTCGCGGGCGTAGCCTTCAGCTTCAGCGGCTACGTGGGAACCACCGACTGGCCGCAAATGTTGAATGGCGCCATCTGGACCCCGCTGGTCTTCCTATTTTTGTTGCGGACTCTGGACGGGGTACGCCCCTTGGTCAATGCCGCCCTCTCGGGAGCCTTTCTCGGCATCGCCTGGCTGAGCGGGCATCATCAGGGTCCGATCTACATGACGCTGGCTGCGTCCGGGGTATGGCTCTTCTACATCTTTAAACGGGGCCTCCCCGAGTGGGCGTTAGTTCGGCTCGCCGCCGTGTTCCTGATCTTCGCGTTATTGGTCGGAGCACTGCAAATCCTCCCTGCCTACGAGTACGGCAAGCTGTCGCGCCGCTGGGTCGGTGTTGAAGAACCGGTAGGGTGGAATCAGAAAGTGCCTTACCTGGTTCATACCCAATATGCGTTCTATCCTCTCTCGGTGCTGGGCATCCTGATTCCGGGCGTCCATCGGCACAGCGATCCGTTCGCGGGGGTGGTCATTACGACCCTGGCGCTGTTGGCCGTAGCCCTGGCGTTCCGCGAGCGTGCGGTCCGACTGCTGGCTGCCGTGGCCCTTGGAGGGCTGCTGTTCTCACTGGGGCACAATAACGTCTTTCATGGGATCGTGTACGCCCTGGCGCCTTTGGTAGACAAGGCGCGGACTCCGGCGGCGGCGATCCTCATATTTAACTTTGGGTTTTCCCTCCTAAGTGCATATGGGATGGATAGATTTCTAACCAGTCGGGAATCTCCATGGCCACGCCGAGCCTGCTTAGCTTTGTTAGCTTGGTCGGCGGCCCTGCTGTTGCTCAGCCTGGCAACGCTGGTGGTCGGCAAACAGCCCGAGGATCGCTATGCACTGACCGCTCTGGTTGCCCTCCTGGCTGCAGCAGCCTTTTGGGGCGGTTGGCGCGGGATGCTCTCTCCGAGGGCTTTTCAGGCCTGCCTGATTGCATTGGCGCTGATCGAGTTAGGCAATGTCTCCGGCTACCTGCTGCCGCATCGGCTGGAAAAGCAGCGCACAATCTATCTTAAGAAAATGGCAGAACACTCTGATTTAGCAGAGTTTATTCGTAATGAGCCCTGGCCGGCCCGAGTCGTCATCAACAGCTCCGAGATCCCCTATAACTTTGGCGACTGGTACGGCGTGGATGTCTTCGGCGGATACCTGGCGAGCCTGACCGACAACCTTCTGCGCTTGGGCTTGCATTCCGAGCGAGTGCAGAACTTGATGGGCGCGACCTACTTCATCGCCTCCGAGCCGCCCCGTCCTGGGCTTCGCGAGGTTCACCGCGGAAAGTCGGGATTGAACGTGTACTTCAACCCGGATGCCCTGCCCCGCGCTTGGACCATCCACGCTCTAAAAGGCGTCGCTGATGACAATCAGGCGCAAGCGCTGCTGGATGATCCGGGCTTCGATCTGCGGCGGCAGGGATGGATTCGGGGCGAGCCTCCCCAACTCGAGGTCTGTTCTCCGGATGAGGATTCCGTCCGGCTCCTGAGTCGCGAGGCGAAGCGCGTCGAGATCGAAGCCCGGATGGCCTGCAAAGGCATGGTGGTCCTGAGTGAAGTCTACTTTCCGGGATGGGAAGCCCGGGTGGACGGCAAGCAAGTTCCGGTTCATGAGGTCTATACGGCCCTTCGGGGGGTGGTGGTTGAGCGGGGGCTGCACCGCGTCGAGATGAGGTACCGCCCCCGCTCGGTGGTGCTTGGCGGCATAGGAACCTTCGTGGGGCTAACGGCTGCCTGCTTTCTGGCCTGGCGGGTGCGGCGACGCACGCCGAGGGAGCCGAATCCTAAAGATTGGGGAGGGTCGGCATGATCCGTACGCGCCCCATCCCGCGCGTTCCGCGGTCGCTGCCCGAAGTGCACGCCAGCGTGCAGACCTCGCATCCCTCGATCTGGCGGCGGATGTTTGCCTTTGCCGGGCCGGCATATTTGGTCAGCGTGGGTTACATGGACCCGGGGAACTGGGCCACTGATCTGGAGGGGGGCGCTCGATTCGGTTACCAGTTGCTCTGGGTCCTGGTGATGTCCAATCTGATGGCGATCCTGCTCCAGACGCTGAGCGCCAGGCTGGGCATCGTCAGTGGGCGCGATCTGGCGCAGGCCTGCGCGGAGAGCTACCCCCGGCCGGTGGTCTGGCTCATGTGGGTGCTATGCGAGATCGCGATTGCGGCCTGTGATCTCGCCGAGCTGCTGGGCGCGGCAATCGCCTTGAACTTGCTGTTCGGCCTACCGTTGCTTATCGGGGTTTTCCTGACCGCCGCCGACACGCTGTTGTTGTTGGCGCTGACTCACTTCGGCATCCGCTTGATCGAGGGCCTGATCTTGAGCCTGATCACGGTGATTGCCGGTTGCTTCTTCATCGAGCTGTGGCTGGCGCGACCTGTCTGGGGGGAGGTGGCTTCGGGTTTGATCCCCCGGCTGACGGGCGAGAGCCTTTACGTTGCCATCGGCATCCTGGGCGCGACCGTGATGCCGCACAACTTGTACCTGCACTCCGCGCTGGTGCAAACCCGCCGCATCGGGCGCACCAACGAGGACAAGCGCCGCGCCTGCCGCTACAACCTCGTTGATTCGGCGGTGGCTCTGAATGGCGCGCTGATGGTGAACGCGGCGATCCTGATTCTGGCCGCCACGGTGTTTTACAAGCGGGGCATCGTCGTAACTGAGATCCAGCAGGCCCACCAACTGCTGGCGCCGCTGCTGGGCGCCCCGCTGGCCGCGGTAGCCTTCGCCGTTGCGTTGTTGTGCTCGGGCCAATCCTCGACTTTGACCGGCACCATGGCCGGGCAAATCGTGATGGAGGGTTTCCTGCGCATCCGGATGCGGCCCTGGCTGCGGCGGTTGATCACGCGCGTGGTGGCGATCGTGCCCGCCGCCTTCGCCATCTCGGCTTTTGGCGACGAAGCTACTTACCGCCTCCTGATCCTCAGCCAGGTGATCCTCAGCTTGCAGCTCCCTTTCGCGATCATCCCGCTGATCCACTTCACGAGCGACAGGCGCCGTATGGGAGTTTTTGCGAACCCCGGTTGGGTGCGCCTGTTCGCCTGGATCGCGGCCGCCATCGTAGTGAGTCTCAACGTGCGACTCGCCGCACAGAGCATCCAGCATTGGCTGGCGACCGCGGGTCCCTGGCGTTGGTTGATCGAGCTGGTGGTGATTCCACTGGCCCTGGGCCTCCTGATCCTGTTGGCCTGGATCACCTTCCAGCCCTGGCTGCCCGAGCGCCTGCGCCGGCTGGGTCGGGTCGTCCCCGCTCCGTTGCCCGTCGCACTCGAGCCGCGCGCGCCCCTTTACCGCACCATTCTGGTTCCGCTGGATCATACCGAGCTGGATCGAGAAGCGCTGAGCCTGGCGGCGGGACTGGCTCGCGAGCACCGCTCCAAGCTCTTGCTTCTTCATGTGGAAGAAGATGTTACGAGCCAGGTCTACGGCGAGCTGTCAGAAACCTCTGAAGTGGCTGCCGGGCGTGAATATTTGGACGAGATCGCCGCGGCCCTCCGGGAGCATGGTGTTGAGGTCGAGTGCGTGCTGGGTCACTCACGCGACCCCCGAAAGGAGATCGTGCGCTTTGCACGACAGGCGCGCCCGGACCTGGTGGTGATGGGGGCCCACGGGCACAAGTGGTTCCAGGACTTGGTATTCGGAGATACAATTGATGCTGTACGTCATGCTCTGGGCGTGCCCGTGCTGGTGGTGCCCGAGAGCCGAGCTTCCTCCTGAGAGGCGGAGATGAGGCACACCGGGGCCCCGCTGGGGCTCCCTGACACAGGCCGGCTTTCGCTACACCGACTTAAGGAATTGGTTGCAAACGGATTTGGAACTGGCACGGCGCGTGCAAGCTCTCCATGGGGAGCGTCACTATGCCCGGCTTCCGCTTTCTGGTCCTGCTGGCGATGGCGACCACGGCTTCGGCGGCAACCTTAGAGCGGCTCACGCTCGAGGAAATGATCGCCAGGTCCACGGCGATCGTCCGCGGGCGTGTAGTCGCTAGCTGGACCGGAACTCGCGGCTCCATCATTTACACCCACTACCGCATCCAAGTCGGCGAGCGCTGGAAGGGCGCTCCGGCTGACCAAATCGAAGTCGTCGTGCCGGGCGGGGTGTTCGCCGGGCTGCGACAGAGTTTCTCAGGGACTCCCAGGCTGGCCCAGGGTGGCGAATACGTGCTGTTCTTGTGGACCGGCGCCAGCGGCCTGACTCACATCATCGGCTTGACGCAGGGCCTCTTCGATCTTCAGCGTGACAGCTCCGGCGCCTTAGTCGCTGCGCGGGCGGCCACGTCGGAGACCTTGCTGGATCCAGCCAGCGGACGTCCGGTACGCGATGAGCCCTTGCGCTTGAAGCTTGCCGACCTGGATCGGCGCATTCGAAGCGCTCTGGGGAGGGAGGCGGCCAAATAAATGACGGCGCGCGGGTACCGGCGGTGGTTCATCCTGGCCCTGGCTCTGGTGGCCATGACGGGGACCGCGCCCGCTTACTACCACTTCGTCCACTACGTTAACCGCTCCGGGCCCTATGTCGCCATCCCCGAGAAATTCGATCTGGCTGCGCTACCCAACCGGGCAGTCCCCTATTTTGTTTCCGAGCAAGGGCCGGCGGTTCTGGCGCCCGAGGACAGCTTCGCCGGGCTGCTGAGCCAGATTCGGTTGGCGGCGCGCACCTGGAGCGGCGTGAGCACCTCGGAATTGCGTCTGAGTTTCGGCGGACTGTTTTCCCCCGAGACCCCACGCAGCACTCCGGGCATAGACATCCTCTTCGAGGAGATGCCGCCGGGCTTGCTGGCCATGGGAGGACCGGTTGCACGAGCCGAAATTCAGCCGGGAGCGAGTGGTTCTTTCGTTCCGATTCTGCGCTCCGTCGTCATTCTCAGGCGCGACCTCTCGGACCGACCCAGCTACACGGATGGATTCTTCCTGACGTTGCTGCATGAGCTCGGGCACGCGCTCGGACTTCAGCACGCTGCGACCTCCGGTTTGATGGCTACCGATGTTACGCGGGCCGCCACGCGCGCTCGGCCCCTGACGCCCGATGACGAGATCGCGATTTCGCTGTTGTACCCCGCGCAGCAGTTCGGCGCACAGACCGGCAGTATCTCGGGTCAGGTCTGGATGAACACCGGCGAGGGCGCTGCGCTGGCCTCCGTGGTCGCCTTGAACCCTGGCGGCCACGCCGTCAGTACGCTGACCCACCCTGACGGGACGTATCGTATCGAGGGATTGGCGCCCGGCTCGTATCTGGTTTACGTGCATCCTTTGCCGCCTCCCGAGCTGGGGCCGAACGGTATCGTCCTCCCAGTAGATGGATCCGGTCGAAGCATCCCCGCGAGCAGTCCGTTCGAAACGTTGTTCTACCCGGGAACCAAGACTCCGGAGCTGGCGGGGCTGATCACGGTGAGCGCGGGATCGGTGACCGAAGGGGTCAATTTCCGCGTTCAGCGCCGCGAGGCGCCGTCGCTGTACAACGTGACCACCTATAGCTTTCCAGGATCCGTGGCGGTGAAGCCGGCTTTCGTCAATGTCAACGGGCCGAGTTCTCGTTGGTTCTTGCTGGCGGTCAGCGACAGCATGGGGCTGACCTCCGGCGGACAGCCGCTGCCGGGTTTGCGCGTCTCGTTGTTGGGCGGCGGCGCTGCGGTTTCTGAAACGCGGGCGTACGGGCCGGATCCGCGATATCTCCAGGTGGGCTTTCAATTCCACCCGATGGCCGGACCCGGGCCCCGACACCTCGTCTTTTCCTATAGCAACGACCTCTACGTTCTGCCCGCGGGGCTGAACGTCGTCAATCGCCAGCCGCCTTCCATCGCCGCGGTCACGCCGGAGCTCGACGCGGACGGGACTCGGGTGGCGGTGCTGACCGGCGCGGGGTTGAATCAAGATACCCGCATTTTGTTTGATGGAGCCGAAGCTACGGTGCGCAGCGCGGAAGAGGGACGCGTGGTGGTCCTGCCGCCGCCGGCATCGCCCGGGCATCGCGCCAACATCGTGGCGCTGAACCGAGATGGTCAAACGTCCGCGTTCCTTCACGGGCGTTCGCTGCCGCTGTACACATACGATCTCGCGGATCCGCCGTTCGTGTCGCTGTCGCTGAACACGCTGCCGGCGGGCGCGGAGGCCATGATCGAGGTGAACGGCCTGAACACCCAATTCAATGCCGACACGGTTCTGGGGTTCGGCGCCGGCGACATCAGTGTACGCCGGATGTGGGTGCTCAGCCCGACCCGTTTGCTGGCCAACGTGGCCGTGGCCCCCTCGGCGCTCCCCGCCACCACGACGCTAACCGTGATGACCGGGCTGCAAGTCTTCACGCAGCCTTTCGCCTTCCAAATTCAACCCGCCAATCCTCGGTTGCCGCTGATCAGTTCGCGCTTGATCAACCCGGTCACGGGCCAGGCTAGCGTTTATCCTGGAGGCCTGGCGGTGATCTCGGGATCCAACTTTTCGACGGCGCCGGGAACCCTGACAGTGACCTTAAACGGCAATGCCGTGCCGATCGAGTCCGCCACGCCTACGCAGATCACCATCCGGATCCCGGCGAGCATGCAGCCCGGCCTTGCGGTGCTGCGCGTCGAGAGCGCCGGAGAAGCTAGCTACCCGGTTGCGGCGCCGATTGATCCCGCGCCGCCCATCATCACCGCCCTGGTGAACGCCAGCGCTGGAACTTCGGGCCGCGCAGCGCGTCCGGGCGACCTCATTACGTTGACCGTGAGCGGATTGGCCGAACCGGGCGTCGTGGTGGCGCCCGGATCCGTCAAGATTACCGTGGGCGGGGTCGAACACCAGGCGCTTTCGGTGTTCGCCGGGCCGCAGCCTGGCGTGCATCTGGTCGTCTTCATGCTCGCTCCCGGCGTACCCCCGGGGCCGCAGACGGCGGTCACCGTATCGGTGGACCAGCGCACTTCTCTGCCCTTCTATTTCGCGACCCAGCCGTGAGAGCGGCTGGACAAACGAATTCAACCATGGCGGAGCGGTCCGGACAGGTTCTGGCAGCAGGCGCTCCGGATGAGGCTGGTCACACGTTATCCGTTGGTCCCGAACAAGCGCGAGAAACCTGACAAGAAAATCAGGAAAGAGCGTGCAAGTATTTGAAATTTGGACGCTTCACCGCTGGCGTCCCAGCCTGCGGAAGTACTCCGCCACAGCCTCTGCGTAGCCGGGCGGTGGCGGCTCGTTTGCAGGGCTGCGTGCCTGCTCTCCCTGCGAATCCCCGAGACGTCGTCGCCACTCGAGTTCCAACCGATCCAGGTCAGCGAGGAACCGGACTCGGATCCGCTCGAGTAACTCCGGGTTGCCGGGCGTTCGGCGCGGATCGAAGGCCGCATACTGACGCAGCAATTCTTCAATCTGGCGTGCTTCCTCCGGCACTTCGCGCAGCGCGGTGCGCAAGCTTGCCAGATCGCGCAGCGCGTCGCGGTAGGCTTGCGCCAGCTCTGCCGGGTCCGGCGCACGTTGCCCAGCCGCAGGCTCGCCGGGCTGCCAGTCGCCGAAGTTCATCGCCGCGTAGCTGCCGGGCGCAGGGCCGCCGGCCCCCTGACGTCGCGCAGCCCAGGAGCCGCGCGGGGCGCCTTCACGCCCTGTTCCGGCCTCATTCGTGCCCGGTTGTTGAGCGCCTCCTTGTTGCCCGCCGCCTTGCGAGCGCTGGTTCTCTGCCGCCTGTTGTTGCGCAAGTCGCTGCCGCAGACGCCGCAGATCTTCGAGCGCGCTTGCCAGCGTGTCAGAGGATGGCGCAGCCCGATCGAGAACGGCCTCGGCTTCGCGCAACTGGTCGCGAAGCTGGTTCAAGGCTGCGGTGATCGGCGCTTCGCGCATGATGGCTAACTGGCCCCAGCCCCGACGGATCAGCTCGGCATTGTACCTCATGCGGGTGGCCAGGTCCTGCCTTTGCAGGTCACCTAAGGCCTCCCGCAACCGCGAGGCCGCGGCACGCTGTCCGCCCGCCAACTCGCGCGCGGCCTGATTGAGATCACGTTCCAGGCTCTCCAGCTCGGCTAGCATCCGCTGCTTTTCTTCGGCCAGACGCTCGGCCTGCTCCCGGGGAGCGCGCCCCTGCTGCTCACCGTAAGCGCGCCGGAGTCGCTCGGCGAAGTCGCGCTGCTGCTCTGCCAGTCGCTCGCTCCGACGCGCCATGTCGCTGACACGGTCGCCGGCCTGCTGACGCTGGATGCGGCTTAAAAGATCCCGCGCCTCACGGAGCCGCTCGGCAGCCTGTTGCTGACCCCCGGGGCGAGCCATGTCACGAGCCGCCTGAGCCAGGCGTTCGAGCGCCTGCTGAACGCGTGGATCCACAGGTGAACGGCCCAGCGCACGGAGTCGTTCGCTTCGGGTCGCGCTGGTTGAGCTTTGAGATCCGGCGCTCGAATCCGCCTGCGAGCTGCTCTGGTTCGTCTGTCCCCCCGCGCCCTGACGTGCGAGTCTTTCCATCTGGCGCTGGAGTTGCTCGGCCTCGCGCCGGAGCATTTCCTGTCGCCAGCGTTGCTCGAAAGACTGGCGGGGCTCCCGCGGGCTGAGCAGTTCCTGCTGGCGGCGCGCCAGTTCCTCGAGCTTGCGGAGGGCTTCGTCGAGCTCTCGCTGCTGTGGGTTGCGCGCGCCGGCACGCTGGGCTGTTTCGTACTGGTTCTTTTCGGTGTCCAATTCCAGTTCGAACAGGCTCTCCAGCTCGCGGCCCGCGCTGCCGCGTCCTCCGCCGCCGCGCCCCCCGCGGCTGCCGAAAGCCACCTGGATCTGCCGGAACGTGGCCTCCGCCCGCAACAAATGTTGCAGCGCTTTTTGCTCGGGCCCAAGGGCTTCTTGCCACTGCGCCGCGCTCAGCCTGCCTGCCGCGGCGTCCATTGCTTGCGCAGCGTTTTCCATTTCCCGAGAAAATGTTTGGAACTCCTGGTTGGCCAGCGACAGCTCGCGGCTTTGCATGCGGCGAGCCAGCGAGCGCGCCTGATCGCGAAGCCTGGATTGGACGCCGGCGAGAAATCGAGCGGTCTCGGCGTCGCGGCTGCGCTCGCGAATCTGGTTCCACGTGGCGGCGATGATTTCTTTTTGCCGCTCCGAAATGCGGTTCTCGTCCTGATCGCCGCCCTCTCCTTCACCGCCGGCCATCTGCTGGGACTGGGAGTACTCGCGCTCGAACGGCTCCGCCTGGAGAAAGTAGATGTCGGTCTGCGCGAGCTGCCGCGGTCCCCGCGCCGTGGCATAAAGGCTGACGACATCCCCCGGCACGAGGCCGAAATCTTCCAGGTACAGCGTGGCGCCGCCGACGGCCTGCTTTGGCCCGGCCCGGGGCAACAAAGCAACCTTTTGCTCCGGGCCGCCGTTCACACGGTAGTTCAGAGTAACTTCCCGGAGGCCGAACTCATCGGCTGCTTCGACCACCACGGTCACTTCTTCGATGGGACTCACGCGCGCATCGCGCCCCGGGCGGCGGATGCGCACTTCGGGCGGCGCGTCCTTTTCGGCCAAAATCAGGTAGTCTTCGCTCAGACGCACCCACTGGTTTTTGTCTCGGACGGCGATGTGATACCGCCCGTCTTTCTCGATGCGCAGCCGCGCCGCGCGTTGATTTGCCGTCTTGCCTTCCAGCGGCAGACGGCGGTCCTCATCCAGAACCAGCGCGCCGTTCTCCAGAGGCTGGTCTGTTTCCACGGTGATTTCGGCTTCGGTGCCCTGTACGGCCCGTAGGTCTCCGCCCGGATCTTCCGTCGCCTCCGGCAGACCGGTCCATGCAGGATACCGATAAGTTACCCGGATGTTGCGGATCGAGGGTAAGTCCACCACGCGCAAGGTGTAAGTAGGCGACCGCAGGCGTCCCGCCGCAACGTAGTAATCCAGGCTCTCAGCAACGCCCGCCAGAAGTAGTTGGAAACCAGCTCCGGAAGGCTCGGGACGCATGACAGCCTCTTCCCACTTCGAAGTCCCCTGGTAGCGCGCCGCCAGCTTCGCCTCGGCAGCCTGGAAGCCCACCAGCCGTGCGGTCACCAGTTGATCCGCGTGCCGCCGCAGGGTGGCGTGACCGGGCGAAACGACGATGGCGTAGTAAGGTGCGATCGCGGCGCGTTCGGGACCGGCCCACAGCAGTGCCGCGCCGTAGCCCAAGAATCCGGGCCCTGCGAGCACGAGCCAGATCAGGCTACCCACCGAGGCCGCGCCCGCGGCCGTGTAAGCCGCCGCGTTTCTGAGCCTGGGAAGCGAGCTCTTGCCGGCCTGTTCGATCTGCTCCAGAGTCTCGGCTGCCAACAGTTCCAGGAACGGCTCCGGCGCACGGCTCGGTTCGCTCCGTTCGGCCACCGTAACCAGCCGCTGCTCCAAATCCGGCCGGTTCTTCTCTACGCGCCGCGCAGCCATCGCCCGGCTGAGCCTCATGACCGGCCAGGCCAGCGCGAAGCCCGCCGTCAACGCCAGGACCAAGTACAGCAGCCACTGCGCCACGGCCACGCTGGATGCGGAAAAGGCAAAGTGATTGGTGACGAGCACGGCTAGCAAAGTCGCCGCCAGCGCGGAGGCGCTCAGCAACGCGAAGCCGCGCGTCGCCGCTGCCCAGCGCAATCGGCGCTCGACGCGTCCCAGGTGGGCATTCAGTTGATCCAGTGCGTTCATAACCCCTCGCTTTCACCGGCCAATCGTCTGTTAGCCACGACGGATTCCGCAGCGGCCACCACGAGCGCCGCCAGCAGCACCCATTGCCACAGGCCCCGCTTGCTCTGCTGTGCTGTGCCCTGCGTGGTCGCATCCTCGGACGCGCTGCCCGCGCCCCGCCACAGCTCCAGCACCTCCGCAGGCATCAGCGTCAGATCCGACTCCCGCGGATCGGGATTCGCCGCCACCGTCGTCGAGCGTCCGCTACCCCGCCGGACTTCGTAGTAGCCGGCGCGGTTTAACCGGACGTGCTCGGCAGTCGTGGCTTCCGCCAGCGACAGGGCGCGCCGCCCGTCGGGCCCGATCACTTCGACCGCCGTTCCTCGCTCCGACGGGGTCCGCAACAGCAAATGTGCATCCACAGTCAGACTGGCTGTCTTCTCTTCCAGCCCGCCCAACCACATGGCGGAGCGCACAACGAACGGCACGAAGCAGGGGTGCAGCGGCAGATCGTTGGAGAGATTGTCGAAGGTCGAGGCGAAGATCAACAGGCGGCCTGCGCCGACGGTTTTTTCCAGCAGCAAAGGCGTCTGATCGGCAAGGCGTGCCAGCACACGCGCATCGCCGGTTTCGATGTGCGCTGCACGGTAGAACTTCACACCCTGCCAGGTTCCCGTTCCTTGCAAGGCGGGATGCGTGGTGTCCAGTTCCCAGACTCCCAAGATGCCGCTTCCCTGCTCACCGTTCGCCGTCGCCCGCGATCCGAGCAGCGGCGTGCGGCCTCGCGCTAATACCGATGGACCGACCGCTACCCAGACGGCGCCGCCGTTTTCCAGATAGGCGCGCAGCCGGGAAGCGAACGGCTCAGGCAGCCAACCCACGTCGGAAAGTACGATGAAGGCGTAGGAATCGGGCAGCAGGCCTGCGGCCTGTTCCGCGGCCACCTCTTGCAACCGAAAAGCGTTCTCCGGCGAGGCCTCGAGCGCCGTACGGAAGTACAGCGGCGATCGGCGATCCCGCGCCTCGTGCACAAACAGAGCGGGATGGGGATCAGCCCGCTCGATGGCGAACAGACGGCGATCGTCGTCCGGGAAGGCGTCGGGCGGCTCGATGCGCACTTCGCCCCGATGTACGCCGTGACGCAATTCGGGCAGTGTGAACTCGACCGTCGTCCGCCCGCGCGCCGGTGTGGTCGCCTCTCGGCTGTCCACCATACGCCCACCGATCCACACTGTCACGCGCCGTTGCGCCGCCTGAGAGCTAAACCCCGCCACGGTGGCTTCGATGCGCAGAGGCCCCTGACGGTAGACGCACGCCGGCGCTTTCACCGCTTCCACGCTCCAGTTGTCTGCCGCTTGTTCCGCGACCGGGTGCAGATGCAGCCGCACGCCCGGGGGTAGCGCCAGGTCGTTCACAGTGGCCGGGAGCGCGCTGGCCTGAAGATCGGTGAACAGATGCGCTTCCACGGGTTCCCGCGCAGCCTGGGCGAGGGTTCGCAGGGCGCGCACCAGTTCCCCGTAAGAACCGTGCGAATCCGTGGCTTCCAGGGATTGAATGGCTGCGCGGGCCGCCGCCGGATCCCCATCCGCATCGCCCAGCACCCGCACTCCCGCGGAGAAGGCGATCACCTGGACGCGCTCGCGCGGTCCCACTCGGTTCAGTTGCTCCAGGGCCTGAGTCTTGGCTCGCCTCATACGATCGCCCTGGCGCATGCTGAAGGAGTCATCCAGCGCCAGCACCACCCGTCGCCTGCCTCCGCCCACCGCGGTCGCCCTCTCCAGGTAAGGCCGTGCAAAGGCTAGCGCCAGGGCCGCCAGCACCAGGCATCGCAGAGTCAGCAGCAGCCAGTAACGCAGCCGTCGTTGACGAACGGAGCTTTCCGTGCGGCGTTCGAACAGCATCAGCGAACTGAAGTCCCGCGGCGGACTGTGGCGGCGCCGCAGCAAATGCAGCCACACCGGCAGCCCGATGGCCACAGCCCCGGCCAGAAACCACGGCGCCAGCAGACCCACTCACATCCTCCCTTCGCGCACGCTCAAATACTCCCGCAGGGCCTCATCCAGCGGGCGGTTACTCTCCACCAGGAAGTAATCCATGCCCGCCCGGCGCGCCAGCTCCCGCAGTTGGGCGACGTGGCGGCTGATGCGCGTGCGGTACTCGGTGCGCGCGTATTCCGGCGTCACTTCCAGCGCCGCACGAGTCTCCAGATCCACGAGCAGCAAAGGCTCCTGAAAGCTCGGGCGTAGTTCTTCCGGATCGAGCACATGAAACAGGATCAACTCACTGCCCCGAAAGCGCACGGGCGCCATGGTGCGAATCACGGTCTCGGGCTGCTCGTAAAAATCCGAAATCACCGCCACGATGCCGCGCCGGCGGAGGTGATCCAGCAGATGCAGAAACGGCGTCGCGTAGTCGGTGCGCCGGCCCGCCTCGGCCTTTTCCAGCGCGTGGAGCAAGCGAGAGAGCTGTCCGTGCCGCGACGAAGGCGCCACCACGTTGCGCACCTGATCGTCGAAAACGATCAGTCCCGCAGCGTCTCGCTGCCGGTTAGCCAGGTAGAACAGCGAGGCCGCCAGGAAGCGTGCGTAGTCGAGCTTACTGAGGCTGTGGGAGGAAAAGCTCATGGAGGCGCTGGCGTCGAGCAGCACGGTGAGCGCCGTGTTGGTCTCGCCGCGGTAGCGCTTCAGATAGCAGCGCTCCGTGCGGGCGAACACATTCCAATCCACGTAGCGCAGATCGTCCCCCGGCGAGTAGGCGCGGTATTCGGCGAACTCCTGACTGAAGCCGAAATCCGGCGAGCGATGCAGTCCCGCGACGAAGCCCTCCACCACCGTCTTGGCCACCAGATCCAGCCCCGAGATGCGGGCCAGAATCGCCGGGTCCAGGAAACGTTGCAGCATCGCCAGCCTCAGGCCGAAGGCGCCGGGCGGGCTTCCAGCAGCCGGCGCAGGATGTCGTCGGAACGCAACCGGTCCGATTCGGCGTAGAAGTTGAGCAGGATGCGGTGACGCAGCACCGGGATGGCCAGCGCGCGGATGTCTTCGTAGGTGACGTGATAGCGGCGGCGCATCAAAGCGCGCGCTTTAGAAGCCAGCACCAGGAACTGCGCTCCGCGAACGCTCGAACCGTAATTCACGTATTTGCGGATGAAGTCGGGTGCGTCCGGCTCGGTGTTGCGGGTGGCGCGCACCAACTCCACCGCGTAGCGCGCCACTGAGTCGGCGATCGGAACCATGCGCACGAGCTGCTGGAAATCCAGGATCTCTTCGGCATTGGTGACCGCCTCCACCTGCGCGGTATGCGTGGTGGTGGTCAGATCAATCACCTGCATTTCCTCGTCCGCGCTCAAGTAGCCCAAAACCGTGTTGAACAGGAAGCGGTCCAGTTGCGCTTCCGGCAGCGGGTAAGTTCCTTCCAGCTCGATCGGGTTCTGCGTGGCCAGCACGAAGAAAGGCGCCGGCAACTTGTAATGATTGCCGCGCACGGTGCAGGAGAGCTCCTGCATGGCCTCCAGCAAGGCTGACTGCGTCTTGGGCGGCGTACGGTTGATCTCGTCGGCCAGCAGGACGTTGGCGAAGATGGGTCCGGGCACGAAGGTCCAGGTGCGGCGGCCGGTGGCGGGGTCCTCCTCGATGATGTCGGTGCCCGTGATGTCGGAGGGCATCAGGTCCGGCGTAAATTGAATGCGCTTGAAGGCCAGTCCGAGAGTCTGCGCGATGGTGCGCACCAGCAGCGTCTTGGCCGTGCCCGGCAACCCCGTGATCAGACAGTGTCCTCCCACAAACAGCGCAATCAGAACCTGTTCCAGGACTTCCTCCTGTCCCACGATCACGCGGCGCACCTGATGCACGATTTCGCGGTGCACCTCCTGAAAACGCTCGATTCTCTTGCGCAGCTCAGCCGCCTCGATCGGGACGGCAGTGGCCATATAACCTCCTCTTGTCGTTGACATCAGCGGTTCAATTCCAACAGCAATTTCTGCGCCGGCCGATAGCCGGGCGCCGCCTCCAGAGCCGCCAGGACGTGCTCCTTGGCCTCTTCGATCCGGCCTGCGGCCTGATAGGCGCGCGCCAGACGGAAATGCGCGCCGGCCGCATCCACCGTCTCCAGCGCCAGCGCTACGGCGTACTCGCGCACCGCAGTTTGAGCGTCACCCAGCTCCATGCTCAGATCGCCCAGCATGCGGTGAATCTGCTCATCCAACGGATCCACGTAAATCGCGCGCACCAGTGCGGCGGCCGCTTCTTGCTTGCGCCCGGCCTCTTGGTGCAGCTCGGCCAGCTTCTTCAGCAGCGCGGGTTGCCTGCCCCCGGCACGCGCGTAGCGTTCGAGCTCGGCAGCGGCCCCGGCCTTATCCTGGCGCGCCAGGTGAGCCTGCGCGATCAGTTCGTAGGCGCTGCCTGCCTCCACGTAGTCCGGGTACAGGTCGCGCACCACGGGCCCCTCGTGGAGGATTTCATCGTGCCGGCCGGCGCGCGCCAGCTCTTGCAGGCGGCTCATCGCTTTGCGCCAGTGCTCGAAGCTCCCCAGCGTGCGCTCCAGGCGAGCGGTTAACCAGGCGAGGAATCGTCGGTCGAGCTCTTCGGGCTCGATGCCGAGGACCTGGCGCACCGTGTCGGGCGTACTCTTGCGCTGCGCGAAGGCGCGGAGCATGGCCGGTAGCTTGTCGAATCCGAATTCCCTTGCGATGAACTCGCACAGTCGCCCGGCCTGATAATAGGAGACCAGCACCTGTCCCGCATACGAAGGCCGCACGAACCCCCGATCCAATTCCGCCACCGGCAGCAGCTTGCGATCGCGGATCGCCGTGATGACGACCGGCGTGGGCCTGTCGCCCCACTCGGGTGAGGCCGCGGACTCCTCATACACCGCCAGGCCCTCGGTGAACCAACGGGGCACACGGTGGTTGGCGGCCTCCAGCACCACCACGTGATTCAACTCGTGCCAGAGAGTGCCCGCCCAGTGGAAGTCGCCGCGCTTGCGGGCCGAAGGGCTGTCCATGGCTACCACACGGCCGAAGGTGACGCCCAAAGCGCCCAGGCCCGGCATTCCCAGGGTGCGCACTGCGAAATCCTCATGATCCGGATAGACTTCGATTCTCACCGGCCCTTTCAAGCGCACGCCGTACTTTCTCTGAAACACTTCCAGCGCGCGCTCAGCTTCCGCCTGAAAGTATGGGCGCAAGACCTCGGCCTCCTTGCGATGAAGCTTCAGCGTCAGCAGACCGCTCTCCAGCAAAACGAAATGCCGGTAGCTGTCCAGCAGGCGCAGCGCGTTGACCGTAGGCGCATTGCGATAGCCGTTCTGATAGCAGAGCTCCAGTTCACGGCGCGCTTCGGCGTCGCGTCCCAGCCGCATCAGATTGATGCCCAGTTCGCTGCGCGCCTCCCACAGGCGGGGATCCAACTCGAGCGCCTTCTGGTAGAAGCGGATGCCCTCTTCGTACCGGCGATTGAGCACCAGGAAGCGAGCGGCGACGGCGTAGGCCCGGCCGTACCGCGGGTTGATCGCCAGGATGCGGCTGATCCAGGGCGTCGGCTCGCGATCCGCCAACCAGTCCACGGCAGCGCAAATCGCCATCGCATCCAGCGCGTCCGGCCACTGCTCCAGAGCCTGTCGCGCTTCGCTTAGAGCGCGCTCCGGATCGCCGTCTTCCAGAGCCATGCGCGCCAGTAGCACGCGCGCCTCAACCAGGCCCGGGTCGGACTCCAACGCACGCCGCGCCAGCTCGACAGCCTTGTTCTCGAATTGCTCGGCCGCCACCAGCGCTAGGCCCAGCAGGGCTCCGGCGTGGTCCTTGCGCAGCGCGAGAGCTTCTTCAAACAGCGCAGCAGCCTCGGCAGGATTGAATCGCTCCAGCAACAGGCGCCCCCAGCGCACCTTCAAATCCGCATCCTTCGGTCGTTGCCCGTGGGCGGCGCGGAACTCGTCGTTGGCTTCCTGATAGCGGCCCAGCCCCCAATACCCTTCCGCACGGACGCGGGGATCGGAGCTGCCGGTAAGGCGGCGGAAACAGGCGACCGCCTCTGTCTCGCGCCCGTAGTGCCGTGCGGCATGGCACTCGGCGGCCGGGCCGGCGTGGGCGAAGGGCGCGACGAAGACCAGCGCCAGCGCAAGCGTCATTTCTCGAGCTCCTCCTCCGTGCGCGCCAGCTCCAGCAACAGGGCCGTAAGCTGCTTGCGATATTCGGCCGCGTCCATGGCGGCCTTTTGGTACTTCAACAGGTCAATGCGCTGTTCCAGCTCTTCCTTGCGCGCCAGCAACGCGCGCTTCGTCGGATCGGCCGCAGCGGCTTGCGCGCGCCCGAAACGGGTGACCACAAAGGCTGCCGCCAGACGACCCACGCCGCTCTCGGGCGAAGGATGGCGCACGCCCGCACCCTCCGCGGTATCCTCCAGCAGGGCATGTTCGGTGGCCAGCCGCTTCTGGGATTGATAGAAGGCCGCCGTTTTTCGATCCGCGTAGCGAAAGGCTTCCAGCGCCGAGATGGCCTGATTCTTGTCGGCGTCGGCCGCCGGATCGCGCAGCGCTTCGATCCAGTAACGGGCGAACACGGTGGCGTTCTTTTCCATGCCGCTCCGTGTGGCGGTGATGACCACGCGGTTGGCCTTTCGCAGGTGCTCGAGCGAGGCGCCGCTGGCGCTGGTCGCATTGACCACAAGTTGCCGCGTGGCGGCGATCTTGTCGAGCAGACCCGCCAGCTCTTCAGCCGTCAGATCGGGCCCCGGAAGGTTGAATTTGTATTGAAAGCCGTCGAAGGAGCCATGCCCGATCAGCAGCACAGCCAGCGCGTCCTCGGGGCGCACCCGACGGGCGAGCTCGGCGCTCAGCTCGCGGATGCGGGCGGCCGTCGCCTCTCGGCCTGCAAGCCGGTAGACCTGACGGTCGCCGCCGCTATCGCTCAGAATTTTCTCAGCCTCGCGCGCCCACGCCGCGAACCGCTGCTCGTAATCCGGCTCGCCGCCCAGGCCCGCCAGGATCACATAGTAGGTCGCGGCATGGAGCGGCGACGTCAGCAGGAAAACCAACAGCCGTTTCATACTGCACCCCAGTGGCGGCGCAGCAGCCACTCGGCAGACCGCAACGCCAGCGCCAGCAAGAAGAGAAAGGGCATATCCCACAGCTCGCGGATTTCGCGCACGCTGATTCCGGCCTCCGAGTAGGAAATTTCTTTCGCCAGACGCGAGACCTCCGAGGGCCGGTAATAGCGGCCGCCGGTCTGGGCGGCCAGCGTTTGGAGCAGTTCCCGGTTCTGTACCGCGCGGAAGTCCTCCGCGACCCCGTCTTCGCGGCGGAACAGCACAATGTCTTTACCGATTTCCTCCTCGCCGCGCCGGGCATGGATCTCGGCGGAATAGCCGCCGGCCCGTGTGGCCCTCCACTCGACCTGGTAAGCGCCGGGATCCTCGGAGAGGGGCCGCAGCTCAATGGTTTCACTGAGACCCTCCGGCCCCAGAATGCGCGCTTCCACACGGGCGTCGGCCACGGGATGGAACGCCTTGTCGCGCACTTCCGCACGCAGCGTCACGCGACTCTCGTCCTCCAGCACGGGCGATGGCGTCGAAGCGCTCACCGGAACCGGCGCCCCGCTCACCAACCAGCGCAGCAATTGCTGCCAGAAGATCTCGTGGGTCTTATCCGAAAGATCCTGGAGCATCTGCCACCGCCAGCTTCCGCTGGTGGCGAACAAGGCGGTGCGTCCTCGGCCGTAGTTTTGGGTGATGAGCAACGGCAGCTTGCGGCCTTCGGGAGTCTCCAACTGGGCCAGCACCACGGCGCCCGGTTTTGGTTCGCCGACTTCCTGATAATCGGCCAGGGCCGGCAACTGGCGCCAGCGCTCGGCGTTGCGCTCGGGCGGCTCCGTCAAGCGGCAGATCAAACTTTCGCGCCCCGCCGGGGTCAGCGCCACGCGGGCGCGATCTCGGTGAAAAGTACCCTTGCGCTCCGGCAGCCACACCGGCACGACATCCGCCAGCGGCGCGCGACTCCACCCGCCTTCGGCGAGCGCATAACGACCGCCGAGCAGCAGCACGCCGCCGCCGCGCCGGTCGGCAAAGTCGCGGATCAATTCTCGCTGGGCGGCAGTGAAGTAATCGCTTTGGACGCTGCCGATCACCAGGCCGCGAAACTGGAACAACTCCTCAGCACGAGAAGGAAAGCCCTCAGCGAGCTCTTGCGGATCGGCGATCCCCTGCCGGTAAAGTTTGTTCTCGGTGGTGCGCAGGATGGTGGTCAGTTGAAGGCCCGCATCTTCCTCCGCGGCGCGGCGAATGAATTTGAACTCCCAACGAGGCTCGCCCTCCATATACAGGATGCGAGGCTTGAGATCCTCGACGTTCACCAGGCGCACCACGGTGTTGTTGCGCGGATTCTCCTCTCCTGCGAGCGGCTCGAGCGTGAACTCCAATCGCTGAGGACCGGCGGTTGCCAGCGCAAACGCCAGGGGCTCGCTCTGTTCTCCGCCCGCAAGGGTGATATCGCGCGACGCCAGCAGCTTGCCGCCCTCACGCACCAGGAGCCGCGTGCGGTTCCGCGTGTAGCCGTTCTGGCGGACGCGCACCACGGCCGTCATCCGAGAACCCGGCAAGGTTCGGGCCGGCAGGTCTACGCCCGCGATTTCCAGGTCCCGATCGAAACGTTCGCGTCCGAACCCCACCGTGTGCACCGGAATGCGCCGCGCGCGCAGCTCGGCGAGGGTCTCGCGATCCACGCCGCCGCGCGTGTCGGCGCCGTCGCTCAACAGAACCACGGCTCCCACCGGCAATCCGGCGGCCTCCGCGGCGACGGCCTTTAAGGCTTCACCGATGTGGGTAGCCTGCTGCGAGCCGGTCAATTCGGCGGATCTTTCGATGCGGGCGGCGCCGTCGCCGAAACGGAACAGACGCACCTGAAAACGCGCGCCAAGCTGTTCAAGCAGGCCTCCTTCCAGCACGCGGCGCGCCTGCTCCAGACGCGAACCGCCGGACTCGGCGATCCGCATGCTGCGGGAATCATCCACCAACACAGCAATGGCATTCTGTTGCGGCTTCAAAGTGGCGACGCTCAATGCCGGTTGCCAGAGCAGCAGCAACAGCAGCCCGAGGAAGCCGGCTTGCAACGCCCAGAGCGCGGTTCGCCGCGAGCGGCTCACGCGCGCCAGAGGCCGGACGCGGCGCAGCGGGATCGCCGCCAGGGCGGCGGTCACGAGCAACAATCCGAAGGCCGCGTACCAGGGCCATCCGACCAGAAACACGATCTTGCCGTGAGCGTAGGCCGCGGGCGGATACTTGAACAAGAGCTCGAACATCCCGCCCTCAGTGCGTCATCGCGTAGATGATGTAGTTGATGCCGATGCGGTAAGCCAACGATGCGTAGGGTTCCGGGTAACGCGGATGGTCGGCCCACTCCCAGGCGTCTCCCAGGTCCATGTTGTGGCAGATGGCGACCAGGATGCGGCCCTTGTCGTCGTAGATGGCGCGCCAGCGCGGCTCGATGCCGTCCTTCTCGTAAATGCGCCCGCTGTACCAATACTGGATGCCCGGCACCTGGAAACGCTCATCCAGATCGTAGAGCACGTGAAAAATGGGGTCCTTGGAATCCAGGTCCACGACCGGGCGGTCCGGGAAGACGCGGCTCATGCTGGCCATAAAGTTCTCCCACTCCCAGGTGCCGTGGAAATCGTCAACCATGAGAAAGCCGCCGCGCAGCAAGTAATCGCGGAGGCGCTTGCATTGCGCGTCGGTCAGATCCCAGTGCCCCACCTCGACGGCGTAGATCCAGGGCCAGTCGTAAATCTCGTCGGAATCCAGGTCCACGACCTGTTCGGCCGAGCGCGTGTGGATGCGGGTGAGGCGCCGAACGCCTTGCACGAATTGCCGGTCGGCCTTCCAGTAATCAGTGGCCCAATTGCCCCGGAAACCCCAGGCGAAACGTACGGACGGATAGCGCAGCCGGGCGAAAGCGAATTCGGTTTTCTCGTGGCCGTCGGGCGGAAAGGGCGCGTCGTCGTTATCCACTTCGCCGCGGAAGCCGCGATAACGGCCCTGGAAGGCCATGAGGCCGATGCCCAGCAGCGCGCCGATGACAAGAAGCGGGCGCATGATCGTGCCCCCTGTTGGTGATTGCCTTCAGGATAGCACGACCGGCGACGGCTAGCGAATTCCCGCTCTCTCAGTCTCGGGAGCTTGCGGCGGCTGCCGGCGAGCCATCCAGGGTGGCCAGGCGAGATTACGCCGTGAATCGAACGAAGCGTGAACCGTTGTGAAGCGCGGCTTCAAGCCGCCAGCAAATGCTGGAGGTTCCAACCGCAGATCACGCTGGCCTGGAATTTGTCGCCTCCCGGCCCCGGCCAGTGAGTCTCCAGGCTCACGTACCCGGTGTAGCCGGCGGCAAGCAACGCCGCGATCTGTCCCTTCCAATCCAGGGCGCAGCAGCCCAGAGCGCCCCACCGGGGCTTGCCGTCCACCAGGTAACAATCCTTAGCGTGCACATGCGCGATTCGCTCGGCGGGTATTCTGGCGAAGCCCTCCGGGTACGGGATCTCGCCGGCCACGTAGGCATTGGCCGGATCCCAAACCACTTGCAGATTGGGATGGTTGACGGCGGCCAGCACGCGGGCCACGTCGGCGCCGGTCGAGACGTTACAGGCGTGCTCGTTCTCCAGGCCGATGATCAACTCCTCGGGTGCGGCTTGACGCGCCAGCCCGGCCAGGGCCTCCACGACCGGTTCCAAGCACTTCTCAGGATCCACCGTGCGCCAGTAAGAAAACACGCGGATCACGCGGGCGCCGGTGCGATGCGCGATTTCGAAAGCGCGGCGCACCAAGCGTGGTTGATCCTCGAACGTGTGCTTGGAGGCGAACACGTCGTGCTGGAAGCGCGTGTCCAGCTCCGGCCCGCCGGGCAGAACGCATTTCAAAATCGGAGACGAAAGCGAGACCACTTTGAGGCCCTTGTCCTGGACGATGCGGCGCGCCTGCTCGACCTCATCGTCGCTCAAATCGAGAATGTTCTTGCCGAAGACCACACGCAACTCGGCCCCCTTCATGCCGATGGCGGCCATGGCGGCTACGGCGGTCTCCAGATCGGGCGAGAACTCGTCAGTAATGGCGGCAGTAGGAAGTCGCGTTTGCATGACGAGAAGCATTGTACTCGAAGCGCACAGCGACCCGTGAAGCCGGAGCTGTTCCGCAGGCGTCGCCAGGGCGGTGAGTTAGCAAATCGGCATCCGTTTTCAGGCACAAGACCGCTCTGCCGGCAGGATTACCAGACGTGCCAGGCGACGAGTTGAACCGCGGTCGGAGTGTGCCCCACAAGACGCGTTTCCACGACTAACTGTATGTTGGCCTTCGCCCACTCGACCTTCTGGATCGAACGAAGCAGCTCTTCCAACCGCCGCGGGTTGGAAAGCCATTGTGCTGCGGCTGCGGCGCCGAATGGCGTCAGACCTGCAACCAGTACGGCGGGTTGGCTCCGATCTTGAGAAACTAACCGCGTAATCAACAAGTAGTCCTGGTGAGCAGGCCCATCAACGGCTGCCGTGGGCAAGACCCAGAACCGGTCGGCATGGTTTGTGTCGAAAATGCACGAGCGCCCATCCGGGGTGTGGCCAAACCGGAATCGGAGGTCTCGGCCCAATTCTCGCGTCCAAGGGTTCCGATGGGCGCCGATCTGAATCGCCGGGCTATGCTTCAACTCCGCCGGAGTGATGCTGCCGGAAAACTTCAACCTTACGTCCTTCCCCCGGCGAGCCAGCATGGCATGGAGGTGGGAGACAGCCAAGAGGTCGCCAAAGGTCACGTACTGATCCGGCACAGCCACGAAATCCGATCCTGCCGCCTCGTGCGCGGGGAAGTCGGGTGCACTTACGTAGGCAACCTCGAGTGCAGGTCGCATCCGGGCACGCGCGCCCGCAGCTTTAACGGAGGGCGCGGGGAGATGGGGATCCGGCACTCCGATCACCACCTCGCCGTTCGAGCTCATCACAGGTCGCCAGAACAACTCAGCCAGAGGTGCATCCGAGGAAACCTCGGCTTTTCGAAAGAAGAACCAACCTAGGAGGCCGAGGATCACGCCCGCCGCGAGCACCGAAGCGCCCAACCACAGCAAAAGTCCGCGCCGGGGAGATCGCCCTGTGACAGGCGCGCCACGATCGTCAGGCAAATCGGTGAGCTGCTCCGCCATCGGATCTACGGGCCGGAACTCCGGGACGTAACCGCCGAGGGGCAAGTGGATGCGCAGAACCGAGCCGGCGCTCTCCGCGGAGGCGTAATACTGCTGAAGACGACGGCGCACCTCCCGTGCCGTGACGCGCACAATGGTGTCCTCGGCGAGATTGGCCCCGGGCAAGCGTCCGAAAAGTTCGACGGCCAGGTGGCGCTCCTTCAGATCTGCGGCCTGGGCCGCCAGTTTTTTCTCGACCACGTAGCGCAGGAAGCTCTGAGAGCGTTGACTCCCACGAAAGGCAGAGCTTTGCAGGATCCGACGAAGCTCAGTTCGTACCGCCTCCGCTGGGGGAAGATTCTCGTCCGCCTGGGCGGCGCCGTCAGGGATCCAGGTAGGGGCGGTTCGAGCCATCTGTAATATCTCCTGTATGTCAATGCTATACCACGGGCCGTGATACGGCGTCAATAACGGGTTTCAAACCGGTCCGGCGGCAGGCGGAAGTCACTGAGCGGCCGGCGGTTCTCCGTTAAACCCCGTGAGACCCCTGGTTTTGCGCCGTCGCTCCGCTGCTTGATGGTAGTGACATACGCCGCCGGGGTCGCAGCTTTCCTGCGTCAGCCGCAAACGGCTGTCGCCCGCTCCCCACGGATCAGGGCTGGAGCTTCGGCTTCGCGGGATGTCGGCGCCCGGTCGCGAACGGAAAGGAGGATCCCACATGCAGAGATTTAGGAGCTTGACCGTAGTGATCGCGTTGATGCTGGGTTGCCTTTGGGCGCAAACACCCACGGCAACCCTTCAGGGCACCATCCTGGATCCAGAGGGAGCCGTGGTGCCGGACGCCAAAGTCACGATCACCAATGTGAAGACCGGAGAGTCGCGGACGGTGACCACCGACGCAACCGGTAGGTACGTGCAGCTCTTCCTGCTCCCCGGTGAATATCGAATCACGGTGGAGAAAACCGGCTTTCAGACCTTGAGGCAAGAGAACATTCGTTTGGATGTGGCGCAAAATCGGACGGTGGACCTGACTCTGGCCGTCGGTGCGGTGACCGAGGAAATCCGGGTGGAGGCGGCGCCGCCCGTGGTGGACCTCAACACCTCCTCGATCGGTCAAGTCATTGACACGAAGCGGATCTTGGACCTGCCGCTCAATGGCCGTAATGTGATCGCTTTGGCCAACCTCGCGCCCGGCGTCAATCCCACCGGAGGAGGCGCCACCCCGGGCATGGGCGGCGGCCGCAACGCCATGAGTGAGATCCAGATTGATGGCGCCACCAACATCGCTCCGGAGAACAATGTCGGCATCAATAGCCGGATTTATGACCCGCAAGTGGATGCCGTGCAGGAGTTCAGCGTCCAGGTCAACGCGCTTCAGGCCGAATATGGCCGTTTCGCGGGCGGCGTCATTAACGTGGTGACGAAGTCCGGCGGCAACGAGCTCCATGGGTCGGCTTTCGAGTTTCTGCGCAATCCCTGGCTGAACGCCAATGGCTTTATCAACAACCGGCAGGGGCGCAAGCGCTCCGGCAGCAAGAACCACCAGTTCGGCTACACTCTGGGCGGACCGATCTATATTCCGGGCCTCGTGGACGGCCGAAACAAGTCGTTCTTTTTCACCGACTTTGAAGGTTCCATCAACCGCAGCACCTCCAATGTCACCGCCACGGTGCCCTTGCCGGAATGGCTGGCGGGGGACTTTTCCAACCTCAGGAACAGCACCGGCACTACGCGCATCACCATTTACGATCCGACCACAGTCCGGCAGGATCCCAATAACCCGTCCTTGTGGATCCGCGATCCGTTCCCCAATAACCAAATTCCGCCGGACCGAATTGATCCGGTCGCCAGAAACCTGGCGGCTTACTGGCCCAAGCCGAACTTCCCCCCGCTGAACGTCTACACGCAGCAGAACAACTTCATCAACAGCGGCCCCTCCCGCAGCAGTTACTGGAAGCAGAATACGCGGTGGGACCATAACTGGAGCGACCGGTGGCGCATGTGGTTCCGCTTGTCGCTGTCCGGGGGTCGGGGCACCCCATTCAACGGATTCGGCACCCTGGGAACCTCCTCCGGCGACGGGCCCTGGCGCGACCGCAAGACCCAGATTTCGATGGACCACACCTACACTGTGAGCGAAACGCTGGTGGCCAACCTGCGTTACGCTTTCAGCCGGCACGCTTATCGGCGCGTGCCCTTCTCCGACGGCATGGATTTGGTCAAGTTGGGATTTAGCCGGGAGTATGCGGAGGTAGCGGCGCAGCGCGGTTTGGAATTCCCCGGAGTTGACGTGAGCAGCAATCTCTCGATTACCCGCCTCGGGCAGCCCGGTTATACCCGGATGTTCCAGTATCCGATGAACCACTCCCTGACGGGCAGCATGAGTAAGGTGACCTCGAGGCATAACTTCAAGTGGGGCGGCGAATTCCGCGTGCTGATGCTCAACTATTCCCAATTCGGTCGCCCGTCCGGCAACTACACCTTCAGCCGTGCATGGACCCAGCGTGAAATCAACACCACGAGCACGACTCAGGGGGTCGGATTGGCTTCTTTCTTGCTGGGCCTGGGTAGCGGCGGCAACATGACGCACGAGCCTTCGGCGGCCTCCACCAGTAAGTACTTCGCCGGCTATTTCCAGGACGACTGGAAGCTGACGCGGAAGCTGACGCTGAATCTGGGAATCCGCTACGACGTGGATTTACCGCGCACCGAGCGGTTCAACCAGCATTCCTTTTTCGACATCCACGCTCCTTCGCCTTTGCAAGGAGTGATTCCCGCCTCAGCTTGCCTGAACTGCGGCGACCTGAGAGGACAGATGAAGTTCGTCACCCCGCAAAATCGCCGCCAGACCCCGACGGATCGAAACAATTGGGGTCCACGCTTCGGCTTCGCTTATAATTTCGCTTCCAACATGGTGCTGCGCGGAGGTTACGGAATCGCCTACGCACCGTCGGCCTTACAGGCCGCCGGGACCACCGGGGCGTCAGGCATGGACGGCTTTAACAGCACCTCCACCCCTTACTTCACCTTCGACAACATGCGCACCATCTACACCTATTTGCGAAATCCGTTTCCCGCGGGATTTAACCTACCGACGGGCCGATCCCTGGGGGCGAGCACCAACCTGGGACTGGGGATCGGCGATTCGTACTTCGACGCCTATAAAAATCCCTACGTGCAGCAGTGGAATCTCAACCTACAGCGCGCCTTCCCCGGCGATCTGACCGTGGAGATCGGCTATCTGGGCAACCACACCATCGGGCTGGTGGACGGGGAAGCAGGACGCCAGTACAACCAGCTCCCGGCTTCCTTTCTCGCTCTCGGCGTCGCCTTGCAGGAACAGTTGGACAACCCGTTCTTCGGGAAAATTCCCTACAGCACAGGTGCGCTGGCCCAGCGCCGTGTTTCTCGCGCTCAGTTGCTCCGGCCCTTCCCCCAGTACACCAGCGTGCAGTCGTTCCGTAAGCCCAACGCTTACTCCATCTACCATGGAATGACCCTCCGCGTTGACAAGCGCTTCAGCCAGGGGCTCACCGTGCTGTTCGCCTACACCAACGCCAAAATGATTGACGACGCCTCCTCGGCCGTGAACTTCCTGGGGCCGATCGCAGGAACGCACGTGGACATCTACAACTGGAAGAACGAGCGTTCGCTGTCGTCGTTCGACATTTCTCAGCGCGCCGTGATCAGCTACATTTACGAGCTGCCGCTGGGGCGCAACCGCGCTTTGCTCAACAACCTTCCCGGTTGGCTCGATACCTTCGTGAAGGGCTGGCAGGTCAGCGGCATTACAACCCTGCAAAGAGGGCTGCCTCTGATCATCGGCGGCGTCACCAACAATACCGGCATCTTCACAGCGAGCCAGCGGGCGAATAACAACGGCAAGAGCGCTTTCATTGACCACAGCGGACACAGCAAGGATCAGAGGATGGCCAAGTGGTTCGACCACACGGTGTTCTCGCAACCGCCGGCCTTCACCATCGGCAACCTGGCGCGCACGCTGCCCGATGTGCGAGCGCCGGGCACGAACATCACCGATCTGGCCTTGATGAAGAACACTTACTTCGGACCCGAACAGCGTTACAACTTCCAGTTGCGCGCCGAAGCCTTCAGCGCGTTCAACCACTTCAACCTGGGAAGCCCGGACACCAGCATCGCCAGTGGAAACGTGGGCACCATCACTTCAGGGAGCGGCACCCGCAACATCCAACTGGCGGCCAAGATCATTTGGTAGGGAACCAGTCGGCGCCGGCGCCGGCTCGATTCTCCATGAATTCGAAGACGGCGCCGTCCCGACGGACGAAAACCACGCGCAGCGTAGGGGTCGGCTGGAAAGGCCCCAGGAGGATTTCAGCGCCCTCGATCTCGCGGTCCAGGTCATCGGTCTGGAAGGCCACATGAGGTAGCTCACGCACCGGCCCTTTCACAGGGCTATCCGGCTCGAAGCGCAAGTACTCGATGCGGCGCGGATCTTTGGCCGGATCGGTCACCCAAACCCTGGTGGCCTCCACGTACATTTCCCCGGGCCGCTTTTCATCGCTCGGCAGTCCCACGTGATCAAAGATGCGCATGATTCTCATGTTAAGCCGTGCGGGCAGGATGAAACCGGGGTGGTCGACGCGGCCGGGTGAGGTCGCAAGCCGGGTCCCCGGGCAAGCGGATCGCGTTTTGGTTAGGTTAAATATTAAATTTTGAGACCATCAACCGGAGAGACAAGGATGAGGCCGATCGGGGCTGCCGGAGAAAATCAAGTTTCAGCTTCAGGGTTGCGTCCAACCAGACGGGCCATCCTGGGAGCGCCTGTTGTCCTGTGGTCCTCCGCCGCGAGGCGGGAGCCGCTGCACCGCAGCGTGGAACTGAACCCGGGCGAGAGTACAAGCGTGCGCCTGCGGACGGGCGAGCTCGTGAAAGTCGAGGTGATCGAAGCGAGCGAACGCCGTGACTCGATCCGCAACGCCTTGCGGCAGGCGCGCGTCCGCGTTCGGGTCAACGGCGAAGAAGCCTGGCTGGTGTCGGGGAATTATCGCCTGCCGATCACGGTGGGCGGCGTGCAAATGGATTGCCCCGCCACGCGCGGGCTGGAATCGAATGCGGGGACGGGCCCGTGGCGGCTAGCCAAAGACGTCCGCCTGCGACTATGGCCCGCCGGCTCGCCCTGGATCGAGCCGGGCACATTCGATCTACCCCTGAAGTCCCGCTGGTTCGCCACGGATACGCAAATGAGCAACGAGCCGACCTTCGTGAACGGCGGCGATATCCCGGCGCTGGCAAGCGTTTACTACCACAATGATCTGGACTTCGGCGGCGCGGAGGCACTCGAGGAGGTCTACGCTGCGACAGCAGGCTTGGTGGTCTCGGTGCGCAACGAAGTGCATCCCGAGCATCGCAATTCACCGGCGCGGCCCCGCCCGGACGTGATTTACTTACTGGACGACCGCGGCTGGTACTACCGCTACAGCCACTTTCAGAGCATTGACCCGGAAATCCGCCTGGGTGCTCGCATCAACTTGGGCCAGCGCCTCGGCCTGCTCGGTAAAGAAGGTGGGGCGGGATGGTCGCATTTGCATTTCGGCATCCAAGCGCAGCAGCCTTCGGGCGCTTGGGGTACCGAAGACGCCTACGCCTTTGTCTGGGAAAACTATCTCCGAAATTACAAACCCGCAGCCATCGCCGTGGCGCGTCCGCACCACCTGGCGCGGACCGGCGAGGAGGTGGAGCTGGATGGATCGCTTTCCTGGAGCGCGGCGGGCAAAATCGCCCGCTACGAGTGGACGCTCAGCGGCGGCGGTCGGGCAGTCGGCCCGCGAGTGCGGCGGCGCTACGAACAACCCGGCACTTACAGCGAGATCCTCAAGATCACCGACGTGGCGGGCCATACGGCCTGGGACTTCGCGGTCGTCCAGGTTCTCGACATGGCAAGATTGGAGGCGGCCGGTGGGGCCAAGGCGCCGCATGACGCCTATCCACCCACGATTCACGCTTTGTACTGGCCAACGATGAACGTCAGGCCGGGTCAGCCGATCGTGTTTCGTGTCTTCACGTACCGAACCCGCGAGGCCGAGGAAACATGGGACTTCGGAGACGGCTCGCCGAAGGTGACCGTGCGTTCGAAGCCCTCGGAACAATTTCTGTTAACGGCCGGCGAATACGCCGAGACCCGCCACAGCTATCGGCGGCCGGGAGACTACATCGTGCGGGTTGTCAGCCGCAACGGACGAGGGGAGACTGCCACTGCGCACCTTTGGGTGCCGGTGCGGGCGTGAGGCAGCAAATCCGGGGCGACCAAAATGCGTGGCGATCGTCTCGTAGCCTTAACGGCGACGCCGGCGCCGACCAGATCCGTCAGCTTACGAACCCTGGCCCGGATCACGAGGGGCAGGACGCGGCTCCCGCTCGGGGTCCCATTCCCTGCCCGTATCGGGGAGCCGCTGTCGGATTGAGCCGCGGCTTCAGGGCTGTTAGGACCTGCTGGCTACGACGAGACGCGCATACGGCAGCGAGCCACCGCCGCCTTCCAGCCCGCCAGCAACTCTTCGCGGCGGGAGGCCGGCATCTGCGGCTCAAAGACACGTTCCACGCGCCAGAAGCTCTCCAGCGCCTCGACGCCGTTCCAAAAGCCGGTTGCCAGGCCGGCCAGCCACGCAGCGCCAAGAGCCGTGGTTTCGGTATCAACGGGACGCACGATGGGCCGGTTGAGGATGTCGGCCTGGAATTGCATCAAGAAGTTGTTGGCGGCCGCGCCGCCATCTACGCGCAACTCGCGCACGGGCTGGCCGGTATCGGCCTCCATGGCGTCCATCAAGTCGCGGGTCTGGTAGGCGATGCTCTCCAGAGCGGCGCGGACCAGGTGGGCCCGGCCGGCGGCACGGGTCAAACCCGTGAGGATGCCGCGCGCAGCAGAGTCCCAGTGCGGCGCGCCCAAGCCCACGAAAGCCGGGACCAAATAGACGCCCGCGGTGTCCGGCACGGAACAGGCCAGCGCTTCGGATTCCGCCGCCGAGGCGATCAGTCCCAGTTGATCGCGCAGCCACTGCACCGCCGCACCCGCGATGAAGACACTGCCTTCGATCGCGAATTGCGGGCGCTGGTCGGTGGAGGCGGCGCGAGTGGCCAGGAGGCCGCGGTTGGAAACCGGCGGGCGATCGCCGGTGTGCAACAGAGCGAAACATCCCGTGCCGTAAGTGTTTTTCGAGAGCCCCGCACGGAAGCAAGCCTGACCGACCAGCGCCGCCTGCTGATCGCCGGCAATGCCGCCGATGGGAATCTCGGCGCCCAGCACGTCGCCGCAAGTCACGCCGACGACGGAACTGGACGGCGCGATGCGCGGCATCATCTCGCGCGGGATATCGAATAGATCGAGCAGCGTTGGATCCCACTCGCCGGCGGCCAGATTCATGAGCATGGTGCGCGAGGCGTTCGAGGGGTCGGTGACGTGAACCCGACCGCCGGTGAGCTTCCAGACCAACCAGGTATCCACGTTGCCGAACAACAGCTCGCCCGCCCGAGCGCGCGCCCTGGCATCGGGAACATGATCGAGAATCCAGCGGATCTTGCTGGCGGAAAAGTAGGGATCCACGACCAGGCCTGTGCGCTGCGTGATCTCGGCGGCCCGCGGAGACTCGCTCAGTTCGCGGCAAAAATCCGCCGTGCGCCGGCATTGCCAGACGATAGCCGGCGCCACCGGGCGGCCGCTGTCGCGTTCCCACACCAGGGTTGTCTCGCGCTGGTTGGTGATGCCGATGGCTGCGATGGCCGAGACGTCTACGCGGCAGGCTTCCAGCACGCGGCGCGCCGCCGCAAGCTGCGCCGCCCAAATCTGCTCCGGGTCCTGCTCGACCCAACCCGGCTGCGGGTACCGCGTTTCCAACAGGCAGGACTCCATGGCGACGCGACGGCCCTCGGCGTCGTAGAGCGCCGCGCGGGCGCTGGTGGTGCCCTCATCCAAGGCGAGAACGTAAGACATGCCGCACCATTATATTGCGCAGCCCCGTGGTCGCGGCGTGGGCATGATAATAATGGAGGATATGTTCTTCCGCCGCTCACGTCCCAGCGAGCCGACCTTCGAGCAACGCATCGAGAGCCTGAAGGGATTGGGATTCGAGGTGCAGCCCGAGCCGGATGGCGCGGTGCGTGTGCGCCGTGGCGAGTGCACGGCGCGGGTGCGGAAAGGCCCTGATGGCCGGCCGGCGGTTGAACAGGCGGGTTGGATGGTGGACGGCGAGCCGGCGCTGCTGGTGGACGCAGGCTTCCAAAAATTCTGGCTAACCACGGGCAGACGGCGACGGCCTGCGCTCGCCGAACAATTGAAGGCGTTGCATCACTTCGAAGAAGACCTCCGGGAGGCTCTGGGGTTGGTGAGTCTTTACAACACCTCTTTGGGCACCGTCAACGCGTTGCACCTCTACGACCGCCTGAAGAACCGAGAGGATGGCGCCCTGCCCTGAAACCATCGAGGTCGTCGTGGCGTGGCGCTCCAGTCTCGCCTACGCCCTCGGGCCGCGCTACGTCAGTGTACCTCAGCGGGTTCCCGGTGCTAAAATCGGGTGACGCAGGTTGGTTTGGGCTTTGTGGTTCCGGAAAACGGGCCGGAGGCAATGACCATGGACAGACCAGCACAAAATATCCAAGAGGCGTTCCTAAACAACGCCCGCAAAGAGAAGATCTTGCTGACCATCTACCTGATGAGCGGGGTGAAACTTTCCGGCCGCATCAAGAGCTTCGACAAGTACTCCCTGATTCTTGAGTCGAACAACCAGGAGCAGTTGATCTTCAAACATGCCATTTCCACGGTGGTCATCACCCGGGCCGCCCATGCTCACGCCGGCGCCCATGCGACGGCGCACGCGGCCGGAGAGAGTTCTCAGAGTGCTCCCTCGGCGGCTGAGAGTTAACTCCGGTGCGGGCAGGCGGCCCGCCTGCACGTGAGAGCGCCTTGCAGGAACGAGCCATTCTTGTCGGCCTGGAATGCAAGACGCGGAGCGGTCTCGGGCGCCGCGACGGAGTAGAGTATTCCGCCGAGGAATCCTTAGAGGAACTGGCCCGCCTGGCGGAAAGCGCCGGCGCTCAGGTGGTGGGGACGGCGCTGCAATCCCGCCCCTCCCCGGACGCGGCCACACTCATAGGCTCCGGGAAAGTTCAGGAGCTGGCCGAGGAGGCTCGTGCCCGGGAAGCCGATCTGATCATTTTCGACCATGACCTGACGCCCACCCAACAGCGCAACCTGGAACGCGAGCTGGGATGCAAGGTCATTGATCGCACGCAGCTCATCCTGGATATCTTCGCGCGGCGCGCACGCACACGCGAGGGCCAGCTCCAGGTCGAGCTGGCGCAGTTGAACTACTTGCTGCCGCGACTGTCGGGGCGCGGGGCCGAAATGTCGCGTCTGGGAGGCGGTATCGGAACGCGAGGCCCAGGCGAGACCCAGTTGGAGACGGACCGTCGTCGGGTGCGGCGGCGCATCCGCAAGCTCCAGCAGGAGCTGGAAAGCGTCCGCAGCGGCCGCGCCGTGCAGCGCCGGCAGCGACAGGCCGCGCCATTGATGACTGCCGCATTGGTCGGCTACACCAACGCCGGCAAGTCCACTTTGTTCAACCGGCTGACCGGAGCGCAGGTTCTGGCCGATGACCGCCTTTTCGCCACCCTGGATCCCACTGTGCGCCTCCTGAGGTTGCCCTCGGGACGTCGGATCCTGTTGAGCGACACCGTGGGCTTCATCCGAAAGCTGCCCGTTACGCTGGTGAAGGCCTTTCGCGCGACGCTGGAGGAAGTTAGCGAGGCGGCGCTGGTTGTGCACGTCGTGGACCTGGCGTCCCCACAGGCGGAAGCCCAGGCCGGGCAGGTGGTGCGTGTGCTCGAGGAAATCGGCGCCTCAGCCATTCCCCGCCTGTTAGTGTTGAACAAGGTGGATCTACTACCGGATCCCGTCCCGGATCCTCAAGCCTGGGCCGCCCGCGCCGGCATGGGAGCGGCCGCGGCGGTCGCAGTTTCAGCACGCACGGGAGAGGGTCTCGACCGGCTGCTGGAGGCCATGGATCAGATCATGGCGGCCGACTCATTCGAGCCCGCCACGTTTCGCTTTCCGGCCTCGGAGGCAGGTCGGCTCGACTTGCTGTACCGAGTCGGCCGTGTGCTAGAGGTCCGTTACGATGCGGCGGGATGCCAGGTGCACGCCCAGGTGCCCGCCTCGGTCAAGGCCCGCCTGGCTGACTATCTGTGCGCCACTGAGTAAGTGGCCGGCAACCCCGGTCTGAACAGACCTCGCCTGGATTATGATTGAGAATACCGGATGAACATCCCGACGCTGCTAACGCTGCTACGCATCTTTTTCGTGCCTTTGCTGGTGGCGTTACTGGTCCAGGAGAATCTGGTCCTCCATCTGGGCGGATTGGCGGTCAGCAATGAGTTGCTGGCTCTGGGGATCTTCCTGGCGGCTGCGGGCACGGATCTGCTGGACGGCTATCTAGCGCGGCGCTGGGGTCAGGTGACTACGGTGGGGACGCTGCTGGATCCCATCGCCGATAAGCTGCTGATCTCTGCGGCCCTGATTGCCCTGGTACAGGTTCACATGGCTCCGGCCTGGATCGTGATCCTGATTGTGGGTCGCGAGTTCGCCGTCTCGGGCCTGCGCAGCATCGCCGCCGCGGTGGGGTATACGATCCAGGCCAGTGAGCTGGGCAAGACGAAAATGATCACGCAGGTCATGGCTGTCTCCTTGTACCTGCTGGCGATGCGCTGGCCCGACTTGAAGCCCTGGGCGACCGTCTGGATGTGGGGCGTGGCGGCGTTCGCCCTCATCTCAGCAGCCGATTACTTCCGCAAGTTCTGGCGAAAAGTGGACGACGAGGTCAAGCGGCGGCGCCGACGTGAGTTGTTGCGGATCGAGCGCCAGCGGCGCCGCAGCCTGGCGCGCGGCTGACCGAGTGCTGCGTGCATCCGCCGAAGCGATCCGGCCTAGGGAGCCGGTGGTGCGCCGGCAGTTTCCTCGGAGACTTCCGGCTCCTGGGTTCGCGGCTTGGGCGCCCCGATGGTATGACCCTCGCGAGTCAATTCGATCGTGCGGATCTGACCCTCCGGGCCGATCGGACCGATGGGCCGGCCGTTGCGCCGGATCTCGAGAGCCCCGGCGTTGCCGGTAAGGATCCGGATCGTCTGGGAGGCCTGAAAGCTGCGACTCTGCCCGGCCTGAAGCGTGTCGGCGAACAGCGTCTTGCCATCCGCCGTGACCTGGATCCAGGATGGCCTGGCGGCTGCGATCTCGGCGACGATCGGCGCCTCGGGCGCTGCGGCTTTGCTTTCCTGGACTGCCGGAGCCGGAGACACGACGGACGGAGCCGGTTGCACCGCAGGGGAAGGCGGCGCAGGGGAGGGTTCTGGAGCGGAGGCTTCCGCAGCCGGGCTCTGCGTACTGCGCTCTACTTCGGCGCGGACTTGAACCTGCCGCCAGCCCAAGTAGACGCCCAAGATCACCGCCACAGCGAGCATCCCCGCCGTAGCGTAAGCTAGCGAGCGACCCGAGGGCCGGCTCCGCCAGAGCACGGGCGCTTTCTCGGCTCGTGATTCAGCCATACGCGCCAACACCTGCTCGGCGCTCACCACCGGCCCCGGCTCGCCGAGCTGTCGCCGGATCTCTTGCTCCAGCTCCGGATCGTCCACGCCCAGCACTTGTGCGTACTGCCGGGTGAAGCTGCGCGCAAAGAAACGGCCGGGGAAGATGTCGAACTGGTCGGCCTCGATGGCTTCCAGAAAGGGGACGCGGATCCGGGTCTGCGCCGCGATGTCGGAAAGCTGCAGGCCCTTCCGGAGACGCTCCTCGCGCAGACGCTGCCCGATGGAAAACATGGCGGATTCGAGAGACGCCCCATCGCTATAATACAACAAATCCGGGACGCGTTCGTCCGATTGGGCGGCCGCTCGCCGTTGTGCAGCCCGCTTGTCGGGCGGTGCTGGGGCGGCCAATCGTCAGGCATGAAGCCACAGGGCGGGGCCGGCCGATTCGGAAAGCGGCCGGCAGACGCTACCCGACAAAGGAGTGGTTAGCGGAACGTGGAAATCTCAGTCGTGGTGGTGAACTGGAACCGGCGCGATCTACTGCGCGAATGCCTGCGTTCGCTGGCGCGCCAGCAGCAGGTCGGCTTCGAGGTGATCCTGGTGGATAACGGCAGCCAGGACGGTTCGCTGGAAATGGCGCGGGCTGAGTTCCAGAACTGCCCGACATTCACGCTGCGCACGATCGCCAACCCGTGCAACCGGGGCTTCTGTGCGGCGAACAATCAGGGCATTGCGGCGGCGCGAGGAGCCTTCATTGCGCTGCTGAACAACGATGCCGAGGCGCATCCCCAATGGCTGGCGGCCCTGCGCCGGGCTTTCGATCAAGGGCTGGACATCGGCATGGCGGCCTCGAAGATCCTGGTGATGGAAGATCCCCGGCGGATTGACAAGGTCGGACACCTGATTTATCCCGACGGACAAAACCGCGGCCGGGGCACGGGCGAACTGGATCTCGGCCAGTACGACGCGATGGAAGAAGTGCTGTGGCCAGATGGTTGCGCCGCGATGTACCGGCGGGCGATGCTAGAGCAGATCGGCGGATTTGACGAGGACTTTTTCGCCTACGGCGACGATGCCGAATTGGGTCTGCGGGCGCGCATCGCGGGCTGGCGCTGCCTGTATGTGCCGGAGGCTGTGGTCCGGCACCACCGCGGCGCCACGCTGGGACTCGCTTCGGCCCGGCGCCTGGAGCTGATCGAACGCAATCGCGTGCTGCTGGCGGCTAAGCTGTTTCCCTGGAGCTTGCTGTTGCTGAACCCGTTTTATTACGCGATGCGGCTTGCGGCGGGGGCCTGGGCGGCGGCTCGCCATAAGGGTGAACTGGCGCACTACCCGGGAACGGCAGGGAAACTGCGCGCCGCAGCGGCGCTGGTGCGCGGCGATCTAGCGGCGCTGCGACTTCTGCCACGGATGCTGCGCAAGCGGCGCGCCGTGCGGCGCATCGCCAGACTCAGTCCCCGGCAGGTGCGGCGCCTGATTCTCGAGCACCGCATCTGTCTGAAGCAGATGCTGGAGCAGGCCGCGTGATGAGCTCCGTGCCTTCTCCGATCCAGCAGCCCTGTCCGGCTTGCGATGAACAAGACGGCCAGGTTTTGTTTCATTCGAGCGACCGGCTTTACCAGACCACTCGCGAGCGTTTCCGCCTGGTGCAGTGCCGCAACTGCGGGCTGATTCGCCTGGACCCGTGGCCTCCGCGCGACCGCCGAGCTCGCTACTATCCCCCGGAGTACTGGTTCGATCCCGACGCTGACGCCGCAGGACGTCTGGAGGAGGCCTGGCGCCGTCTGGTCCTCAACGACCACATCGAGTTCCTCAAGCGCGCTCTGCGCGACGCAGGGGAACCCGGCCTGGTCCTGGATGTTGGCTGCGGAGGCGGGCTGTTGGTCCGCGCCTTGCGCGAGCTGGGCTACCAGAGCGTGGGCCTGGATCTGTCCCCTACCGCAGCCGCCCTCGCCTGGAAACGCAACGGGGCGCCGGTGATCTGCGGCTCGCTCGAAGCCGTGCCGCTGAAGCCCTCAAGCTGTGCGGCCATCACGATGTACCACGTGCTCGAACACCTGGAGGACCCGGTCGCCTACCTGGAAGCGGCTCACGAGCTGCTGCGGCCCGACGGGCGTTTGATCGTGCAGACGCCCAATGCGGCCTGCTGGCAGTTTCTGCTGCTGGGCGCTAACTGGAGCGGCCTGGACGTGCCCCGCCACCTGATCAACTTTCGCGACTGCGACCTGGAGTATCTGATCGTCTGCTGCGGCTTCGAGGTCCTCCGACGGAAGTACTTTTCCTTACGCGACAACCCCGCTGGATTGGCCACCAGCCTGGCGCCCTGGCTGGATCCGATGGCGCGTCGCGTGCGGCGCATCCGCGAAGGTCCGCGCCTGCGACTCTTCAAGGACCTGCTCTACCTGGGCCTGGTGCTCGCCTGCGTGCCCTTCACCCTGTTGGAAGCGGCCTGCCGCGCTGGTTCCACCATCATGCTGGAGGCGCGCAAAAAACCGTGAGATACCGCGCCCTGCGCCGCCGCCTTCCAGGGCGGCTCTATCGCCATATCCTACACTTTGAGGCCTCGATCCAGGACGCTGTAACCCGGCTGGCTCGTGAACTGCCCCACGGAACGCGCGTGCTGGATGCGGGCGCCGGCGAGGGGGTCTACGCGCCCTGGTTCTCCCACTGTCGCTACATCGGCGTGGATCTGGCCGTTGGCCAGCCGGATTGGGATTACAGCCGCCTGGACGTGATCGCGGATCTACACGCCCTGCCCTTCCCGGAGAATTGCTTTGAAGCCTGCTTGAACGTGGTCACGCTAGAGCACCTGCGCGAACCGGCTCGCGCTCTGGCGGAAATCGCCCGTGTGCTGGTCCCGGGAGGCAGGCTCTTGCTGGTGGTTCCGCAAGAATGGGAAGTCCACCAAGCGCCCCACGACTACTTTCGGTTCACGCGCTTTGGCATCGAGTTCCTCCTGGCGCAGGCCGGCTTCAGGAGCATTCAAGTGGAACCGGTGGGCGGCTTCTTCCGATTGCTCTCGAGGCGTCTGCTCAACGCCTTGCAGTTCTTTCGGGGACCGTGGTGGATCCTGGCGGCGCTGCTGGTGGGGCCTCCGGCGTTGCTGCTGCCGGCTCTGGAATTCCTCGATCGCGAGCGCCACTTCACGCTGGGGTACGTATGTTGGGCCTGGAAATCCTGACGCTTTGCGTCGCTTTGAGCGGAGGTGCGCCCAGCCCGGAGCAATTCCGCGGCGCCTCAGCGCTGGAGTACACGCGGCGTGTGGTCGCCTTCGGGCCTCGTCCGCCGGGATCGGAGGCCATTCGGCGGCTCCGTGCTTATCTGATTGCGGAGCTGAAGCGGCTGGGGTGGGAGGTCGTTCGGGATCCGTTCACGGCCCGGACTCCCATTGGTCCCGTGGAGATGGAGAATCTCATCGCGCGCCGCCCCGGTAGTTCCGGCCGCGCTGTGGCCGTCACAGGCCATTACGACACCAAGTGGATGCCGGCAATGCGGTTCGTGGGCGCCAACGACGGAGGCGCCTCCACGGGTTTCTTATTGGAGCTGGCGCGCGCGCTTCGAGGGCGACCTTTGCGAAATGAGGTTCTGTTGGTGTTCTTCGACGGCGAGGAGGCTTTCCAGCAGTGGTCGGATACCGATGGGGTCTACGGCAGCCGCCACCTGGCGGCGCGATGGTCTCAGGATGGGGTCCTGCGGCGCCTGAAAGCGCTCATCAACGTGGACATGATCGGCGATCGCGATTTGGGCATTCTCTGGGAGATGCACTCCACCCCATGGCTGCGAAAGCTGATCTGGCAGGCAGCCGCCGATCTGGGCCTGGAGCGCTATTTCCTCAACCAACCCGCCTGGATCGAGGACGATCATGTGCCTTTCCTGCGACGTGGCGTGGCGGCCGTGAACCTGATTGATTTCGATTACGGACCCGGGAATTCCTACTGGCACACGGAGCAGGATGCGCTGGACAAACTCAGCCCGCACAGCTTCGAAATCGTGGGCCGCGTCGTCCTGGAAACCCTCAGCCGCCTGGAGTGAGGCTTCGCCCGCTCAAGTTTCCGGCTGGTCCTTGCGGGCGGGGTCCTCAGGATCGAAGAGGGGGCCGTCCCCGTCCCAATCCTCGGCCCGAAACATGCGACCCTGGCCGCCGGCCCCGCTGAGTTCCTTGACCGTGAAACGCGCCTGATCTCCCTTAACGTGCACCCAGACGTGGTGGTAGAAAAAGCCGCGGGAGAAGTTGGTGGGGTCGGAGAGATACCTTGCCAGGTTGGCGCCGGAACTGCCCACCACCATGTAAGTCACGCCGTCACGCGTCAGGCGGGCGAAGTTGTGGGTATGTCCGCTGATAACGTAGTCCACGCCGTACTCTCGGGCGATCTTATGCAACCGGAATTCGCCGGATCCCAACCGCAGCGGCGCAAGCCAGTAAGGCTTGTGGAAAAAGACGAACTTGGGACGGCGGTTGCGGTGGGCGCGCAAGTCCCGCACCAGGAACTCGTGCTGCTCGTCGCTGAGAGCCAAGGTGCGGCTGTTGTCCAGCACCGTGAAGTGCGCATTCTGGTGATCGAAGCTGTAGTGAGTGGGCCTGCCGCTGTAACGTTGAAACAACCGTTCAGAGTGTTCGCTCCAGACGTCGTGATTCCCGGGGATCAGATAAAGCGGGTAGCGCTTGTAACGCTCCAGCGTGGGCCGGACCTTCTCCCAGTCCGCCTCGGCTCGCTGGTCGTTGCCTCCCTGGATGGTGTCGCCCACGTTAATCACAAAGGCCGGGCCCAGCAGGTCAATCTCGCGCCAGATGCGGCCGTAGATCTCCGGCGCCGCACTGCCGGTGCGGTCTCCCAGAATCGAGAAGTGAAAATCATTGACCGCCTGGCGGGGCGCCTCCCAGCTCCAAGCCGCCGCCAGTAAGCAGGCCGCCGGCACTGCCAAAAACCAACGCCGTTTCATAAGCCCCATGGCCGTATTATCCCCGAACAACGCAAGCTCGCGGAGAACCGCCGAGGCATGCGAGTTTAGCCCTCCTCAGGCCACTTCTTTTTGATGGGTTTTCGTGCGCCCGGAGAGGTTTCATGAACCTTTTCGACGCCTGGATCGCGGCCTTGCTGGCGCCGCTGGCAATCTGGCTGGCAGTAAGCGGCCTGGATGATCTGTTTGTGGATCTGGTGTGGCTATGGGATTCCCTGTGCTCGAGACGGTGTGCTCGGAGCCGCCCGCCCTCCGAGCAGGAGCTGGCTTCTGTTCCCGCCCGGCTTATCGCGGTTTTCATTCCCCTCTGGCAAGAGCACCGCGTGATCGGCAGGATGCTGGAGCGGAACTTCCGGGTGCTGCACTACGAGAACTACCACGTCTTCGCGGGCTGCTATCCCAACGACGAACTGACACGAGCAGTGATCGAGGAGGCAGCTCGGCAACGCCGCAATCTCCATCTGGCTTTGTGCCCGCACGACGGTCCCACTTCCAAAGCCGACTGCCTGAACTGGATCTACCAGCGCATGCTGCTGTTCGAGGAGCAACACGGCGTGCGCTTCGAGCTGATCGTGGTGCACGACGCCGAAGATTTCATGCACCCGGAGGAGTTGCGCTGGGCCAACTATTACGCCGAACGTTATGACATGATCCAGATTCCGGTCCTCCCCATGCCGACACCGGCGCACCGATTGACTCACGGCATCTACTGTGACGAGTTCGCCGAGTTCCAGAGCAAGGACGTTCCCGTGCGCCTGCGCCTGGGCGCTTTCCTGCCCTCTAACGGCGTGGGGACTGCATATGCCAGGGGCGCGCTGGAACGGCTGGCTGCTCGTCAGGCTAACCGCATCTTCGACCCACAGGCTTTGACGGAGGATTACGCCATCGGCTTCCGCCTTCACCAGTTGGGTTACCGCCAGTTTTTTGTTCCCATCCATTTCCTGAACGGAGCTCCGGTAGCGACCCGCGAATATTTCCCGCAGCGATTGACCTCCGCCATCCGCCAGCGCACGCGCTGGGTGATGGGCATCGCCTTGCAAGGCTGGAGGGAGTTCGGCTGGAGCGGCGGACCGGCGCAAGCATATTTCTTCTGGCGCGATCGTAAGGGGCTGCTGGGCAATCTTGTGACCTGCCTGGTCAACGCCGTGTTTCTGTACGGCGCGGCGACCTGGATCGAAAGCCGAATCAGCGGGCAGCCCTGGGGACTCGCCGCGGCCGCTTCCCACCCTTGGGCGCTCGCGCTGACACTGGCGCTGCAATGCTGGCGGATGGGAATCCGCATGGCGTGCACGGGCCGCATTTACGGCTGGCGCCTAGCTTTGTCCAGCCCGCTGCGGATTCTGTGGGCCAACTGGGTCAACGGCGTCGCGACGATCGAGGCTCTGCGACGCTACGGGCTGGCGCAAGTGAGGCGTCGGCCGCTGGTGTGGTTGAAGACCGAGCACGTTTTTCCCTGTCGGGCAGCGTTGCTGGGACAGCGAGCGCGACTGGGCGAACTGCTGGTGCGAGGCGGCGTGTTGAGCGCAGAGGAGCTGGAACGGGCTCTGGCGGCCAAGCCTGCCGGGCTCCGCTTGGGCGAATACCTCGTGCGTTCAGGCAGACTCACGGAACGGCAAGTCTACGTCGCGCTAAGTCACCAGCAGGAGCTGCCGCTAGCCCGCCTGACGCCGGACGAAGTCCCTCGTTCGATCGCCCGCACGCTGCCCGCTTCGGTCATTCGTCGTTGGAAAGTATTGCCCTTCAGGGTGGCCTGCGGAAGCCTGTTCGTGGCCGGACCGGAGCTGCCGGACCAAACACTCGAACAGGAGCTAAGGAAGTTCACGCGGCTGGAAATCCGGTTCCACCTCCTCCCCCCGAGCGACTTCGAACGCCTGCGCGCCGAGCTGATCGAGACGGGTTCGGATCCAGCCGGCGCTACGAGGCGATGAGCCGCGGCACCGGTCCCGGTATGCCAGGACGTGAGACCACAGCAGGCGGTATGGTGTTCAATGGAGGTCGCAGCGTCGCAAGAAGGCAAACCGATGACTTCCAGCAGAACTCGCTGGGTACTGGCAGCGCTGGCGTCGCTCGCGTTGTTCGCCGCGGTGGTCTTGTTGATCATTGGGATGCTGCCCCGGCCTTTGAGTCGCGCGGACTATTTTGTGGCCGGGTCCATGGCCACCCTGCTGGTCTTGCTGCTGGTGTTTCTGCTCCTGGTCCTGTGGCTGCGCGTGGGCCGGGGCCGGCGCGGCGGCCGCGAGTCCTGACGACGCCTTACCCTGAGATCTTTCGCAACTCCACCCGCTCGAAGATCTCGCGCGCCTGGTCGAGGGAGGCGAACTGCACCCCCGGGAGGCGTGCGGAAGCCGTTCCCGCCGCCACAGCCCACCCGAGTGCCTCGACCACGTCCTTCCCTGAGTCCAGGGCCCAGACGAAAGCCGCCGCCAGGGCGTCGCCTGCACCGATGGGGCAGACCGCTTCCACCGGCGGCGGAACCGCTTCCCACAGTTGCGAGCCGAAAGCCCCGATTGCGCCGCGTGCGCCCAGCGAGAGGACCACCATCTCTGCTCCCATCTCCCGAATGCGCACGGCTGCGGCCAGGGCGTTGGAGCGCGTCACCAGCGCCGTGTTCAGCAACCGCTCGGCCTCCTGCTGGTTCGGGGCGGCCACGCTGGGCCCGGCTTGAATGCCTTCGCGCAAGGCCTCGCCGTCGGTGTCCAGAAGCGTCTTCACGCCGTGCTCGGTCGCCGCGCGGATCAATTCGGAATAGAAGTCCGCAGGGACGCCCGGAGGAATGCTGCCGCAGAGCATGAGCCAGGTCGCCTTCGGCAGATTGCGCAGCACGGCGTCTTTCACGCGCTGGACCTCTTCCAGACTCAGCGAGGGACCGAATTGATTAAGCTTTACCGTTAAACCCTGGCGGTCAGTGATGGTGAAGTTGGTGCGAATCTCGCGCCGAATCGGCACCAGCTCAAAAGGAAAGCCGGAGGAGTGCAGGTGGCATTCAAAGCGAAGGCCGGCGTCCCCGCCCGCAGTCGCCAGCGCCAGCGTGCGGCCGCCAAAGGAATGAACGACGCGTGAAGCATTGATGCCGCGTCCTCCGGCGCTTTCCGATTGCTCGAGGATGTAGGTGCGATCCTCGAAAACCAACCGATCGGTCATGAAGTTCCGGTCTATGGCCGGATTGATGGTCAGGGTGAGAATCAACCCACTCATTCTAGCGCCGGAGGCAGGCGGCGGGCGCGCCTGAAACCGGCATCCCGTGCTATGCTGAGAGGCCCTATGGCCGAGACGACGCGCCGCGAGTTCTTCTCCCGGTTGGCCGGAGCTGCCGTGAGCGCCGCCCGAGGTGTCAGCCGCCGCAACGTGCTTTTCATCGCGATAGACGATCTGAACGATTGGGTGGGCTGCTTGGGCGGGCACCCCGACGTGAAGACGCCTAACCTGGATCGCCTGGCGGCTCGCGGCCTGCTATTCACGAACGCCCACTGCGCGGCGCCGCTGTGCAATCCGTCACGGGCGGCGCTGATGACCGGCGTCCGGCCCTCGACCTCGGGGGTCTACGACAATCGCCAGCCGTTCCGCAAAGCGGCGCCATCGCGGGACGCTGTAACCCTGGCGCAGCATTTCGCCGCTCACGGATACAGGGTCGTGGGCGGAGGCAAGATCTTTCACGGAGGCTTCCCCGACCCGGTGAGCTGGCAGGAGTATTTCCCATCTCAGACGCAGAACAAACCGCCTGATCCGGTTCCCCCCGTACGCCCGCTCAACGGCATCCCGAACACAGGCCATTTCGACTGGGGGCCCCTGAACGTCCCCGACAACCAGATGGGAGATTGGAAGGTCGCCGAGTGGGCCCGGCGCGAGCTGGCGCGCAAGCACGACCGCCCGTTCTTTCTCGCGGTAGGCTTTTTCCGTCCTCACCTGCCATGGTATGTTCCGGGCCGCTACTTTGAGATGTACCCGGCCGAGAAAGTAACTCTGCCCACTGTGAAAGACGATGACCTCGACGACGTGCCGCCTGTGGGGCGAAAGTTCGCCCGCCAGGGGGATCACCGCAACGTGATCCAGTACAACCAGTGGCGCAAGGCGGTGCAGGGCTACCTGGCTTCGATCAGCTTTATGGATGAACAGGTCGGGCGAGTGCTCGACGCGCTGGAGAACAGTCCTCATGCAGGCGACACCATCGTGGTTCTCTGGAGCGATCACGGGTGGCATCTGGGAGAGAAGCTGCACTGGCGTAAGTTCGCGCTCTGGGAGGAAGCCACGCACAACGTCCTCATCATCGCGGCCCCCGGCGTGACCAGCCCGGGCAGTCGTTCCAGCCGTCCGGTCAGCCTAATGGACATCTATCCGACCCTGGTGGATCTTTGTGAGTTGTCGGCGCGTCCGCGCCTGGAAGGTGTTTCTTTGATGCCGTTGCTCAGGCGCCCCCAAGCGCCCTGGGATCGCCCCGCGGTGACCACCTACTTGCGAGGCAATCATTCGGTTCGCAGCGAGCGCTGGCGGTACATCCGCTACCATGACGGCTCGGAAGAGCTCTACGATCACCTGAACGACGAACTGGAATGGCATAACCTGGCCGACAAGCCGGAGTACGAGGTCATCAAAAGGGAACTAGCGCGCTGGCTGCCGCACGTCAATGCTCCGGACTCACCGCGTGAGAGAGGCGTACCCGAGGCGGGGGACTGAGCCGCTCCCGTTGGCAGGCAAGATGCGTTGGGTCGGCCACGACGAGCCAGAGTGATGGCCCTGGGCTATAGACTGACGGTGAAATCGCTGAGCTTGGAGGCGCGGGTGGGAATCGAACCCACGAATGAAGGTTTTGCAGACCTTTGCCTTACCACTTGGCTACCGCGCCGTGGCAGTCGGTCACTATCAAGCATAACGCGCCCCGGCTCGCCCGTCAAATGCTTCCGCCGCGACTTGATCACGGCCGCCATCAGGGGCACCGGGTATCGGCTTCACCTCGAGGGCCGGCCCAAGGACTGAAACCCGCGCGAGGTCAGACCGAACGGAGCACCTCCCAGTACCGAGCGGCGACCTGCTCGATTTGGTGGCGCCGGCGGATGTAGTCCGCAGCCCGCCGCCCGATCTCTCGAGTAGCTTCCGGAAACTGCGTCAGCCACATCATGTACTCGGTCAGCATCGGCAGCTCGGCAGGACCCGCATCCACGCGCAGGACGACATCCTCCGGGAAGCACGAGGTCTCCTCCCCCGCAGTGACCACGACCGTCTTGCCGATTCCCATCATGTTCACCCCCAGTCCCGAGCTTTCCCCCGCCGCCGGGTAGCGCAAATTCAAACAGACATCGGTCGCCGCCGCCAGCTTCCAGAACTCACGGTCCGGAAGATGCGGCGCGCGGATGACGTTTTTCATCCAGGGGGAGACGGCGCGCTCGAACTCCTGCGTCCCAAACTCGCCCGCCACCACAAGAGCCGCTAGCAGGCCCGCCCGGCGCACCTGCTGGAAAGCCCGAAGCACAACCGAAAGGCGCTTGGACTCGCGCAGGTAACCGAAGACGCCGAACAGCACCGTGCGGGCTGCCAGCCCCACCGACTGGCGCCAGCGCAGGATGTCGGCAGCAGGGGGCAAAGCAGGATCCCAAAAGGGAAACGGGACCTCGAACACCCGCGCCGTTGCGCTGTGCGCTCGCACCATCCGCGCCGCAGCAGGATTGTGCACCACGACCGCCCGTGAGCTCTCCACAATCCGGCGCAGCATGGGGTATCGGAAATACTCCGGATCTTGCGCCGAACGCGAGCGGCGCGCCCACAGCTCGGCGGCTAAGTCGCGCATCCACTCGCCGTAGTTGTAAACGAACTCCTCGATGTAACGTTCACGGTCCAGGGCGCCCAGGAAGAAGTGATGCAGAACGGCGTCGTGCAGGACCACGACCCCGGGCCGTTCAAGCGCCCGAAAATAGATTGCCCGGTGGATCTGGTTGTTGCCCAGATGGTAAAGGTGGACGTCGGCGTGTCGCGCATTCACCTCCACACGCGCATAGCGACGCAGCGCGTTCAGCAAAGCAGCGGCGTAAGGCGCCACTCCCGTGCGCGCAGGGGGCAGCGGAGACCAGTACCCGACCCTCACATCGTCTGGCGCGGACCGAACAGCGCGGTGCCGATGCGCACGTGCGTCGCGCCCTCCTCGATGGCCACCTCGAAATCGTGCGACATGCCCATGGAAAGCTGCGCCAGGCCGTACCGGTGCGCCAGTTCACGCAAGCGGCGGAAATAGGGACGCGAGGCCTCGGCTTGCTCGAAGAAAGGGGGCATGGTCATCAAGCCGGTGAGTTCCAGATGCGGGCACGCGCGCACCTGTTCGATCAGCGCGTCCAGTTCCTCCGGCGCCGCGCCGCTCTTGCTTTCCTCAGGCGAAAGCTTCACTTCGATCATCACCGGCAACCTGCCGCCTGGCCGCACCGCCGCCGCCTCATCGAGCCTGCGCGCCAGCCGAGCGGAATCCACCGTGTGGATCGAATCGAACAGTTGCGCCGCGCGCCGCGCCTTGTTGGATTGCAGATGCCCGATCAGGTGGAAACGCGCCCCGGGCAGCACACCAAGCTCCGCCCGTTTGCGCTCGAATTCCTGCACGTAGTTCTCGCCGAAGTCGCGGAGGCCTGCTTCGTAGGCCGCTCGTATGGCCTCTATGGGGAAAGTCTTGCTGACCGCGACCAGGGTGACATCTTCGCGCTTGCGCCCGCTGCGGTGCGCGGCGGCCGCGATGCGCGCCTCCAACTCGGCCAGGCGCTGCTCGATGACTTCGCTTCTCCATCCGGCGCGGTCCGTCGTTTCGGGAGCACCCACAGCCGCAATTCCCCTGTGCATTTTCGCCCGGTCAGGCTACTAGTTTAGTACGGGCTTGGAATCGGCGGGCTGATGGCGCCGCGTCGGAAGCCTGAGTGCAGGATCGTAGTATGCCGGGTCAGGTGCTTCAGGATGTCGCTCGCGTCGAGGCCGCCGTTCGCCGCTTCCTCGATGGGAGTCGGCGGCCGGCGTTGCTGGAGGCAGGCCAATCCCCGCTGGAGTTACGCCACGACAACTATGCGTTGGAGTGGCGGAGCGGGCGGCTGATGCTCGAAGCCTGGAACGACACGCAGAATCTGGTTCGCCGGATCGTCGGGGTGCGCGAGCAGAAACCCGGTCGCCTGGAGCTGGTCATCGAGCGCTTCGGCAAGCGGCTGGGCAAGCTGCTGCTGGTGGATCTGGAGCGCGGGGATCGGGCGGCGCTTGAGCGCTACAGCAATCGGCTGGCGCTGCGCGAGCGGCTCCGCCGCGCCCTGTCGAGGCAGTGGCCCGATTGGGTCCTCGCCGAGCTCTCGTCGGAGGTTCATCTGGAGGAAAGCCTCTCGCCCACTTACGCTCGTGCGCTGTTGAAGAAAGGCCGGCAGGGGTGGGCCGCGCTGATGGCCCCTGCCGAGCCCGCAGCCGCCTCCGGCGCGCTCAGCTTCGGCTTGATCTGGCTGGACTACCTGCGACGGACGAAGCGGCAGTTGGTGATTCAGGGGTTGATTCTGTTTCTGCCCGACGGCAGCGAGGAGACCGCCTGCCTGCGCCTGGCCTGGCTGGATCGCGAGGCCGCGCAATACCACGTCTACGTTTACTCGGAGGAGGGCGGCGAAGAGCCCGTGGATCCGGCGGATTACGGCAATCTGGACACATGCCTGGAAGATCTGATCGCCTCATGCCCCGATCGCTCGGCCCCGTTGGAGCACTGGGCCGAGCCTTTGACGCGCATCCCCGGAGTCGAATGCGTCCATAGCCAGGACGGCCGGCTCAGCCTGCGCGTGCGAGGCCTGGAGTTCGCGCGGCTGAGCGGCTCAACGCTTCGGTTCAACCTGGAAGGTTGCATCAAGGCCGAGCAAGCGACCCTCGAAGACCTCGAGCGACTGGCTCAAGAGATCGCCCGGCTGCGCTCGGCGGAAGCTTCAGACCGCGGCAACCCGCTGTACCGTCTCCAGCCCGAGCGATGGCTGGAATCCCAGGTGCGCACCCACATCCAACGCATTGACGCCGCCTTGCTAGCTGAGCCGATTTACAGCCAGGTTCCCGCCTTCGCCGGGGTCGAACGCGGCGTGATGGATTTGCTGGCCGTGGATCAAACGGGCCGACTGGCGGTGCTAGAGCTGAAGGCCAGTGCAGATCTGCACCTGCCGCTCCAAGCCCTCGACTATTGGATGCGCGTGCGCTGGCACTTGGAGCGCAATGAGTTCACGCCCCGCGGATATTTTCCGGGGATCCCGTTGCGTCCGGATCCGCCGCGCCTGCTGCTGGTCGCTCCGGCGCTAGAGTTTCATCCCACTACGGAGACCATCCTGCGTTACCTCTCGCCGGCGGTGGAAGTCGAGCGGGTCGGCCTCGGGGTAGAATGGCGAAGGGATCTCCAGGTCGTTTTTCGGGTGCGCGGGGCGCAGCGCCCGGAGCAGTGAAGGCCGAAGCGGTCCCATGCAAGGAGACGCAGATTCATGGCGCCGCAACTGGCGAAGCAAATCCGCGCTGCCATTCGACATCTCAACCCCAGTCAGGTTCGCGCAGCCGCAGAACGCCCGCTAAACGTCGGTCTGGTGGCCATCTCCAGTGATGCCCTGGCAGCCATGGAAGACTTTTTCGCGCCCTCGAACATTTCACGCCAGCGCCGTTGGGAGTTGATGCGCGTCTTGCACCGAGCCGGCGATCCGGGAGCTCCGAAACATTTCGACCTGGAGATTTACGAGGAAGGACTCCCCTGCCCCCAGGGAGCCTTCACCTTCTACCGGCAAGAGCCTCAGCGGACAGTCCGGGAGATTCTTCAGCAACGCGAGGATCTGGGACTGGCCCTGGCGCGACACTTTTACCCCTTCCGCAGGCCGGTGGCCGAGCGCATCATCCAGACGATTTCCCGGGAAAACGCGGCCTTTGCGCTTCTGACCGCCGTGCCCGACGTGATGCCCTCACTGGTGCAAATCCCGTGGGCCGTCGGCGAGTTTGCCTCCGACACCGCGTTTCTTACGATGAACCAGGTCCGCATGGCGTTCCTGCTTGCCGCCGCCAGCGACCGCGAAGTCGGCTATCGCGAGCAACGCATGGAAATCGCCTCGATCGTCGCCGGCGCGTTCGGCTGGCGCGCCCTGGCTCGCGAACTGGTGGGCAAGATCCCCTTCGGCGGCGGCTTGATTCCGAAGGCCGCCATTGCCTACGCCGGCACCTACACGGTCGGTCAGGCCCTGGAGCGGTTCTACCGTCTCGGCTATCGCTTGACGCGCGAAGAGCGGCGGGCGATTTACGAACAAGCTTTCGAGCACGGCCGTCGCCTGGTGGACTACCTGCTGGAAGGCAGCCGCATCCGCGAAGCCAGTCAATTGTAAAACGGCGCCGGCTCCTGTTGTACTATCCTGCCTTGAGAAAGGTTTCGCTATGCCTCGGTTATTCGCTTCCTTGCTTCTTTGGGTTCTCGCCGCGCCGATCATGCTGGGCCAGAGCGTCAGGCCGACTCTGTTCCGCGAGCCTGCGCTCAGCCGCACCCAGATCGTGTTCCACTACGCCGGGGATTTGTGGATCGTGGGTCGCGAGGGCGGGCAGGCGCGACGCTTGACGGCCGGTCCGGGCCAGGAAACCAACCCCTGCTTTTCACCTGACGGGCAGTGGATCGCTTTCACGGGCGAATACGACGGCAACGTGGATGTCTACCTCGTGCCGGCGGCGGGTGGAACGCCGCAGCGGCTCACCTGGCATCCGGGCGCCGATGAGGTCGCAGGCTGGACCCCCGACGGCAAGCGCGTGTTGTTCCGCTCGCCGCGCAACAGCTTTTCGCGCTTCCGGCGATTGTTTACGATCGCCGCCGACGGGGTCTTCCCCGAGGAGATCCCGCTGCTGATGGCTGAGGAGGGATCCTTCTCTCCGGACGGAAGCCGTATCGCTTATGTGCCGCTGGCGCGCGCCTTCCGCACCTGGAAGCGCTATCGCGGAGGTCGCACCACCGCGATCTGGATCGCGCGCCTGGCGGATTCGGAAATCGTTGACAAAATCCCGCGTGAGAACTCCAACGACTTTTGCCCGATGTGGATCGGCGACCGCATCTACTTCCTCTCCGACCGCGCAGGGGCGGTAACTTTGTTCTACTACGATCTGGCGACCCGCAAGGTGGTTCAGGCGTTTTCCAACAACGGATTCGACCTCAAACATGCTTCCGCCGGGCCGGGCGCCATCGTGTACGAACAGTTCGGTTCCATTTATCTGTTCGATTTAAAGACCCAGAGATCCCGACCGGTCGAGATTACGCTCAGCGGCGATTTGCCCGAGGTGCGGCCGCGTTTGGAACGCGTCTCGCGCTTCATCCGCTCGGCCGACATCTCCCCCACCGGCGCCCGCGCCGTGTTCGAGGCGCGGGGCGAGATCTTCACCGTGCCTGCCGAGAAAGGCGATCCGCGCAATCTGACCAACACGCCCGCAGCCGCCGAGCGCCACCCGGCCTGGTCCCCCGACGGCCGCTGGATCGCCTATTTCTCCGACGCCTCCGGCGAATACGAACTCTATGTGCGCGAGCACACCGGCAGGGGCGAACCCCGGCGTTACCGGGTAAGTAATCCGCCGACTTACTACTACTCGCCCGTTTGGTCCCCCGACAGTAAAAAGATCGCTTACACCGACAAAAAGTTGAATGTGTGGTATCTGGACGTGGAAAGCGGTCACCCGGTCCTCGTGGATACCGACCGCTACGACGGTCCTCGCCGCGTAAGACATCTGGCCTGGTCGCCTGACAGCCGCTGGCTGACATATACGCTTCAGCTTAAGAACCACCTGCGGGCGGTCTTCGTTTACTCTTTGCCGGAGCGCCGCCGCCTTCAAATTACCGACGGCATGAGCGACGCCACGTATCCGGTCTTCGATCGGGACGGCAAACATCTGTACTTTCTCGCCAGCACCGATACCGGTCTCAACATCGGCTGGCGAGATATGTCCAGTTACTTCCGCCCGATGACCAGCAGCGTGTACGTCTTAGTCCTCACCAAAGACCTCCCGTCTCCGGTGGCTCCGGAAAGCGACGAGGAAAAAGGGATCGAGACCGAAAAGCCGGCTGAGAAGATCAAGAAGACCGAACCCGGCGACAAGGCGCCGCCTGAGGTAAGAATTGATCCCGAAGGCATCGAGCAGCGAATTCTGGCGCTGCCCATTCCGGCACGGAATTACACCGGCTTGCAACCGGGAAAGAGCGGCGTCCTGTTTCTGCTGGAAACGCCGTTCCGGGCGGGCCGCGAAGAACCCGGCGGTTTGACGCTCTACCGCTTCGATCTGAAGACCCGCAAGACCGATCGCGTGCTGGAAGGCATCGGGGACTTCGCCCTGTCCGCCAACGGCGAGAAAATGCTGTACCGGCGCGGCACGCAGTGGATGATTACCGGCGCGATGCAAGCCGTCAAGCCGGGCGAGGGCGCACTCAAGCTCGAAACCCTGGAGGCGCGGGTCGAGCCGCCGGCGGAATGGAAGCAAATGTACCAGGAAGCCTGGCGCATCCTGCGCGATTTCTTCTACGACCCCGGACTGCACGGGCTGGATCTGGGCGCCATGACTCGTCGTTATCAGCCGTTCTTGGAGGCCGTGGGCAGCCGCTCCGATCTGAATTACTTGTTTTCCGAGATGATGGGCGAATTTTCCGCCAGTCACTTGAATGTCGGCGGCGGCGCGCAGCCCGAACTGCGCCGTGTGCCGGTGGGTTTGCTGGGGGCCGATTACAAGATCGAGAACGGACGTTATCGTTTCGCCCGGGTTTATACAGGCGAGAGCTGGAACCCCGACCTGCGGGCGCCCCTGACGCCGCCGGGCGTCAACGTCAAAGAAGGCGAGTATCTGCTGGCCGTCAACGGACGCGAGCTCACCGCGCGCGACAACATTTACAGTTTCTTCGAAGGCACGGCGGGCAAACAGGTCCTCATCAGGGTGGGTCCGGACCCTGGCGGCGCGGGAGCGCGTGAGGTCACCGTAGTCCCGCTGGAAAGTGAAATGCGTCTGCGCAACCTGGCCTGGATCGAAGGCAACCGCCGTAAGGTGGACCAACTGAGCGGCGGGCGCCTGGCGTATGTGTATTTGCCGGATACCGCCCTGGGAGGCTACACCAGTTTCAACCGTTACTTCTTCGCCCAGGTTGACCGGCAAGGCGCGGTGATTGACGAGCGCTTCAACAGCGGCGGTTCGCAGCCCGATTACATCCTGGATTACTTGCGTCGGCCGCTGCTGAACTACCGCACCATGCGCGAGGGCGAGGACATCACCGGCCCGCTGGCCGGCATCTTCGGCCCCAAGGTCATGCTGATCAACGAGTACGCCGGGTCGGGCGGCGACACCATGCCGTGGTACTTTCGCAAGGCGGGTCTGGGGCCATTGATCGGCAAGCGGACATGGGGCGGATTGGTGGGCGGTCTGAGCGGATACCCGCAGTTGATGGACGGCGGTGTGGTCACGCCGCCGGCCGTGGGCTTCTGGGATCCGGACCGCAGCGAGTGGGTCGCCGAGAATGTCGGCATCGCGCCGGACATCGAGGTGGAGTGGGATCCCAAAGCGGCGCGCGAGGGGCGTGATCCGCAGCTTGAAAAGGCGGTCGAGGTCCTGATGGAAGCCTTGCGCAAGAATCCGCCGCCTCAGCCCAAGCGCCCGGCGTTTCCGAATTATCACAGCGGTAAGACTCGATAAATTACCCGAAAGGGAAGAAACCATCCAGTAACAGGAGGTGCGATTTCGATGAAAACGACACGCCGTAAGGCATTCAAGGCTGCGGCCGCGGTAGCCGCCGTTGGAGCGACAGCTCGCGCCCAGACCGAAGGCGGGCCTGTCAAGAAGGTGCACTATCGGGGCCCAAAACCGAAGGGCATTCCGTTATTTTCCAGCGCCGTTTCTTACGGCAATTTACTGTTTATTGCCGGAAAAGGAGCCCATTTCCCGGGTGATATCAAAGCACACACCAAGCACGTGCTGGACGAAATCGAAAAGGAACTGATCAACGCCGGCTCCTCGATGGAGAAGGTCCTCAAGTGCAATGTCTACCTGAATGACTTGAAGGATTACCAAGCGATGAACGAAGTCTTCCGCGGACGTTTCGGCGAGAATCCGCCGGTGCGGACCACCATCGCCGCGGCCGGCGGAATTCCCGGCAATTCCCTGGTTGAGATTGATGTGATCGCTTACATTTAGCGCGCTCCGGGGCTGGGAATCGGGGAAACCCGCCAGACTACCAACGCGGGCGCCCCCGGCCCCGGCCACCGCCGCCGCCCGGACCGCGCCCGTAGCCACCTCCGCCGCCGCGTCCGCTCTCCCGAGGGGGGCGGGCCTCGTTGACCACCAGGTTACGGCCTAAGAAGTCCTTGCCGTCACAGGCCCGGATGGCCCGCCGCGCGTCGTCATCGTTTTCGATCTCCACAAAAGCGAAACCCCGCGGCTGGCCGGACTCACGATCGCGAATCAGGTTCACGTTGTCCACTACGACGCCGGCGTCAGAAAACAGCTTTTCCAGGTCCGCCTCGGTCGCCTGGTAGGGCACGTTGCCCACGTACAATCTCATCGTCTCATCTCCTTTGGCTCGCTATTCCCAAGGACAGCGAGTTAACTCATCAGGATGCCGGGCTTGCCAGTTACGGGCCGGCGCCCCGTTTTCAGGGCTGAAGAGGCAGGTCCAATCGAGCAGTCACAGGCGCACTACACGAGGCGATACTGTCACCTTCAGCTTCCCGACCGGCTGCGTTTCCGCCGCCGGCCATGCTCGCGCAACCCCGTGCGCGCACGAGCACGACCCCGGGACGAACCCACGGCCGCCCCGAAGTCCCACGTTAATCATCGCAGATGTCGCGGCGTCCGTCAACCCAAACTCATCCGGAGGGGAGTCGCTCCCGCCGCTGTATCTCCCTCGATCAGGAGCCGCTGAACGATCGGTACAACCCGTGCTGGCGAATGTAGGCGAGCACGGGGGGCGGAATTTCAGGCGGCGCCTCTCCGGCCGCCAGCCGCGCCCGCAATTCCGAGGAAGAGATCGGCAAGGCCAGAGTCTCCAACCGGTGCACCCTGGCCCCAGGCGGAATCCGATACCCGTGGCCCGGCCGGCTGGCCACAATGAACCGCACCAGGCGCACGACGTCCTGCCAGCGGTACCAGCTCTGGATTTCCGCGAAGGCGTCCGCCCCGATCAGGAAGTACAGCTCGTCCTGGTCGGCCAGCGAGGCGCGCACCTTCTCCACCGTGTGAATCGAGTAGCTGACGCACTCGCCTTCCTCCAACCGCGAGACGTGAAACAACGGCTCGTGCTGGCAGGCCAGCTCCAGCATGCGGACACGATCTTCGTAAGGGGCCGCCGCCACGCCGCCCTTGTGCGGCGGGTGAGAAGCCGGCACGAACCAGATGCGATCCAGCTCGCACTGCCGCGCCGCCTCCTTCGCCACCGTCAGGTGGCCGACGTGCACAGGATCGAAGGTTCCGCCGAAAATCGCCAGTTTCAAATCCCGTTCCCGCGTCCGCTGCGATTCAGAATGCGATTCCCACCAGCACTTCGAGCTGGCTGCTACGGGAGAGTGCCGAGGAAGTCTCTCCGCTCACAAAGGTGTCGCGCCGCCAGCGCGTGTAGCGGATCTCGGGCGCGATGCGCACCACCGGCAGCCGCCCTTCCAGGCCGAAGCCGAACACATACCCGTATCGGGATCGCCGGGCCAGCTCCTCGGGCCGATCCGTGTTCACCGAACGTTCGCTCGGCGAGGGTAGGTGGGTGAGGATCGTGCCCACCTGCCTGATCCCGCTCAGGCGTTCGAACGAAAGCCCCGCCGCCAGGTAGGGCGCCACCCAGCTTCCCGACAGCCGCAGCTTGCCGAGCAAAGGGAAGTACCAGGCATCCCCGGTGGTTACCAGGTTCGAGGATCCCGTCGGACCGCCCGCTTCGGTGCGGTACTTCAGCGAACGGTGCAGCATGTCGAACTCGATGCCGAGGCCCAAAGGGAGTCGCAACTCGAACATCGGCCCGATGACGTAGCGCCCGCTGTCCGGGTGGTAGCGGCCGTACCTCCAGGATTCCGCCCGAAATGCATCCCCGGCCGGAACGCCGGCCTTGATCCCGATGGAGGGCCGTTGCGCAAAAGCCGCGGCCGCTACCCACAACAATGCTAACCATCTCATCCACACACCTCGTAACAGCAGCCGGATTCGGTAATGCAGCGCCGCCTCATCGGCTTAGTTGCACCGGAGCTCGAGGCGGCAGGTTGGAAATCTGCTCCCGGGCGGCGCGGGCGGCCAGCGCGTCAGCGCGGAGGTTGTCCGGGTGATCGCCGTGTCCTTGGACCCAGATCCAGCGCGTGCGGTGAGCCCGGGTCGCTTCGTCCAGTTCGCGCCACAGATCCTGATTGAGCACCGGCGTGGCGTCCGCAGTCTTCCACCCGCGGCGCTTCCATCTCGGAAGCCACTCTGTGACGCCTTTCTTCAAGTACGTCGAATCCGTGATGATCTCGACGTCGCAAGATTCTTTCAAGGCCCGCAAGCCTTCGATGGCCGCGCGCAGCTCCATGCGGTTGTTGGTGGTGCGAGGCTCGGAGCCGAAGATCTCTTTGCGGTGCCTGCCGTAGCGCAGGATGGCCGCCCACCCTCCGGGGCCGGGATTTCCCAGACACGCGCCGTCGGTAATGATCTGAACCTTCTTCATGCCGGCTGGGCTTCCGGTTCGCGAGTAAAGAATTCATCCACCAATTGGAAGATCTCCTCCACGTCACGCGCCCGATGCACCACCGCGCGCAGGCGAGATCCGTCGCGCACCCCGTGCGTGAAGCAAGTCGCGAACCGCTTCATCTTGCCGACCGCTTCGGGATCCTGCCGCTCGATGAGTGAGCGATAGTAGCGGCGCATCAACTGATACCGTTCCCATTGCGCCGGCTGATCATAGCGCCCGCTCGCCAGGTATTGGGCGAGTTGGCGGAAGATCCACGGGTTTTGCCAGGCGCCCCGCGCAATCATGACCCCGTCGCAACCGGTTTGCGCCACCATGCGGACCGCGTCCTCGGGTGTAAATACATCGCCGTTGCCGATCACGGGGATGCGCACGGCGGCTTTCACCTCTGCGATCAGACTCCAGTCGGCGTGCCCCGCATAACCTTGCTCACGTGTCCGAGGGTGCAGCGTGAAGGCGTCCGCCCCGCAATCCTCGGCCAGTCGCGCCAGCTCCCGCGCCACGATCTCTCGCTCGCTCCAACCCGCGCGCGCTTTCACGGTGAGGGGGATGCGAATCGCCGCACGCACCTTGCGCAGAATGCGCTCGACCAGCGGTAGATCCCGCAACAATCCCGAACCGCCGTTGGAGCGACAGACTTTGCGCGCCGGGCAGCCCATATTGATGTCCACCAGGTCGAAACCCAGGGCCTCGCACTGGCGCGCGGCTTCCGCCATGACCTCGGGATCAGCCCCGAACAACTGCGCGCCGATGGGATGTTCGTCGGGATCAAAAGCCAGATACTTAAGAGTCCGCCCCTTGCCGCCCGCGCGCTGCGCCATGAGGATACCGTGCGAGCTGGTGAATTCCGTCATGGTCAAGCCGCATCCGCCCAGCTCGCGGATCAGCCTTCGGAACAGGGCGTCGGTGATTCCGGCCATGGGGGCGAGGATGGTGGCCGGCGACACCTCGACACGTCCGATGCGCAAGGTCGCGGGAAATTGTCTCATCCCACTTTCATTGTAGCTTTCGAGTGTCTCAGGACCGGGAACGGCGAGGCCGGCCCTCAAAGGCCGCTACTTCCCCATCTTCCGCAGGTTTTCCAGGCTACGCGTCACCGCTTCCAGACCGGGATGCGCGCCGCTCTCTTCCTCCACGATGTACCACTCGGTGCCGCCCACGCCCTCGCAAGCTGCGAAAAACTCCTTCCAGTTGATGTCGCCCTGGCCGATGAGCGCGCCGCGCTTGGTCGCCGAGTGCTCCTTGATATGCACCGTGACGGAGCGCTTTGGATACCTCCTCACATACGCGATGGGATCGCCTCCCCCTGCGATGCAGTTGCCGGTGTCAATCTGGAGGATCACGTCTTCGGAACTATTCTTGGCGAACAAATCCCAGGGAACCTCGCCTTCAATGGGCTGAAACTCCACCGCATGATTGTGGTAGCCGACGCGCATTCCCTGTTCTTTGACCTTGGCGGCCAGTTCCGTGAAGAGCTTGGCGGTGTCCACCCAGGCCTGCCGCGAGCTGCGATACTTCTGCGGCAGCGACGGCACGATCAGGTAACGGTTGCCGATGGTGCGGTTGAACTCGATGGTGCGAGCCAGTTGGTCGCCCAACAAGGTGTCCAGGGCGGTGTGCGTGCCGCAGCACTGGAGGCCGTTGTCGTCCAGCAGCTTGCGCAGCTCCGCGGCCGAGCGGCCGTAATAGCCGGCGAACTCCACGCCCTGGTAGCCTGCCTTCGCCAAACCCGCCAGCGTGCCGGGCAAGTCTTTCTGACAGAGCTGGCGAACGGAATAGAGCTGCACGCCGATCGGAATCTTGCCGCGAGCCGGGCGGCGTTGCGCTTCCGCGGACAGAGCCGTCAGAGCGCCGGCCGCCGCCAGGGAAAAGGTGCGTCGAGTGATCCTTGCCATAGGGTCCATCCCGGCTCTTCTTATATCACGAGCCGGCGTGGCGGTGTCAGCACGCCGCCTCCGGGCGGCGAGCCCAGTTGACAAGTCTGCGGCATGTGGCTACTAGATGGTTCATGGTCCGATTCCGGCCACGTTACCTCTGGTTTTATCTGGCTCTGGTCCTGGGATCCTTGCTGGGACTGCTGGTGCTGGTGCAGTCCGTGACCACCTACTACCAGGTCTCCCGCTTCCTCATCGCTGCGGAGCTGCGCAGAGAAGCGCAACGGCAGGTGAGCACAGTGGAGCGTGAGGCTCGGCGGCTGAACATTCGTGAACCCGCCGAACTGGCGGAGGTCTTTCGCGAGCTGCGCGAGGAAGCTCCTAAGAAGATCGCGTGGTTCCGCGTCACCGACGCGGCGGGTCGCACATTGATCCAGGTAGGCGATGCCGTGGGCGAGCCGTTCACCGCCGATCGTCTGTGGTCGGCCTTCGAGCTGGCCATCCCGGTTTCGGCGCTCCGCCGCGCGCCGGAGGGCGAAGTGCTGGTCACGGTGTTTCCCTTGCGGCTCCCAAGACGCCCTCCGCCGGCAGCCCAGGAGCCGAGAGCAGCTTCCAGCGAGCCGATGCGTCCGCCCGAACGCAGGCCCGGCCCGCGCTTCATCGAAGTGGCCCTCTATACCGCGAGCGCTTCCGCCAACTTCGGCCGCTTGCTGACCAACCTCATCGTGAACTCCTCGGCGGCGCTGGGCCTGGTGGCCTCCATGATCATCCTGTGGCTGCGCTTCCCCGACTATGTTCGGGGCAAGCAACTGGAACAGCAAACCGAGCTGGCGCGGCGCGTGCAGACAGCGCTGTTGCCTCCTCCGGAAGCGACCTTCTCCCATTTGGACTTCGCCGCCGGGTGCATTCCGGCCTGGCAGGTGGGCGGCGACTTCTTTGACGTGTTCGCCTCCAACCACCAACGGATCGCCATTGTGCTGGGAGACGTCTCAGGCAAGGGCCTTCCGGCCTCCGTACTGGCAGGCCTGTTGCTGGGCGCCGTGCGCTCCAGCGACTGGTTCCGAGGGCGCGCCGAACACGAGACCGCCTCACGGTCTCTCAGCGAGCTGTTGCGCATGCGCACCGGCCCGGAGTGTTTCGCCAGTCTGTTCTGGTGCTACTACGACACTGAGACACGCCTGCTGCATTATGTGAACGCCGGGCACTTGCCGCCGTTGGTTGTGCACGACGACCCTGACGAAGGCCTGAAGCTGGAGACCCTGGAGGAAGGCGGTCCGGTCCTGGGCCTGATCGCAGGGGCGGAGTACGAGCAGGGGGCTGTGCCCATGACGCCCGGAGACCTTCTGGTGCTTTACTCGGACGGGCTCATCGAGGCCACCAACGCCGCGGGCGCCGAATTCGGCGAGGAGCGGTTGCGCGCCGCCATTCTCGAGAATGCCCACGATTCCTGCGTGCAAATCCGCGATGAGATCCTCAAGCGCGTGCAAGCGTTCATGGGCCGAACCGAAGCGCAGGACGATCTGACCCTGGTGGTCGCACGCATTCGAAGCTGACGCCCGCCGGAAGCACCCGACGCGAACCGTTACAATAATCGGCTTGTGCCTTTGCCTGCTGCCGCAGTCGAATTCATGAACGCGCAGATCGCGCGCTTGCGCCGGCTGCCCTCTGCCAGGCGCATCGTCTTCCCGGAAGGCAACGATCCGCGGATCGTGGCGGCGGCTGAGCGGCTGGCGCGCGAGGGTCTGGCGGAGCCGATTCTCGTGGGGCAGGCTCCCGCCGGAACGACTCTCCGCTACGTGGATCCGGCTTTGTCGCCGGAGGCCGACCGCTACGCCGCTCTCTATTACCAGCGCCGCAAAGCCCGGGGCGTCAGCGAACGTGAGGCTGCGCGGATCGCGCGCCGCCCACTGTACTTCGCCGCTCTCATGGTGGCCGCAGGCGATGCCGACGGCACGGTGGGCGGGGCCGCCAACAGCACCGCGGAAACGGTCCGCGCGGCGCTGCACGCCATCGGAACGGCGCCGGGCGTTCGCACGGTGTCGGGGTTCTTCATCATGGCCGCACACCAGCGGCAGTTCGGCGCCGGCGGGCTGTTCATCTTCTCCGATTGCGCTGTCGTCGTGGACCCGACGGCCGCCGAGCTGGCTGAAATCGCGCTGGCTGCCGCGCGCTCCGTGCGCGATCTACTTGAAGCCGAACCCAAAGTGGCCATGCTGGCATGTTCGATGGAAGCCCACCGCGACGATCGCCAGGCAGAAAAAGTGGCGCGCGCCTTCGCCGAGATCCGACAGCGCGCGGCGGAGCTGCCGGTGCTTTGCGCCATGGATGCCGCCGAGGCTGTGAGCGCCGGCGCCAACGCGCTCGTTTTCCCGAGTCTCAACGCGGGCAACATCTGCTACAAGCTGGTGGAGCGCTTCGGCGAAGCAGCCGCCTTCGGTCCCTTCCTGCAAGGTCTGGCCAGGCCGGCTAACGACCTCTCCCGCGCCTGCACGGCCGAGGACGTCTACGGCGTCTCGATCGTCACCGCGCTGCAAGCTGCGGCCGCCGCCCGGTGAGGAGGGATGTGGCGTGAAGGTTCTGGTCCTGAATTGCGGCAGTTCATCGGTGAAGTTCGCCTTGATCGAAACGCGCGAAGCCGGGGAACGCGTGCTGGCGCGCGGCGAGGTGGAACCGATCGGCGCTTCCGAGTGCACGGTTCGGTTGGAAGTCCCCGGAAGCGATCACAGAATCACGAAGGCGCATGCGCCCGATCATCATGAAGCCATCCGCCTGGCCCTGGAGGCACTGGCCGATCCGACCTCGGGCGTCATCCGGACCCTGGAGGAGATCCAAGCCGTCGGCCATCGCATGGTGCACGGCGGCGAGCGGTTTCACGAGCCCGCTGTGATAGACGATGCGGTGGTGCACGCCATCCGCGACTGCGTTGCGCTGGCCCCGCTGCACAACCCGCACAACCTGAGCGGCTACTTCGCCGGTCTGCGCTGGCTGCCGCAGGCCGCGCAGGTCGCAGTGTTCGATACCGCTTTTCACCAAACGCTGCCGCCTCGCGCCTACACGTACGCGCTTCCCCACGGTCTGTGCGCCCGCTATCGCGTCCGCCGCTACGGGTTCCACGGCACATCACATCGCTGGATGGCCGAGCGCTTCGCAGAAATCCATCGCCGGCCGGTGAGCGACTTCCGCCTGATCACCTGCCACCTGGGCAACGGTTGCTCGATGTGCGCCATCGAGGGCGGTCGCTCGGTGGATACCTCCATGGGCATGACGCCGCTGGAGGGCCTGGTCATGGGCACACGAGCGGGCGACGTGGATGCCGCTGCCGTGCTGCACATCATGCAGTGGGAGCAGCTCAGCGTGGAACGCATGGACGCTTTGCTGAACAAAGGCAGCGGCCTCTACGGCATCTCCGGATTGTCGAACGACATGCGCACCCTGCTGGAGCACGCTGCTCGAGGCGACGAACGTGCGGCGCTGGCCATCGAAGTCTTCTGTTATCGCATCCGCAAGTACCTCGGCGCCTACTACGCCGTGCTGAACGGAGCGGATGCTGTCATTTTCACCGGCGGCATCGGAGAGAACGCACCCGAGGTCCGCGCTCGCGTCTGCGATTCGCTGGATGCTTTAGGCATTCGCCTGGATCCCGCGCGCAATCGAGCCGCTGTCGGAGTCGAGATGGATATCTCCGCGCCACAGGCCGCCACGCGCGTCTGGGTGATTCCCACGAACGAGGAACTACTGATTGCGCGCGAGACGGCGCGTGCTCTGGGCGCGCGGAGGCGCGGGCAGGATGCGGACCAACGATCTACGGAGGTGAAGCCGTCATGAGAAAGTTTCGCGTTGCGGTCATCGGGCGCACGGGCCGCGGCGGCTACGGGCACCTGCTGGACATGGTCTGGAAGTTCACTCCCAACGTGGAGATCGTGGCCGTGGCGGACGAAAATCCCGAAGGCTTGAAGAAAGCGGCGGAACGCCTCGGCGTGCGCGCGGCTTACACCGACTACCGGCAAATGTTGCGCGAGCAGCGCCCCGAGGTGGTCTCCATCGCACCGCGTTGGGCCGATTGCCACCTGGAGATGGTGCTGGCGGCAGCCGAAGCGCGAGCCTCCATTTACCTGGAAAAGCCCATGGCCCGCACGCCCGAGGAGTGCGACCGCATGATCGAAGCCTGCGATCGCGCGGGCGTGAAGCTGGCCGTGGCCCACCAGATGCGCATCGCACCCATTCTGGATCTGGCGCGGCAGCGGTTGGCCGAAGGCGTCATCGGCCGGCTTTTGGAGATCCGGGGACGCGGCAAGGAAGACAAACGCGCCGGAGGCGAGGACCTCATGGTGCTGGGCACGCACGTCTTCGATCTGATGCGGCAGTTCGCAGGCGATCCGCTGTGGGCTGTGGCGCGTGTCACGGCCGGCGGCGAGGAGATTCGGCGCCGCGACGTGCGCGACGGTCCGGAGGGCCTCGGTCCCATCGCCGGAGACGCCATAGCCGGCATGTTCGCGTTTCGCGATGGAATCACCGGCTACTTCGCCTCGCAACGCAGCGATGTAGAGAGCGGCCTGCGCTGGGGGTTGGATCTTTACGGCAGCCGGGGCATCATGACCATCCGTGCGGGCATGGACCCCATCGTGCACATCTGCCGCAGCGAGAGGTGGACGGACGCTCCCTGGGAACGCCTCACTCTGCCCGGCAATCCGCCGCCCCGAAACGATCACGATGCCAACCGCGCCATCGTCAGCGATTTGTTGGAAGCCATCGAACAGAATCGCGAACCCATCTCCAGCGGGCGTCAGGCGCGCTGGACCATCGAGATGGCCATGGCGCTTTACGAATCGCAGCGCACCGGCGGCCGCGTGTACTTTCCGTTGCGCCGCCGCACACATCCGCTGGAGAGCTGAAGAAGGGGGTCGCCGGCTCTCGGTTACATGCCCGGGCTCCGGCGCCACCGGTCACCGAGGTTCCGATGGCGGCCCGACCTCCGCGAAAGCCGGAACCGGACCGCCCGTGCATCGCCGCCGTAAGAAAGGCGAGCGGCCCTGGGAGATGGAGCCTGCCGCTGCTATCCACCGCATCCGTATGGGACCGGCTTCCGGGATTTCTCCGAGGGATTTTTGAGCCGGGCACGAAGCCCGGACCCTCAGGCGCGCTTGCCGCCGAACTGCTCGAGGATGACCTCCGCCGCCCAACCCGCTGCCCGGCCCACCACCTCATCGCATTTTTCTGCGGCCCTGGCGCGTACGTCCTTGCAAAGGACGCTGCCGTAGGTCTCTTCGAAGCGCGTGGCCACACGGCGAAAAAGCGTGGTGCACAACTGTCCCGCGCTGCGGTCGCCGAGCTGGTCGCGCCGGCGCCCGCACAGGCTTCCGATCACGATCCCGGCGCCGGTGAAGGCCCCGCAGTTGGCGTTGCGCGTCGCCGTGGCCCCGCCGTGGAGGCAGCCGCCGGCCATGTAGAGCTCCTGGCTCTTCGAGACGAAGCTGACGGCATCCTGAAGAGCGGCGATCACGGCCTGCGCGCAACCGCGATATTTCGCCTGGTAGTCTCGACCCAACCCGATGGCCCGCTGGATGACCTCGTCCCGGCCGGCATCCCGAGCGACCTTCGCTTGCTCGGCCAGCACGTGCCCGGCCGCCAGCATGGCGACAAATTCTCTACGGTTCCCCGCGCTCATCCTGTTCTCCGTGCGCCGAGCATACCACAGTGCGCCGCGCGTTCGCCGGCCGCGGGCGCTACCATAAAACAGAACCGCTATGTGGCGGCGATTCCCAGCATCCGCCGGTCGTTTGGGCCGCGCGGAGAAGATTTTCTTCCTCGGCGCGGCCCTGTACGTCCTCGCTCGCAGCCTTGCGCCGGGCAGCGCGGTCACCACTCTGCTGGGGTTGCTGCTTTTTGGCGCCGGCGCCTGGCTCCTGCTGCGGGCGGCGCGCGTCGGCATCCGGCGCGCGATCTGGCGGCTACGGAACCGCCTTCTGGTGGCCTACGTGTTCATCGCCGTGGTCCCTGTGGTGCTGTTGGCGGCCCTGGCAGCCATCGGAGGCTGGATTCTCACCGGGCAGATCGCGATTTATCTGGTGACCGCCAGCCTCGAACAACGGACCAGGATGCTGCTGGATCTGGCCGAGGGCCTGACCGTCACGCCCGCCAACGCGGTATCGGACCGGTTGCGCTGGATCGGCCCGTACCTCAGGGAACGCCACCGCGGACTGCAACTGCTGGTGCGCAGCGGCGACTCCTACTGGCGCTTCCCGGAGAACGCTGATCTGAAGGCGCCTCCCATGGGCTGGGGGAAGACAGCCGGCCTGGTTGTGAAAGAGGGCGCCCTGTATCTGTGGGCCCATGCGGCGCGCGGCGCCAGCGAGGTGACCATTCTGACGCCGTTGGACGCCGAAGCTCAGGCCGGCCTCGCGCCTGATCTGGGTGAGGTTTCCATCTCCCAACATCCCATCGGCGCGGAGGCCCGGGCGCGCGTCTCGGCCTCGATCCCTCCCGAGGGGCCGGCGGTTTCTCCCCCGCCCTCCTCGCCGCGGCTGCCGCCGCCGGCGAATCGCTTCGATCGCGAAATTGACTACGTCTCGCCGCTGGAGGCAGCCGTCTGGGAGCTTCCCCATGAGACGGAGAAGCGGCTGCTGTTCATTCGCACGCGCTGCTCAGCGGTTCTCCGCAGGGTGTTCGGGCAGACGGTCGAGTGGCGCGAGGGTGTGACCATGGCCTACGCGGCCACGGTCTTCTTCGTGGCGCTGGCGATCGCGTTTCTGATCGTTGAGCTGGTGTCGCTGGCCATCGGCGTCAACCTGACCCGCACCATCACCCGAGCGGTCCATGAGTTGTACGAGGGCACCCAGAAGGTGATGCACGGGGATTTCACGCACCGCATCGAGGTGCGCGGCGATGATCAGCTCGCGCAACTGAGCCGCTCTTTCAACCGCATGACCGAGAATCTGGAGCGGCTCCTGGAGGTGGCCAAGGAGAAGGAACGCCTGCAATCGGAGCTGGAGATCGCGCGCGAGGTGCAGAACCAGCTCTTTCCGCGCAGCGTGCCGGAGGCGCGCACCCTGCGCTTGAAAGCCTTCTGTCAGCCGGCGCGTCTGGTCTCGGGGGATTATTACGACTACCTCAGCCTGCCGGATGCGCGACTGGCGCTGGCCATCGGGGATGTAGCCGGCAAAGGCATCTCGGCGGCGTTGCTGATGGCCACCGTGCAATCCACGATGCGAGCGCAGCTCCGCGCGGGACGCGAGCTGGCGGCTGCGGCTGGTCACGGCTCCTCGGCGCTGGGCTTCTCGACCGCGGCCCTGGTGACGCGCCTGAACCAGCACCTCCACGCCTATACTCCGCCGGAGAAGTTCGCCACCTTTTACTTCGCCGTCTACGACGACGCCACCGGCTTGCTGGTTTACACCAACGCCGGGCACCCGCCGCCCATGCTGATCCGCCGCGATCGCTGTTTGCGACTGGAAGTCAACGGCACGGTGGTCGGCGCATTTGCCCACGCCAGCTACGAGGAAAACGCCATCCGGCTGGAAAGCGGCGATCTGCTGGTCTGCTTCACCGATGGGGTGACCGAGCCCGAGAACGAATACGGCGAGATGTTCGGCGAGCAACGCCTGATGGATTTGGTGCTCAAGAAGGCAGGCAGCGATCTGGAGGAAATCCTGGTGTCGGTGCAACGCGCCGTCCACGAGTGGACCGGGTCTTCCGAGCTCCAGGACGACATGACCATGCTGCTCGCCCGAAGGCTGTGAGCTTCGGTAGCGACCATGCGCTGCTCGATGGCCGCTCCGGCAGTCGGCTGCTTCACACCTCTCACGCGAGCGACAGGGCGTGGCTTGGAGATTCAAGGCCGACGGCGGGCGCGCGCCCCTGGCAAGAGCCAGTACCTGATCACGTGGCCGGGCCGCGGTGAACCCCGCCGGGTAACTCCGGCAAGGCGGACCTTCAACTGCATGCGGCGTGTGCATTGGTCTAGCATGAGAACTTTGACCGCCGGCGCCGCGACCCGAACGCTCGGCGCGCTGGATCGCGACGCCGGACTGCTGAGACGAAGAATTCATCCTATGAGCGGCAGTCTGCACAGTTCTGCTCTGGCCGGCGGCCGCCCGGCCGGCGCTGCGGCGCCACGCGAGCGACAGGCCCCTCGGCGGCTTCTGGCGCCTCACGGATGGAGGTGCGCTCCTGCTCCTCCGCGCGTCCCTCGAGCAGGCGACAACAGCAACCTTTCTTCGGAGGCCGCACGATGAAGATTCTGACCGCAGCGCAGATGCGCGAGGTGGACCGACGCACCATGGAGCTCGGCATCCCCGGCATCGTGCTCATGGAGAACGCCGGCCATCGCGTCGTCGAGTTTCTGGTCGAAACCTTCGCCCCCATCGAGCAGCAGCGCATCGTTGTGTTGTGCGGCAAGGGCAACAACGGCGGCGATGGAATGGTGGTGGCGCGGCAGCTCTGGACGCGCCTGCGTCCGCGTGCGCTCCATGTGGTTCTGGCCGGCGCGCCTGAAGAACTTCGCGGCGAGGCGGCGGAGAACTACCGCATGCTTCAGGCCGTCGGCTGCCCCACCGCGCGCGAGATCACACCGGAGATGCGCGCCGCCAGCGTGGTGCTTGACGCCTTGCTGGGCACGGGCTTGAGAGGGCCGGTGACTGGGACGATGCGGGATTGGATCCGCGAGATCAACACCGGCTTCCCCGAGGCGCACATCGTGGCAGTGGATATTCCTTCGGGTTTGGAAAGCGATTCGGCCCAGACGGAGGGCGACGTCGTCCAGGCGCACTATACGGTCACGTTCACGGCGCCAAAGGTCGGGCAGATCCTGCCGCCCAACTGTCGCCGCGTGGGACGTCTGCGGATCGCGCCCATCGGCAGCCCGCCGGAGCTTTACGAAAACGACGAATCCATCTACCTGGAACTGGCGGAGGCGGCGCAGTTCAGCCGCATGTTTGCGCCTCGCGTTCCTTGGTCGCACAAAGGGGACTTCGGTCATGTGCTCGTAGTCGGCGGCTCCAGGGGGAAGACCGGCGCCGCGGCCATGACCGGGCTGGCGGCTCTCCGCGCGGGGGCAGGATTGGTCACCGTGGCGTCGGCGGCCTCGTGCATCCCCAGCATCGCCGCGCACGCACCTGAGCTGATGACCGAGTCCCTGCCCGAGACCGACACGGGCGCCATCGCCGCGGCGGCCTTCCCGCGCCTTCTCGAGCTGGCTGCGAACAAGGACGTCGTGGCGATCGGTCCCGGCCTTGGCACGCACCCGGAAACCGTAGCCCTCGTGCGCCGATTGCTCGCGGAGCTCGCCCAACCCATGGTGATGGACGCCGACGCTCTGAACGCTCTGGCGGGTTTTCATTTCGAGGCCCGGGGACGCGTTCGGATTCTGACGCCCCATCCCGGTGAGATGGCGCGGCTGTGCGCCGTCACCACAGGCGACGTCCAGAGCGACCGCGTCGGCATCGCCCGCCGATTCGCTCTCGAGCGTCAGGTGGTGCTGGTGCTGAAGGGCTATCGAACGCTTACGGCTTCGCCCGACGGACGCGTCCGCGTCAATCCCACCGGGGGACCCGGGCTGGCCTCAGGCGGCTCGGGCGACATCCTGACCGGGGCTATCGCCGGGCTGCTGGCCCAGTTTCCCCAGGACCCTGCGATGGCCGCCGCGGCCGGCGTCTACCTGCACGGGTTGGCCGGCGATCTGGCCACGTGCAAGCTGGGAGAGCAAGCCTTGATCGCCACCGACCTGCTCGGGCTGTTCCCCGAAGCCATGCGCGCGATCGCCCGCGGATGCCCGCCGGCTTGGTTCTGTTGAGACGAGACCGTGCGGATCTTCCACACCGCCTCCGAGGAAGAAACCGTGGCGCTGGGCGAACGTCTGGCGCGCGAGTTGCCCCAACGCGCGCTCGTGCTGTTGGTCGGCGAGCTGGGCGCCGGCAAAACGACCCTGGCCAAGGGCCTGGTGTGCGGTTTGGGAGCCGCTGACCCGGAAGAGGTCTCCAGCCCCACGTTCACGCTGGTCCACGAATACGGCGTGGGACGCAAGGTTTACCACGTGGATCTCTATCGGATCGAAACCCGGGAAGAGTTGGAAACCGTCGGCTTGGAGGAACTGCTGGAGCGCGACGCGGTGGTGTTGGTTGAATGGGGCGAGAAATTTCCCGGCTTCTGGCCCGAAAATCGCATTACGATCGAGCTGGTGCGTCAGGCCGACGAACGACGTGAGATTCGCGTCAGCGGCCTGTGAACCGTCGTACGCGCCGCCGATTCAAGCTGTGCTAGTCTGATCGAGCTGTTATGGAAAACGCCGCGCCATCGCCGCGCCTGAGCCAGACTGCGTACTGGCTGGCCTTCGCCGCCGCAGCAGCGGTGCTCTGCTCCATCGCCGTTTCGCAGATCTTGCTTGCCCTGGCGCTGGCGGCGCTGCTGTTTTCGAGCACCCGACTCCGCTTGCCGCCCATCTGGCTACCCCTGGCGGTCTTCGTGGGAGGCACTCTGGCAGCGCTGGCGGCCTCCGAGGATCCCGCCGCCGGGCTACCGCAAATCCGCAAGCTCTTCGTGTTGGCGATGCTGCTGACCGTTTTCTCAGCGTTCCGACGCCTCCAGCAAGCGCGCAGCCTGGTGCTGGCTTGGTCTGCGCTGGCGGCGGTTTCCGCGGTTGTCGGATTGGTTCAGTTCGGCCGCAAACTGGCGCAGGCGCAGCAGCAGGCCGGCGGCTTTTACGAGTTCTACATCAGCGAGCGCATCAGCGGCTTCATGAGTCACTGGATGACCTTCGGTGGGCAACTCATGCTGGTCGGGCTGCTGCTGGCTGCCTTCCTCATGTTTGCTCCGCGAACTGACCGCCGGCTTCATGCCCTCGCATTGGCGGCGGCGCTCTTGATCGCTCTGGCCCTGGTGCTGAACATGACGCGCAGTATCTGGCTGGCGTCGGCGGCCGCGCTGATCTATCTGGTCTGGTTCTGGAAACGGCCCCTCCTGCTAGCGGCGCCGTTGGCGGCGGCCCTCTTGCTCTGGGTGGGACCGGAGTCCGTGCGCACCCGGTTCATCTCGATCTACCAGCCCCGCCAGGAGGTGGATTCGAATCTGCACCGCGTGGTGTGCTGGCGCACAGGATGGCGCATGGTGCAAGCCCATCCATGGCTGGGCTTGGGGCCGGAAGTGGTCCGGCTGCGATTCATGGAGTATGTGCCCCCGGACGCGCCCCAGCCGTTGCCTACAGGTTGGTACGGCCATCTGCATAACCTCTACCTGCACTATGCGGCGGAACGCGGGATCCCGACGGCGCTGGCATTGGTCTGGCTGCTGGCGCAAATGTTCTGGGATTTCGTGCGCGCCGCACGGGGCTTGCCAGCAGGCCCGAGTGAGGCGAAGTTTCTGCTCCACGGCAGCGCCGCCGCCGTGCTGGCCATTGCCGTCAGCGGCCTGTTCGAGGTGAACCTGGGAGACAGCGAGGTCCTGATGCTGTTCCTGGCCGTCGCCGCCTGCGGTTACCTGGCGGTCGAGCGAGCGAAAGAAGAGGTTCCCGGTGACTGATACTCTTAGCGGACGACAGGTCATTTTGGCCGGAGGATCCGGGGGACTCGGGGCCGTGACCGCAGAACTCCTGGCCGCGGAAGGTGTGCGCCTGGTGATAAGCTACCGGTCGAATCGTGGGCGCGCCGAGCGCTTCGCCTCCCTCGGCGCTACCATCGTTCAAGCCGATCTGGCCGCTGCCGAGGATCGTCGGCGGTTACTGGACGCCGCCCCCGAGCTGTACGGTTTGGTGGTCTTTGCCGGAGATCCCGCCCGCGTGAAAGAGCCGGCAGAGTTGGAATGTGTGTTGCGGCGCTCGACCGAGGTAAACCTGCTGGGTCCGATTCTACTCGCCCGCGAGGCTGCCGCGCGCATGCGGGCGCGTGGGGTTCCGGGGGCCATCGTCCTTCTGGCCAGCATGCAAGCGGTAGCGCTGTTCCCCGGATCCCTCGCCTACGCTGCCCCGAAAGCTGCCCTCCTTCACGCGGCGCGCGTTCTCGCTAAGGAGCACCGCGGCGCGGCGAACATCCGTGTCAATGTGGTCGCTCCCGGCGTGACCGCGGCCGGCATGGCAGAGGCCTCCATTGCTTCCGGCAAGTACGACCGCTATCTCAAGGAGGGCATGATCCCCCGCTTCGGCAGCCCCGCCGATGTCGCCCGCGCCGTCCGCTTCTTCCTCGAGCCGGATAATTACATCACCGGCCAGGTGCTGGTTGTGGACGGCGGCCTGACGCTGTGACGACCCGTGCGGATTGATCTTGCTATTTCTTCTTGCCCGCCGCGGCTTTCTTGATCAGGGGAACGGCTTTTTTGGCGTCCTCCTCGTTCTCGAAGCCGATCACCGCCGAGTACTTCTTGCCGATGACCTGGGCTACCACGAACGAGAGGTTGACGCCCGCCGAAGCAGCCGCTTGCGCGATCGCGTGCCCCAGCCCCGGCCGATCGTCGCCCTCCACCAGAATCGTTGGGATGGAGACCGCACTGAGGCCCGCCGCTTGCGCCGCTGCGGTTGCTTTCTTGCCGGTTACCGGATACAGTTCGATGGCCGCCTTGGAAGGGTCGCCGGGGAATCGGTAGCCCATTACCACCGTCAGATTAGCGCCGGCTTCCGCCAGCGGCTTCAACGCCTCGGCCAACACTCCAGGCTGATTCGCCACTTCGGCACGCCACAACACGATCTTTTTGACGCTCACTGCCATAGGTCCGCCTCCTGCGCGCTGAGTCTTTGCAAGCGCGCGCCGAGTCAATTGTAGTGCAGTCGAAGCGAGGCGACAAGAGTTCTTTCGCAATTTGGCCGCTGGCTGACCAGCTCCGCTAGGCGGGCGCCGGCGCTTCGTGGCGGGTGGCTTCCCACAGCGGCGGCCAGGGGCGAGGGCGGCTCTTGCGCGCTTGGAAGGCGCGCGCCAGCTCCAGCAAAACGCCCAGATCGGCATCCAGGTCGGTTTGAGTGCCGTCGAAGTAAAAGTTGCGGATCGGGATGCCTCCCAGGTCGCGGCTCACGCGCGGGTAGATCGCTTCCGAGACCACCCCGTTCATGCAGGTGAACGGGCTGATGTCCACGATAGCGTCCACACCCCTTCGCGCCAGACAGACGGCTTTGCCCACATTCAGCACCATCTCGCCGATGGCCCCTTGCTGGGGCAGGTACGGTCGGGCGGCCTCCAACACCTCCTCGATGGCAGGCTCCTCGTAGCCCGCGAAGTCTTCCCGGAAGGGCGCCAGCAAGTAGTGCTCGTCGCGCCGCTGGACGCGGGTGCGGATCCAGGTCGCCAGCATTTCCACCGACCACTGCCGGCCGGTCAGTTTCAGGTTCCGAACCTGCTCCGCATTGCTGTACCAGACCCACTCCGCGATGTCCGAGACCCAGGCTTCGGCCCCATACTCCTCCAGGCGCCGGATCAGATCGGCGTTCGAGAAGGTGTTCAGGCGGCAGAAGATCTCGCCGACCACTCCCACCAGGGGCTTGGCAGGATCGCGCTTGACCGGCAGGGACCGGAAGCGGTCGCGGCAGCCGATCAAGGCCCGGCGGATCAGGCGGATCTGCGCCACGGCATCCAGAGGTGCGGATTCAATGACGCAGGCCACCTCTTCTACCGACTCCTGGTAGAGGCGCTCCGCCTCGCCCCGGCGCACCGCGTACGGACGGTATTGGAGCAGGAGCTTCAGCAGAATGTCGCCGGCCAAGATCGCTCTCCAACTGGTACGGTGCAGGGCGGGCGGCATCCGGTATCCATCCGCGCAGGTCGGCGACATGACGCCGGTCTGGCCGAATCCGTGCTCGCGGAGAATCCGGCGCAGGTGCACCGAGTATTGCCCGAACCGGCAGGGACCGTCAGCCCCCGGCATCAGGAGGACGGTCCGGGCAGGATCCACGTCCGGGCGCAAGAGCACCTTCATGTAGTCGCCCACAGTGATGCGCGCCGGAAAGCACTCGTCCCCGCCCGTAAAGCGTGCGCCGAGCTCCAGGGTCGAGGAGTCCGAGGGCGGCGTTACCTCCGCGTCTAAGCCCACGGCCCGAAAGGCAGCCGCCCACAGTCGCGCTCCGCCCCAGACCATCGCGTGGATGACAATCTTCTTGTCGTGCAGGCCAGTGCCGTCCATGGCAGCTCGTCTCGTCCCAGTTGAGAGTCAGGATACTCCAGATCCGGGCGGGCTGGCAAAAGGTGGCCGCCGGATCCCGCCCCGAATGCGGTGTCGCCCAGGCAGCGGACCGCATCTCGGAAAGCGCAGCGGGGTTCAAGAATCTGGTATCGTGGGGCAGGACGGCGTCGGGAAGCCGCGGGGCACAAGAACCCTGAAACCCAACCGCCGCAGGCCGCGTCTTCCGCAACAGGATGACTAGCCTCAGCGGCGTCCTCGCGTTTCCTCGCGCCCATCAGCCAGTGCAGGCCAAGGTGGACCATCGCAGTACGGAGGAAGCCGAGCTGGTGCGCCGGGTGCAGGCCGGCGACGAGGCGGCCTTCCGCCAGATCGTCGAGCGTTACCAGAGCAAGGTTTTTTCCATTATCTACGGCATCCTGCGCAGTCACAACGACGCTGAGGACATCGCCCAGCAGGTCTTCGCCAAGGTTTATTTCTCCATCGGGAACTTCGACTTTCGCAGCTCGCTGCTGACCTGGATTTACAAGATCACTGTCAACGAGTGCTACGACTACTTGCGGAAGAAGAAGGTCCGGAAGTTGGTTTACGAAAGCGACTTCACCGAAGAGGAGAACCAGCGGATGGAGCTTTCCGAGCCGGCCCGCGACCAGCGCCCCCCGATTGACGCCACCCTGGCTCAGCGCGATCTGGCGCGCAAACTGCTGGCTCGGCTCCCCGCCGAGGAGCGCAACTTGCTCTTGCTGAAGGAAGTGGAAGGTCATTCCGTGGAAGAGCTCGCCGAGATGACGGGCATTAACGAGAACACCATCAAGGTGAAGCTTTTCCGGGCCCGGCAGAAACTTTTGAAAGCGGCTCAGCGGCTTTCGCGGGCCGCCCCGGGATTGGCGACAGGATGAGGCGGCTTTTCGTTAGGGACGACCCCTGGGAGCGGACGTTAGATCCGCAGGCTGTCGGCCACGCCGCGTTGGGCGCGCTGAACGTATGCGCCCGGCGCGCGGCGCGCGATAGCGAGGGGACGACAATGAACTGCGAGGGAAGAATCTATGCATCGGCTGATCTCGGAGCGTCTTGAAGAATTGCTCGGGGACGCCCCGGTTTCCGGTCTTTCCAGGGAAGTAGAGGCCCACTTAGCGACGTGCGGGGAGTGCCGCGAACAGCTCGAGGATTTTCGGCTACAGGCTCGTCTGTTGAAGATGCTTCGCGCAGACGAGGACCTGGCGCCGGCGCCGGGCTTTTACTTCCGGGTGATGGAGCGCATCCAGGCGCGGCGTAACGCTTCGGTGTGGAATGCTCTCATGGATCCAGGGTTCAGTTGGCGCTTGGCCTTCGGCTCGCTGGCCGCTCTGTTTGTCCTGGGGGCCTTCCTAGTGCTGCATGAATCCAGCTCGCCTGCGGCCTTCACCACGCCGCCGGAGGCGCTCATCGCGGTGGATGACCGTTCGCCGGAGCTCGGAGTGGATTTGCAACGCGACCGGGACACCGTGTTGGTGACCCTGGCCACGTATCGTGAGTAAGAGCCGATGAAGCCGGCATGCAGGGCGAACTGGAAAAACCCACGGCTCATCGGCATGCTCTTGCTGGTGTTTTTGTGCGGGGTGGTGGTCGGGATGTTGGGGATGAGTCTCAGCGGCCGCCGCTGGGCCTACGCGCAACAGGCCTCCTGGAAGGAAGGAAGCAAAGAGGTCACGCTGGAGAGGTTCAAGCGGGAGTTGCGTCTAACTCCGCAGCAAGCCGCGGAACTCGAAAGCGTTCTGGATGACTTCTTCAAGTACTATCACACGTTGCAGGCTCAACTCGACGAGGTCCGCGCCACAGGGAGGCATCGCATCTTGCGCTTGCTCAACCCCGAACAACGCAAGAAGTTCGAGCAGATGATGAGCGAGCTGCAAGGGCGGCAGTTACGATGAAGTCGCGTGCAGGCGGTGGGCCGGTGGCGGCCTCTGCGTATTTCGGCACACCTGGGTCCGGCTTCGGTTCAGCAAACGGTGGTCAGGGGCGGCAGGCGGCATTTGTCCCGGGCAGGCCGGTCGCCGGCCGGGATCGCACGGCCATCACCGCCGGGCAAGTAACCCATGAGCTTTTTGCTGGCGTCTTCGCGGCCGTGTTATAGTGTGCGACAGGCAGTTATTACTTCTAAGTTAACGAATGGATTAAGGGAAGGGGGTTAAATGCGAAACGTTTCCCTGTTCACCCATGCTAAGGCGTTGGCGCTTGCCGCCGCGCTGGCCTGCACCATCGCCGGTTACTCGCAAACCGTCTTCGGATCCCTGAGCGGAACGGTTTACGACCCCACAGGCGCCGTCATCCCGAACGCCGAAGTGGTGATCCGCAGCCTTGACACGGGTCAGATCAGAGAGATCCGGGCCAACGAAGCCGGCTTCTGGCGCATGCCGTCGCTGCCGCCCGGCCGCTATTCCGTCGAAGCGAGCGCACCGAGCTTCAGTAAAGTAAGTCGTGCACCGATCCTGGTGGAAGCTACGATCGAACGGACTGTGGACCTCACTCTGAATCCAGGCGCGATCACCGAGGTGGTCAGCGTGACGGCGGAGGCGCCTCTGATCGAGCAGACCAGGTCGCAATTGAGCCGCGGTGTGGATACCCGAGCCATCATGATGCTGCCCGGCCTGAACACCCTGGTCGGCCTGGCTCTGCTGCAACCCGGCGTTGCTCCGAACGATCTGGGCCGTCCGGGATCCGGATTCGTGGTCAACGGCGGCCGCACCCGCTCGAACAACTTCATGATTGACGGGGCCAACAACAACGACCAGTCGTTGCAAACTCCCCGTCAGAATCTTCCGCCCGAAGTGCTGGGCGAATTCCGTATCATCACCAACAACTTCTCGGCGGAATACGGTCGCAACTTCGGATCGGTGGTCATGCAAACCACCAAGGCAGGCACCAACGAATTTCATGGCGCCATGCGCTGGACGTGGCTCGGAAACAGCTTGGATGCGTTGAGCACCAATCAGCAGCGCACCTTCTCGGCGCAGAAGGCTGCCGGCAAGTCGGACAAAGAAGCCTTGCGGGCCGCTCGCGCGGTTCTGGTCCGCAACCAAGTGCTGGCGAGCGCCGGTGGACCGATCAAGAAAGATCGCGTCTTCTTCTTCACCAGCTACGACACCGACAGGCGCCGTAGCACGGCTTCTCCGATCGCGACCACGATTTCGCCGCAAGGTTACCAGATCCTGGAGCAGAATAAGAGCTACTTCGCCTCCGGGGCGGTCGAGTTTCTCAAGAAAATGTATCCTGCGGCCAACGACCCTACCTCCCGAGGCACCCTCAACGTGGCTATCCCCGGCGGACCGACGCTGGCCATCCCCTTACAGCAGTACAACCCTAGCCTGGAAGGGCCCCTGCCCTACGCGCGCAACTATCACCGAGGACTGATGCGGTTGGACAGCAACCTCAGCGGAAGCGACACCCTGTCGGTCCGCTACGTCATTGACGATGACTTCGACCCCGGCAGCCCACCTGCGCTGGCTTACAACCGCATCGGCCAGGCGGGCCGGAACCAGAACGGCACGATCAACCACGTCCACGTCTTCAGCCCCACGCTGCTCAGCGAGGCTCGCGCCGTCTACGGACGCAGATCGTTTCATTTCCCGGAAAATCTGCCACCGCAATTCGCCATCACCGGCAGCGGCCTGCCGACCATCGGGAATCAGAACTTCCCTCAATTCCGCACCGACAACCTTTACGAGTTCAATAACTCCTGGTCCTGGACGCAGAGCCGGCACACGGTGCGCTTCGGCGTTAACGTCCTGCGGTATCAGTTGAACTCGTTCTTCGCGCCTTCGAGTCGGGGCGTCGTGACCTACCCGAGCTTCCTGGACTTCTTGCTGGACCGGAACGCCGACTTCACCCAGTACGCGGGAACCGGCTTGACGCCCGCACGCACGACCGAGTTCGCCGGCTTTTTCGGCGACGACTTGCGAGCGACCAGCACGCTCACATTGAACCTGGGGATTCGTTATGAATACACCGGGGCGCCGTTCGGCTACTTCTCCAACGCCAAACCGGACATCAACAACTGGGCGCCGAGATTTGGGTTCGCCTGGTCGCCTCGCCGGGCTGATGGATTCCTCGGCCGGATCACAGGCGGCGGCAAGCTGGCCATCCGCGGCGGGTATGCGATCTCTTATGATCAGGTTTTCCAGAACATTCTGTTGAACAATGCTCGCAACTACCCGCGCGGCGTGACCGTCACCCTGAGCGGCCTGACTGGCAGGAAACTCTGGGATTCCCAGAATTTCCCCAGCCCGCCCAAGCCCGAGGACTACAAAGGCGATCCGAATCTGCTCCCGGTCCGCCTGTTCTCGCCCGATAAACGGATTGGACAGCCGTACGGTCAGCAGTTCTCCTTTGGGTTCGAGCGACAGTTCCTCGGTGACTACGCCTTCCGCCTGTTCTATGTGGGTTCGCGCGGGGTGAGACTGGTTCGGGAGGTCGAGCAGAACATCGGTTTCCAGGCAGCGGCGGTGAACGCCAATCCCAGCGTCTACGCCGGGATTTTGCCCTCGCTGCAACCCATTCGCAATGCCCAGGGCGTGATTACGGCTTACCGGAGAGACCCCACGCGCGGTTCCATCCTGGTCGGCGACGGCTACGCTCAGTCGGTTTACCACTCCATGCAGGTGACCGTCGAGAAGCGCTTCCGCCAGGGGTTGCAATTCCAGGCCAACTACACCTGGAGCTCGTTTATCAACGACTCCGACGACATCCTGGGGGGTTCCAACAACCGCACCTTGCCGGCCTACCCGTTCGCCATTCACCTGGATCGCGGTCGCTCCGCCTTTGACCAGCCGCATCGCTTCGTGGCGAACTACGTCTACGAATTCCCGAATGTGAAGGACGGCAGAGGCGTACTCGGTCGGATCGCCGGTGGTTGGGGCCTCTCGGGCATCACCACTGTCTCCTCCGGAACTCCCTACACCATCTTCAACGGCTTCAACGCGCTGGGCATCCTGACCGGTCAAATCTCGACCATCCACCTTTCGCAACGCGCTAGCTACGATCCACAAGGTGAGCCCAAGACCGGGACCAACCCCACGATCGCCAGGCCGCGCTACATCGCCAACCCGACGAATTCGGGCATCATCGGCAACCTCGGCGCGAACACGGAGCGGGTGGGCCGCACGGTCAACTTCGATGTTGCGCTGAACAAGAACATCAAGATCTGGCCGGAGCGGGATCACACGGTTCAGCTTCGCTGGGAGCTGTTCAATCTACTCAACCACCGGAATTTCAATCAGGTGCCCGCTAATACCGTGACCTCCAGCACGGTGCTCACCACGTTCATGAATCTCGGTTTCACGAACGTGGGCGGACGCGGGATGATCCTGACGGCCCGCTATATCTTCTAACCGGGCGCTAACCGAGCCGGGCCCCAGGCGGGTTTCCCGCCCGCCGGGGCCCGGCTCGAGTTGCGCTGATACGTGCGCCTGTTTCGAGCCCTACGCCGACAGTTGCCGAATCACTCCCAACCGGCTCGTGCGGCGCCTGTACCCCACGATCACGCACTCCCTCTACACACCCTCAGGCAGCTTGCATGCTGCATCCCGCGAAAGCATCGAACCGCGAAGGCAGTGGACTGAAGCGACCTGAGCTTTCGGTTGTCCTCACTGAGGGCCATGGCAATCCGACATGCCGCCCACGCCACTGCGATCATGAACGCAGCGCCAATCTGAATTTTTTCTTGTCGCCCGCAGCCTGAAGTGCTATCCTGAAAGGGACGTGGATTGATTTAGGGCCGTTCCAAAGGGCGGCCTGGCTACTTGCAACCACGTTAAAAAAGTGCTAAAGGCAATCGGTCAACAGTCTCTCAAAGTCTGACCCTGCGGCCTTTGGCGCAGGGATTTCTGTTTTCGGGCCGGTTGCCTGTGCGAGTGTATTCTCGCACGGGAGGAACCATGAATCTCGGGCCCACCGCCTCGCCGCCCGGTCCCGTTTTGACCGGCGCGGAAGGCGAACTCATCTCGATCAGCATCACCATTGAACCGCGCCTGCTGGAGCGCTTACTAGACGCGCTTGCGGGGCTCGACTTTCCGATCAACCCGCAGATCTACCACGAAGCCAGGATGGTCTACGTGTTCCCAGACGGCCGCGAGCAGGAAGAGCCCGTCACGATGGTCGAGTTCCCGGCCTACGCGCGACGCCTCAAGGAGGTGCGCGAGGTCATGAATCGGCTCGGATTGCCTGGCGATGCGCTGGCCTATAAGAACGTGCTGGAAGGCATCCGCAACGACTTCGACGTCAGGCCTGCGCCGCCGGGCGCCCCGTATGCCATGACCATCCGCTACCGTTACGGGGCCGGCCGCCTTCGAGGCGCCAGATCCGACTTACCGTGACCGGGGTGCGGGAGGAATCGAACGGCTCAGGCGCGGCTGAGGCGCCCGACGAACAGGACGCTGTTCGCGGGGCCAAGGTCCCGCCGGCATACCACTGAGGCCCAGGGTGTGGCGCACCCGCCCCCGTTTTCCTCATAATCACGACATGGCCTCAGACTTGCATCAGCGTCTGATTTTGCGCCTCCGTGAACAGGCCCGCGACGTCTACCGCCTCCTCTCGGGGCTGTCCGAGGCCCAGCTCAACTACCGGCTCGAGGCCGGCCAGTGGAATCTGAAAGAGATCCTCTGCCACCTCTGGCGCGTCCAGCGGGTCTTCGAGCAGCGCATCGAAACATTGCTCAAAGAAAACAATCCTGAGATCGCAGCTTACGAGCCTGACAGCGACGCGGAATTCGAACGCCTCGTCGCCCGCCCGACAACCGAGGCGCTGACAGGCTTTCTCACTGAGCGCCAGCGCTTCCTGCAACGCCTCGAATCTTTAGGTCTGGCTGACTGGGAGCGGCCGGGCGTTCATCCCGAATATCCTTCCTACGATCTGCGCTTTCAGGTCGAGTACATGGTGCACCACGAGGCGCACCACATCTACCAGATGTTTCAGCGCCGCGCCTTGGTGTTGGCCCCGCCTCGCTAGCCTGCGCCGCGGCGTCGGAGACGGCTGCCCCGACCACCCCGTGAACCGCCTCCCTGTGACGGCGGCGTCATGCCCGTCCGACTCGTCTAGCGAATCCAACCGCCGCCCAGCACCAGGTCGCCGTCGTAGAACACGGCCGCTTGCCCGGGCGTGATCGCCCGCTGCGGTTCGTCGAAGCGCACCTCGACGCACGAAGGGTCCTCGGTCGGATAGATGGTCGCCCAGGCGGCCTCGTGCTTGTTGCGGATCTTGACCTGCGCCCGCAGAGGTTCGGCGAGGCCCTCCCGGGCAATCCAGTTCACCTGGCCGGCGATCAACCGATCCCCGTACAAGTCCTCGTCATGGCCCACGATGACCCGGCTGGTTGCCGCTTCGGTCGCCAAAACGTAGAGCGGCCGGCCGGCGGCGACGCCCAGCCCGCGACGCTGCCCGACGGTGAAACGGTGAACACCGTGGTGCTCGCCCAACACGCGCCCGTCGCGCGAGACGATCGGCCCGCGCGCCGGCTCGAACGGCGTACCTTGATCGCGAAAGTAGGCCTCGATGAAGGCAGGGTAGTCGCCTCGCGGAACGAAGCAGATCTCCTGACTGTCGGCCTTGTCAGCGACCGGCAACCCGAATTCCTGCGCCAGGCGACGCACCTCGGTCTTGGTGCGGTCGCCCAGCGGAAACAAAATGTGCTCCATTTGTTCTTGCCGGAGGCCGAAGAGGAAATAGCTCTGGTCGCGCGCCGGGTCCGCGCCGCGCAGCAGAAGCCGGCGCCCGGATTGCGGATCCTGCCGCAGGCGCGCGTAGTGCCCGGTGGCCACAGCCTCTGCGCCGAGCGATCGAGCCAGGCGAACGAACAGGTCGAACTTGATGACGTTGTTGCAGTGGGTGCACGGGATGGGCGTGCGCCCCCTCAGGTACTGCTCGATGAACGGACGCACGACGTGGCGCTCGAACTCGTCCTCCAGGTTCACCACGTAGTACGGGATACCCAGGTGCTCGGCCACGCGACGCGCGTCGTAGACATCCTCCAGCGAGCAGCAACGGCCGACGGCGCCCTGCGGGGACAACTCCGGCAGTCGGCGCTGGTTCCAGAGCTGCATCGTCAAACCGACGACCCGCAGCCCCTGCCGCACCAGCAACGCCGCGGCCGTGGAGCTATCCACCCCGCCGCTCATGGCTACCGCAATCAGCGTCCCCTCAGGCATGGCACGATACCCGGGCCAGCCGGCGCAATTGCGCGACTTTCTCGGCCACCACTTCGATCAGCCTCTCGACCTGTTCGGCCGTGTTCAACCGGCCGAGCGAGAACCGCAAGCTCCCGCGCGCCTGCTCGGGACTCAGCCCGATCGCTCGCAGCACGTGCGAGGGCTGCGATGCGCCGCTGGAGCAGGCCGAGCCGCTGGAGACGGCAAAGCCCGCCAGGTCCAGAGCGATCAACAGAGCTTCACCATCCACACCCTGGAAGCAGATGTTGGTGACGTTGGGGGCCCGATCGGCTCCAGCGCCATTGACCTTGACCTCCGGCACACGCTCCAAAATGCCTGATTCCAATCGGTCGCGTAGCGTTCGAACGCGCGCCGCCTCCGCAGCCAGCTCGCGCGTGGCCAGTTGGGCCGCAACGCCCAATCCCACCGCGCCAGGCAAATTTTCCGTACCCGGCCGCCGGTCTCGCTCCTGATGGCCGCCAAACAGAATGCGACCCAAGCGCACGTCGCGGCGGACGTACAAAGCACCTGCTCCTTTGGGCCCGTAAATCTTGTGCGCGCTGAGTGAGTACAGGTCCACGCCCAGTTCAGCGACGTTCACAGGAATCCTTCCCAGTGCCTGGACCCCGTCGGAGTGCAGGAGCACGCCCGCTTCACGCGCCAGCCGCGCAATCGCCGCCACGGGTTGGACGGTCCCGATCTCGTTGTTGACGTGCATCACAGTAATCAAAACCGTCTCCGGTCGCAGCGCGCGACGAACCTCGTCAGGATCCACGACGCCGCGCGAGTCCACCGGGAGACGGGTCACGGCGACTCCCTCGCGTTCCAATTGCGCGCAGCATTCCAGCACCGCCGGATGCTCGATGGCGGTAGTGATAACATGCTTGAGGCGGCGGGGGTCTTCGCGCACCACGCCCAGGATCGCGAGATTGTCGGCTTCCGTTCCCCCACTGGTGAAGACGATCTCCCCCGGCTGTGCCCCCAGGGCGGCAGCCACGGAACGCCGGGCTTCCTCCAGCCGCCTCTTGGCCGCCTGTCCGAAGGCGTGCACGCTGGAGGCATTGCCAAAGTCCGCGCAGAAGGTCTCCTTCATGGCCTCCAGCACTTCTTCCGCCACCGGCGTGGTCGCGTTGTGATCGAAGTAAGCGCGCATGGTTGACGTCAGCCGCTTGCGTTTCCAACCAAATCCGGGGGAGTAGACTATCGGCGTCCTTCCCTGCCCCTTGGGGCCCAACTGCGACTGCCCTTTCTTTTTATTCTATTCCTATGTCTCGCGGACTTATTACGCTCACCACAGATTTCGGACTCAGCGATCACTTTGTCGGCGTGATGAAAGGCGTGATCCTCGGGATCAACCCTGCGGCCTGCATCGTGGATATCAGCCATCAAGTAAGCCCGTTCGAAATTCCAGAGGCCGGCTTCTTGATCGCCCAGGCCTGGCGTTACTTTCCGAAAAAGACGGTGCATGTGGTGGTGGTGGATCCCGGTGTCGGTACGCTGCGGCGCCCGATTTTGGCGGAGGTTGGAGGCCATTATTTCGTGGCGCCCGATAACGGCGTGCTCTCGATGGTCTTCGCCGCCTCGACTCCCAAAGTCAGAGCCATCACGGCGGAGAAGTACTTTTTGCAACCGCTCAGCCGCACGTTTCACGGCAGAGACGTGTTCGCTCCGGTGGCCGCTCACCTGAGCCGCGGCCTCCCGCCGGCCCGCTTTGGAAAACTGATCCGCGATTATGCGCGGCAGGAGTTCTACGCGCCCGTGCGTACCGGTAAGCGAATCTGGTCAGGCGTCGTCCTTCGCGTGGATCGCTTCGGCAACCTGATCACCAACCTCTCGCTATCGGAGTTTCCTCAAGTGGCCACGCGACCGTTCCTGTTGCGCGTGGGCGCGGAGACGGTTTGCCGCTTCGTGACCGCCTACGCCGAATGCGCGCCCGGCGAGCTTTGCTTGCTAGAGGGCAGCTCGGGCTACCTAGAGGTGGCCATGTACCGAGCCTCAGCGGCCCAGCGATTGGGTTGCGGTCCGGGTGCGCCCGTGGAACTGTCGGTGTATTGAGTTCTCGGCCCAGTATCCCGCGTTTGCCACGCTGTGTTCCGCCTGATTAGACTGAAATTGTCTCGATGGCGCTGGGCGAGGCAGATCAGTCCCTCAAGGCGGCGGAGATCATCGCTCTGGTGGAGGACGAACTCCGCCAGGTCGAGCGGGGAATTCGCGCCGAATCTGAAGCTCCCGTGGAAGCCATCACCGCCATCGGGCGGCACCTGCACTCGGGTGGCGGCAAGCGCCTGCGTCCCCTGTTGTTGCTGCTGTCATCGCGCCTCATGGGAGGGGGCGGGGCCGCCGCTGTCCGTCTGGCCACCGTCGTTGAGTTGATCCACACCGCCACTCTGGTGCACGACGATGTGATTGACGGCGCCGACACACGACGCGGCCGTCCTTCGCCCAATGTCAAGTGGGGCAACCACAGCTCGGTGCTGGCGGGCGACTGGCTGTACATGAAGGCCTTCCAGATCGCCTTGCGGGAGGCCAACTTCCATGTGTTGGACCTGTTGATCGAGGTCACGCAGTTGATGGTGGAGGGCGAGCTCATCCAACTGGGACGGCTGGGCTCGATCGAGGTGACCGAGGCCGAGTACATGGACCTCGTCAGTCGAAAGACCGCGGGCCTGTTCGCCGCCTGTGCTCGGTTGGGCGCAACGACGGCCGGCGCGCCTCAGGAAGCCGAGACCAAGCTGGGCGAGTATGCCTGGAACCTCGGCATGGCTTTTCAGCTTGTGGATGACGTGCTGGATTTTACAGCCGCCGAAGAGGTGCTCGGCAAGCCCGTGGGGAGCGATTTGCGAGAGGGTAAGGTCACGCTGCCGTTGATTTACGCGCTAGAAGACGGCGACGCCGAAGCCCGTCGCCTGGTGCAAAACGTCCTGGAGGATCGCAGCTACCAGCGCGTCCCGTTCCAAGCCGTGCTCGAGCTGGCCCAGTCCCGGGGCGGCATTCAGCGCGCTTTGCGGCGCGCCCAGGAGTTCGCCGAAACGGCCCGCTCCATCCTGTACGTGTTCCCCGATTCAAAATACCGGCGAGCTCTGGATGCCCTGACCATCCTGGCCACGGAACGACGGTATTGAGGTCTGCGGGCACTGATTGACCGGCGCGGCTCACAGCCCATCGAACGGCCGGCATCGCCGCAGGGCTGCTGATGGCCGGTCTGCCGCGGTGGACGCGCCGCGTCAGCAAATGCGCGGCAACTGCTCGCCGCTCAGCATGTCCACGACCCGCTGGCCGCCGATGCGGCTGCGCAGGATCACCGCGCCGGTGGCGTCTTCCAGCACCGCCCCGATGCGCGCCGCGCCGGCACTGACCGCAACCCCGCGCAAAACTTCCAGGGCGCGTTCCGCCTGCGGCTCCGGCACAAAGGCTACGAAACGCCCTTCATTCGCCACGTAGAGCGGATCCAGGCCCAAGATCTCGCAGGCGCCCTTCACCGGCTCCGCCACCGGAATCGCCGCCTCTTCGATGCGGATGCTCAAGCCGCGCGCCTGCGCGATCTCGTTCAACGCGGAAGCCAAACCGCCGCGCGTCAGATCCCGCAGGCAGTGTAACTCGACGCCGGCCGCCAGCAGCGCCTCCACCGCCTCCCAGACCGGCGCCGTGTCGCTGAGAATCGGTGTCTCGAACTCCAGGCCTTCGCGCACGGACAGGATCGCCACGCCGTGCGCCCCCAAATCACCGCTCACCAGCACCGCGTCACCCGGCCGGATCTGACGGGGCTCGACCGGGCTGGGGCTCCGGATGATCCCGATGCCCGCGGTGTTGATGAAAATGCCGTCGCCGTGCCCTCGGTCCACAACCTTGGTGTCGCCGGTCACAAGGAGCACTCCCGCGCGCTCGGCAGCCGCGCGCATGGCGCCGGTGATCTGGTGCAGGATCTCGAACCGTAGCCCCTCTTCCAGGATGAACCCCGCACTCAGGTACAACGGGCGTGCGGCGCACATCGCCAGGTCGTTCACCGTACCGTTGACCGCCAGATCGCCGATGGTGCCTCCGGGGAAGATGAGCGGACGCACGACGTAAGAGTCGGTGGTGAACGCCAGGCGCACGCCCTGGATCTCGACCAGCGCTCCGTCGTGACGCGTTTCCAGAGCCGGGTTGGCGAAAGCCTTCAGGAAAACCTGCTCGATGAGTTGGTGCATGAGCCGGCCTCCGCCGCCATGCGCCATCAACACGCACTCCTCGGTGGGCAACGGCAACGGGCAGCTCCACTCCAGGGCGCTCATGCACGACCCTCCTTGCGGCCGTACAAATAGTACGCGGCGCAAGCGCCTTCGCTGGAAACCATGGGAGCCCCCAGCGGCGACTCGGGCCGGCATCGCGTGGCGAAGGCCGGGCACTCCGGCGGTTTTTTCAAGCCCTGCAACACCAGCCCTGCAATGCACTCGCGCGCCTCTTCGCCCGCCGTCGAATCCAAGGTGAAGCGTTCGAGAGCGTCGAAGGACCGATAGGCTTCCCGCAGCCGCAGGCCGCTCAGGGGAATCGGCCCGATGCCGCGCCACTGCCGGTCGGTGAGCTCGAACACTTCAGCCACAATTTGTTGCGCCGCGCGATTCCCCTCCCGCCGTACCGAACGGCGATACTGGTTCGCAACCGTCGCCTCGCCGTTTTCCAGTTGCGTAACCGCCATCCAGAGGCCCTCCAGAATGTCGAGCGGCTCGAAGCCGGTCACCACAATGGGCACGCGGTAGCGGGCGGCAAGCGCTTCGTACTCCTGATAGCCCGCCACCGTGCAAACGTGACCCGGCGCCAGGAAGCCCTGCACGCGGCAGCCCGGAGCGCTGAGGATGGCTTCGATGGCTGGCGGCACGAGCACGTGCGCCACCAGCACGGAGAAATTGGTGAGTCCCTCCTGGGCAGCCTGTCGGACCGCCATGGCGTTGGCCGGAGCTGTGGTCTCGAAGCCCACGGCGAAGAACACCACCTGGCGACCGGGGTTGGCCCGCGCCAGCTTGACAGCGTCCAGGGGCGAATAAACGATCCTCACGTCGGCGCCCCGCGCCTTGGCCTCCAGCAAACTTCCGCGAGAGCCGGGCACGCGCAGCATGTCGCCGAAGGAGCAAAAGATCACGCCCTGCCGTTCGGCGATCGCCACCGCCTGATCAATCAGCTCTACGGGCGTGACGCAGACCGGGCAACCGGGACCGTGAACCAGCGTGATCTCGGGCGGCAACAGGGCCTCCAGGCCGCTTTTCAAAATGCTGTGCGTCTGGCCCCCGCAAATCTCCATGATGGTCCAGGGGCGCCGCACCGAGCGGCGAATCGCCTCGGCCAGCCGGGCGGCGGCCTGCGCATCCCGATACTCGTCCACGTATTTCACGGGGAGTCCTCCGGTTGCTCCTGGGCCAGTTCTTCCAGCTCCGCCAGGTGCTGGAAGATTTTCTGCGCCTCGGCCTCATCCACCACGCTCAGAGCGAAGCCGACGTGGACCAAAACATAATCACCCGGTTTTGCTTCGGGGGTGAAGGCCAGCGAAACCTCGCGCCGAACGCCCGCGAAATCCACAGTGGCGCGGCGCAGAGCGGCGTCGCCTTCCTCGACGATGCTCACCACTTTTCCCGGAACCGCCAGGCACATAATCTATCTCCTCCCACCCGCCAGGACCGCCTGCCCGAGGGCGATGCCGCCGTCGTTGGGCGGCACGCGCTGATGCGTCCAGACCCGAAAGCCGCGCGCTTCCAGCAGCGCCGCCGCCCGCTCGGTCAGGTAGCCGTTCTGAAACACTCCGCCGCTCAAGCAAACGTCGCGCACGCCCACCCGCTGAGCCTCCGCCACGATCCAGCCGGCCAGCGCGTTGTGAAAACGCGCAGCGATCAAAGCCGCACTCTCGCCGCGCCGGCGGTCGGCCTCCAGGGCTTCGATCAGAGGGCGCCAGTCGCCTCCGGGCAACGGATAGGCCTCCTCGAGCCGCAAACCGCCGATCGCGCGCTCCAGAAGCATGGCCGCCTGTCCTTCGAAACGGTTCTCGCGCGCCAGGCCGGCGATGGCGGCCACGGCGTCGAACAACCGGCCGACGCTGGTGGTCCAGGGCGCGTTGAGGCCTCGCTCCAGCATGCGGCGCAGCACGGGAGATGAAACATAATCTGCTCCGAATGTTTCATACCGCAGCGCCTCCGCCACCCGCCAGCCCTCCCGCACGGCCGCTTCCCCGCCCGGCAGGCGGAACGGCCTCAAGTGCGCGATCCGCTCCAGACGGCCGTTCTCCGCCAGAAAAAATTCGCCGCCCCAAACGGCGCCGTCCAGGCCGTAGCCCGTACCGTCCCAGGCCACACCCAGGTAAGGCTCGCGGACCTCGTTTTCGGCGGCGCAGGCGGCCACATGCGCCTGATGATGCTGCACCGCAATCACCGGCAAACCCGAGCGTCGCGCCCACTCAGTGGAGGCGTAGTCGGGATGCAGATCGCAGGCCACCAGCTCCGGCCGGAAGCGATAGAGCCGACACAGATCCTGGATGGCGCGCTCGAAGGCGCGGCGCGCTTCCAAACTGTCTAGATCCCCCACATGCTGGCTGAGGATCACCTGCCGGCCGAAGGCGATGGCCACCGTGTTCTTCAAGTGAGCGCCGACGGCCAGCGTCGGGACCAGCTCGCGATCCAGGCGCACGGGCAAGGGAGCGTAACCGCGCGCTCGCCTCACCAGGCTCGCCTGCCCTCGCACCACGCGCGCCACCGAGTCGTCGCAGGGCCGCGCGATGGGCCGATCGTGCATGAGAAAGAAGTCGGCCACGCCGCCCAGCCGGGCCAGCGCCTCAGCGTTGTCAATGGCGATGGGCTCGTCGCTCAGGTTGCCGCTGGTGGCCACGATGGGGTGCGGGAACTCGCGCATCAGCAGGTGGTGCAAGGGCGAGTAGGGCAACATCACGCCCAGATACGGCGAGCTGCGCGCCACCGCCGGCGCGATGCCCGGCGTGCCGTTGGGCTTGAGCAACACGATCGGAGCCGCGGGCGATCGCAGCAGGGCTGCTTCTTCTTCGGACACGTGGCAGTAGCGCCGCACCTGTTCCAGGGAGGCCATCATCAAGGCGAAGGGTTTTTCCTCCCGATGCTTGCGCCGTCGCAGCTCCATGACCGCTTCTTCGTTGCGCGCGTCAACCAGGAGCTGAAATCCTCCGATGCCCTTCAAAGCCACGATGCGGCCGGCGTCGAGCCGGCGAGCGGCCTCGCTGATGGTGGCGTTCAAACGCGGCCCGCAACGGGGGCAGGCATTGGGCTGAGCGTGGAAGCGACGATCGGCCGGGTCGGTGTACTCGCGCCGGCAATCCTCGCACAGCTCGAAGCTGCGCATCGTGGTTCGCGGCCGGTCGTACGGGATATCCAGGATGATGGTGAAGCGCGGGCCGCAGCGCGTGCAGTTCGTGAAGGGGTAACCGTAGCGGCGGTTGCCCGGATCCAGCAACTCGGCCAGGCATTCCGGGCACGTGGCCAGGTCCGGCAGCACAGCCGCAGTCTTTTCGGACTCTTCTTCGCTCGGAAGGATGCGAAAGTCGCGATAGCCGGCAGGCGCCAGCAAGCAGACCTCGCGGGCCAGAATCACGGCCGCCGGCGGTTTCTCTTTTTCCAGAAGCTCTCGGAACCGCTCGAGCTGTTCCGGCGCGCCTTCCACTTCGATGATCAGCCCGGCGCTGGAGTTCGACACGCAACCGCGCAACCCCATGGCGGTGGCCAGCCGGTAGACAAACGGACGAAAGCCCACGCCCTGCACGGCGCCGTGCAGGACGACGCGCAACCTGGCCTCGGTGAGTGGTTCCGGACCGAACAACCCGGTCCTGGCTCGCATTCAGTCCGCCTCGATCTCCACAGATTCCAGCACCACGGCCGCGGCGTCAGGGCTCGTCAAATCCTCGGAAACCGAACAACGCAATTCCGCCCCTTCGGCCACGGTTCCCAGCGCGGCCATCTCGAAATGCTCGCGGAGGTGATCCGGCTCGATGCCGGCCAGCGCCCCGATGCGCACGACAATCGCCGCCGCCCGGCGTCCGCCGTTCTCTTTCACTAACGATTCTACCTTGCTGAGCAGGTCCTCGATCAATCCGGATTCGTGCATAGTATCTCCTCCAGGATACGTTGCGCGGCGACCTCCACCGCCTCCAGCACCTCAGGCGACGGCGCGGCTCCGGGCGCGAAGCGTCGCCCTTCGATGCCCAGAATTCTCAAGCGCGCCGGCAGCCGCCCCAGCACCCGCCCCAAGTCCACCGCCTCCGCGACGCCAAAGCCGTGAGTCGAACATCGCAAGGATTCCCGCCTCAGCGACGCCTGGGTGGCGTCGAAGACCCGCACCGAGCCGGGCGGCAATCCGGTCAACATGGCGTCCACCACGAGGACGTCGGCGGCGCCCTCCCACAGCGCCATCAACGAAGTCGTCTCGCCGGAAGTCTCGTGGGCCTCGATCCCCAATTCGCGCAGCCGCCGCGCCACCAGCAAGCCCGCGGCGTCATCGCCGCAATCAGGGTGCCCGCAGCCGATCACCAGCACGAGGCGCTCCTCGGATCCGCCTGCGCCGACTCCCAGGCCCCTATTCCCGCTCCAGATGCACCCGCAGGAAATGTGTGGCGCAAGAGATGCAGGGATCGTAGTTGCGCACCGCCTGCTCGCATCGCCATGTCATCCGCTCGGGAGGCTCCGCCAGGAGCTGCGGGGCCAGGGCCCGCAGGTCATCCTCCATTCGTCGCTGGTTCTGCGAGGTGGGAGGCACGATGCGCGCCGTGAGGATGCGCCCATCCTCGGCCAGCTCATAGCGATGGTAGAGAATGCCGCGCGGAGCTTCGGTGATGGCGCATCCGCTGCCGGCTCGTGGAGCCGCATCCACTCGCGACGCCGCCGGCGGCTGGTACTGCTCGATGATCCGCAGCGCCTCGTGGCAAGCGAACACCAACTCCAGGGCGCGCGCCTGGAGCGAGCGGAAGGGGTTGCGGCAGGGAACCTGGAATCCGCACTCGGCAGCCGCCTGCCGGGCGACTTCCGGCAGCCGGTCGAAGTTCAGGTTGACGCGCGCCAGCGGACCCACCATGTAGGAACCGCGCTGCCGCAGCACCGATTGCAGCGCATGGGAGTGCTTGACGTGCTGCTCGGCGAAATGCTCTTCGTACTCGGCGACGTCAATATCGAGGCCGCGGTTGGAAACCAGACGCCCTTCGTTCAGCGGGTATTCATCGGGATGGCGCAGAGCCACGAACTCGTAGTCCTGCTCGAAATCCGGGTATTCCAAGGAGGCCGACCAACGGACGGCCGCCAGCGACGCCTCCAGAGCCCACTCGAAATCGTCCCGCAGCGCCGCCAGCTCGGCGCGCGTAGGAGCACGGTAGAAGCCGCCCACGCAGGCTGAGATCGGATGAATCTCCCGCCCGCCCAGCACGCTCACCAGGTGGTTGCCGATCTTCTTCAGCCGCAGCCCCTGCTCCACGACCGGCTTGTGGTCGCGCGCCATCTGGATGGCGTCTTCGTAACCCAGGAAATCCGGAGCGTGCAACAAGTAGACGTGCAGGGCGTGACTCTCGATCCACTCCCCGCAATAGAAAAGCCGGCGCAGCGCGCGGATTTCCGGCGGGATCGTGACCCCCAGGGCCTTCTCGATGGCATGGATGGCGCTCATCTGGTACGCGATGGGACAGATGCCGCAGATGCGCGCCGTGATGTCCGGAGCTTCACTGAAGTGCCGTCCGCGCAGAAAGGCCTCGAACAAACGCGGCGGCTCAAAGATTTCCAACCGGACGTCCTCCACCCGGTCGCCACGCACCTTGATGTAGAGAGCTCCTTCGCCCTCCACGCGGGCTAAGTAGCCCACCTTGATGGTTCGAGTCGTCTTCGTCGCCTGCTTGCTCACGTCCTGCCTCCGTTGTTGCGGGCCGCCGGCGCTGGGTCCGGCAGCCCGCATCGGTTCACGTCAGCTCGTACTGGGCCTTGACGACGGGGTCCTCGATCGAGCGCGTGAGTTTGAAGCCCAGGCCCTCGCAAAGCTTCAACATGACGAAGTTGTCCGGCAAAATGTCGCCCACGATGCGCTCGAGCTTTTCATCCCGCGCCACCTGGATCAGGCGCCGCGTCAACTCGGCCCCCAGCCCTTTGCCCTGGTGCGGGTCCGCCACCAGCAGGGCGAATTCCGCGTCCCGCGTGCCGTGAACTTTCTTCAGGCGGCCCACGCCGATGATCTCGCGCTCTCCGCTTTCCGGATCCCGCCGCTCGGCCACCAGCGCCATCTCGCGGTCGTAATCAATAAAGCAGATGCGCGTCAACCGTTCGTGGGCGATGCGCTGGCTGAGCTTGAGACTGTGCAGGTATCGCATGTACACCGTGCGTTCGGAGAGCGTTTGGTGGAACTTGACCATCAGCGGCTCGTCCTCCGGCCGGATGGGCCGAATGGTCACGGTCTGACCGTCGCTCATCGTCCAATCGCTGACGTAGTGGATCGGATACGGCCGGATGGCGGTCCTGGGAAGCTGGTCCTCGGTGACCTCGGGGGGATGCACTACCACGCGAGCGTCCAGGGCGATCAACCGCTCGGGGGACGCCAGCAGCGGGTTGATGTCAATCTCCTTGATCCAGCGCTGCTCGATCACCAGGTAGCTGAAGCGCACCAGCAACTCCTCCAGGGCCGCCAGATCCACCGGCTTGCGTCCCCGTACTCCTTTCAACGCCGTGTAGATCTTCGTCTGCTCCATCATGCGGCGCGCCAGCGTGGTGTTCAAAGGCGGCAGACCCAGGGCACGGTCCTTGAAAACTTCCACCAGTTGCCCGCCCATGCCGAACAGCAGCACAGGGCCGAACTGAGGATCAATGGAGGACCCGACGATGACCTCGTAACCCTCCAGCTTGATCATGGGCTGCACGGTCACGCCCTGGAAATGCTCCGCTCCGGCCTTCTCCGCAACGGAGGTGCGGATCTGGCGCCATGCGGCGCGCACCGCGTCGGCATCCCGCAGGTTCAACACCACTCCGCCCACGTCGGTCTTGTGCGTGATCGTCTCCGAGTGAAGCTTGACGACCACGGGGTAGCCGATCGCCGAGGCCGCTTCGACTGCCTCATCTTCCGTCGTGGCGATGCGGGTCTCAACCGTGGGAATCCCGTACAGCGCGAGCAACTGCTTGGATTCATACTCCGTGAGGATCGTGCGGCCCTGCCGGCGCACGGCTTGCACGATCTCTTCGGCCCGGGCGTGGTCGGCCAGCGACTTGGGGTCTGTCACGGCCATCGGCGTTTCGTAGAGGCCGCGCAGGTTGTACGTGAACCGCCACATGTAGACGAAGGCCCGAGCCGCAGTGTCCGGGTAAGGGAATGTGGGAATGCCTGCGCGATTGAGGATTTCCTCGCCGGCGGCCACCTCGGTCCCGCCCATCCAGCTCGCCAGGACGGGCTTGTTGTCAATGCGGGCGTAGGCGCGTAGCTCTTCCGCCGTCTTCGTGGGATCGGTCATGGCCTGAGGCGTCAGGATCACCAGCAGCCCGTCGGCGTTGGGATCCCTGGCAGCGATCTCCAGGGCCTTGGCGTAGCGATCCGGCCCGGCGTCCCCCAGGATGTCAATGGGATTATTGTGGCTCCAGGCCGCGGGCAGGATTTGGTTGAGCGCCTCCATGGTCTGGGGCGAGAGATCAGGCACCTCGGCGCCGTGCATCACCAAAGCGTCGGTGGCCAGCACCGCGGGTCCGCCGGCGTTAGCCACGATGACCAGCCTCGGACCGGCGGGGCGGGGCTGTTTGGCCAACACCTCCGCCATGTAGAACAAGTCGGCGATGTTGTTCACGCGCAGCACGCCGCTGCGGCGGAAGGCGGCTTCGAGCACTTCATCGCTGCCGGTAAGAGAACCGGTGTGCGAAGCCGCGGCGCGCGCCGCCGCTTCGGTCCGCCCCGGCTTGATCACCAGAATGGGCTTCGAGAGCGCCACTTCGCGCGCCGCCGAAAGGAAGGAGCGGGCGTCCCCGATGGTCTCCATGTAGATCAAAATGCTGCGCGTGCGGGGATCATTGCCCAGGTAATCAATCAGATCGCCCCAGCTCACATCGGCCATCGAACCGATGGAAACGAAGGCCGAGAAACCCACCTGCTCGCGCAAGCTCCAATCCAGGACTGCGGTGCAAAGTGCGCCGCTCTGGCTGATGAATCCCACGTTGCCGGGCAGGGCCATGGAACGAGCGAAGGTGGCGTTCAATCCCGTCAGCGGGCTCATCAAGCCCAAACAATTCGGGCCGATAATGCGCATGCGCCCGCGGCGCGCTTCCTCAACCACCCGGCGCTCCAGCTCGGCGCCCTCCGGCCCGACCTCTTTGAAGCCGGCCGAAATGACGATCGCCGCGCGGACGCCGGCCTCCACGCATTCGCGGATGATGCCGGGAATTGTGGGCGCCGGCGTGACCACCACCGCCAGATCCACTTGTTCAGGCACCGCTTTGATGTTGGGATACGCTTTGATGCCCAGCACGCTGGGCCGCCGCGGGTTCACAGGGAACACCGTGCCCCCGAAGGGGCTGGAAATCAGGTTCCAGAGCACCGTGCGTCCTACGCTGCCCGGATTCTCCGTGGCCCCGATCACGGCCACGCTTTCCGGTCGGAAGAACACGTCCAGTGGGTGTTCGCGCAACCGGAGAATATCCTGTGCCGAATCTACTCCCGGTTGCTTGATCTTTTTCATCGGAGTCATTTCTTTGAGTCCCTCTTTTCCGGAGCTGCCAACCGAAATCTCGGGAGGCGGCCGGTCCTAATGCATGACTGAAAATAAATCTGCTTCCGGTTCCTGCGGCTCGCCGGAGGGCGACGAGGATCGTCGCGCCGCCAACGTCCGCGATATTAACTCGCAAACCTGATCGAGCAGGACGGGCAAAGCCCGCTCAACCTCGCTCGACAAACCTGCGCCCGCCTGAAACGAGCGCGCGCCTACGCTAAACAACACCGCTTCCGGACGCCGCCCGTAGAGCCGCTCTGCGGTTTCCATCACGGCCTCGGGGGTCATCTGATGGGTAAACGGCGCCGGTGCGGTCCCCGGCCCGATCCGGCGGCAGCCCACCACGCCCGGCGGAGAGTCTACGCCGGCATCCAGGAAGATCACCAGGGCTGCTCGCGAGGCCTCCTCGGCCAGCTCGGGCGTCAACTGGCGGCACGTGAGCACGCGCAAGGCCGGGTCGCGCAATCTGGTCTCCAGCGCCTCAGCAGCCCGCCAGCCGGCGGCGTCATCTCCGGCCAGCGGATTCCCAAATCCCACGACGAGCACGTCGGTCATGATCCGCGTTCTACCTGATCCAGCAGACGGCCCCGCGAGTCTCGCAACTCGATGCGCAATGGCATTCGCCCGGCGGCGTGTGTCGAGCAGCTCAAGCAGGGATCGAAAGCTCGAATGACGGCCTCCACACGATTCAGCGCGCCTTCGCTCAGGCGCTTGCCGTCTACAAAGCGCCGTGCGACTTGCAGGACGCCGCGGTTCATCGCCAGGTTATTGTGCCCGGTTGCGATGATCAAATTGGCCCACTGGATGACGCCCGATTCGTCCACGCGGTAATGGTGGATCAGCGTGCCGCGCGGCGCTTCCGCCACGCCCACGCCCTCGGGATGATTGGCGGCCGCGTAGGCCCGCACGTGTCGCTCCAGGATATCGCGGCGCTCCAGGATCTGGCGAATCCGCTCCAGAGCGTGGAGAATTTCCACCAGCCGCGCGTAATGATAGTAAAACGAGCTCAGCACCGCGCCGCGTTCCAATTGTCGAAACTCCGCCCATTCCTGGTCGGCGGCGTGCGTGCCGCAACGGTCCGCCAGATTCAGGCGCGCCAGCGGCCCGACCCGATACATGCCGTCCGGATATCCCTCGGGTTTGTAATAGGGCGACTTCAAGTAGGAGTCCGGCTCCACCGCTTCGCCCAAGTAGTCCCGATAGCGTTCCGGCGGCAATCCGTCAGCTACGATCCGCCCGGCGGCATCCACCACTCGGATGCGCCCGTCGTAATACTCTAACTCACCGTCTGAGCCGACCAATCCGAGAAACAGCGTCGGGAAGTTGGCGAAAGCGCGTGCCTCTTCGCGAAATTCCTCCATGGCCGACTTGAACCAGCCCAGCGTGCGGTGCGTGATGTCGAAGGCTTCCGGCAGGGCTTGCAGAATCGCGTCGCGACAAGCCGCCGTGAGCGGCTCACTCACGCCGCCCGGCACCACCCAGGCGGGATGAATGCGCTTGCCCGCCAGGCACTCGATGATCTGCTGCCCGATTTGTCGCAGCCGAATGCCGTCGCGCGCCACTTCGGGATGCGACTGAATCAACCCGAAGAGATTTCGCCGAGCCGGATCGGAATCCATGCCCAGCAGGAAATCGGGCGCCGAGAGGTGGAAGAAATTCAGCGCGTGGGATTGCACGAGCTGCGCCAGATTCAGCACGCGGCGCAACTGCACGGCGGTCTCCGGAATGCGCGTGCCCATGATCTGGTCGCACGCCTTGGCCGAGGCGATCAGGTGGCTGACCGGGCAGATGCCGCAAATGCGCGCCATCAGCGAAGGCATCTCGGTGAAAGGACGGCCCTCGCACAGCTTCTCGAAGGCGCGGAATTGCGTGACGTGAAAGCGAGCGTCGGCCACCTGGCCCTGCTCGTCCAACTGGATGGTGATCCGCGCATGCCCCTCGATGCGCGTCACCGGATCAATCACAATTCGCTTGCCCGCCATCGTCTCACGCTCCGAAACGCGACCGGCCTGCTAAATCCGGCGCCCGTCCGGCCAGTAGCTCCACGAGCACGTAGTGAATGACGTCGGCCGACGGCGGACAGCCTGGCACGAACAAATCCACCGGAACCACTTCGTGCAGCGCCCGCACGCGCGGCTGCAAGGCGGGCGCCTCTCGGGCAGGCGCCTGTTGATTCAGAGTCGCATTCTCGCGATAGGCGCGATCCAGGGCCGCTTGCGGCCCGAACGGGTTGCGCATCGCCGGTACGTTGCCCGTCACGGCGCAATCCCCCAGGGCCACCAACACGCGCGTGCGCTCTCGAACGCGCCGGAGTTTCTCTTCGTCCTCCAGGGTGCCCACGGCCCCTTCGACCAACGTGACGTCCACCTGCTCGGGAAACTCTTTGATGTCCGTGAAAGGGCCGTAGACCAGCTCCACCTGGGCCGCCAGTTCGATCAGCCCCTCGTCCATGTCCAGAAAAGACATGTGGCAACCCGAGCAGCCGTCCAGCCAGATCGTCGCCAGCCGCATCCGACTCATAGCTGCTTGTCCCTCATCAGCGTCAGATACGGCAGGAACTGCCGCCGTTTGGACATTTCGGCCACCGAGCGGCCCTTCTCCGAGAGTGCGCCCGTGGGGCAGACGTGCACGCACTTGCCGCAACCCGTGCAGCTTTCCGAAGCGCCCCAGGGTTGATTCAGATCCGTGATCACGCGGGCCTCGATGCCGCGCCCCATCACATCCCAGGTATGGGCGCCTTCAATTTCGTCGCACACTCGCACGCAGCGGGTGCACAGGATGCAGCGGTTGTGGTCGGCCACGAAGCGCGGGTGGGAAGCGTCCACGGGCAGCCGCGGGTAGCGGTAGGGAAAGTGCACGTGCGTGACGTTCAGCCTCTCGGCCAGGCTTTGCAGCTCACAGTGGCCGTTGGAGACGCAGACCGAGCAAACGTGATTGCGCTCGGAGAACAGCAGCTCCAGGATCATCCGGCGGTAGGAAAGCAGCCGCGCGGATTGGGTGGTGACTTCCATGCCCTCTTCGACCGCCGTGACGCAGGCCGGCAGCAGCCGAGGATTCCCTTTGATCTCGACCAAGCACAGGCGGCATGCGCCTACCGGCGATAGTCCTTCCAGGTAACACAGCGAGGGAATCCAGATGCCGTGCTCGCGCGCCACCTCGAGAATGCTCTGTCCCGCTCGGGCGCTGACGTCGCGCCCGTCAATCTTCAAGGTTTTGACGCCCGCGATCATCCCTGTGCTCCGCGCGTTCGGCAGGCTCCAGCCAGGCATCGGCCTTCCCGCAGATGCGCCTCGTATTCTTCACGGAAGTAACGCAAGGTGCTCAGCACCGGGTTGGGCGCCGACTGGCCCAGCCCGCACAGGCTGGTATGCCGCAACAAGTCCGATAGATCTTCGAGCTTCTGCAAGCTCTCACCATCGCCCCGTCCCCGGACGATGCGATCCAGAAGCTCGTACAGATGCGCCGTGCCCACCCGACAAGGCACGCACTTGCCGCAGGACTCGCTCCTGGAAAAATCCAGGAAGAAACGCGCCACATCCACCATACAGGTGGTCTCATCCATGACGATCAGCCCACCGGAGCCCATCATGGAACCCAACTCCGCCAGGGACTCGTAGTCCACAGGCGTGTCCAGGCACTGCTCCGGTACGCAGCCTCCCGACGGTCCCCCAGTCTGCACAGCTTTGAAACGTCGCCCCTCGGGTACGCCGCCGCCGATTTCGTAGATGATCTCGCGCAGAGAGATCCCCATGGGGACCTCGATCAATCCGGTGTTGACGACGCGTCCGGCCAGAGCGAACACCTTGGTGCCCTTGCTGCGAGCCGTGCCGATGCCGGCGAACCACTGGCCGCCGCGCAGGATGATCGCCGGGATGTTGGCCAGCGTCTCGACGTTGTTGATCAGCGTCGAACGGCCCCACAATCCCGACTCCGCCGGATAGGGAGGGCGCGGCCGCGGCGTCCCGCGACGTCCTTCGATGGAGGCCATCAGCGCCGTCTCCTCCCCACAAACAAAAGCGCCTGCGCCCAGCCGCACCTCCACGCCGAAACTGAACTGCGTGCCGCCGATCCGGTTGCCCAGCAAACCGGCGCGCTCGGCCTGGCGGATCGCCCTGCGCAGCCGTTCCACCGCCAGCGGGTATTCGGCGCGCACGTAAACGAAGCCGTGCTGGGCGCCGACGGCATACGCGGCGATAATCATTCCTTCCAGGACTCGGTGCGGGTCGCTCTCCAGCACCGCCCGGTCCATGAAGGCGCCCGGATCGCCTTCGTCGGCGTTGGCGACGACATACTTCTCCGAGCCGGCGACCTTGGCCACTGTGCCCCACTTCAATCCCGTCGGGTAGCCGGCCCCGCCTCGCCCGCGCAGGCCGCTGGCGTCCACTTCGCGAATGACCTCCTGCGGCGTCATTTCGCCGAGCGCTTTCAGCGCCGCGCTGTAGCCGCCGGCAGCGATGTAGTCTTCGATCCGGGTGGGATCCACCTTGCCGGAGTTTTCCAGCACGATTTTCAACTGCCGTTGAAAAAAAGGCTGTTCGGTGGGTACAGCCAACCGGCGCACGGGCCGTCCCTCGACCAGGCTTCGCAACACGTCGGGCGCTTGCTCGGGCCGAACACGCCCGTAGAGCCATCCCTCGGGCTCGATCGCCACCAACGGGCCCGCTGAACAAAGCCCCAAGCACCCCACGCCTTTGACCTGGCAGACGCTGCGCATGCCGCGCTCGGCCACTTCCTGCTCCAGGGCTTGCCGGACATCGCCGGCGCCTGCTGACAGACATCCGGCCGCCGTGCAAACGCGCACCTGGTACTGGAACTTGCGCTGGCTCTCTCGCTCCTGATCGGCGGCTCGCTGGAGTTCCTCAGCCGTCATCGCGCATACACCTTTCTGCACGCTGCCGCAACTGTTCTGGCGTGAGCTTGCCCATCAGGTCGCCATCGAAAACCACTACGGGCGCCAGACTGCACGATCCCACGCAGCGCGCGGTCAGTAGCGACAGAGCGCCGTCGGCGCTGGTTTCCCCGGGCTGCAAGCCGAATTCCCTTTCCATCATCGCCAACAGCTCCGGCGCGCCGTTGATGTGGCAAGCGGTCCCGGTGCAGACGACGCAAGTGTGCCGCCCCTGCGGCTTGAGCGTGAAAAAGTGATAGAAGGTGGCGGCCCCGTAGACGGCGCTGCGCGGCAATCGCAAGGAATCCGCCACGAAACGCAGACCGTCGTCATCCAAATAGCCGAAGGCCTCCTGCACACTGTGCAAGGTCTCGATCAACGCGTCGCGGCGATACCCGTTGCGCCGCATGGCGGCTTCGACGATCTTCCACCGCTTGTCGGAAGAGGGAGGCGCCGGCCGGGCGTAGATCATGCGCGTTCGGCCTCCTCACCGGCTTGCCGAAACTGCCAGGCCCACGCGTTGTAACTGCGGTAGCCACGGACGATCTGCTCCGTAGTCTGTCCCAGGGTGCGAAAAACCGTCGTCAAGGAAGCCGGATTGGCCGCCTCCATGGGACCATAACAGCCGTAGCAACCCCGGCCGTAACGCGGGCAGAGGGCGCCGCAGCCGGCCTGCGTCACCGGCCCCATGCAGGGAATGCCGCGGGCCACCATCAGGCACACCAGGCCCTGCCGCTTGCACTCGATGCAAACGCTGTGAGTCGGGATGTTCGGCTTGCGTCCCACCACCACCGCCGAGACCAGCTCCACCAGATGGTTCTTGTTGATCGGGCAGCCGCGCAGCTCCAGATCCACCGGTACATGTTCGGCGATGGGCGTAGACATCTTCAGGGTCTGGATGAAATCCGGGCGCGCATACACGTGCTGCACGAACTCCCCGACGTCTTTGAAGTTCCTCAGCGCCTGAAGACCGCCGGCGGTGGCGCAGGCGCCGATGGTGATCAGAGTTCGGCATTGCCGGCGGACCTGTTGGATGCGCTGGGCGTCGTGATGGGTGGTAATGGAGCCCTCGACCAACCCGATGTCGTAGGGGCCTTTCAACATGCGCCGTGAGGCCTCCGGGAAGTAGGAGATCTCGACGGCGTCGGCGATCTGAAGCAGTTCGTCCTCGGCATCCAGCAGGCTCAACTGGCAGCCGTCACAGGAAGCGAACTTGAAGACCGCAATCCGCGGCTTGCGTGGTCGGGCGTCCTGCATGGCGTCCTCAGATCTCATCGCGGTCCAGCCAGGGTCGCATCTGCTGGTAGGAGAAAACGGGCCCGTCTTTGCAGACGAAGTACGGGCCTAACTGGCAGTGGCCGCAAAAGCCGGCGCCGCACTTCATGTTCCGCTCCATCGAGAGGTAGATGTCTGCGGGCGCCACGCCGCGGTCCTCCAGTTGCCGGACTACATGGCGCATCATGATTTCCGGACCGCAAACGAACGCCACAGTTTCGGCGGGATGCAGCCGGAGGTGACGAAACAGCGTGGTGACGACACCCACGTGGCCGCGCCAGCTCAGGCCGCCATAATCCACCGTCACCAGCGCCAGGGTGTCCGGCAGCCGCGCCCATTCGGCCAGTTGCTTGCGATAGAGCAGATCGCGCGGGCTGCGCGCCCCGTAGAGCACCAGCAGGCGGACGTAGTCGTCCCGATGGCGCAGGATCTGATAGATGGCCGGACGCAGCGGCGCCAGGCCAATGCCGCCCGCTACGATCAGCACGTCCTTGCCGCGAGCGGCCTTCAGGGGCCAGCTCGTGCCGAAGGGGCCGCGCACCCCGATCACGTCGCCCGGCTTGCGGCTGACCAGCGAGTGCGTCGCCTGGCCCACGGAACGCACGGTGTAGACCAGCCGGTCCGTCTCTTCCGGATCCCCGCTGATGGAGATGGGCAGCTCGCCGACGCCGAAGACGTACAGCATGTTGAACTGCCCGGGCGCGAACGGCTCGAGCGCCTGACCTTCGGCAGGCTTTACCGTTAAAGTGAAGGTGTCGTGGGTCTCCTTTTCGACCGCGGTCACCCGCGCCCGGATGGTGGTCATCACGCCGGCTGTTGATACGCTCATATCAATTTCGAAGCCCGTGGAGCATAAACATCCAGAAGCTGGAGCCGGGTGGCTTGAAGCCGTTCGGCAACCACTTTCAGGAGCCGTTTCATGAGCGCGTAGCCGAAGGAGGGGTCCTGCTCGCAGGCCTGGCGCAAACGCGCCCCCTCAAACGCCAGAGCCCGAACCGTCTCCAGGGATCGCGCCTGGAAGTGTTTGCCTCCCTCTCCCAGGACGCTGGACCACCCCAGCTCTTCACCCGCCTCCAAAGTCTGAACGCGCAGGATGCGCCCGGGGGCCGAGACCTCCAGCGCGATCCGACCCGATAGGATCAGGAAAAACAAGCCGCTTTCCTGCCCTTCCCGAAAGATGATCTGATCGCGCCCGAACTGAACTTCCAGGGCCAGCTCGGCCATCTTGTCAATGTGCTCGGGCTTGAATCCCTCCAGGAAGGCGTGTTCCTTGAGAATCTCGCGTAGCGATTTGGTCTGCATAGGCCCCTACCTCGCCGCCGACCTCCGCCCGTCCTCAGGCGGAAGCCAGAACCTCCTTGACCTCTTCGGTCAAATCAATCTTAGCAGGGCACCACGTGATGCACCGGCCGCAACCCACGCAACCAAACATCCCGAACTGATCCACCCAGGCAGCCAACTTGTGCATCAGCCATTGCCGGTAGCGAGAACGCACCGAGGTGCGAACGCTGCCGCCATGAATGTAAGAGAAACTCTCCGTGAAGCAGGAGTCCCATTTCCGCCAGCGTTCGGCGCGATCGCCGCTCACGCTGGAGACATCCTCCACCGTGGTGCAGAAGCAAGTCGGACAGACCATGGTGCAGTTGCCGCAGGCCAGGCAGCGGGAGGCCACCTGATCCCAGCGCGGGCTGTCCAGAGCCCCCCAAAGGCGTGGCGCCAGGTCCGTCGTGTCCATCTGCCGGTTGATCTGTCGCGCCGCTTGCCGGATGGCTCGCTCGGCCTCCAGGCACTCGGCCTCTGTGGCCGGACGGTGTTCAATGGCCTCGAGTAACTCGCGGCCGCGCGGGCTGCCTACCTCGACCAGGAAGCCTTTTTCCTCGGGCAACTCGGTCAGCGCCAGGTCGAAGCCCTCCTGCGCACGAGGGCCTGTGCCCATCGAGGCGCAGAAACAGGTGGGCGCCGCCTGCGTGCAATGCACAACCACCAGCAGAACACCATCACGCCGCTCTTTGTAGTGGGGTTCGACGAACCGGTCGCCCAGCAGCACGCGATCCAGCACCCGTATGGCGGCCAGCTCGCAAGCTCGGACTCCTAAGAAGGCATAGCGGGGCGCGCGCTCGGCCTGGTCCAGGATCTTGAAATCGCCGCCTTGGCGCTCGGCGACCATAAACCTCAACTGCGCCGGATGCAGGAACTTCTTCCAGCTTTGCGGGCCCACGTTGTAAGCGAACAGCGCTCGATCCTCTCGACGCTTCAAGCGGTACTGGCCGGCCTCTTGCTCGTCAGTCCATCCCTGGGGCAGGTCCTCGAGGTTCTCGATCGAATCCAGAACGATGGCCCCATCGCCCAAGCGCGGCCCCACCACCTGGTAGCCCCAATCTCGAAGCACGGCAATCAACCGGCCGAGGGCAGCCCGCTCGATAAACCCAGCGCGCTCCCCGACGCTTGCACCTGCACCCATCAAGCTCGCTCCCGCTTTGTCTGTACCCGACCGATCCGCGGCGCCCGCGAGGTCCGCTCGCTCGTGAAGGCGCCCCGGCGGAACTGCGGCAGAGGAGGGGTCAGCGCTTCAGGGGAGAGAAGGTAGACCAGCCGCCGTTCCGCCGGGTAGGTCACAGCTCTACGTCCTCACCTATGCACACGATCTTCCAAAAATGTGGGATTGAAAACAAAGCAGATAAGTCCAATGATTGCTTGAGGCGCTGTGTGAAATCACGCGGTGGAGCCAGCCAGATCAGGCCGACTTTTGCAAATCGCAACACCCGTCGCCACGGACCAATTCTCGAACTGTTCCAAACGGCCCGTAAGCACCCATCTGCCAATGCGTTGGACCGACCTGCCCTTCCGCACTAGCAGCGCGAAATCACGCAGCGCGAAGTTGCGCGGTAAGCTTGGGACAGCCTTACTGCGTTTTTTGGGGCTATTTCCCCCCTCAGCCCTATGCCCCTGAGCGATGTTCAGGGCCTAAACTAGGGGTTCTCATAGCGAGCTGGGCGGCAGCCCAAGCTGGAGAGCATCCCATGGTGGAGTCATTGCGCCAGGCGACCGGCAACAGCAGTGCGTGGTGGATCGTGGCGGTTAGCTTCCTTTTGGTGCTTTTGGCGACATGGCTCGCCGCGCGGTTGCTGTTGCGGATGCTGGAGCGCCGCGCGCACCGCGGCGGGGCTGGCGCGAGTCAACTCTTGGCCACCGCGCTCCGCGGGCCCTCTACCCTTTGGGCCCTTCTGCTGGCGTCCCACGCTGCTGTGCAGGTCTCGCAACTACCCGTTCAGGTGCGGTCCCTGACCGACAAGGCACTGCTGGTGTTGTGGATCCTGTCGTTGACCGTCGTGGCCGCGCGTCTGGCAGTGGGCGGAGTCGGCTTCCTGGCGCCCTCTGTGGGCGGGCTTTTGCCCGCGACGACCTTGACGCAGAACGTGGCTCGCCTGGCGGTCACCGTGCTCGGCGGTCTGATTCTGTTGAACGTCTTGGGTGTCTCGATCACTCCCATGCTGACGGCCCTCGGCGTCGGCGGACTGGCGGTAGCGCTGGCTCTGCAAGATACGCTGGCGAACCTGTTCGCTGGTTTCTACATCACGATGACCGGCCACCTACGTCCCGGTGACTACATCCGCCTGGACAGCGGTGAGGAGGGCTACGTGAATGATATCAGTTGGAGAGCCACGCTGATCCGCACCTTGCCGAATAGCACGATTGTGGTTCCCAACGCCAAGCTGGCTCAGGCGATCGTAACGAACTATCACCTGCCGGAGCCTCGCATGAGCCTGCTGATTCCCATTTCGGTCAGCTACGACAGCGACCCCGAGCACGTGGAGCGCGTCCTGCTGGAGGAGGCGCAACGCGCCGCTCAAGAAATCCCGGGGATGCTGGCCGAGCCGGCGCCCTTCGTGCGCTTCATCCCGGGCTTCGGCGATTCGTCGTTGAACTTCACATTGATCTGCCAGGTTCGGGAATTCGTAGATCAGTATCCCGTGCAGCACGAGCTGCGCAAGCGCATCTTCCGGCGATTCCGCCAGGAGGGCATCGAAATCCCCTTCCCGATACGCACCGTCTATCTGCGCGACGCAGAAAAACGGGGGCACGAGCCGCAATGAACCATTGTGATCCCTTTGTGTTTTATACCGAGCGCCGCCTGGTCGAACTGACAGGGCGCAGAGCTCACGACTTGCAGGAGCTGCTCCGACATCTACGGGAGGTTCCCGGCTCGACGATCTTTTACCACACACACCACCGGTTTCTATCCCATCACTTCCAGACGCCCGTGGTGTACAACGACTTTGCGGTCTGGGTTACGGAGTCCTTGCAGGAGGAGGCGCTGGGCGAGAAGCTGGCGGCTCTGGATCTGCGCCGGTTCGTCACCATCCGCGATTTGCGCGAGGCGATCGCGAAACTGATCGAGGACCGGCTCGACCAACTGGGGGGCCCGCCGCGCCGCTGCCTGCCGGGCCAGCAGTTCCACTTCTGCAAGTCCAAGAGCTTCATCATGCCGACCGGCATCGTGGCCTCCGATCCGGCGGATTTCTTCGCCAAGTTACCGGGTGTCACCAACATTTCGCTGTACTTCCACTTTCTGGAGGCGCGCCTCAGACTGGGGCGGCCGACGAACGATTTCTCCGAGTGGTTCCAGGGCTGTGGATTTCCGGAGCTGGCTCGCGCAACCGACCAACTGGATCCCTACCTTCGCACCCTGGACGAACTCAAACAGGAGCTGCTCTCCCTGGGGCGCAAACACGGCATGGCCTGAGATGACCGCGCGATTGCAAGAATACGAGCCCATCGTCGGGCGCGAATCCATCGAGGAGTTGAGGACGCTGGGCGAGCGCCTGCATGGCCGCCGTTTGCAGAATATCAACTCCACGCCGGTCGGCGGCGGCGTGGCCGAGATCCTCACCCGCATGGTGCCCCTGCTTCGTGAGCTGGGTATCGAGGCCACCTGGGACGTGATCAAGGGCGACCAGGCTTTCTTTAGCGTCACCAAAGCCATCCACAACGCCCTCCACGGCAAACCCGAGCCGCTGACCCCGGAGATGATCGAGTGCTTCCGCGAGACCACACGCGCCAACTTAGAAGAAATCCAGTTTACCGGCGACCTCATCTACATCCACGATCCGCAACCGGTGGGCTTGGTCGAGCGCAAGAAAGACCTCGGGCGACATTGGGCCTGGCGCTGCCATATTGACGTTTCTACGCCCCATCCCCCGGTCTGGGAATTCTTGCGCCCTTACGTAGACCAGTACGACGCCGCGGTCTTCTCCATGCCCGATTTCGCCCAGGAGCTGCCGATTCCCCAGTTCATGATCGCCCCCTCGATTGATCCGTTGGCGGAGAAGAACCGAGAACTGGATGAGGCTTTCATCGGGCAGGTGCTGGCGAAGTACGGGCTGGACCCGGAGCGCCCGATCCTCACTCAGATCTCACGCTTCGACCGTTTGAAGGACCCTTTGGGAGTGATCGCCGCCTACCGCATGATCAAGGGCCGGCAAGACTGCCAGCTCGTGCTGGCCGGAGGCGGCGCGGCCGACGACCCGGAAGGCCTGGAGGTCCTGCGCGAGGTCCAGGAGGCGGCCGCCAAAGACCCCGATATCCACGTGCTGCTGCTGCCCCCCTTCAGCGATCTGGAGATCAACGCGTTGGTTCGGGCTTCCACCGTCGTCTTTCAAAAATCCATCCGTGAAGGCTTCGGATTGACGGTCAGCGAGGCCCTGTGGAAGCGCAAGCCCGTGATCGGTGGGGCCGTGGGCGGGATCAAGCTTCAGATTCTCAACGGCGTCACCGGCTTTTTGGTGCACTCGCCCGAGGGCGCGGCCATGCGCGCCTTACAACTGCTCGGAGATCCCGCGTTGCGGCGCCGCCTGGGAGAGAACGGCTACCAGCACGTCAAGCAGAATTTCCTGGTCACCCGACACGTCAAAGACTATTTGCTGCTGATGCTGGCTTTGGACCACCCGGATGAAGACGTGGTGCACCTGAACTAGACGAGGCGACTTGATGATTCTCACAGTTTCCGCCGAGCCCCCGCGCCGGCCCTTCGCCACGTATCGCCTCCAATTCAGTCCCTCGTTCACGTTTCGCCAAGCCGCGGAACTGGCGGATTACTTCGCGCAGTTAGGCGTTAGCCACTGCTACGCCTCGCCGATTTTCGCCGCCCGACCGGGCAGCACGCACGGCTATGACGTCACCGACCCCACGCGCATCAACCCGGAGATGGGCGGCGAGGAGGGATTCGGCGAATTCGTCAGCGCCCTCCGGCAGCAAGGACTGGGTTTGATCATGGACGTGGTGCCCAATCATATGTGCATCAGCCACCCCTCGAACTGCTGGTGGTGGGATGTGCTGGAAAACGGGCCCAGTTCGCCCTATGCGCGTTTCTTTGATGTGGATTGGCGTCCCCCGAAAGCCGAACTCGCCGACAAGGTGTTGCTGCCCGTACTGGGGGACCAGTACGGTCGAGTCCTTGAAAACCAACAACTGACCGTCCGCTACGCGGATGGGGCGTTCGTTCTCAGCTATGGGGAGCTCAGGCTGCCGCTGGCCCCCCGCTCCTGGTTTCATGTCCTGGCCCCCCTGCTGGAGCGGGCGCGTTCCGTGCTTGGGGAGTCCCATGAGGACGTGCTCGAGTTAGAGAGCATCCTAACGGCCCTCGAACACCTGCCGCCGCGCACTGAGACCGACCCAACCAAACTCCGAGAGCGGCTGCGAGAAAAGCAGATCATCAAGAAGCGCCTCGCAAGGCTCATGGAAGGAAGCCTAGCCTTGCAGGCCTTACTCACCCAGGAGGTGGAGGCCGTCAATGGCCGCAAAGGGGATCCCCGAAGTTTCGATCGCCTTGAGCGGATGCTGGCCGACCAGGCGTACCGTCTGGCCTACTGGAGGGTGGCGGCCGACGAGATCAACTACCGCCGGTTTTTTGACATTAACGATTATGCCGCCATCCGCGTGGAAGATGCCGAGGTTTTCGCCGCCACCCACTGGCTCGTTGGCCGCCTGGTAGCTTCCGGCGCCGTCCAGGGCCTGCGCGTGGATCACCCTGACGGACTCTTCGAGCCCGAGAAGTACTTCCGGGATTTGCATGCTTTGTGCCGCTCGGACCCCAACCTGCCCTTTTACATCGTGGCGGAGAAGATTCTGCTGGGCGATGAGGCGCTACGGCCCGGCTGGCAGATCCAGGGAACGACCGGTTACGGGTTCCTGAACACGCTCAACGGGCTATTCGTGGCTCCGGAAGCAAAGACCGCCTTTGGCCGGCTCTTTCGCAAGCTCACCGGTCGGACCCAACCCTTCGCGGACCTGGTCTACGAATGCAAGCGGCTCATCATGGCGGTCTCCCTCTGCGCCGAATGGAACGTGCTGGCGCGCCGCCTGGACCAGATCAGCGAGCAACACCGCTGGTCGCGGGACTTCACCCTCGAGAGCTTGCGTGAGGCGCTGCGCGAGGTGGTCGCCTGCTTCCCCATCTATCGCACTTACATCTCCAGCCAGGCCGAACGTCCCGATCCGGAAGACGAACGCCACATTCGTCACGCCATTGCCGACGCCAAGAAACGCAACCCGGCCATTGACGAGTCGGTATTCGATTTCATCCAGAGCGTTCTGCTGCTGGAAGACCCGGAAGGACTCGACCAGCAGCAGCGCGAAGAACGCCGGCTCTTCGTCATGCGGCTCCAGCAATACACGGGCCCGGTGATGGCCAAGGGACTCGAGGACACGGCTTTCTATCGCTACCACCCTCTGGCCTCTTTGAACGAAGTGGGCGGCGAGCCGGAACACTTCGGGGTGTCAGCCAGCTTGTTCCATCGTAAGAACGCCGAACGCCGCAGGCTCTTTCCGTATGCCATGCTGGCCACTTCCACGCACGACACCAAGCGCAGCGAGGACGTCCGCGCGCGCCTCAACGCCCTTTCGGAAATCCCGCGCGAATGGAGCGCCGCTGTGCAGCGCTGGCGCCGTTGGAACCAGAGCCACAAGCAGCCCGTAGGCGGCGTCCCGGCTCCGAGCGTTGCCGATGAATATTTGCTTTATCAAACCCTGCTGGGCGTCTGGCCCTTCGAGCCGCTGGGTCCGGAGCAAACCGCGCGGTTCACGCAGCGCATCCAGGACTATATGCAGAAGGCGGCGCGCGAGGCAAAAGCGCACACCAGTTGGATCAGTCCCAATACCGCCTACGAAGATGCCCTCCGTCACTTCGTGGCTGCGGTTCTCGCGCCGGAGGCCGGAAACCGGTTCCTCAGTGACTTCCTGGCCTTTCAGGCGCCGCTGGCGCGAGCTGGCATGTTGAATTCGCTGTCGCAGGTGGTTCTGAAGATCACCTCTCCGGGCGTCCCCGATTTTTACCAGGGAACCGAACTCTGGGACTTCAGCTTAGTGGATCCCGACAACCGCAGCCCCGTAGACTTTGCCTTGCGCCGGAGGCTGCTGGAGCGGCTACAAACCGCCGAAGAGCCACCGGCGGAGCTGCTCCGGCAGTTGCTGGCTCGACCCGGCGATGGAGCTCTCAAACTCTATGTGACCTGGAAATCCCTCCAGCTCCGAAAGTGGTTTCCCGAGCTGTTTTGCCGAGGCAGCTACAGCAGCCTGCGGGCCGAGGGCGCCCGCAGCAAGCACGTGGTGGCGTTCGCGCGCCAACGGGCATCCACCGTAGTCCTGGCTCTGGCAGGTCGGTTCTTCCTGCGCCTCCCGGCGAGGGATTTTCCCCCGGTTGGTGAGCCGGCATGGGCCGACACCGTCGTTCTGCTGCCGCGCCGTCTCAAGTGCCGGCTCTACCGCGATGTGTTCAGCGGCGAGCTGGTGAAGGTGGAGGGCCGCAACGGCGCGAATTCTGTCCCGCTGGCACGGGCCTTCGCGCACCTTCCCGTCGCCTTGCTGATTTCTTCGGAAGCGGACGCGCGGCCGGCGGCGGAGACTTAAGCGAATGCAGTCCGGCCGGCTTGAGTTCCGCCACGGCGCCGTCCACTTGGGAGGAAACACGACCCGCTTTCGCGTCTGGGCCCCACGCGCGCGCAAAGTGCTCCTGCGCCTCCTCACGCCCAGGGAACTGGCCATCCCCATGCAAGCCTGCGCGCCTGGTTACTGGGAAGCGGTCGTGGAGGATGCTCCTGCCGGCGCGCGGTACTTTTACCGGCTGGACGACGGGCCCGATCGCCCCGACCCTGCGTCTCGTTGCCAACCCGAAGGAGTGCACGGCCCTTCGGAAGTCGTTAACCCGGAGTTCCCCTGGCAGGACTCTTCCTGGCGCGGGCTGGTATGGCCGCACTGCGTGATCTACGAGCTGCACGTGGGAGCCTACACGCCGCAGGGGACCTTCGAGGCGCTGATCCCGCACCTGGATTACCTGCACGAGCTGGGCGTCACTTTGTTGCAGCTCATGCCTGTGGGACAGTTCCCCGGCGAGCGCAATTGGGGTTACGACGTCGCATACCCTTTCGCCGTGCAAAATTCCTACGGCGGCCCCGAGGGTCTCAAACGGCTGGTCAACGAATCTCACAAGCGCGGGCTAGGCGTCGCACTCGACGTCATCTATAACCACCTGGGCCCGGAGGGTAACTATCTGGCGGACTTCGGCCCGTATTTCACCCAAAGTTACGCCACGCCCTGGGGACCTGCCATCAACTTCGACGGACCCGACAGCGATGAAGTTCGGCGTTTCTTCATCGAGAACGCCCTGTACTGGATCCGCGAGTTCCACATTGACGCCTTGCGCCTGGACGCCGTGCACGGCATCTTCGACCGCTCGGCCTATCCGTTCCTGGATGAGCTTGGCGACCGCGTGCGCCAGGAGGCGCAGACTCTGAACCGCCGCGTGCAAGTGATCCCCGAGAGCGATCTGAACGACCCGCGCCTGGTGCGAAGCAAGGCGCTGGGCGGCTTCGGCCTGGACGCTCAATGGTGCGACGACTTCCATCACGCCTTGCGCGTCTTGCTCACCGGCGATCGGCGCGGCTATTACGAGGACTTCGGCCGGCTCGATCATCTGGCGAAGGCCTTCCGGCAAGGCTACGTTTACTCGGGCCAGTATTCGAGCTTTCGCCGCCGCCGCCACGGAACGACGCCCCTGAATCTGGCGATGCACAACTTCGTGGTGTTCAGTCAGAACCACGACCAGGTCGGTAACCGCATGTTGGGCGAGCGCCTGGCCGCCTTAGCATCCTGGGAGGACTTGAAAGTGGCGGCAGCGGCTGTGATTCTATCCCCTTTCATCCCCCTGTTGTTCATGGGCGAGGAGTACGCAGAAAGGGCCCCTTTCCTGTACTTCGTCAGCCACTCCGACCCGCAGTTGGTGGAAGCGGTGCGCCGCGGGCGCCGCGAGGAATTCGCAGCTTTCGGATGGCCGGGCGAGCCCCCGGATCCCCAAGCGCCCGAAACTTTCCTGCGCTCCAAGCTCGATCTGGAGCTGCGCGGCCAACAGCCCCACCGTACGCTGCTCGACTACTATCGCGAGTTGTTGCGCCTGCGCAAGGAGCTTCCGCCGCCCGAGATGTTGACTCCCGAGAGCATCAGCGTGCAGGCTGACCCAGAATCCAATACCCTTTGGGTGCTGCGCGCCGGGGAGCAGAGCGACGTGTTGCTGGCTTTGTGCTTTTCGCAAAGCGTCGTCCGAGCTAAAGTTGCTTGGCCCGCAGGGTGCTGGCGCAAGCGGCTGGATTCGAGCGATCCCCGCTGGCTGGGACCAGGGGGAGGCCCCCCTGAGCAGATGGTTTCGGCCGGCGTCGCGGAGTTGCTCCTGAACCCTCGTAGCGCCGTCCTGTATAGGCGTCCCAAGGAGGTTTGAGTGCCGCGTTACACTTGCATCCACGGGCATTTCTATCAACCACCCAGAGAAAATCCGTGGCTGGAAACCATCGAATTACAGGACTCCGCTTACCCGTATCACGATTGGAACGCGCGCATCACCGCCGAATGCTACGCTCCCAACGCCGCCTCCCGGATTCTGGATTCGGAAGGGCGCATCCGCACCATCGTCAACAATTACTCGAAGATCAGTTTCAACTTCGGCCCCACGTTGCTGGCCTGGATCGAGTCGGAATCCCCCGAGCTTTATCAAGCCATCCTGGCCGCCGACCGGGAAAGCCGGCAGCGTTTCTCCGGCCATGGCTCGGCTCTGGCTCAAGCCTACAATCACCTGATTCTTCCTCTGGCCAACCGACGCGACAAGCGAACGCAGGTGCTGTGGGGGATTCGGGATTTCGAGCATCGTTTCGGACGAAAACCCGAGGGCATGTGGTTGCCTGAAACCGCCGTAGACCTGGAAACTCTGGAAATCCTGGCCGAGATGGGCATTCGGTTCACCATCCTGTCACCCTACCAGGCCGCGCGTGTGCGCTCCTTCGAGAGCCGCGAATGGCAAGATGTCAGCGGGGGGAGAATTGACCCTTCCACCGCGTACCGAATCTCGCTGCCTTCCGGACGCAGCCTAAACCTGTTCTTCTACGACGGCCCCGTCTCACGCGCGGTGGCCTTCGAAGACTTGCTGGTCCGGGGCGAGAACCTGGTCCAGCGGCTGTGTACAGCATTCTCCGACAAGCGCCCCTGGCCCCAACTGGTGCACATCGCCACCGATGGGGAGACCTACGGGCACCACCGCGTCCACGGCGACATGGCCCTGGCTTACGCCCTGCACCAACTGGAGAGGAAGGTCCTGGCGCGACTGACCAATTACGGGGAGTTCCTCGAAAGACATCCGCCCACGCAGGAAGTTGAAATCTTTGAAAACAGCTCGTGGAGCTGTGCCCACGGCGTCGAGCGCTGGCGTTCGGATTGCGGCTGCAACTTGGGAGTGAATCCGGGGTGGCGGCAGCACTGGCGGGCCCCATTGCGAGCCGCACTGGATTGGCTTCGCGACCGCTTAGCCGAGCGTTACGAGCGGGCCGCTGCCGACCTTCTGCGGGATCCCTGGCAGGCGCGGGACGCCTACATCGAAGTCATCCTGGACCGCTCGTCGGAAAGCGTCGGTCGCTTCCTGGGACGCTACGGCGCCCGCCCCCTTGCCTCACCCGAACGCATTCGCACCCTGAAGCTCTTGGAAATCCAGCGCCACGCCATGCTGATGTACACCAGTTGCGGTTGGTTCTTCGATGAGCTTTCCGGCATCGAAACCGTCCAGGTTCTCCAGTATGCCGGCCGAGCGCTTCAGCTCAGCCAGGAGTTGTTCGACGCCGATCTGGAGGAGGGATTTCTGCAACGGCTCGAGCAAGCCAAGAGCAATCTGCCGGAGCACGGCGACGGCCGGCGGATCTATGAAAAGTTCGTACGCCCGGCCATGGTCAACCTGGCAAAGGTGGGGGCTCATTACTCCGTCAGTGCGTTGTTCGAGGATTATCCCCCCAAAGCCAGGATCTACTGTTACGACGTGGAACGAGAGGACTTCCAAAAAAGGCAGGAGGGGCGCATTCGCTTGGTGCTCGGGCGGGCTCGCATCACTTCCCGCATCACGGAAGAGTCCCAAACATTGAGTTTCGGCGCCTTGCACCTGGGAGATCAGAATGTGGGCGGGGGTGTTCGTGAGTATCGGGGCCCCGAGGCCTACGCTTCCCTCGTAGCAGAGATGCTGAACGTCTTTCACCGCGGCGACATCCCGGAACTGGTTCGCTCCGTAGATCGAAACTTTGGCGGCGGGACCTACTCTCTGCGCCTTCTGTTCCGCGATGAGCAACGTAAAGTCGTGGGAATCATCATGGAACGGGCCCTGGCGGAGGCCGCAGCTCTCTACCGTGATTTCTATGGGCGCTATGCCACTCTAGCCCGTTTCCTGACCGATCTGGGCATTCCACTGCCGCCTCGCTTCCAGATGGCGGTGGACTTCGCGCTGCACGAGGACCTGACAGCCGCCCTTTCCGCCGAGCAGCCGGACGAAGAGCGGGTGACTCGCGTATTGGAACAAGTTCGGCGCACGGGAATTCTTCTGGACAAGGTCACGCTGGAGTTCACCTTCCGCAAGAACCTGGAGCGAGCAGCAGCCGCTTTCGCCGAGCGCCCTGAAGACCGCTCCTTGCTAGAGCGATTCGACAGGTTCGCCGCTTTGTGCGCCCTGCTGCCTTTCGCCGTGAATCTCTGGAGCGCCCAGAACCTTTATCATCAAGTCCGGACCGCCCGTCTCGAGGAGTTCCGGGGCCGCGCCGCCGCCGGCGATGCGCAAGCCCAAGACTGGCTCCGTCTGATGGATCGCTTGGGGAAGAGACTCGGCTTTTACGTCGAGGAGCCAGGGGGCTGATCAGCCCGCGCCGCGCTGCCGCCGGCGCGATTGTTCGAACCGCTCTCGGTACTGCTGGAAACCCGGCCGGCCCATCAATCCGTACGTGAACAGCTTGCTCAACTCCACGCCCGGTTGATCGAAGGCGTTGATGTCGAGCAGCTCGGCCAAGAAGGCGGTTTCGAACTCCAACAATTGCAGGAAGGCGCCCAGGTGTTCCTCATCAAGGCGGCCTAAGGTGAACGTGCCGTTGGGGCGTCCGGCCTCGGTCAGCGCCGCGGCGGTCGCCAGCCGCTCGGCTTCCAGCAGCTCAGCCAGCTTTGCGCCCGCCAGGTAGTCGAAGGCCTCCAGCCCCAACTTCGCTTTGGGGATGCGGCCCTCGTCGGCCTGCTTCGCCACGGCCCAAAACGTGAACACCTTGTCATTGGGACCTTCGACGTAGAGCTGGAGTTGCGAATGCTGGTCGGTGACGCCCAGAGCCGCCACGGGGGTCTGGCCGATGTGAACAATTTCTCCTTTTCTTGTTTTGGCCTTGCCCAGCGACTCCGCCCAGAGCTGCCGGAACCAGAAGGCCGTCCCCCATAGCCGGTTCGAGTACGGGAAGGCCACGTGGACGCTCTTCTTCTTGGCGACCCAGATCAGGTGGTGCAGCAACGCCGCGCGCAGCGAAGGATTGCGGTCCGGATCCTGACGCCAGCAGGCCTCGGTCATCTCGCGCGCGCCTTTCAGCAGCTTGCCGACGTCCAGTCCGATCAGCGCCGCGGGCAGCAAGCCGACCGCCGAGAGTACGCTGAAGCGGCCGCCCACATTCTGCGGGATCGGGAAGACCGGCCAGCGCTCGCGTTCCGCCAGAGCATGCAGATCGCCGCGGCCGGGCGTGGTCACCGCCACCACGGCGCGCCGCGCTCGCTTGCCGAGCCACTCACGCAGCATCAGCAGGCAGGCCAGGGTCTCGGCGGTAGTGCCCTGCTTGGTGATGGCCACCACCAGGGTCTTCTTGGGGTTCATCGTTTCCAGAGCGGCGCCCACCAGCGTGGGGTCCACATTGTCGAGCACCACCAGGCGCGGATGACGCGTAGAAAAAGGGTGCTGAACCGGATGCGGGCCGCGCAGAGCGCAGTCCAGAGCCCAAGCGCCCAGGGCGCTGCCTCCGATCCCCACCAGGCAAACGGCGTCGTAATCGCCGCGCGCCTTACTGGCGTAATCCAGGATCGCCCGCGCCGTTTCTTTCTGATAAGGCAACTGCGGAAACCCCACCTCGCCCCTGTCCACCAAGGCGCGGAAGCCGTTCACAACCTCGGCGGCGCGCTTGAGCTGGGCCTTCCACTCCGCAGGCGTCACGCCGTGCGCTTCCCCCACCATCGAAGCCAGCAGGTTCGTAGCGTCGAATTCGATTTTCATGGCCTTCCGATTTCTATTCGACCACAGGCCGGGCCGCTCGAACGAGGCGTTAGAGGCGCGCCCGCGCTGCGGTTGGACACGGACGCTCTTCGGGCAAGGCGCCGGCCTTCACCAAGTAGGTTTTCGAAACGATGTCGTGCCAACTGAGTCCCTCGCGATCCAGCAAAGCCCACAGCCAGCCCGCGCCCAAACCGAGCAGGCTGACACCGGCCATCGCCAGCCGCAACAAGCGTTGGAACACCGAAGGGGCGCGCCGATCGAAATGGATCAGCTCCAGGCGAGCGACCTTAACTCCGGGCGAGTCACAGTTCAGGATGCAGAAGAAGAGCTTGTAAAACAACGCCAGGGTCAGAGCCGCCAGCGCGTAATAGGGGGCCGTAGCCTTGTGGATCGCCACGGGGCCGCCCGACAAATGCAGGGCCGTGAGAAACAACAGGCTGCCCACAACCAGGAAGATGCCGTCCAGCAGCGCCGCCCCTGCGCGCTGGCTGAGCGGCGCCGGCGGCGCTTCGATTCCGTAATCCCGCACCGGGCCCCGCGGCAGGCAGCCGGGCATTTCCAGCGGGAGCGCGGGCTGCGCCGGGCGCGATCCCGGCGGAATGCGCGTGCGGCCGGCGGCCGAAGCTGCGGCGCTACGCCTGGGCGGACGGGGCGTGCGGTCCGGGGCGATCCACTCGAAGGGAATCACCTTGGGCCAATCGGGCCGAAGGTCGAGCATGGGCTGATAGGCGCGCCCAGCCCCCGGCAGGCGGCTCTGGCAACGCAGGCACCGCCTTTCTTCCGGTGGGTTCTCGCGGCCGCAACGCGGGCAATGCACCGCGGAGGGCGACGACGGCGAAGGCTCCGGCGACTGCATGCTAGCATAATCGGTTGGTTGCTCGGTGGCCATCAGCGGGAAAGGTCCCTTCTCCAGTAACTAACATAATCGTCGGAATTTGTCACTTTCTTTTTGTGGCCGCTTTGACGCCTGACGCCCGCGGTCAGGTCCCCTCGCGCACGACACCGCCCCTGCGGCGCGACGAGATCGAGATCGAGGCGGCCGTACAGACCAAGCAAGGGCCTTGGTATCATCTGCGAGGACGCGCGCGTCTAGAGACCACCGAAGTCCTGCTGCGCGGCGATGAGCTGGACTACAACGAGGACACCGGCTATGCCGAGGCCCGCGGCAACGTTTACCTGATCCGTTTCGCCACCGGCGAGGAGGTCCGGGCCGACCGCGCCGAGTACAGCCTCCGGGAACACATCGGCCGCTTCTACCAGGTCCGCGGCACGGTTCCGGCGCCCACTCAGGTTCGCCCCGACGTGCTCCCCACGACCAACCCGTATTCGTTTCAAGCCGAGTGGGCCGAGCGGCTCAAAGACCGCTACATCCTCCATAAGGGCTTTCTCACGAACTGCCGCTTGCCGAATCCCTGGTGGGTGCTGCGGGGGCCGCGTTTCGAAATCGTGCCCGACCGCTACGCTCTGGTCTGGCGGGCCACGTTTCGTCTGCGCGGCATTCCCCTGCTCTACGCGCCGGTCTTCTACAAATCGCTGGCCCGCCTGCCGCGCCAGAGCGGCTTCCTGACGCCCAACATCGGCAACAGCTCCCGGCGCGGCAAGATGATGGGCGTCGGCTATTATTGGGCCTTCCATCGCAGCTACGATTTGATGTATCGCACGCTGTATTTCACCCAGCGGGGCCTCGCCCACCACGCGGAGCTGCGTGGCAAGCCGCGGCAGGGCACGGAATTCAACGCCGTCCTTTACGGAGTCAACGACCGCGGCCTGAAACTGGAAAGCGGGGAACGACGCAAGGAAGGCGGGCTTTCGTTTTCTATGGAGGCCCAAAGCAGGCTGGGTTACGGCTTCGAGGGCCGCGCGGAAGTCAATTATCTCAGCTCGCTCACCTTCCGGCAGGCGTTCACGGAATCCTTCAACGAGGCCATCTTTTCCGAGGTGCACTCGATCGGATTCCTGGGCAAACATTGGTCCAGCTACGGCCTGAACCTTGTCTTCCAGCGTCTGGAAAATTTCCAATCCGTCCAGCCCGACGACGCCATCGTCATTCGCAAGGCGCCCGAGATCGAATTCTCCAGTCGAGATCGTGAAATCTGGAGCCGCAAGTTGCCCGTGTGGGTTTCGTGGGAGTCGAGCGTGGGCTTGATGCGCCGCAAGCAGCCTCTGTTTCAGACGCGCCAGGTCCTGGAGCGGGCCGACTTCGAGCCGCGCATCATGACCGCCTTGCGCTGGAAGGAGTTTCATCTGTTGCCGAGCTTCTCTTTCCGCGAGACGCATTGGGGCGGAAGCTGGGCCGAAGACCGCATCCACGGCCGCAACATCCGTCGGCACGCCCGCGAGTTCGCGCTGGCGCTGGAAGCGCCCTCGCTGGCGCGCATTTTCACCGCGCCGCGCTGGCTCGGCGATCAGCTCAAGCACGTGATCGAGCCGCGGGCCGGCTTCCGCTGGGTCGGGGGCGTCGAAGATTTCGATCGGATCATTCGCTTCGACGACACTGAGTTGCTGGCCAACACCCGCCAACTGGAAATCTCCTTAACCAATCGCCTTTACGCTAAGCGGAAGGGCGAGGTCGCTGAGGTCCTCAGTTGGGAGCTGTTTCAGCACCGCTATTTCGACCCCGACTTCGGAGGCGCCGTGCAGCCGGGTCGGCGCAACGTAGTTATGAGTTCCGTGGATCTGACGGCCTACGCTTTCCTGGATGGCCCGCGCAGCTACTCTCCGGTAGTCTCGGTGATGCGACTTTCTCCCCGCCCGGGTTTCGGCATGGAGTGGCGCGCCGACTACGATCCGCTGCGCCATAAGTTGGTTAACAGCGGTCTGACCGCCGATGCGCGCTGGGGCCGCTATGTCTTCTCGCTGGGTCAAAATAGCGTGCGCAGCGTCCCCCTGCTCAGCCCCGGCGCCAATCAGGTCCGCGGACTGGTGGGCTTCGGCAACCCCAACGCCAAAGGGTGGAGCGGGGCCTTCAGCGCCATCTACGACTTTCGTTTCGGACTCATGCAGTTCGCCACCACGCAGGTCACTTACAATACGGATTGCTGCGGTTGGAGCATCCAATACCGACGCTTCAGTTTCGGGACCCGGAACGAAAACCAGTTCCGTTTGTCTTTCGCGGTGGCCAACATCGGTTCCTTCGGGACGCTGAAGAAGCAGGAGCGCTTGTTTTGAGCGAGCGGCGACGACATGCACGGTGAGGCCCGGGTTGTGCAAGCATCGGGAACGCGCGAACCGGCGGCGGATCTCTCGTCAAGGAGTAACGCGTGACGGTAGGCCTGTCGCAGTCTGAGCGGTTGAGACAGGGCCGGCTGATCGCGCTGGTCAGTGTGGTTGCGAGCGCCGTGCTGGCCGTCACGAAGATCCTGATCGGGTGGATGGCAGGTTCCACGGCGGTGGTGGCCGACGGCTTCGAGTCGGCCAGCGACGTGGTGGCTTCCGCCGTTGTGCTCTTCGGGCTGGCGATAGCGGGCAAGCCTGCCGACGATCGGCACCCGTACGGGCACGGCCGCCTGGAGATGGTGACCGGCTTAGGGCTGGGATTCCTGCTGGCTCTCGTAGGCGTTAGCATTTGCATCCGATCGCTGTCGCGCCTTTACGAAGAGCACCAGCCGCCGGCCTTCTACGCGGTCTGGCCGCTGGTGGCCTCAGTGGCGGTTAAAAGCGCTCTGTCGGCCGTCAAGCTGCGCTACGGCAGGCGCATTCAAAGCGCTGCCCTGGTGGCTGACGCCTGGAACGACATGGTGGACATTCTCTCGGGCACGCTAGCCCTGGCGGCGGTCGGTTTGACGCTGTACGACCCCTCGCGATTCCTGGCCTTCGATCACTACGGCGGCTTCGCTGTCGGTTTGATCGTGGTCTTCCTGGGGCTACGGGTGGTGCGCGAGACCTCGCTGCAACTCATGGACACCATGCCCGCCGTCGAGTTCATGGATCTGATCCGCGAAGCGGCGCGCAGCGTGCCGGGGGTGCTGGGAGTCGAGAAGTGCTACGCCCGCAAGACCGGCCTGCAATACCACGTGGACCTGCACCTGGAACTGGATCCGGAGATGACGGTTCGCCAATCCCACGACATTGCCACGCAGGTTCGTTTTCGCATCAAAGAACGACTGGACTGGGTGGCCGACGTGCTGGTGCACGTGGAGCCATACCCGGGCGACATCGCACAAGCCCCCTCGGAACGCGCGGATTCCGAATCGCCACCGCAGTGAGGCACCCCCAGGCGCGCGGATGATTTACGTCACGCTGAAATAAATGCAGTCCGGGTGATGGAACACCAGCGCGCTTACGCTGGCTTCGGGATCCATCATGAAGCCCTCGGTCAAATGCACGCCGATCTCCTCGGGACGGAGCAAATCGAATAGCGCGCGTTGATCCTCCAGATCCGGACAGGCGGGGTAGCCGAAGCTGTAGCGCTTGCCGCGATAGCGGCCGGCGAATCGCTCTTCCATGGTCATGCCGGGCGCATCCGGGAATCCCCAATCCTCGCGCAACCGCCGGTGCAGCCACTCCGCGGCCGCTTCCGCGGTTTCCAGCGCCAGCGCCTGCAAGGCGTGGCTCTTGAAAAACTCGCCTTCGGCCTTGGCCTGCTCGGCGCGCTCGCGAACTCCTTCACCGGCCGTGACGACGAAGAGAGCGATGTGATCGCGGCGGCCGGGTTGCGGATCGAGCACGTAGTCGCTCAAGCACAAGCCGTCCTCGCGCGGTTGACGCGGAAAAACGAATGTGTGGAGAGGCTCCCGCGCGCCGGGCGCGAAGAGCTGAATGGCGTCGCCCTGCGGCTCCGCTTCGAAGAATTGCCAGACGGCGCGCACGCGCAGGAACGAGGCGGCCCACTGCTTGACCTCCGCCATCTGATGGTGCAGTTCCAGCGCCTTGGGATCGCGTTCGGCCAGACGCTTGCGGAAGGGACCGCGGAAGCCGAGGTGCTTGCCGTAAAGCATCTGCGGGTTGACATACTCCCAGATTTCCGCCAGATTCCGGGTCTCCGTGACCCGACGATCCAGGTAGGGCGCCGGTGGAATCTCGATGTCGGTGCGGACGCGAGGACTACGTCCGCGAGGCCGCTGGACTGCGGCCGGCTCGGGGCGTGGCGCGGCAACCCCGGTGTCCGCCGCCCGCTGTTTCGGCTGCGGCGGATCGCCCGCCATGATGCGGTTCATCAGCTCCAGTCCGGTCATGGCGTCTCGCGCGTAGAAGACCGGGCCGTCGTAGGCCGGAGCGATCTTCTGCTCCGTGAAGCGCTCCGAAAGAGCCGCGCCTCCAACGAGCACCGGGGTGCGAATGCCGACCTCGCGTAGATCCGCCACCGTCACCACCATCTGCTGCGCGCTCTTGACCAGCAGCCCGGAAAGGCCGATCGCGTCGGGCTGGTGCTCGCGCCAGGCGCGGATAATCTCTTCGGGAGGCACCTTGATGCCCAGGTTGATGACCTGGTAGCCGTTATTGCTCAAGATGATGTCCACCAGGTTCTTGCCGATGTCGTGCACATCGCCCTTGACCGTGGCCAGGATGATCTTGCCCCGCGCGGCCGCGCTCCTGGCCATGAAGCCTTCCAGATAGCTGACCGCCGCTTTCATGGCTTCGGCCGACTCCAACACTTCCGCCACGATCAGCTCGTTGGCGGCGAACAGCCGGCCGACCTCCGCCATGCCCGTCATCAGAGGGCCGTTGATGATTTCCAGCGGTGTGGCGCCTTCGGCCAGTTTGCGATCCAGATCCGCGATGAGACCGTCCTTGCGGCCCTCGATGATGTAGCGCGCCAGGCGTTCGTCGAGCGGCAGCTCCTGCGGTTGCGCCCCTCGCCGGCTCGCCTGGCGATACCGGGCCGCAAGTCGGGCGATGTGGAATTGATTGACCGCCACGCGTTGCTCGGGCGACTGGTCTCGCCAGTCCTCGGGAGCCGTGCGCAGCAGCTCGGCCTGAGGATGATCCGCTGGGACCTCCTCGGGCGGCGTGTTGAACAGCAGGTCTTCAGCCATGCGGCGCTCCTCGGGCGGGATCTGCGCGAAGCGCTCCAGCTTTTCGGTGTTGACGATCGCCAGATCCAGACCGGCTCGCGTGGCGTGGTAGAGAAAAACCGAGTTGACCACCTCACGGGCTGCCGGAGGCAATCCGAAGGACACGTTGGAGATTCCCAGGATGGTCTTGACGTGCGGGATCTGTTGCTTGATCAGCCGCAGGCCTTCCAGAGTCTCGACCGCTCCGCCGATATAGTGCTCATCGCCGGTAGCGCAGGGGAACACCAGAGGATCAATGATGATGTCCTCGGCGGGGATGCCGTACTTGCCGGTGAGCAATTCCACCGAGCGCCGGGCGATCGCCAGCTTGCGCTCGCGCGTGAAAGCCTGGGCCTGCTGCGGGTCCTCGTCAATGACGCCCACGACTACCGCGGCGCCGTAAGCGCGGGCCAGCGGAGCCACGCGCGCGAACTTCTCTTCGCCGTCCTCCAGGTTGATGGAGTTGATGATCGCCTTCCCCTGACAGTAGGAGAGCGCCAGTTCGATGGCCCGCGGGTCGGTGGAGTCAATCATCACCGGCGCTTTGATCTTGCGCGTTAGCCGCTCGTAAAAGGGCGGAATGTCGCGCAATTCATCGCGGTCGCTGGACTGCAAGCAGACATCAATGATGTGCGCCCCGCCCCGCACCTGCCGGCGAGCGATCTCACTGGCCTCGTCCCAGCGCTCCTCGGCGATCAGCGTGCGGAAGGCGCGGGAGCCGACCACGTTAGTGCGCTCACCGACCAGCAGCGGGCGGCTGCTCTCCTCCGCCTCGACCATCTCGAGACCCGCGTAAAACGAGCGGTGTGGGCGCTCCGGCACGGCTCGCGGTCGCGCGCCCTCGGCCATTGTGGCGATGGCCCGGATGTGTGCGGGCGTGGTGCCGCAACAGCCGCCGACAATGTTCAGCCAGCCGTTGCGGACGAAGGCTTCCAGTTGCCGGGCCAGCGACTCCGGCGTCTCGCCGTAGCGGCCCTCTTCGTCCGGCAGGCCGGCATTCGGATAACAGGAGAGGCGCGTCCACGCCAGCTCGTGGAGCGTTCGGATGTGATCCCGCATGAGGTCCGGTCCCGTGGCGCAGTTCATTCCGACCGCCAACGGTTCGGCATGCGCCACCGAGATCCAGAAGGCGTCCACGCTCTGGCCTGCCAGCATCGTGCCCGTGGGCTCGATGGTGCATGAGATGACCAGGGGAACGCGAAAGCCGAGTTCCTGAAAGAGGCTGCGGATGGCCAGCAGAGCGGCCTTCACGTTGCGCGTATCCTGGCAGGTTTCCAGCAGCAACAGGTCCACGCCGCCCTCGATCAAGGCGGCGGCTTGCTGGCGATAGGCCTCGCGCAATTCGTGAAAGGTGACTCCGCCCGTGACGCTGATGGCCTTGGTCGTGGGTCCCATGGAGCCGGCGACAAAACGCGGCTTGCGGCTACTGGAGAATTCCTCGGCTGCCTGACGCGCCAGGCGTGCAGCGGCTCGATTGATCTCGCCCACCCGATGCTGGAGGCCGTATTCGGCGAGCACGATGGCCGTGCCGCCGAAAGTGTTGGTTTCGATGATGTCGGCGCCCGCTTCCAGATAGGCGCGGTGAATGCCCAGTACGACGTCCGGCCGGGTAAGGACCAGATGCTCGTTGCAACCCTCCAGGCCGGGGCCGCCGAAATCCGCAGCGCGGAGTCCGGCCTGCTGGAGCATGGTGCCCATGGCTCCGTCCAGCACCAGGACGCGCTCCTCCAGCGCCGCGCGCAGCAACTCCCCTCTGCCGCTAAAGCTCATCGTGGCCTCGTGAAAACGCCCCGCTCAAATACGATTGTAGAAGCCGCAACCCTGCCGGCTCAAAGGCAGCCTCTTCGCGGGGGCGCGATGATCAGCGCAACGCGGGTCTCTGCCCCGAAGGGCTGCAGTGGGAAGGCGTCGGTGAACCCTCTGCGCTTAACCCAGCCTCTGCTTGAGCAGTTCGTTGACCTTCTGCGGATTGGCCTGGCCGCGGGTGGCGCGCATCACCTGACCGACCAGAAAGGCGAGCACGCTGGTTTTGCCGGCCCGGTACTGCTCGACCTGCTTGGGGTTGGCGGTTAGCACATCCTCCACGATGCGCGCCAGAGCCTCCGGATCGCTGATCTGACGCAGACCTTCGCGCTCGATGATGGCGCGGGGGGACTCGCCTGAGGAAAACATTTTTTCAAAGACTTGTTTGGCTATCTTGCCGGAGATCTCGCCCCGCACAATCAAGTTCACCAGTTCTGCCAGTTGCTCGGGGGATACCGGAGACGCAGCGATATCTTTGCCCTCCGCGTTCAACGCGCCCATCAGATCGCCCATCACCCAGTTGGCTACGGCGCGCGGATCCTCCGAGCAAGCCGCGGCGCGCTCGAAGTATTCGCTTGTGGCGCGGGTGAGGGTCAGGATCTGCGCGTCATATTCCCGCAGCCCGTACTGGCGGATGAAACGCTCGCGCTTCTGAGAGGGCAGCTCGGGCATGGAGGCGCGAATCCGCTCCAGCCAGGCCTCGCTGATGCGCAAGGGCAGCAGGTCCGGCTCGGGGAAGTAGCGGTAGTCGTGGGCGTGCTCTTTGCTGCGCATGCCCACGGTTTCTCCGGTATCGGGGTTGTAGAGCCGCGTCTCCTGCACGATCGTGCCTCCGGATTCCAGCACCGCGACCTGTCGGGCGATTTCGTAGTCCAGAGCCTGTCGCAGGAAGCGGAAGGAGTTCAGATTCTTGACCTCCGTGCGCGTGCCGAAGGCCGCCTGGCCGCGAGGACGCACCGAGACATTGGCATCGCAGCGCAGATGCCCTTTCTCCATGTCGCAGGTGGAAACCTCGACGTACTGCATCAGGAGCTTGAGTTCGGTCAAATACGCGTAGGCTTCCTCGGAACTGCGCAAGTCGGGCTCGGAGACGATTTCGATCAACGGCGTGCCGCAGCGGTTCAGATCCACGTACGTGTAGCGATCCGAATCGCGGAAACCCTCGTGCAAGCTCTTGCCCGCGTCGTCCTCCAGATGCACGCGCCGGATGCCGACGCGCTTGCGCCCGCCGTCGGATGGAATCTCCAGCCAGCCGTTCTCTGCCAGGGGCTTGTCGTACTGGCTGATCTGGTATCCCTTGGGCAAATCGGGGTAGAAGTAGTTCTTGCGTGCGAACTGCGAGTAGGGCTGACGGATCGTGCAGTTCAGGGCCAGCGCGGCCTTCACGGCCATCTCGACGGCGGCTCGGTTGAGCACCGGAAGAGCCCCGGGCAGTCCCAGACAGACCGGGCAGACGTTGGTGTTCGGGGGCGCTCCGAAACTGGTGGGGCAGGCGCAGAAAATCTTCGTGCGGGTGGCGAGCTGGACGTGGACCTCCAGCCCGATGACCGCTTCGTAACCGGCCAGAATCTCCGGGGCAACCGGTCCGCTTGCCGTCGAGGCCACCCGATTATTATAGACGCCCAGTGCGGCCGCGAGTCGCGGCAGGCGCCGTTTGCGGCGGGCGGCGCGAGGATGACGGTGTGCGACGCGCCGGCCGAGCTCGCCTTGCGAGCGGAAACAATGTTTGCTTATTCTGTCTGAGTTAGCCGGGCACTGCATCCAAGGGGGGCACGAGGCATCATGAAGCTGCTGAATCAAGAACTGGGATTCGATGAGGTTCGCTGGGCGACAACGCGAAGGACCAGTTATGACGTGCGCTCGTCCTTCGACGGCGTCCCGCAGAAGACGCGCCTGAAAGCCGGCACGCGCCTGTACCGCCTCCTGCCGCTTGCTGTCGGGGATTACTTCAGCGCCGTCTGGTGGATGCCGAAAGAGGTCTTCGAGGAATTGCTGAACGACGTTCGTGGCAGCAAGACGGGCGGCGGCGCGCTGTTGCGGAACTACGTCGCCCAGTACCTTGCGCTCCCCTCGGCGAATCAGCTCTGCGTGGTCGAGATCGAGCTTGTCAGGGACGTCTACGCGTGGATCGGGAGGGCCGCGCCCCTGTTCGGCCGACCAGGCGGCATGACACAGGTCTATCTGCCGAATTTGGCCGAGCGAGGCAACCCGCGTCACAGTTCCCATGCGCGCCTGGTGCGGACCTACTGGCTTCGATTCTGACCGCGCCGCATGTTCTGCGACCGAGAGGAGGAGGTCGCGTGGCGCCGCGCGCTCCCGGAGGAAGATTTCCCGCAGCAACCGGCGGAGACTGATCGCGCGTCACCGCCCCTCTTGAGCGAAACAGCCGGACCGACCGGGGACTCAAGAAGGCTACGGGAAGCTGGACTCTTCGGCGGCGCACAACGAGCGACAACCGCGCGACGGGAGCTCCAGGCCTCCCGCGCGGTCGCTGCTGCGCAGCGGGCAAGCAGAGACTCTCTCGCGAGACGGCAAGGCGAAGAGCAACGCCTCCGCACAGACGCCGTCTCAGAACAAGGAGGGCCTCACGTCGTTTTATGCTGGAAGTAATCTGGTTCCGACGATGCACGAGATTACCGACTTGAATCCCCAGGAAACAGCGGAGTGGTTGGAGGCGCTCGACGACCTGGCGGACAACGCGGGACGCGAGCGGGCTCGCTACGTTCTCGAGCGAGTTTGGGAACGTGCCCAACTGCGAAGAGCCGCGCCCGCGCCGCCCCTGACCACGCCGTACGTGAATACCATTCCCCGCGAGGAGGAAGTTCCCTATCCGGGCGACCGCGTTCTGGAGAGACGCATCAAGAGCCTGATTCGCTGGAACGCGCTGGCCATGGTCGTGCGCGCCAACAAGTACGACCCCGGCATCGGAGGCCACATCTCCACCTACGCTTCGCTGGCCACGTTGCTCGAGGTAGGCTTTCAACACTTCTTCCACGCCAGTTACGGCGACCAGCCCGGGGACTTCGTCTACTTCCAGGGCCATGCTTCGCCGGGAGTGTACGCACGCGCGTATCTGGAGGGACGGCTGAATGAACAACATCTGGAAAACTTCCGGCACGAGCTGCGCGAGCATCCGGGACTGTCTTCTTATCCGCACCCCTGGCTGATGCCGAATTTCTGGCAGTTTCCGACGGTCTCCATGGGCCTTGGTCCGATCAACGCTATTTACCAGGCTCGTTTTCTCCGCTATCTGGAGAATCGAGGCCTGCTGCCGCCTTCGCCGCGCAAAGTTTGGGCCTTCCTGGGCGACGGTGAGATGGACGAGCCGGAGTCCGTAGGCGCGCTACGCATCGCCGCCTTCGAGCGGCTGGACAACCTGATCTTCGTGATCAACTGCAACCTCCAGCGGCTGGATGGACCGGTACGCGGCAACGGCAAGGTCATCCAGGAGCTGGAGGGGCTGTTCCGCGGCGCGGGATGGAACGTGATCAAAGTCATCTGGGGCGAAAACTGGGACCCGCTGCTCGAACGTGACCGCAGCGGGCTGTTAGTACGGCGCATGGAGGAATGTCTTGACGGGGATTACCAGACTTACGTGGCGCGCGGCGGGGCGTACATCCGAGAGCACTTCTTCGGTAAGTATCCTGAGTTACTTGAGCTGGTGAAAGATTTAAGCGATGAGGAGCTCTGGAAGTTGCGCCGCGGGGGCCACGATCCGCAAAAAGTCTATAACGCGTACCTGCGCGCGGTGCGCCATACGGGCTCGCCCACGGTGATTCTGGCCAAGACGGTCAAGGGCTACGGATTGGGAGAGGCGGGCGAAGGCCGTAACATCACGCATCAACAGAAAAAGCTGAACGAAGAGGAAATGGAGGAGTTCTGCCGGCGCTTCGAGGTCCCGATCCCCAAAGAGAAGATCTACGTCGCCTCGTTTTATCGCCCACCCGAAGATAGCCCCGAGATTCGCTATCTGAGGGAGCGCCGCCAGGCGCTGGGCGGCTACATGCCGGAGCGCAAGGCGCCGCGGATCGAGCTGACGGCTCCGCCTCTCGACTACTTCGCCGAGATGCTGAACGGCTCCGGCAACCGAGAAGTCTCCACCACCATGGCCTTCGTGCGGCTGTTGACGCTGATGCTGCGACATCCGGAACTGGGCCGCTACGTGGTGCCCATTATTCCGGACGAAGCGCGCACTTTCGGCATGGAGGCCCTGTTCCGTCAAATCGGGATTTACGCCAGTCGTGGACAGCTCTATCGGCCCGTGGATCTGGAGATGTTCCTCTATTACAAAGAGAGCCGCGACGGGCAGATTCTTCAGGAGGGCATCACGGAAGCCGGCGCCATGGGTTCATTCACCGCGGCGGGCACGGCCTGGTCCACCCTGGGACTGCCCATCATTCCCTTTTACATCTACTATTCCATGTTCGGCTATCAGAGAGTGGGCGATCTGATGTGGGCCTTCGCGGATGCGCGCGGCAAAGGTTTCCTGTTAGGCGCTACAGCGGGCCGAACGACTCTTTCCGGGGAGGGCCTCCAGCATCAGGACGGGCACAGTCCGCTGTTGATGAGCGTGATCCCCACCTGCGCGGTGTATGATCCGGCCTATGCCTACGAGATCGCGGTCATCGTGCGCGAGGGGCTGCGGCGAATGTACCAAAATAACGAGGATTTGTTTTATTACCTGACGCTTTACAACGAAAACTACGTGCAACCGCCCATGCCCGAGGGCGTCGAGGAGGGCATCCTGCGGGGGATTTACCGTTACCGGGCTGCCGACAACGGACCCGCTCAGGTCCAACTGTTCGGCAGCGGCCCGATCCTCAACGAGGCTCTGCGCGCCCAGCAGATCCTGGCCGAGCGCTACGGCGTCGCCGCCCAGGTTTGGAGCGTGACCAGTTACAACCAACTGCGGCGGGAGGCGTTGGCAGTCGAGCGATGGAACCGCCTGCACCCGGCTGAACCCCCTCGCCAGCCCTACATCGCGCGCTTGATGGAGGCCGAAAGGGGACCGATCATCGCCGCTACGGACTATATGAAAGCAGTCCCCGACCAGGTCGCTCCGTGGCTGGGCGGCCGCCTGGTTTCGTTAGGCACGGACGGTTTCGGGCGCAGCGACAACCGGGCGCATTTGCGTCGCTTTTTCGAAGTCAGCGCGGAGGCCATCGCGGCCGCGGCGCTAGCGCGGCTGGCGCGGGAAGGGGAGTTCGAGGCCCGCCGTGCACAAACAGCGATAGCGGAGCTCGGATTGGACCCCGAAGCGCCGGATCCCGCAATACGCTGATCTGGTGGGCGCAGCGCCGCAGGCGGCAGGGTTCCCGGAGCCGGCGCCTGGTAAGCCGATCGAGGCGGCCGGCGCCTCACTCTTGTGCGGGCAGTTGTTGTTCCACCTCGCGCCAAGCGCTAATTTTCAGACGGCGGCAGACCCAGCAAAGCGACTCGGTCGAGGTCGGACTGCACTCGGCGCCGCAGACGACGCACTTGGCCGCCTTCCGACGCTTATCGCCCTCCAGTGACCGCCGGGCGTGATCCAGCAGCTCCTTGGGCACGGGCTGACCAAGACCCGAAACCGATTTGCGTTTCATGCCGACGTCCCCACTATACACCAAAACACGGGACCAAAGGCAAGGGGCCCCGCGCGATCCAGTACTGGTACTGCGGCCGCCTCAAGACCGTTCATGCGGCCGCCGCTCGATCCCGCAGCACGGCGCCGGCATCCAGCGAGGCGCGGCAGCGGGGGCACTTCTGACCCGGCTTGACGAAGGCTTTCTTGCCCAGCCAAATGACCTGCGCTTCAACCGTGTGAGTGCAGATCGGGCAGTACACCCAAGACTGGCCCTCCTTTCTCACCGGCATGGTGGTTAGCATCACTGGCATCCCTCCTCGCATTCATAGAGACGCAAATTTAGGGCGTGGGGTTGTCAGAATTTCTCAGGCTCATTTGGGGGCGACTTGTGAGCGGCCGCCGTTCTCCGGGCTGAGGTGCGCTAAACTGATGGTGTTCGGGAGGCTCTAGAGTGCGCTTCACTATCTTCCATGCCGCCGTGGTCGGGATGGCGCTTGCCCTGACGTCGGCTGCGGCGGAAGTGCCCCGTCCTGCGCCGGAGTTCGCCGTCAAGCTGCCGAACGGCCAGCAGCTCCTGCTGAGCCAGTACCGAGGCAAGGTGGTGGCGCTGGAGTTTCTGTTGACGACCTGCCCGGCCTGTCAGGACGCTTCACGCGTGCTGAATCGTATGTACCAGGAGTACGGACCGCGGGGCTTCCAGCCCATCGGCGTGGCCTTCAACGACATGGCTATGATGCTGGTCCCGGATTACGTGAAGAACCTGGGACTGACGTTCCCGGTGGGCGTAGGCGCCCGCGAGGCGGTGTTGGATTTCTTGCAACACTCGCCCATCATGCGGATGTTGGTACCGCAGTTGGTCTTCGTGGACCGCAAAGGAATCATCCGTGCGCAGTACAGCGCGGACGATCCGTTCTTCACGGATAAAGAGAAAAACATGCGGACGCAGATCGAGGCTCTGCTAGCCGAGTCCGGCAGCGCTCCGGGGCGCAAAGCGCCGGCCCCCGGCAAGACGAGCAAATCTTCTGCGAGCACACGCTCTTCCGCCGGCGCCTCACAGAAGGTACAATAGGCGAGTAGGGCGCCCGTAGCTCAGCTGGATAGAGCGCTTGCCTCCGGAGCAAGAGGTCGCGCGTTCGAATCGCGCCGGGCGTACCAGTTGCAAATCACCTGCTTCGCCGCCCTTCTTCAGGAATTGAGTCGAGCCCGGGAGCTATCGCGGACGATACCGACTGCGCCATCAGCCCGCTCGGCGGTGCCGGGGCTCGGCGGCTATAACGGGCTCGTCAAAGAACCCACCGACGCTGGCAGGGTGTCCGGCAAGGGGCGCGCGCCGTGAGAACAGCGGCAGCGCTTCAATGCCGAGTGCCTGCTGGGTGCCGATGGTCGCATGATCGGCATGTTCCCGCTGCGCGCGGCAGTCGCTGAGGAGCCGCCCCTCCGTCAATGCGGGTGTGGCGGGATCGGGGCCGCTACGGGACAGAGTTCGGCGGGACCACGTCGTCCACCGGCGGCTCCGTCTCCTCCTCGTCCTCACCTTCTTGTTCCCGAGTGAAAACGATCTCCCAACCCGAATAGCCGTGCAGATAGAAGCGCGCAACCTGGCCGACCAGTGTGTCGGTCTCACCCGGCAGCAACCCAACGACCTGAGGATACCAGCCGGGCGGGTGGTCCATGATCTTCTTGGGGACCGTCCATCCTAGCGGGTCGCCGATGTCAGGATTGAACGTCACATAGATGCCGGCCTGCGGCCAGCCAGGCTCACAGCAACTGTGATTCAAAAGCACGACATAAGTTTCGAGGTAACTGTTCCAATGGACTGAAGGTCCCCAAAAAGCGTTGGTATCCGCGCGCTGCCAGGGTGTCCCGACGGGAAAGATGGGCGTGATGCGGCCGCCCAAGCCGGGCTGCGCCCAGCCACCCTGGTAGTACTTCCACACCGCGCCCACCGGGTTGAAGCGATCCTCGAACGCCATACGAGCGATGCCGATTCCCTGTTGGGAAGCCTCGCCCCCGTAATTGCCAAATAGAAAGTAGAAATATCTCTGCTCTTTGTCCAAAATGACGGAAAAATCACCGTGGCCGCCGGCGAAAAACCCATTTTGGGCCGAGCAATCCACGGGATCGTCAGAGGCGAGAATGATCCCCAGATCCCGGAAGCTCCGGCCCCCATCGTAAGAAATCAGCGCGCCGATCTGAGGAGCGGTGAGATTACCGCCGGGGCATACGCCCAACTGCTCGTGGTGGTACCAGGCAAAAACGGTGCCCTCCTCGTCCACCCACACCGCCTCGATCCACAACGGGAAGTGGTCCTGGCTATCCACCAACACCGCTTGCGAGGAGAGGGGTGCGAACTGGTTCGCGCCGTGACTCAGAACGGGAGTGCCCGTGGAATTGAAAATGTGAAACTCGCCCTCGCGCCAGAAGACCGGACTGTTGCTATCCACCTGCGACGGCATCCACAGCGGAGGGGCATCGCGGAGCTTTGCCTGTTGTGCAAAAGCGACCGACAGGCTCAGTAGGGCAATCAGCCGATGCATAAAGTCTCTCAACCTCATCTGCTCTTATCGGAGTCGCGGCAGCCATTTTTTGCATTTGCTGGTTGCAGGCCACAGTCGTCCATGTTGATTAGGTGCGCGATCGGCTCACCCGGTTACAGAACAAAACTGGAATTGTGGACCGCGGCGCTAAATCGCTTCCAATTCCTCTTCCAAGAGCTGCTTCTGGTAAAGCTCCGCGTAATAACCGCCGGCGGCGATCAGCTCGGCGTGCGTTCCTTCTTCGACCAGGCGTCCTTGCTCGAGCACCAGGATGCGATCGGCCTGACGGACCGTGGAGACCCGGTGCGAGATCAGGATGGTGGTGCGGCCGCGCATCAGCGAGCTCAGACTGTTGAGGATGCGCTCCTCGGTGAGCGTATCCACGCTGGAAAGGGCATCGTCGAGGATGAGGATGTCGGGGTCTCGGAGAATGGCGCGAGCAATGGCCACGCGCTGTTTCTGCCCACCGGACAGAGTCACGCCACGCTCGCCCACCATGGTCTGAAGCCCTTGAGGAAGCGCTTCCAGATCCGGCCCCAACCCGGCTCGCTCGGCGGCCTCGCGAATTTGCTCTTCGTCGGCTTGCTCGACACCGAGAGCAATGTTGTCGGCCAGCGTAGCGCTGAAGAGAAACGTCTCCTGGGGCACCATACCGATCCGGCGCCGCAGCTCGGCAGGCGAAAAGGCCCGCAGATCCACGCCGTCCAGCAAGACCTGTCCGCGGTCGGGATCCAGTAAGCGCGGGATCAGACGCACCAGAGTGCTTTTGCCGCTCCCTGTGCGCCCGACGATGGCCACGATCTCACCGGCCCGAATGCGAAGCGAAACGCCGTCCAGAGCGCGTCCGCTCGGGTACTCGACCGTGACATCGCGGAACTCGATATCGGCGCGGCGCGGCACGGGCTGCGGCTGCGCAGGCGCTGCGATCGTCGGGCGCTCGCCGAAAATCTGCCGGATGCGTTTTAGCGAGGCATTGCCGCGCTGGATGAGGTTCACCACCCAGCCCAGGGCGATCATGGGCCAGATCAGCATGCCCATGTAGGTGCTGAACATCACGAACGTGCCCAGCGTGATGCGCCCTTCGAGAACCCGCATGCCGCCTGCCCAGAGCACGATCAGAAAAGTCAGGCCGACCAGAGCCTGCAACAACGGCATGAAAAGGCCCGAGACCCGCGCCAGCCGCAAACTCTGGTCAATATAAGCGCGGTTCAGGCTCTCGAAGCGGCGCAGTTCGGCCTCCTCCTGGACGTAGGCGCGCAGCACGCGCACGCCCGCCAGATTCTCCTGGACGCGGCTGCTGATGTCGGAGAACATCTCCTGGATGCGTTCGAACCGGGCGTGGATGAGGCGCCCGAACCAGAAGACCACCAGGCTCACCAGAGGCGCCGGCAGCAGAGCCAGCAAGGTCAACTGCCAGTCCACAGAGGCCATCACCGCGACCGCCAGCACGAAGGTCAACGAAGTTTCGCACCAATACATCAGGCCCGGCCCCAGCATCATGCGCACGGCGTTCAGGTCGTTGGTGGCTCGCGCCATGATGTCTCCGGTGCGCGTGCGAGAGTAAAAGTCCGGCGCCAGGCCGAGCAAATGGGCGAACAGGTCGTTGCGCAGATCGTACTCGATGTCGCGCGAGATGCCGATGAGGATGACGCGCATCCAGTACTGAAAAACGCCTTTGAGAGCCGCCAGAGCCACCAACAGGGCGCAGAACTGGAGCAACACGCTGAGCGCAAAACGCTGCGTGATCGAGTCAATACCTGCACGGATCAGCAAGGGCAGCGCGGTCGCCAGCAGGTCCTTGGCCGCCAGCGCGCCCATGCCCAATAGCAAGCCGCGGCGGTAGCGCCGGAGATAGGGCGCCAGGCTACTCCAAAGGTCCTTCACCGGATCACATCCCCAAGCGCCAGGCGATCAACTTGGTCCATTCCAGGAAGACGGTTTTTTGCCCCACGCGGCTACGCCACCAGGGCGACGCGAAGTCCTCATCCGACGCCGCAATGGTGCGGAACGGCATGCCATCCGCAATCTGGCGGAAACAGGCGCGCGCTCTGCGAGTGTGGTAATCGCTCGTTACGAGAAGGAAGCTCCGGACGCCCAGACGCCGCAACTCCGCCATAATGATGCTTGCCTCCTCGCGTGTGGAACGAGCCCGGCTCGGCAATGCCAGGAACCACACCCGTGGGTAGCCACGCCGCACGGCGAATTCGATGGCCAACTCGGACTCGGAACGATCATAGTAGGGCGTGCCGCTGACCAGCACGCGAGGCGCGAATCCCTCACGAACCAACTCCGCCGCTCGGAGGATTCGGTTACCGCGGTAGCCGCCGGCTAGAACCACGACGATGTCGGCGGCTGCGGGCGGCTCATCGAAGACCAGGAAATCCCCCAGCGCCCTGAGCCAGACTGCATGGGTAGCGAACGCTGCTAGAAGCAGGACAGCAACAATCAGCCAGCGAAGGGAACGCGCACGAAAGCGGGGCACCGGCTACTTGTCGTCGTGGTGGTTTTTCGGGTCCAAGTGCCCCACAGCCTTCAGCCGGCGGTAAAGGCGTTCGACCTCGGCTTCATCTTCGGGTCGCAAGAGATGGTATTTCGGGGTCGTGGTGCGTGGTTCAGACTTCTGAACGACACCCTCGCCCCAGAACTGGCGGTAGGGGACGCCGTCAATGAGCGCTTCGCGCGCCAGGCGACGCAGATGGCGCAGCAGGCTATTGGCGGAATCCTGATCGCCGGGGTAGATGAGCAGAATTTGGCTGTCGTCGGCCAGGGTCAGAGACACCACCAGCGGCGAGAGCCACCCGGTGCGATCCACGCGCCGAATGTCGCTCCAGCGGATCAGACGGCGACCGATGATCAAGTGTTTCTCGTGGATTTCCACTGCCGGCTGAAACGCCAGGAACAGCGCCAGGATGGCGCCGCCCAACAACAAGGCGGCCGGAATCAGCGCCGGCGCCCACTGCATGCCGCACCAGCCGGAGAAGACCGCAAACGCCAGCGCCGCCAGCCCCGCATGCAGGTACCGACGCGAGGGCGCATAGCGTGTCATCTTCGTCGTCTCCTTCCCCACTTTCAAGCCTACCCTGCCGGGAGCCTGGCGTCAATCGGCTGTGCCCGGCTCTCTCGGGGGTGAGTTGCAACGCGACGTCCAGCGCTGGGCGCCGCCAGCCGGCGTGTCGCGCGTGCTCGGTACTCCGGACACACCTCCGGCCAACTTCCACCAGCAAGCAAACAGTGCCCGGGGCGGGACTTGAACCCGCACTCGCCTCGCGGCGAAGAGGATTTTAAGTCCTCTGCGTCTGCCATTCCGCCACCCGGGCAACCCCCTTGCGAGTGTAGCACGGAGTTGGGAGTGCTTTGCCCGCCGGAACGACATCAGCGTGTCGTGCCCCACAAGGACTCCAAGAACGGCCGGCTCAGCGGCCACCGTCCTCGCACACGGCGCCCGGCTTGCTCGAAGACGCCCGCAGTAAGCACGCCACTTAAATCCCGCGGGTTGGGCTGTTGCTTTTCGCGGGCGATCATCTCGCGCAGGGCTTCCGTCAAGCCACGCAGTTGCGCCACCAGGGCCGCGCCGTCCTGTGTTGAACGGCACACCACGTCCACGTGTAATTCCATGTGATCCCCGGCCGGGGTTGCCGAGAAGACAATGCGCTCGGCCGAGCCCAGCGCTTTGGCGAACAGCCGCGTGCCGGGCGGCAGCCCGCCGGCCTGCGCCAGAGATTGCGCCGGGATCAGCGCCCACACCGGATGATCGGGGATCTCGCCGGGCTGCATCGAGCGCCACCGCGTTTGCCATCGCGAGGCCGCCCACCCATCCTGGCTGACGGCCATGGCCATCACGTCCGGCCGCAGCGGGAAGTAAGAGATGCGGCGCTCCGGCCGGCTGCCCGCCACGCGGCAAAAGCTGTTGTAGCAGGCGCCACCCTGAGCGTTGACGAACTGATTCAAGCTCCTCCAGTCGAACCGGCCGCGAAGCAAGAAATAATTGCCTTCGGAATGGAAGGCGATCAGTGCGGCTTCCAGGTCCACTCGAGGGTCAAAACCGCTCTGCTCGACGAAAGCGCGATACTCCGGCTCTTCTTCGAGACGCGTCAGGTCCAGTAACTCCAGTAGACCGGCGCGACGCAACGCGCCGAAATCCAGATAGACGACCACGGCCTCGCCCGGCGGCAAGCGAGATAACCAATCGGTAAGGGAGCGGCCGTGCTCGCGCAGACGAGCCAGCAAAACAAGCACGCCCGCGCAGAATGCCGCTAGCAAGAGGACGACCGCGATAGCAGGGATCCGGCGCATCACAATGCCAGCTTACACCGTACCGCTCATCTCCGAGCCCGGCGCCGGCTCCCCGCGGACTCGGAGCTTTCCAACCCCTCCCGGCCGCTTTTCGGGAGGCCCTGTGCGTAACAGGTGGCATAGTACTTTAGTTTGAAGTCTTAAGCCCCGTTTATCCATTGACACTTCGACTCCCCGCCCTTAGAATAGGGGTGAGCTTTTGCCGGATCCAACCTCACACTGCTAACCTGCCGCATCAGCCGCACGCGGGGGGTCGGAAGGTGGGGCCGACCTGGCGGCTCCGAATTCAGCCTTAAGGAGGATAGATCAGTGAGAGGTTGGACGACTGCGCTTGTCTTTTGCTGCGGCTTGGCTCCGGCTTCAGCAGATGCCACCGTGCAGTTGGTGCGGGCCTTCATGGCCAAGTCGGTTCCCTCTGGCGCATGCACGCCAACGCCGACGGCAGTGAGTTCGTTCTCGACCACCGATACGGCCGCGTACTTGTGGTTTGAAGTTCAAGGAGCGGCGGCAAGGGACGTCGCGCGCAGCGAGTGGATCAATCCCAGCGGGCGCTTGCTGACGGTCCCGGGCGGCGAGTGGGAACCTCTGGAATCGGCCGGCAACTATTGCTTCAGCGAGCGCTTGCTCATTGCCGGAAACACCCAGGCCATCGAAGGCACGTGGACGGTGAAGGTTTACTGGAACAATGTTCTGCTCACCACGGTGACGTTCACCATCTCCGCCGGAGGAGGAGGCGCTGGAGGAGGCGGGGGAGGCGGCGGGGCTGTGACGCCGGCCTACAACGTCAACCTGATCCGCAACGGCGACGCCGAAGAAGGCAACCCCGCAGGCTGCGCTTACCAGGCAGCCGTGGCGATACCCGGCTGGACACGCAGCGACGGCGAGTTCGCCACCTGCCGGTACGGCACACCGGACTTCGCGAGCGCGACTTCGCCGGGACCCACGAATCGCGGAAATAACTTCTTCTGGGGCGGCCACGCAGCGAAGTCTGTGGCCAGCCAAACCATTGACGTCAGCTTCGCGGCCGCCGACATTGACCGGGGGGCCGTGAGCTACAACCTCTCCGGCTGGCTCGGCGGATACTCGACTCAGGATGATAATGTCACCGTGCGAGCGCTGTTCCGGAGCACGCCCTTCAACACCGTGGGACAGGCGAGCATTGGGCCGGTTCTGGCCGCCGAGCGCCAAGGCGTGACGGGCATGGTTTCGAAGTCTGCCACGGGAACTGTGCCGGCTGGAACGCGCAGCATCGTCATCGAGGTGGTCGTCGAACGCCGAGCAGGCTCCGCCAATGACGGTTATTTCGACAACATTTCATTAGTCCTCAGCCTGGGTTCCCCGGGCGGAGGCGGAGGAGGGGGCGGAAGCGCCGGCGGCCTTCAGGTCAACATCACCCAGGTCATTGACGCCAATTGTCCGAACAACAAGCTCATCGTCTCGGTGACCGACTCGCAAGGCAACCCGATCACGGGCTTGACGGCGTCGAACTTCACTTTAAAGGAAGGCGGCCAGACACGCTCCATCACGGTTTCCCCCGTGGGCACGGGCGGCACGAGCGGACCGCTTTCGCTGGTCTTGTTGATTGACGTCAGCTCGTCGTTGTCCAGCACGGATCTGGCCAACGAGAAAGCGGCCGCCAAACAGCTCCTGGATCTGCTGGGCGCCAGCGACCAGGTGGCTTTGTATTCCTTCGGCAGCGACGTGAACTTGAGGCAGAACTTCACCACCGACCGCAACGCCCTCCGAGCCGCCATTGACGCGCTCAGCATCGGCGGCTCGACAGCCTTGTACAAGGCGGTGAAAACCGGCGCTGAAGCAGCGGCCACGCGAAGCGGAAGAAAGGCGATCGTGCTGATGACCGACGGAGAAGACACGGTGGGCGGCGTCACCTTGGATCAAGCCATTGCGGCAGCCAAGCAAGCAGGCGCGCCCGTCTTCACCGTAGGCTTTGGCAGCGGCATCAACCGAACCGTCTTGCAGCGGATTGCTCAGGAAACCGGAGGGACCTTCAGCGTGGGCGCCACCTCGGCTGACCTCCAGCGGATCTTGCAATCCATCGGGCAGGCCATTTCCAGCCAGTATGAGATCTCGTACACCTCGGGCAGCCCGTCCACCAGCAACACCATCGAGCTGACCGTCAGCTACGGAGGACAAACAGCTACCGTCACCCGCACCGTTCAGGCGTGCAGCGCCAGCGGAGGCGGAGGAGGCGGCTTGACGCCGGGGTGCGATTACTTCGTCCAGCCGCTCACGCAGACCATCGTGGGCGGCGGCGGCACGGGGTTAGTCCAGGTGATCACGCGCACCGGCTGCGCCTGGACCGCCGTCAGCAACGTCTCCTGGATCACGATCCTCGCCGGTGCATCCGGGAACGGACAAGGCGCCGTTTCCTACCGTGTGGATCCCAATCCCACAGCTTCCACGCGAACCGGGACGTTGACCATCGCGGGACAAACCCACACCGTGACGCAACAACCCGGAGGGGCAGCCTGTGCGGCTGCCGTCTCACCGGCGCAGATCAACGCTTCCGGCGCCGGCGGCACGATTCACGTCGTGGTGAGAACGCCGGCCGGGTGCGTATGGACGGCCAGCTCGAACGTCTCGTGGATTCGCGTCACGACCGCGACGGGAACGGCGAGCGGGACGGCAACCTTCACCGTGGACGCCAACCCGGCCCGCAGCCCGCGAACCGGCACGGTGAGCGTGGGTGGTCAGACGGTGACCGTGACGCAGGCTGCCGGCGGAGCTCCGGACGAGCCCGTCGTTCACGGCGGCGGGATTGTCAACGCCGCCAGCAACATCGGCGGGCGCATCGCGCGGGGATCGTTCTTCACGATCTACGGCGCGAACCTCAAACCTGCTCCGCCGATGCAGACCACGGCGTACCCCATCCCGGAGGAGATGGGAGGCGTGCGCGTGCGCATCTCCCAGGGCGCCACGGTCAAGTGGGCCTATCTGCACTTCGTCTCGCCCACGCAGATCAACGCCATTCTGCCCTCGGACACCCCGTTGGGACAGGTGGAGGTCACTGTCATCACCAACGGCAAGCCGAGCGTGGCTATGACAACTCAGGTGGTTGACGTGAGCTTCGGAATCTTCAGCGCCGCCGGCGGACTGGGGCCGGGCATCATCCAGAATTGGGTCTCGCCCACCGAATCGCCCCTGAACCTGCGCTCGCTGCCCGCAACGCCGGACCAGATCATCATCATCTGGGGCACGGGTTTGGGACCGCAGTCCGTCCCAGACAACCAGCCGCCGCCCGGGGGCGATTTGCCGACGTCCGTGCAGGTGCTGGTGGGCGGCAAGCAAGCGCCGGTTCTGTACAAGGGCCGCGCGCCGGGCTTTGCGGGGGTGGACAACATTTACGTCCGCGTTCCAGCCGACACCCCACAGGGGTGCTCGGTTCCCGTGCAAGTTCTGGCCGCAGGCCAGCCCAGCAACACGGTGCAGGTGGCCATCAGTCGCGGAGGCCAGGCTTGTACGGATAGCCATAATCCGTTCTCCGGCAGCGCCGTTCGGGGCGGAAAGAGCGGCTCCATATTCCTGATGCGCGGCTCGCTCACCATGTTGCTCCAGTCGGGTAAGCCGCCGTTAGACATCGGCCTGCTCGACACGGGCGTTGCGACCTTCGTGGAGCGAAACAGCGCCGGCGATCTGGGCTTCAGTCCGTTCACCAACCTGCCGCCGATGGGCTCGTGCTCAAGCCAGAACGTGAACCTGGACGTCACGCAACTGGTGGGATCCGGTTCCCTCAGCAGCGTGGATCCGAACGTCGCGCGCGAGCTGGATGCCGGCACGGAACTCAGCATCAGCGGACCGCGGGGAACGGGCAGACTCACCCGCTGGCGCGCCAGCGAAGGCAAAGGGCCCTACCTGGGCATCCTCGGCGGCAGCCTGCCCTCCGATCTGGGATTCAGCTTTGCCGACAGCAACCTGCCCTCTTCTTTCCTTGAGTCGGGGAGTTACACGATCCGGGGCACGGGGGGCAGAGACATCGGGGCCTTCACCGCTACCGTCAACCTCGGTCCCCCGGTCACGTGGACCAACAGGGACCAGATCAGCGACATCAACCGCAACGCCGACTTGACAATCACCTGGAGCGGAGGATCTGCCGACCAGGCCGTAGTGATCGTAGGCGGCACCAACGACGAGAACAACAAGCGCTCGGGAGTCTTCTATTGCGTGGTCCCGGCCACCGACGGAAGATTCGTCGTGCCGGCGGCGGTTCTGGCTGCCATCCCGCCGACGCCGGCTCAGATTTCCGAACTCGACGCTTCCAGCAGTCTCGCGGTGGTCGCCCTGCCGATCGCCAACCCGGCCACCTTCACTGCTCCGGGGCTTGATACCGGCACAATCCTCACCGGAGTTTTCAGCATCAAGTCGGTGAATTTCCGCTAAGCGGGACAGCGGGGGCGGCGCAGGATGGACGTCGTCCCCGCTGCCTTTTCAACCCGCGTCCGCAACAAGTGAAGGCCGCCGCGGCTGATCGTCCGCCGTTACAACGGCGCATACCGACTCGTAGCGCGCAGCCGTGATGAGAGGCGAGATCTGCTTACCGACGGGGGCGGGATTTCAGCTTGGTGCAAGGCCCGCGATAGAACGACGAGGAGGGCAGACTCCTGGAGGCTTGCGGAGCACGCCCCCGCCGCTCACGCCGGTACAGGCAGGGTGCGGCTTTGCCTCCACAGCTCGAGGTACGGCTTCAGCTCGGCCATCATGTCGCGAAACTGAGCACAGTTCAAAGACTGAGCGCCGTCACTAATGGCCTTTTCGGGCGTCGGGTGGACTTCCACCATCAGGCCGTCGGCGCCGATAGCCACCGCTGCTCGCGCCAGAGGAGGAACCAGGCTACGCTTGCCGGTAGCGTGACTGGGATCCACGATCACGGGCAAGTGCGTCAACTCGTTGAGCACCGCCACCGCTGTGATGTCGCAGGTGTTGCGGGTAGCGGTTTCGAAGGTCCGAATGCCGCGCTCGCACAGGATGACGTTGGGGTTGCCGTGCGCGACGATGTATTCGGCCGACATGAGCAATTCGTGGATCGTGGAGCTCATGCCGCGTTTGAGCAGGACCGGACGCGAGCAGCGTCCCACGGCTTTCAGCAGAGCAAAATTCTGCATGTTGCGCGCGCCGATCTGCAAAACGTCCGCATATTCGGCTACCAGCTCGACATCGCTGTCGCTCATGACCTCGGTGACGATATCCAACCCGGTAGCTTCCTTGGCGCGGCGCAGCAACCGCAAGCCCTCACGCTCCAGGCCCTGAAAGTCGTAAGGAGAGGTGCGCGGCTTGAAGGCGCCGCCCCGCAACAGATGAGCGCCGGATCGAGCCACGGCCTCGGCCGTTTCCATGATCTGGCGTTCGGACTCGACCGCGCAGGGCCCGGCAATCACCACAAACTGGTCGCCGCCCACGGTGGTCCCGTTCACCCGGATGATGCTGCGCTCCCGGCGAAATTCGCGGCTCACGAACTTGTACGGGGCCGAGATGCGGACCGCTTGCTCGACGCCCGGCATGGCGCGAAGCGATTCCAGACAGGCGGTGACATCGCCGATGCCGATGGCGCCGATGACCACGCGCTCCTCGCCCTGAATGGTGTGCACCCGGTAGCCGAACTCGCGGATGCGCGCACAGACCGCGTCAATTTCTTCTTGCGAAGCGTTTAACCTCATTGAAACGATCATGGCCCCACCTCCCTCTGGCGCCCGCTCGGGCGGAAGCCGACGGGCCGGTTTCCACGCGCCAAATAAAAAACCCACTCTTTTGAGTGGGTCGGCTTGTCGAAATCAAACTCTAATGGACCGCCGACGCCACTCTACCCGGAGTGGGTAAAGCGCCAAAATCGGTACCAGAATCGGTTGGCGCCGGCGGAGTCCATCAGAACATGTCAGTATACTCCGGCAGCCGCCCTCCCTGCAAGACCTAATTGCGTTTTTTCTTTCCGGTGCAGGCAGATGGTGACGGACCCCCGCTCATGGCCGGCGGCAGAACGGTTTCAAACGGCGTGCGCGGAGCCGGAGTGAGATCCGGAGGCCACCGGCTAAGTCGGAGAGGCGGCTCACGGCGCTCGCGTAGAAACTGTGCCGGAGGTGGCGCTCTCGTCCCGCGGTGCGCCGACAGCCTACCGGATGATCTGCGCACGAAACACGAAGAGTCGAGTCCCCGGATCCCGATACACCTGCGGGCTGACGCCCGCCTTGCGCGCCAGCGCATCGAAGAACTGCTCCGCAGACCACTGCCGCTCCGTAGCCACCTGCGGCAGCAGCAGCCCGTGGCGAACTCCGGCCTGCAAAATGGCTCCGTGTTCGTTCACCCGGAAACTGCTGCGGTCCGCGATGCGCTTGAAAGGAGAGAGCACCGAGATCTCGATTTCCAGATCGGTTTCCGTACGGGAGACTGGTTCGAAGCGCGAGTCGTCCAGAGCGGCCGCCAGCGTCATTTCGGCGACGGTGCGGGACAGCGGCTCGACGGCCGCTCGGCGGCCCACGCAGCCGCGCAACTGGCCGTTACGGTGCAGGGTGACGAAAGCTGCGGCCCGACGCTCGAGCGCCACCGTACCGCCCTCCGCGGGCAATGGCCGCCGCTCGCCGGTCCGTTGGTAGTGCTCCAGCGTGCGGCGCGCGCTTTCCAGCAGAGCCGCCTGGTCCCGGGGCTCCAGATAAAAGGCGGAATACGGAAAATATCCCAACGCCGCGTAGCTGACCGAGTGGCGGAAGTCGCCTGTGATTTCGCCTGAAGTCTGATAATCCAGCGTTTCCTGGAAGATCTCTTCGCGCTCTTCCAGAGGACGCAACGTAGCCAGCAGGAGACTGATCGGCTCGTGACCGCACAGGGTGGCGCCTGTTGAGCGCAAGGTCTCCAGAAACAGCTCCGGGCGCAAGCTCCCCGCAGCCTCCATTAGGCTCTCATCCAAATCGCGCAGCCGGTCCGCCACCCAGGCGTCGGCGGGAAACGGCTCGTAGTGAAATGACTTGCCGTAATGCGTGAAGTCGGAGCTGGCCAGCAACACAGCGCCTGCCCGACTTAGCTCCGCCAGCGCCTGAGCGGCCTGGTCGCGCACCGCGGGATCCAGATAGCTGACGTAAATCGGCAGCAGGCGCACGGAGGGCGCTACACGCGCCAGCATGGGCAACTGGATCTCGACGGAATGATCGCAGAGGCTGGCTTCGGGCAGAAAGCCGAATTCCGGGCGCTTTGTCAACTCGGCGGCCAGCTCGCGATCCACCGCGATCTCACCCAGGGGCGTGCGGTAGGTGTCCACGCGTGGGATCCACAAGCCCGGGGGCGCACCCCGGTGACAGAACCCCAAGAGAACGACCCGCTGCGGCGCCATTGTTTCCAGATGTCTGTACACGGCAGCCGCTACGGCGCCCGAATACACCAAGCCGGCGTGAGGGACCACAAAGCCCACGGCACGCGGCGCCAGGTAAGGACCCGTGCGCCGGCGGGAATCCGTGAACAACCGATCCAGAAGGTCGCGCAGTTCGGCGGGATCATCCGGATACCATGAGCCGGCGTAGGGAGAAACGTGAGCGACAGCCCCGGGCATGGAAGCCTCCCCGCGGAAGCGTGGGCGGCGAGTGGCCGCCACGCCTCCTGAGCTGTATTGTAATGCTCTCGGGTTTCCGGAACCAGCTTTTCTTGGCGGGTTCGCCTCAGCGACCTCCGGGTCGGGCTAGACTATTCAGTGAACTCGAAGGAGGTCATGATGCCGCTCGATCCTAGCTCGCTCAACCGACGCCATTTTCTGGCCGCCTCGCTGGGCGCCGCAGCCGCGCCCCAGGAGCGGAAACGTGTGGCATTGGCCGGCACCGGCCACCGCGGCACCGGCACCTGGGGCCGCGATCTGCTGGAAGAGCAGGGCCACCGCGTTCAGATGGTGGGCCTGTTCGATATCAACAGAAAGCGCCTGGAAGCCGGGCGCCGCCTCATCGGCGTAGACGCCCCGCTGTACACGGACTTCGACCGCATGATTCGGGAAACCAAACCCGAGGTCGTGATCGTGACCACGAAAGATTCTACCCACCACCAGTACATCATCCGGGCCATGGAATTAGGCTGCGACGTGATCACCGAAAAGCCCATGACCACGGACGAAGTGAAATGCCAGGCCATCCTCGACACGGAGAAAAAGACCGGGCGCAAGGTCATCGTCACCTTCAACTACCGTTATTCCAACACCGCTCAAAAACTCAAAGAGCTGCTGATGGCAGGCACGATCGGCGAAGTGACATCTCTGGACTTTCACTGGTACCTGGATGTCTACCACGGAGCCGATTACTTCCGCCGCTGGCACGCTTACCGCGCCAATTCCGGAACACTCTTTGTTCATAAGGCCACCCATCATTTCGATCTTGTCAACTGGTATCTGGAGGCCGATCCGGTCGAAGTGACGGCTTTCGCCACCTTGCGCAAGTACGGCCGCAACGGCGCCTTCCGCGGGACGAACTGCCGCACCTGTCCGCACAAGCAGCAGTGCGAGTTCTACTGGGACATGACCCGCGACAAGAGGCTGATGCAGCTTTATGCGGAGGCCGAAAGCGAGGACGGATACTATCGCGACGCCTGCGTCTTCCGCGAAGATATTGACATCTTCGACACCATGGCGGCGCAGGTGCGCTATTCCAATCGGGCCATCATGAGTTACTCCTTGAACGCCTTCATGCCTTACGAAGGCTACCATCTGGCCTTCAACGGCCTGAACGGACGGATCGAGGTGCGCGTTTACGAGCGCCAGCCCTGGGAGGTTCCGCGCCAGGATGAGATCCGCGTGACGCGCAACTTCGGCAAGTCCGAAGTGCTGGTGATCCCGCACGCCAAGGGCGGTCATTTCGGAGCCGATCCGCGATTGAGGGCCATGATTTTCGATCCGCAAATGCCGGACCCGTTGCGTCAGCGCGCAGGCTCGCGGGCCGGCGCCATGTCGCTGCTGACCGGCGTCGCGGCCGTCAAGAGCGCCGATAGCGGCGGCAAACCGGTGGCCATCTCCAGCCTGGTCCGGCTCTGAGCGGGGCTTAGCGATCCGAGGAAAGGATTCGCACTTCGTCCACTTCGAGAACGCGGCCGCGGAACTCGACGCGCCGGTCGCCGAATCCGCGGTAGATGCGCACCCGGGCAGAAGCCGCCAGCGGCTTTCCATCCAGGCTGCGCAGCACGAACAGAGGCGGATCCCGGTACTCGATGCCGCGGTACCGCCGCGCATGGAAAGCCACCAGGCTGGGGCTCTGGATCAGGAATCCGTAGCGCGGAAGCACGACGCTCCCGATCTGGTAGTCCGCAGGACCGTAATTGACGGTGATTTCGACGGCCCCGGCAAAGCGCGTGCGCTCGACGCGCCGGTCCGGCGTGAGAAAGCGGTGGTCCGTCATCGGCGAGAGTGCGGTCTGCCGGTGCAAAGGACTGAGCACCTCCCAGGTGTTCTTGATGAACTGGTCAATCAGGTTGAAGCGCCCGCCGCGCGCGAACACCAGGCGCTCGCCGGCGTCCTGCGGCGGACGGTAATGTTGTTCCGGATCCAGCCAGTAACGATGGCGCCCGAAATAGTAGACCGGCATCTCCGCGTAGAGAATGTGATGCAGGATGTATTCCGGATTGTCGGGGCGGGGCCGGTCGCTCTGGTGCGCGTAAATCGGAATGCAATCGGCGTAGACCAGATGAAACAAAGGCGCCACGATATCCGTCTGAGTGGCCTGCTGGAAGCCGGTGCGGTGGGACATCAAGCCTTCGAAGTAGTCCGCCACCGGTACGCCCCACTCTCGCCCTTCTTCGGAGCCGAAAAGGCCCACGGTGCGACGAAGGTAGCGGCACAGCTCCTGCTTGTAGCGAAGATCGTCGTGCTTGGTGAGCGGATGCCGGGGATCGTGGCACTCATAGAGCGGCGCGGCGAAGACCGTGTCCGAAAAATACAGATCGGGACCGAATTGTTTTACCACGCCGGGCACGTTCTGGGGGCGCGAAGCCAGCTTCACGCTCTCCCGCGAGCAGATCAGCCAGGCCTGTCCGCCCGCCCAGACGCCGCCCCGCCGGGGCGAGCCGTCAGAGTCCTTCATCAACAAGGCCGGATCCCAGGAAGGCGCGTCTTCGTACATGTCCTGATAGTTGTCGTGCAAGCCGAACAGCCACTCGCCCAGCGCTTTGACGCGGCGCGCGCATTCCGCCAGGCCGGCGTCGCCGCCGATGGCCTCCGCGGCGGGCAACACGTCCGGATGCAGGTTGTCGTAACCGCCGCGAATCCAGCCGTTCAAAACCAGTAATCCGCGGTCCATGCCCAGGTCGCGGTGGAAGTGCTCGGCCAGGTCGGCGCACTCCCGAAACGTGAAGTTCAAATCGTAGATGTCCCGGTCGGTCTTGTTCCAGCGCGTATGCGCCACGCGACGCATGTAGGCAAAGGGCTTGAAGTCGGCTGCGCCGAAAAAGCGCTCCACCGCCGGGTTTTCGCGCACCTTCTCGGCGAGAGTCTTCAGGAAGCCTCGCCGGCGCGCCACCTCGCGATACGCCCTGGCGATCTCCACATAGCCTCCGCGGCCAAGGGGCTGCAAGCGCACCCGGCGCGCGGTTCGGCGCAACGCAAGACTCATCGTCAGCCGCGGCGGCGTCGGGGAGTACTCCGAGATGATGTCCGTGTAGGGATCTTCCCAGTGCACGAGCAGAGCCGCCCCTTCCTTGACCGCACCGAACATGGCCATCGAGTAGCCGCTGCCGGTTTCGTAAGCGCGCCAGCGCCGAGTGAACGGTTCGCTCCCCTCAGCAAACAACAAGATGCCCAGTCGCTTGGGAATCGCATAGTAGCTTTGCGCGCCGGGACCGATCTCCAGGGAGCGATTCAGCAGCCAGACCTCGCGCTGGGCGGGTTCGACGGTCAGCTCGTAGTCCAGAGCCCCTCCAGAGAGCCGCAACCGAAACTCCAACCCGTTGGCGACGAATTCCAGCGCGGTAGCCTTACCCGGTCGAAGATGGATCTCGGAAGCGGTCTTGCCCGCTATGGCAGGGGGATGCAAAATCCAGACGGCGCCCGCCGTTTTATCCGTCAACTCGATTGAGGCATCGGGCAGCAAGCGCACCCGCAGCTTGCTGTCTTCCAAAACCTGCCCGCAGAGTACGGCAGCCGGTAGGAACCAGAGGAGCCGCAGCATGAGGCGATCTTAGCGGAACGAAGGACGAGCGCGCAGCGGGTCTTCCGGCCAGTCGTGGCGCGGATAGCGTCGGCGGAGCTCCTGGCGAATCTTGGGATACCAGCGCTGCCAGAAGCCTTCCAGGTCCGTCGTAGTCTGCACCGGCCGGTTGTTCGGTCCAAGCAGGTGCAACACCAGGGGAACCTTGCCGCCCGCCACGCGTGGTGTTTCACTCAGGCCGAAGAACTCCTGGATTTTGCCCGCAACCCAGGGCGCCTGCCCGCGAGCATAGCGGACAGCAGCTTGCCGACCGCTGGGCAGGCGGATGCGCGCCGGGGCCGTTCGCTCGAGGCGCTCCAGGCACTCGGGCGGCAATCGGTTCATCAGCGCGCGCAACAACCCGCCGTTACGGGCCACCGCCTCCAGCTCTTGAAAACTGGACAAGTCCCGACACAGTGACGCCAGAGCCGCAGCTACGTCCTCTTCGCCCAGCGCCGGGATGGCGGTGAACCTCGAAGCGAATTCCACACGCGCCAGGAACTCCTCGAGCTGTTCGGGATCCGCGAAGCGAGCCGCGCCCGCTTCTCGAGCGTGCTCGATCAGGAGTCGTTCGGCTTCCTCGCCGGCAGCGCGGGCCGCGCGACTTTCCTCGATCACCAGCTCGTCGTAGAGCACCAGGCTCGAACGTTCGACGCGCTCGGCGACGCGATTCCATTCGACCGCCGTGCGCTCGCGCAGCCGCTCGGGAAACAGATCCCAGAGCCATTCCGGTTCGATGGCGCTGGCCAGCCGCACCAACGGCAAACCCCGTTCGCTTCGTTCTTCGATGTCTACGGCCACGAGAAACTCCGCCGTCCGCACCACGCTCGAAGGCGCCAGAATGGCGGAGCCGCCGCTGGAAAGCAGGAGTTCGTCCTCGCGACGCCGGCGCGCGAGACGATCGGGAAACGCGACCAGAATCGCGAGCAGCAAAGCCCGCTCGTCACAACATCCACGAGATTCGATGCCCGCCGCCCGCCGGATCTGCTCATAGAATTGCCACGCTCGCCGGCTCCAGTCCTGGTCCAACAACCGTAGCAGGTCCGAGGGCCCGCTGGAGGAAGCTTTCTCGGGCGCCCGTTCCCCGGCGCTCAAAAGCGCCGCCAGGGCGCAGCCTTCATCGCCCGCGCCTCGTTTGTCGGCTTCCATGACCAGCCGCGCCAGGCGCGGCTCCAGAGGCAATCCGGCCATGGTCTTTCCGACGGCCGTCAAATGCCCAGCCTCGTCGAGCGCACCGAGCCGCATCAACAGTCCTCGGGCTGCGTCCCAGGCGGCCTCGGCCGGCGCGTCCAGCCATTCCAAATCCGCAGGGCGCAGCCCCATGGCACTGAGATCCAGCAAAGTGCGGCTTAGATCTTCACGCAGAATCTCCGGCGTGTCATGTTCCGGCCGCCGCGCGAAATCTTCGGCAGAATACAGGCGAATCACGCGGCCTGGCGCGGTGCGCCCCGCACGGCCCGCGCGCTGGTTCGCAGAAGCCTTGCTGATCCGCCGCACATCCAGCCTCGGCAACCCGGACCATGGCGAGTGACTCGCCACACGCGCCAGGCCGCTGTCAATGACGGCCGTGACGCCTTCAATGGTGACGGAGCTTTCCGCCACGTTGGTCGAGAGGATCACTTTGCGGCGGTCAGCCGGCGCGATGGCGCGTTCCTGCTCTTCCGGCGGCAAATCGCCGTGAAGGGGCAATACGAGCAGGCCGGCGCGTTGAGCCGCCGCTTCGCAGGCCCGCATCGCGCGGCGGATTTCGGCTGCGCCGGGAAGGAACACGAGCACGTCGCCATCCAGCCCTTCGCGCAACAGTGTGTCCAGAGCGCGTGCGACCTGTTGTTCCAGCGGCTCGGCTGAAATCGGAGTGTAGCGGATCGAGACATCGTGCAAGCGTCCCTCGGCCCGCAACACACGCGCATCGCCCAGGAAAGCAGCGATCGGCTTTGTATCGAGCGTGGCCGACATCACCAGCAGCCGCAGGTCGGGCCGCACCGTGCGCTGGAGGCGCCGCAGCAGCGCCACAGCCAGGTCGCCTTCCAGATGCCGCTCGTGGAACTCATCCAGCACCACGCAGGTAACGCTCTGCAAGAAGGCGTCCGACAACAGGCGGCGGGTCAGCACGCCCTCGGTCATGAAACGCAAGCGGGTGCGCGGCCCGACAACCTCTTCAAAGCGCACCTGATAGCCTACGGTCTCACCCACGCGCTCGCCGTGTTCGAATGCCACACGGCGCGCCGCCAGCCTCGCCGCCATGCGCCGGGGCTCCAGGACCAGCACCTCGCCTCCCAACTCCAGCAGCGCGGGAGGCACGCGCGTCGTCTTACCCGCTCCCGGCGGCGCTTCAAGAACCACGTTCTCGCCGCGCCGCAACGCCTGCAAGACCTCCGGAATGAGGCGGTCCACCGGCAGCCGAGCCACGTCCGCGGTTGACTTCCAGGACACTCTTCTTTCAGACTAGCGACTTATGACCGTCGAAATCGGACCTCTGAATCCTCCGAAACGCTTGCTCATGGGCCCCGGACCGGTTATGGTGGAACCGCGCGTCTACGAGGCCCTGCGACAGCCGATCGTCAGCCACGTGGACCCCTTTTTCTTCACCGTCTTCGAGGACATTCGGCTGCTGCTGGGACCGGTGTTCGGTACGGAAAACCCCTTCCGCACCGTGATCTCGGGAACCGGCACGGCAGGCATGGAAACGGCGGTCGTCAACTTTACCGCGCCCGGCATGAAGTTCGCGGTCTTCGCGGCCGGTTACTTCGCCGACCGCATCAGCAACATCGCAGAACGCCAGGGCGCGCAGGTCGTGCGCCTGGAAAAGCCCTGGGGCGAGACCTTCACCGAAGAAGAGGCCCACGAGTTCGTAAAGCGGCACAAGCCCCACATCGTGGCCTTCGTCCAGGCCGAAACATCCACCGGAGTTTATACGCCGGGCAAAGCCATCTCCGCGGCAGCCCGGGAAGTGGACGCGCTGGTGATCGGCGACTGCGTCACCTCGCTGGGCGGCATGCCGGTCAACGCTGACGAGAACGGCATTGACGTGGCTTACAGTTGCACACAGAAAGGCTTGAGCTGCCCGCCGGGGCTGGCCCCCATCACAGTTTCCCCTCGCGCCATGGAACGATTGCGCGAGCGCAAGACTGCCGTGCCTTCTTTCTATTTCGATCTGAAGCTGATAGACGACTATTACACCGGCGCGCACCGCTATCACCACACGGCGCCGATCTCGATGTTTTACGCGTTGCGCGAAGCGCTGCGCATCGTGATCGAAGAAGGGTTGGCTAACCGCTTTGAGCGGCACCGCCGGAACCATCTGGCGTTCGTGGCGGGGGTCGAGGCTTTGGGTTTGCAAATGCATGTGCGCGATCCCCAGAACCGGTTGTGGACGTTGAACACGCCGTGCGTGCCGGAAGGAATCTCGGACGTCAACCTCCGGCGGCGCCTGATCGAGAGTCACGGCATCGAAGTACTGGGCGGGTTCGGTCCGCTGTCAGGCAAGGTGCTGCGCGTAGGGCTGATGGGCGCGTCCTCCACCCGCGAAAACGTTCTGCTGTTGCTCGAAGCCCTCGAACAGGCGCTCCGCGCCGAGGGGTTCCCCGTGAAGGCCGGCGGGCGTGAGGCTGCCGAGCGCTTCTACGCCGAGTGCGCCGCGGCGCGGTAGAATTGCGCCATGCGCGCCCCACGTGCTTGAGGGCTGCGGTCACCGCGGCGCTCGCGGTTGGCGCGGGACTCACGCTGTTTGCGCTGCAAGGCCGCTTGGTATCTGAGTATACTATCACCTGCCTATGTTCGATCCTTCAGAACAGTTAGCTTTGGAAGGCGGACCGAAGGCCAAGCGCACTCCTTTCCCGCCCCGACGCCGCCATGGCGATCTGGACAAGCGCCTGCTGGAAGAGGTCATCGAAGCCGACGTGTTGTTCTACTGGCTGGGGACCAAAGTGCGCGAGTTTGAGCGTCGCTTCGCGGCCATGTATGGCCGCAAGCACTGTGTGGCCTGCTCCAGCGGCACCGCTGCGGTGCATACCGCCCTCGGCGTGCTCGAGCTTCCGCCCGGGTCCGAAGTCATCACCACCTCGATCACGGATATGGGCGGATTGACGGGTCTACTATATCAGGGCCTGGTTCCGGTCTTCGCAGATGTCGAGCCCGACACCCTGAACCTCAACCCCGACTCCGTGCGCCGGCTCATCACACCCCGTACGCGCGCCATCATCGCCACGCACCATGCCGGACTGGCCGCCGAGATGGATGAGTTACTCGCCATCGGGCGCCAGGCCGGCCTTCCGGTGATCGAAGATTGCGCCCAGGCTTACGGCACGGAGTACAAAGGCCGGCTGGCGGGTACGATGACCCCTCTCAGCGCTTTCTCGCTCAATCACTTCAAGCACATCGAGTGCGGTTCCGGAGGCATGATCCTCACCGACGACGACCGGCTGCGTTATCGAGCGGCGCTGTTCATTGACAAGTGCTACCAGCGGGAAGAGGGCATCCGCAATCCTTTCTTCCTGGCCCCGAACTACCAGATGACGGAACTCCAGGGGGCGGTGGCGCTGGCCCAGCTCGAGCGCCTTCCCGAAATCGTGAATCGGCGCAACCAGCTCGGCACGCGTCTGGACCGCGCTCTGGAGCAAATTCCGGGCATCTCCCCGCAGAAGGTTCCCCAGGGTTACAAGCACACATACTTTCTCTATTTGTTCCGTCTGGATTTGGAACGCCTGAACTCCACGGCGGAAGAATTCTCTCAAGCGCTCGCGGCCGAGGGCGTGCCGAACAAAGCCCGATTGATCACCGGCGGCATGCCCGTTTACTGGTACCGGGTTTTCCAAGAGCGATCCGCCTTCCCCGGCAGTACGTACCCATTCGGCGACCGTACTTATCCGAAAGGCCTCTGTCCCGTGGCTGAGGAAGCCTTTGAGCGCTGGATCACCATGGATTTGTTCGAGCACTGGACGGAGAACGACGTGGACGAGATCGCGCACGGCATCGCTAAAGTGGCCTGGCATTTCGCCCGGCGAGCTGCGGCGGTGTCTCGATGACGGGACAGGACTTCGGCAAGGCCGACGGCCCCACACGTCGGCCCATTCGCCATCTGCGCTGGTGGATCGGCGGTCTGCTGTTCCTTTCCACCGTCATCAATTACATTGACCGGCAGACGCTGAACGCACTGGCGCCCTACCTGAAGCAGCAGTATCGCTGGAGCAACACGGATTTCGCTACCGTGCTGATCGCCTTCCGGATCGCCTACACCATTATGCAAAGCGTCTCCGGACGGTTGCTCGATTGGCTGGGCACGCGCCGCGGCCTCGGCCTGAGCGTCGCGTTCTACTCCCTGATCGCCACGCTGACGGCCACAGCCAGGGGCATCTGGGGATTCCGCATCTTTCGCTTCTTGCTGGGCTGCGGCGAGGCGGCCAATTGGCCCGGGGCCACCAAAGCGGTCTCGGAATGGTTTCCTGCCAAGGAGCGCGGCTGGGCTGTGGCCTTGTTCGACAGCGGTTCCTCCGTAGGCGGCGCCATTGCCCCTTTCCTGGTTTTATTTCTCTACCAACGCTTCAACAGTTGGCGTCCGGCCTTTGTCTTCACGGGCCTGCTGGGATTCCTCTGGTTGATCGCCTGGCTGCGACTCTACCGGACCCCCGAGCGGCACCCGCGCCTGAGCGCACAGGAACTCGAATACATTCGCCGAGGTCGGCCCTCGGCGCCGGAACAGAATTTGCCGCGGGCCGGCTGGGGGAGGCTGCTCCGCTACCGGCAGACATGGGGCATCGTGTTGGGCCGCTTTCTGTTGGATCCTTACTGGTTTCTGGTTTCCGAGTGGTTCGCCATTTACTTAGTCAGTAAGGGTTTTCGGCTCGAACAAAGCGTGATCGGTTTCTGGGCTCCATTTCTGGGCGCCGATCTCGGCAACTTTTTTGGCGGCGCACTATCGAGTTACTGGATCAGTCGAGGCTGGCCGGTAGGGCGCGCACGTCGCACCGTGTTGCTGATTTTCGGCCCCAGCATGCTAGTGCTCATCGCCGCCACTTCCACCTCCAGTTACGTCCCTCTGATTCTCCTGTTCGCCTACACCACCTTTGCGTATGCGGCTTGTTCGACGATCTTCCTGACTTTTCCGGCTGACGTATTTCACACGCGCGCGGTGGCGTCGGTAAGCGGACTGAGCGGTACCGGCGCAGGCGTGGGAACGCTGATCTCCACTTACTTGATCGGCTACATCACGGACCGCTATTCCTTCGAGCCCGTGATTCTGGCAGCCTCGATGATACCATGCCTGGCCGTGCTCGTCATGGTTGTGCTGGTGCGTGCGCGAAAGACTCCCGATCCCCACGGCCTGGTTCTCAGCTTCTGAGCGAGGATCGGCCGCCCGCCTGTGCGGGAGAACCGGCGCTCCAGACTTTCTCCACGCGGCCTTACCGCGATTGTGCGCTATCGGGCCTGGTTCAGGCTCAGCACTCCCGCACGACTTCGAAGCCCATGAGGCGACCCATCTGCTCGACCGGCCGCACGTAGTCGCCGTACACCACCACGCGGTGCAAACCGCCGCTGAAGTTCCTCAGCATCCTAGCGGCGTCAGCCACGCGCGTGCGGAACTTGGTCCGGCAGCCGACCGGCGAATCCACGTTGCCGATGACTTCGCCAGTCGAGACCCCGAACTTGGTGGCGCTGAGAAACTTCCCGCAAGTCACCGTGTCCGCCACCGGAACCAGGACCTGCATGGAGACGCCCTTGTTGTCCTCCATGTGCGAGCGGATGATGTAAGGCGACGTCGGGCCGCCGACGCCTTGAAGCGCTGTGGCGGAAACGCAGTGCGCGTGAATGATCTCGTTACGGCTGGTGTCGAAAACCGGATCGGAGACGAAGCCGGGCTTGCCCGAGAACCCTGTGAGCAAGAGCTGAGTCATGGTGGAAAGCAGGTCGGCCTCGCAGACTCCGTAGTAGCCCGCGTCATTCAACTTCGACCATGCCACGCAGGGATAGGCGGGCAGTTCTCCGCGGCGGAACCCGCCCAGGCAATCTACGGTGATGGCGTTGGCTCGTTCGCGGCGCAACAGCTCTTGTACGCCCAAATAAAACCGCAGGGCGTCCAGGATCTCCTGAGCCGACGGCTCGACGACCCGCAGTGCGCCTCGCGTGAACTCCTCGGCTGCTTTTTGTGCCTGCTTGACATCAGCCGCCTGAAAGGCCTCCTGGAGTTCGCGGTAACCGAGGGAGCGAAGCGTAGTCCCGAACCGCTTGCTGAACGCCTCGGCGGTCGCGCTGCGTTGGGAGGGGTTCTGGACGACCCTGAGGACCTTGCTGTGACGCAAGTGGTGAATCGTGTAAAAGATCCGCATGTAGGGATCCAGATCGCCGAACTCGCTGGTCGAAAGCAGGTCGGCGCGCTTGCCGCTCTGCACCCAGCCTGCTACGTCCACGTAAGACCAGCCGGAGTAAGGACGCGCGAACAGCAGGATCGGCGCCTCAATATCGCGCAGCCGACGCAGCATTCCGCTGGTGCCCGATGTCAGGTCAATGATCAGCACGGCATCCACATCCCCCAGAGCCTTGACGCAGGCATCAGCATCCGTTGGATTCCGCAGCAGTTGCGGCGGCGTGAAGCGCACGGCGCCCGGGTGCTTGCGCTCGAGCTCCGCGAGCTTCTCCTCGATCTCGGCCATTTGTTTGGGCACGTCCAGATCGGGCCGCGGCCACGTGGGTTGTTCTACAGCCAAATAGATCTTCTTGACCGTGGCGGGTTCGAACCACGGGCCGCGTTCGGCGGCTTGCCCAAAGCGCGCGACGACGCTGGACAGCAACAGGCCGAATTGCCGGCGCGAAAGAAGGCAATTGGATCGCATAACCCGAATTTTAGTCCGCCCCCGTAGCCGACGCAAGCGGTCGTGATGAGCACTGCCGCTTCCGTCACCATCGCCTTCCGTCAATCCCGCCCGCCGGCGCTCGCCGGAGCTGAACGATCCCAGCCAAGTGAGGGATCCCAAACACCGGACCGCCTCCGGCGCGATTGACAGGAGAGCTGCGTTGGGAGCCGGCCGAAAACTCAGACCCGGTTGACAGGGAGGACGGGTTCTGATAGGATCGCACTCGCAGTTCCCGACTGCAAGGGGAAGGGTACATGTGTAAAGGGATTAACAAGAGCATCGCGATCTGTCTGTCTCTTTGCTGCCTGCTGGTCGCAGCGGCGTTCAGCCAGGAGTTCCGCGCCACCCTGTCGGGCCGCGTCTTCGACTCCACAGGTGCGGTAGTGCCGAACGCCCGAGTGCAGGCAGTCAACGTAGCCACCAACGAAACCACCACGGCGATCACCGATGTCTCCGGCGCTTATACCATTCCGTTCTTGCGCCCGGGCGTGTACAGGATGACGGTGACGGCGGCGGGGTTCAAGACATTCACCCGCGAAAACATCACGTTGCAGGTCGGCCAGATTGCCGGCATTGACGTGACGCTGGAAGTCGGCGAGGTGGCCGAACGCGTCGAAGTTACCGCCGAGGCCGCCTTGCTGGAGACGCAAACCGCCAGCCGGAGCGGCATCGTGAACACCACACAAGTCACCGAGCTGCCGCTCAACACCCGCAATCCCTTTATGCTGGGCGCCATGATGTCCGGCGTGGTCTGGCGGGGAAACGCTATCTGGATGCGGCCCTTCGATAACGGCGCCATCGCCGAATGGGTGGTCAACGGCGGCAGCCAGCGCGACAACGAGTTTCTGCTGGATGGAGCGCCGAACAACGCCCAGATGGGAGGCAACAACATCGCTTACGTTCCCATCGTGGACGCCGTGCAGGAGTTCAACATCCAGACCAACACCTACGACTCTCAATACGGCCACACCGGCGGCGGCATCTTCAATGTAGTTCTGAAAAGCGGAACCAACCAATTCCATGCCACGGCCTGGGAATTCATGCGCCGCCAGAGCTGGGACGCCAATACTTTTCAGAACAACGCCATCGGCGCCAAGCGCCCGGACCACAAGCTCGATCAATATGGTTTTCAGTTTGACGGCCCTGCTCACATTCCCGGTTTGCTGAAAAAGGACGGCCGCGTCAAGTTGTTCTATCTTGGCAGCCTGGAGCTGTATCACGAGCTGTGGCCTCAGTTTCTGCGCAACTCCTTCCCTGAGCCGGAGATGCGCAACGGCGACTTCAGCAAGCTGGTCAACGCCGACGGTTCGCCCATCATCATCTACAATCCGTTCACCACTCGCTTCGACTCTGCGCAGAATCCCATTCGCGACCCGTTTCCGGGCAACATCATCCCGGCAAGCATGATCAATCCCATTGCGCGCAACGTGAGCAAGTACATGCCGTTGCCGAACGCCAAGACCCCCAACGTGCGTTATTCGACGCAGAATCTGATTCACGAAAAATACGCTGCCGAGGATAACTTTTACAACCTCATCCTCAAGTTCGACTGGAACTTCGGCGACAAGCATCGCGCATTCTTGCGGCATGCCTCCAACGACCGCACCGAAGACCGTTGCACCAACGGGGTGTGCGAGGGACCCGGGATGGCCGGGCAGCAGCCCTTCCAGCGCATCAATGACGCCTACGTGGCTGACTGGGTAGGGACTATCACGCCCACTTTGGTCTTGAACGCGCGCCTGTCGCACAACCGCTTTATCGAGAAGGGATTCGGGCGCGGGAATGTGGGCTTCGACCTGACCTCGCTGGGACTGCCCGCCTCGCTCGTCAGCCAGCTTCCCGGACCCACCTACTTCGGCCTCTGGCAGTTCGACGGCTACAGCTCGCTGGGACGCTACCAGTCCATCAACATAACCAACACTTACAACTTACAGGGCAACGCCACCAAAATCTGGCGCGCGCATACGTTCAAAGCGGGCGTTGACCTGCGCCGCATCCATTACATCTTGCAGAATAGCGGCAATATCTTGCAGTTCGCCGGCAACACCCAATGGACACGCCGCCTGTGGAACCAGGGGGAGCCTAACTCCGGCGACGGCTACGCTTCCTTCCTGTTGGGAGTGGTCAGCGGCTCCTCGAATTACCCGCTTTACCCCTTCTTCCGCCAGTGGTACTTTGCCCCGTATTTCCAGGACGACTGGAAAGTTACCCGGCGCCTGACGATCAATTTCGGCCTGCGCTGGGACTATAATGGCCCTCCGGATGAAAAGTACAACCGCTTGAATCGAGGCTTCGACGCTGCCGCGCGAAATCCGGTGGCCGACCAAATCCCGGCGGCAATGCTAGCGCAGTATCCGCAACTGCGCGACCTTAAGGGCGGACTCAGATTCGCCGGCGTGGACGGCCAGCCGAGATCCCCGGGCGATCGAGACCTCAATAACTGGCAGCCACGCATCGGGGCCGCCTTCCAGATCAACCCCAAGTTGGTGGTGCGCGGGGGTTACGGCGTCTATTTCCTGAATCCGTCCAACGACTACCTGCAAACCGCCGGCTTCTCGACCAGCACCCCGCTGGTCAACAGCCTTGACGGTGGGCGCACGCCCATCCCCAACGTGTTGAGCAACCCCTACCCGAGTGGGATAAAGCGGCCTACGGGTGCTTCGCTGGGCCTGCTGACTTTCGTAGGCCAGAACACGAGCTGGTTTGATCCCGGCTTCCGCATTCCGTTCGTGCGGCAGTTCTCCTTCGGCTTTCAATACCAGCTCACCCGCACCGCCACCCTGGACCTTTCCTACATCGGCAGCCGGACCATCGGGGACAACGGCTCCCGGGCATTTAACATCCCCAGCCTCGATTTCCGGCGACAGTGCAACCTGCTGGAGGGTGGCCTCCCCGCTTACTGCGAGCAGGCCTTGCCGAACCCGTTTCGGAATGTGCCGGCGTTTCTGGGCACCGGCCTTTACACGGCTTCCACCGTATCGCGCTACCATATCAACCGTCCGTTCCCGCAGTTCAGCGGCGACATGACGCAGCTCGGCCGCAATGATCGTCGCATCTGGCACAACGGCCTTCAGTTCACTTACAATCAGCGGGCAGCCCGCAACGTCACGCTCCTGGTCAACTACACCCTGTCCAAAACCATCGAGAGAGCGGGATGGAACGACGCCTTCGCGGGCGTGATGCAGCAGGGCCCGATCACTTACGATCGCCTGCATATGTTCAAGACCACAGCGGTCTATGAACTGCCGTTTGGCAAAGGACAGAAGTGGGGTTCGGGCGCGACAGGCGTGCTCCAAAAACTGATCAGCGGCTGGGAGCTTACCACCTTCCTCAACACGAACTCGGGCGAACCGATGAATCTGCCCGGCAACGTGATCATCCTGAAGGATCCGAAGGTGAAGCCGGATTGGAGCCAGAACCAGGTCCGCTTCTGGAGCCCGTGCGTCCTTCGCCAGTACAACGACGGCACGATCCGACCGCAGTCCTTCAGCCTGGCCCTGGGTTGCGGCACGGACTTTGCCAATTATCACTGGCTGATGACCGCCAGCTACGCCCCACGCGCGACGCCGTATCGTACCTCACAGATCCGAAGCCACCCGTGGTTCTCGATGGACGCTTCTTTGAACAAGACCACCACGATTGGCGAACGCTTTCGAGTCCAGATCGGCATCGAGGCCTTCAACGCCCTCAACCACACCAACTTCACCTGGGAGCGCGGCACGACCGACCCGAACAATCCGAACTTCGGCTTGATCTACCTGAGCCAGTCGTCGTTGACCAACAACGGCTATCCGCGCCAAATCCAGCTTCGCATGAAGTTCTACTGGTAACAGCCGGGCTTCCCGGCCGGTGTTTCGAGGCCGGGCCGGCAACCGGAGGCGGCCATCAAGAGACCCGGCCCCGCATCGTGCGCCACTGAGGTCGGCGGCGCCGTCAACGAGAAGAGCTTGCCCGATGTAGAGCGGGTACACGTTGTGCCAATCAGAAATACGCAGGGGCGGCGCCCGATCTTGTCTGCCATTCGACCGGCAGAGTGATTGCCGACGGGGCGCCGCCGGGCGCCTACCAGAATTGCCGGCGTCGCTGACCACGGGCCGCGCGGCCAGACTGCGCCAGGCGATCGGCCGCGTGAGCAAAACAAGAGGAAAACATCATGAATCATCCGACCGCACCTGTAGCCTCCCTCGGCTACCAGGTGTTCATGCTTGTGCTGTGCCTGTACGCCGTAGGAGCATTGACTATCCAGGCCGTCATGGGCCTGGAGCCGGAGATCAAGAGAGTTCTGGTATACGCTGACTACGCAATCTCTGCTTTGTTCTTGCTGGATTTTCTCATCTGTCTCAATCGAGCGCCGAGCCGGTGGCGGTACTTCATCACTTGGGGCTGGCTGGACCTGCTCTCCTCGATCCCCATGCTCCAGGTGACTCGCTGGGGGAGACTCGAGCGAGTAGTTCGGCTCTGCCGCGTACTGCGAGCGATTCGAACCGTAAAACTTTTCGTCGCCCTGGCGCTTGAACAACGGGCGCAGAATACGTTTCTGGCCGCGAGTCTCGTGGGGCTGCTCGTAATCGTCTTCTCCAGCGTTGCGCTTCTACACTTCGAGGCCTCCGAGCATTCCAACATCCGCACGGCCGAGGACGCAATCTGGTGGGCCCTGGCCACGATCACAACCGTCGACTCCGGTGACCATTTCCCGGTTACACCGGAGGGCCGTTTCATCGCCGGAATTCTGATGTGCGTCGGTGTCGGACTCTTCGGCACGTTGTCGGCCTTTCTTGCGTCTTGGTTCCTGGGCGCCAAGGAACATCCTAGCCGGAACGACATCGCCGCCCTGCGCGCAGAAATCGCGTCGTTACGCGAGCTCCTGGAGCGCCGAGCTGCTACCGGGACGGCGCTGGAAAGCCCACAGTGGACAGGGGAATGACGCCCCTGTTCGCGGCCGTGACCCCGGCAGTTCCTGCTTGACAGCTTGTGCGGAAAGAGATAGTCTGGTGCTGTTCAGGATGGCGGCAAGGCGTTCAGTATCGCTGAACAAGGCCCCAGGCCCCTCCCAGGTGGGCGCAGTGCGTAAGGCTCTGGAGATCCTCTGTCAGTTCGACGAACGCAACGCCGCCCTGGCGGTCACGGAGGTGAGCCGCCGGTTGGACATTCCCAAGAGCACAGCCCACAACCTCTTACGTACCCTTGCAGCTTACGATTTCCTGCATCAGGATCCACATGACCGCCGCTACCGGTTAGGGCCGCGCGTCTTCGAGCTCAGCAGCCTCTTCACGCACCACACGCCCTTGCTGGCGGCCGCCCGTCCCCACGTGAAGCGGCTGGCCGAGCGCACCCACGAGACTGTGAAGCTGGGCCTGCTCAGCGAGGACGAGGTCCTGATTCTGGCGGCCATCGAGTCGCCATATCAACTTCACACTCGGGGTGACGAGGGCAAGCGAGCGCCGCTCCACTGTACCGGGTTGGGCAAGGCCATTCTGGCCGCCCTCAGCGACGCGGAGGTGCGGCGCATCGTCGCACGCACCGGCTTGCCGAAGTTCACGTCCCGGACCATCACCCGGATCGAGAATCTGGAGCAAGAGCTGCGCGAGATTCGCGCCCGGGGCTACGCCACCGATTTGGAAGAGAACGAGGCCGGCGTCGTGTGCGTAGCGGCGCCTGTCACGGACCGGCGTCGGGGATTCGTGGCTTCGATCAGCGTTTCCGCGCCCACGGCGCGGCTGGATCGCTCACGGCTGCCTGTCCTCGGCGCGCAGGTGATCGCTGCTGCGCGCGCCGTCCATGCCACGCTAGCCCAGAGCGGTAACGGGCGGCGCCGGCAAGCCCCTGCCAACGGACTATGAAAACACTGGCTGAAATTATGGGTCGTGTCTCGGTGCCTTTGGTGACGCCATTTCACGAGGACGAGACGGTAAACCACGAGGCCCTGGGGCGACTGGTTGACTTCGTAATCACCCGCAACTTCTGCGATTCGCTCATCGTCACGGGCACCACCGGGGAGTTCTATTCCTTGAGCGACGAGGAGCGGATCGAAATCTGGAAAACTGCTTTGGCGGCCTGCGGCAAACGGGTACCGCTGGTCGCAGGAACCGGCGCCGCCAGCACGCGGGCGGCCGTGCGGTTCACCGAGCTCGCCGAACGGATGGGCTTCGATGTAGCCATGTGCGTGCTCCCCTACTATTCGCGGCCGACGCAGGAGGGGATCCACCGGCACCTGGAGGCGGTGGCCGCGGCCACAAGCCTTCCGATCCTGATTTACAACATCCCGCTGTTTACGGGCGTCAATCTGGAACCCGCGACTCTGGAGAAGCTGGTGCAGATTCCCAACATCCGCGGGATCAAGGAAGAAGCCGGCATCCAGCCCACGCAAGCCACAGCCTTCGCCCTGCGCACGCCGCCGGAGTTCTCCATTTATTGCGGCGACGACACCATGGTCTTGCAGGTGTTGCCACAGCGCGGGGTGGGCGTCGTCAGCGGCGGCAGTCAGGCGATCGGGAACTGGATGAAGGCCATGATCGCGGCTTACTATGCGGGCGACAATGAGCGGGCCTCGCGGATCTACTTCCGGCTGGCCCCGTTTTTCGAATCGCTCAATCAAAACGGGCGTGTGAATCCGATTCCGATTCTGCGCGCAGCCATCGAGATGGTTTCGGGCATCCGGATCGGTCCGCCGCGCCGCCCGCAGATGCCGGCCACTGAGCAGGAGAGGCGCATCACTGGCGCGATCGTGCGCCGGCTCGCGGAGGAGACGCCATGAGCTGCGCCGTGGAGCCGGAGCTTGCTGGATCCTGCGCTCGCGTGCCGGCGCAAAGTAAGCTGTGGCAAGCCAGGCGATGGTCCGGCTGCGCGCCGACCAGCCTGTGCAACGGCCGCACAGACCCCGTGGGCGAACACAGCGTGCAGACTCATTCTCCTCGGAGCGAGACGCGCGCGGGGTGTCCTTATAAACATCTTCTTCTCGCTCTCCTCGGGGCGGCGCTGTTGGCGCCCGATTGCCTGGGCCAGGCAGCGCCGCCTTACCGCCTGCTGCGCGCCTGGGATGCCGGCCCGGAAGTGAAGGAGGTGCACTCGCTTTGCTTTGACCAAAAGGGCGACCTGATCCTGGTGGACAGCATCGCCTCGCGCGTTCACCGTTACACAGTCCAGGGGCAGCGTGTGGGAGAAATCGGGCGGGGGCCGGGAAACGGTCCGGGACAGTTCGCCGGTCCCAGGGACGCCAAGGTCAGCCCTTCAGGCGAGATCTTCGTTTCCGACGGCAACAATCAGCGCATTCAGGTCTTCGCACCCGACGGCTCCTTCTTACGGATGTTCGGCTCGAAGGGCAACGGCCCCGGCCAACTGCTGCGGGGTCACGCCATAGATTTCGGTCCGGACGGAAAGCTATTCGTCGCCGATGTGGATAACAGCCGCATCGCCGTGTTCGATGCGGAGGGAAAGTTTCTCTACGCCTGGGGACGCGCAGGAAAGGGTCCCGGTCTTTTTCAAGCGCCGCACGGATTAGGCGTGGATCCCGAAGGCAACCTCTTTGTGTCCAACTACTACGGGCCGTGTCAGAAGTTCGGCCCCGACGGACGGTTTTTCTTCGAATTCGCGCCGGCAGGTTTTCGCGGTTGGATTCACTTCCACAGCATGGCCACCGACCGGCGCGGAAATGTGTATCTAGCGGCACGCGACGCCGACAGACGCAACGCCGTGGTGATGTTCAACCACGAAGGTCGTTTTCTGAGGGAGTGGTCAGCCACAGCCGGCCGCGGAGTCAGGGCCATCGCGGTTGATAAGGAAGGCCTCGTCTATCTGGCGGCGGACAGCCGCGACTTCCACGGCGTCGAAGTGTTCGGACCCTGAGCAGACCCGATGCGAAGAACACTGACGATCGCCCTGTTGTGCGCGGCGCTGGCGGCTGCCGGCGCTGACGTTGCCTACGGCCGCTTACGCCTGAACGGGCGGACGCTGTTCCCCATCGGCAGTTACGAACTGCCGCGTGATGATGCCGCGCTGCGCGAGATGGCGCAAGCAGGATTCAATCTCGTGCGCTGTCATAATCGCGCCGACCTTGACCGCGCGGCGGCCGTCGGTCTGTCGGGCTGGGTTCCCTTACCGCTCCAGCTTGGCCCGGAAGATGTCCGCCTAAGGCGACTGATCGAAGACCTCAAGGATCATCCCGCGCTCGCCGTATGGGAAGGCCCCGATGAAGTCGTCTGGAACTTCACAGCTTTCAGTGGGCTGTTTCGGGGAGGCATCTATCCTTCCCCGGACGAGTGGTGGCGGCAAACTCCACTTGCCGTCGAGTACTCAGAGAAACGCGCCGCCGAGATTATCCCCAAGCTCCGTGCCGCCATCGAGTTTCTTCGCGCCGCGGACCCGCGTAAGCGCCCGGTCTGGATCAACGAAGCAGCGCGCAGCGACTTGAAATTTATCCGCCAGTACCTGGATTGGATCGAAATCACGGGTTGCGACATTTACCCGATTCATGCGCATCGGCGTGACCCGCTGGCGGTAGCCGACTACACCGAGCGTTACAAACGCGTGGGCCGCGGGCGGCCGGTGTGGATGGTGCTCCAGGGCTTCGCCTGGGGCGAGCTGCCGGGTTACAAGGAGGCCATTACGTACCCATCCTTCGCGGAGACGCGCCTGATGGCGTGGGCGGCGATCACTCACGGAGCGCAGGGCGTCCTTTATTGGGGCATGGATGCTGCGCCCCCCTCGCGGGCCTTCCGGGAATCCCTTTACGCCATGGCTGCCGAACTGGCCGCCCTTCAGCCTTTCCTCACGGCGCCCGAGGCGAAGGCAGTCAACGTGGAGGTGATTGACTCGGAGGATTTCCACGCGCCGCGCCGAGGCGTGAGCCGGCTGTGCCGGCGAGTCGGAGACGACTACCTCGTCGTGCTCGTCAACGAGGACCCGCGACCGCACATGGGCGTGGCGGTCAGCGGCCTGGGGGAAATTCGCCGTCTGGAACTGCTCTATGGGCGTGAAACTGCTGAAGTGCGCGGCGGCGAATTCGTCACGCGCCTGATGCCCTTCGAGGTCAAGTTGTTCGCGACGAGCCGCAAGTGGGAGGCCGCACGCCGTAGCGGGCGGGAGTTCGCAGGGCCGTGAGGAGGCGTGATTTTCTCGCCTTGTGCCCGGGGGCTTTGGCCATCGCCGCTCCCCGTGTGCGCCTGGAGGACGACGGAATGCTGTCGGTCCAGGGCGAGCGCCTGTTCATCCTGGGCCTCTACCAGTTACCGAAGAGCCCGGATCCCTGGCGCGCCGCGCGCCAGGCAGGTTTCAATCTCGTGCGGGTAAGTCCCAGTGAGATCGAGACGGCGCGCCGACACGGCCTCTATGGATAGATCGCCGTGGGATCTCTACGCCCCGACCGCCTGGCGGAAGACCAGGCGCGCATCCGCAAGGTCGTCGAATCCGCGAAGGATAATCCCGCCCTCCTGTTTTGGGAGACCGAAGATGAGCCGACGTTCGTGTGGAAGAAGCCCGGGCAGTGGCGCGTGCCGCCCGAGCAAATCATCGCCACGCGCCGCTTTGTCGAGAGCCTCGATGCGACGCACTTATTCTATCTGAACCACTCCCCGACTAACCTGGAATCCACTTTACGCCTTTACAATCCTGGAGCCGACATCATTGCCACCGATATCTATCCCGTCATTCCTCATGGGATCCGTGAACTTTATGCCCTGTGGCCCGACGGCTCGCACGGCGACTTACTGAATCCTTACGTCAGTCAAGTAGGCCAGTATGCCGACAAGATGCGGCGCGTGGCGGGACGATCGCGCGCCGTGTTCATGGTGTTACAGGCTTTCGCCTGGGAGAAACTGCGGGAAAAGGATCCCGATCCGCGCATGGTGCTTTATCCCACGCGGGCGCAAACGCGTTTCATGGCCTGGCAGGCTGTAGTGCACGGCGTCAACGGCATCGTCTACTGGGGGCTTTCTTACACGCCGCCGGAGGCTCCTGTATGGGGTGACTTACAAGCCGTGGCGGCGGAATTTCGTCATCTTTCCGGCGAGCTGGCCGCGCGCGCCATGCCGTTGCCGGTGAGACTCGCCTATCACGACCTGGGTTATAGCCTGGATCGCGGGATCGAGTGGACGGTGCGTCGCAGCGGCAGCGGCGCAGTGCTCATCGCGGTCAATGCAGACCGCAATCCGGTCGAGGTGACCTTCCAGGGGCTGGACGCCTATCGGAACCTCGAAGTGCTTTTCGAGGCGCGATCCGCGCCGATTGTGCGGGGCGGCTTTCGCGATCGCTTCGCGCCCTTCGATGTGCACATCTATCGGCTCGAGAAATGAACGCTGCGGAGGAGGTCGAGACTGCTTGCAGGGGAGCACACTGCGCGCCGCAGCAAAACCGGCTCAGTAAGACGGCGCTACCGGTCGGATTCGGCTTCGCGCTCCAGAGCTAACGTCCCGAAGCCTCTTCAACCCGCGGCCTCCAGGACGCGCCCGAAGCGGCGTTCACGGCGGTGGAATTCCCGCACCGCCTCTTCGAGGTCTGAGGCGTCGAAGTCGGGCCACATACGCTTGGTGAAATACAGCTCCGCGTAGGCGCACTCCCACAGCAAGAAGTCGCTCAGGCGCTGTTCGCCGCCCGTGCGGATCAGCAAATCCACGTCGGGCACCGGATCCGTCGCGTGGATGGCCTCGCCCAGCAGACGGGCGAAGTCGGCACGACCGATGCGCTTGCCGTTAACCCGGCGCGCCGCACGGATAATCGCGTCACGAGCGGAATAATCCACGGCCACCCGAAGGTGTAACTGGCGTCCGCCGGCGGTGGCGGCCTCAGCCCGCTGGATGGCGCGGCGCAGCTCCGGCGCCAAACGGTCGCGGCGTCCGATTACGCTCAATCGAATGCCGTGACGGACGCACTCTTTGGACTCACGTTCCAGATATTCATGGAACAGTTTCATCAGGGTCGAGACTTCCTGCGCGGGACGCTGCCAGTTGTCCGAGGAGAAGGCGTACAGCGTCAAGGTGCGGATGCCCAGCTTGGGCGCTGCTTCGATCGTGCGGCGCACCGCTTGCGCCCCCGCACGATGACCGGCGACGCGAGGCAGACCCCGCGCCGCAGCCCAGCGCCCATTGCCGTCCATGATGATGGCCACATGGAGTCCCTCGGCCGTCGTCGGGCTCAGCGAGCGGACCGAGCTTGATGGTTCTACCACAGCGCCTCCTTAGCGTTCACGCATGGCGCGGATCAGCGCTTCCATGTGATTCAGGTAACGCTCCAGCGCCTGGCGGCCGGCCGGCGTCAACCTGTATTCGGTCTTGGGCAAGCGGCCGTCGAAGTACTTTTTACAGGTGATGTATTCGGCTTGCTCGAGTTTCCGCGCGTGAACGCTCAGATTCCCGTCCGTGGTCCTGAGCAACTTTTTCAACTCGTTGAAACTCAGCCGGTCATTGACCGCCAGCGCGCTCACGATGCCCAACCGGATCCGCTCGTGGATCAGGCGGTCCAGGTTGGGCGTCGCCGCGCCCGGATACCGGGCCGCAACGGCCTCCAGCACGCCGACACGCGAGTTCCTGCGTTCCCCGCGCCGGGACGCGATGCTGACTTTAGCCACCGTACCTCCTGGCGATGAGGATTCCGAAAAAGATGTGCACGCCGCCGAAACCGGCGGCCATGATCGGACAGCCCCAACTAGCGGGGCTGAAGAGAGCGACGGCGCCCAGCCCCATGAAGCAAAGTCCCATCACAGGCACCACACGGATCGAGAAGGCGCCGCCGGTGATGATCCCGGCGCCGTACAACAACAGCCACATACCCGGAATCGCCTGGAACTGCCCGGCCTGAAACAGCACCAGCGTCAGCAAAGCGCCCACAGCCATGGGGGGTAGAAAGCTCAGTACGAACCGGCGGGCCGGTGTGGAAAGCAGCGGAATCTGGGCGCGGCGGGCCTTCCGGAAGGTCGCCAGGCCGGCCAAACAGAAAGAGACCGCGGCCTCAGTGAGCCAAATCGCCAGCCAGGTCCGGGATGGCGTTCCCCAGGCCAGCCACGCGGCAGCCAGCGCCGTCAGGCCCACGATGACCAGGCCCCAGCCGGAGATGGCCGTGAAGGCTGTAGCGCGCTCCATCGTCTCGCGGATGAAGCGCAGATTGTCCAGGGCGTGGGCTTGGATGGCGACAGCTCGACGAGGGGAGCGCATGGGGCCCGCGACAGCCATGGTACGAGGATAGCGCGGTCGGCCCCGCTTCGTCAAGTACTTTGCAAAGCAAAGCCCGCCCTACCGCCAGAACTCCCACCTGCCGCTCAGCACCACGTACAGCGCCAAACAGCCGTTGGTCACCGCGTGAGCCAAAGTGCAGTCCCCCAGGTTTCCCGTGCGCACCATCCACCAGTTGTAGGCCACCCCTGCGGCGAAGCCCACATCCGAGCGAGATCCGTGTTCCAGGGCGAACAGCACGGCCGAGATCCAGAAGGCCCAGGGGGAATAGTGGTTCAGAGGCAGCCGCAGGAAGTCCCTGGCAGCTAACCAGCGCAGCAGCCAGCCGCGCCAGAATAGTTCCTCGACCAACGGCACGACCAGCGTGGAGCCGGCGGCTCGCATCAGCAGGAACCAGGAATCGCGCCACAATTCGGCGTCCGGCATTTCACGAGCCGGGTTGGTGACGGGGTTGTCAAACAACCAGTGCCGCCGATAGGAAGGCCACAACCAATCCGGCCCCACCCATACCAGCAAGACCGCCAGGCCCACGAGTGAGCTGGCCAGGGGCGAGCGCGGACGGAGCGGAAGCAAGCGTCGCGAGAACATCAGCCACACAGCGAAGCCCAGAGCCGAACGGAGGGGATACGCCAGGCGGGGATCCAGCCGGAGCGCGTCACCCAACACCATCAGCGCGCCAAAAACCGCAAAGGGCGCCGTATAGGCCAGCGTGAGGCTCTTCATGCCGTGCGCGCCGACCTCAGCCCAGCTTGCTCATCAGCTCTCTGATCTTGGCAGCCTCCTCCGGCGAAGGTTTGTTACGCAACGCCGCCTCCAGAGCCTGCCGCGCGGCGGGCCGGTCGCCTTTCTGATACAGCGCGACGCCCAGGTGATAGTGGAAGGTGGGATTGGCCGGCTGTTTGCGCACGAGTTCGCGGAAGATCTCAATGGCTTGATCGGAGAGATTCTTCTTGATGTAGATCCAGCCCAGGGTGTCGGCCACGTTGGAATCCTGAGGCAGTTTCTGCTTGGCCCGCTGGGCGAGAGTTAGTGCCTGGTCCAGGTCGCCTCCGGTTTCGGCCAGAATATAAGCCAGATTGTTCAGAGCGATCGGATGGTCCGGCTGGATTTGGAGCACCCTCTGATAAGACGCCTTGGCGGCATCGGTCTGCTTAAGCTGATCCTGGAGCATGGCCAACGCCAGGTGGGCGTTCGGCTCGTTGGGCATCAGTTCGGCGCACTTGCGGAAGTTGGCGGCGGCTGCTTGTAAATCCCCTTTGCGCCGCTGGACCTCGCCCAAACGCAGGTATAGGTCTCCGGCCTTCGGATTTTGTTGGATCAGACTCTGGTACTCGGCGATGCCGGCATCAAGTTGGCCGGAGCGAACGTAGTCGTTGGCCAGCGCCAGGCGGAGGATGGTTCGGTCCGGGTTCCGCGCCACCTCTTGCTTCAGCAAGCCGATGGACTTGTCGAACCGGCCCTGCGCTGCGTAAGTCTCAACCAGACCCATGAGGGCGCGGAAATCCCCGGGGGGAGCTGCTCGGTGCAATGCCTCGAAGGCTTGTTCGGCTTCCTTGTAGCGACGCTGGCTTAGATCCAGAGTCGCCATTTGAAGCCGAGCCTCACGAGAGCCGGGGTGCTCCTTCAACGTAGTCGCCAGGTCAGCGCGAGCCTGCTCGAGATTGCCCATCGCTACCAGAGCGCTGGTCCGCAACAGCTTGGCGGGCAAGTTGGCGGGATCCAGTTGCAGCACTTCGCGAACCGCTTGCAGAGCGTTGGGATAGTCTCCGCGCAACAGGTGAACTTCAGCCAGCGCCAACCGCGGCGGCAAGTAGCCGGGTTGGCGTTTGACGGCTTCCTGGAACTGGGTGCGAGCCTGGTCCATGTCGCCCTTCCGCATGAGCGCGCGCCCTAAGTTGAAGCGCAGGACTGCGTTGTCCGGCGAGCGGCTCACCGCCGCTTGCAACTCCGTGACGGCTCGAAGGACTTCCTCCCGCGAACCGGTCTCGATCAGCAAGGCGGCCCGCATGGCCCGGGCCTCTTCGTCCTTGGAGTTGTGCTTGAGGATGTCCTCGAGCAGGGCGGCGGCTTCACTGCGCCTGCCCTGATCCACCAGCACCTGAGCTTTGAGTTTCTGATAGCGCGCCTTGTTCGCTGGGTCGTGTCGCATGCCCAGGTCATATTCCCGTGAGGCGGCCTCGAAATCGCGTCGGGCGCGATAGAAATCACCCACCAACTGGTGGGCGTTCGGGAAGCTCTTGAGATTGGAAGTCAGTCGCGCCAGCGTAGCCTGCATCTCAGGGAGGCGCTTCAGCCGGTAATAATGGCCCGCAAGCTGAAGCAGTGGCCCCGGTTGATTGGGAATGTTGGCCGTTTTTTCCTTCAGAACAGATTCCGCCTCTGCTTCACGATTCGTCCGAACATAGTGCACATAGAGAACGTCGTAAACGGGTGCGAAAGTCTTTTCTTTCTGAATGAGCGACCGCGCCAGCTTCACGGCCTCCTCAGCCTGGTTGTCGGCCAGCAAAGTTTCGATCAGCGGCAGCGTGATGTCCGGTCGGAACGGGCTGAGCCGGTGCGCCTCGCGAAACGCCGCCAGGGCTTCTTTGATCTGCTGCTGGCTCAGATAGTAGTACCCCAGGAAACGATGGCGCGCCGGCGAGCTCTCGGGGAGCTGCTCGGCCAGAGTCTTGACTTCGTTACGCAGGAACTCCAGTTGACGCGTGTTGGACGGGTTGGTGGTGGCCAGCCCGATCATGTAAATCTCACCCAACTGGATCCGTGGCTCCGCCGCTCGGGGCATGAGTTCTACCGCACGGCGCAGTGATCGGATAGCCTCCGGCACGCGGCCCATCTGAATCTGCGTCAAGCCCAGCCGGTAATAAGCCTCACCGTAGCGCGCATCCTTGCGCAGCGCCTGGCGATACATGATGGAAGCTTCTTTGTATTGCTTCTTGCTGAAGTAGCGATTACCGCTCTCCAGATACTTCCGCTTGACGACTTCGGGATCTCGGCTGCACGACAAGCCGCCCAGCAACGCCAGCGCCACAAACAGGCAACGGATTTTCTTCATGGGAATCGCTCCGACCGACGACCTCTTCTACAGCATAATGCAAGAGGCCGTGGTAGCGATCGGAGGCCGGGGTTACTCCACCGCCACTTTGGGAACCACCGGGGCTGACGACGGACTGTTCACGCCGCCGATGCGGATCGTCACCGGCAGCTCGTCGCCCCGCATGCGAAAGCCCGGCACGCGCACATTGATCTGGTAGACGCCGATCGCGCCGGGCATCAGGCCGCTCCACTCGACGATCATCTCGGACTGCTGCCAGCTCGGGTCCCCGAAGAAGACCTTTACCGGATCCGTGACCGCCAGGGGCTCGGACGGCGCCGGCATGCCCGCCACGACCCTTCCACCCTTGGTGGCCCCCAAACCGGTGGCGTAGATGGTCACTACCTGATCGCGTTTCGCCGGGCGGCTCTTTGTCACAGGGCTTCCGTCGGGATGATAGATGGCTGCCTGCCCGGTGACTGGATCCACGAAGACCGCGGGCGCATACCTGGACACGGTCAGGCTGTAGCTGGCAGAGGCTGTCTTTCGATCCACAGACCGGATGACCAGAGTGTAACGACCGGCCGTCAGATCAGGCGGAAGTTGAGCATTGATTTGCGTGGGCGAGGTCATCAGCAGAGGCAGGGGGCGGTTGTTGACCGTCACACAGCTTCCGCCCAGCACGCTGGGCAGCGGCGTGGCGGAAGCGGTGGCCGGATCTGCCATGGCTTGACCGAAGATCGAGATCAACCCGCCGGGAGCCACGCTGGTCGTGTAGCTGGCCATGTTGACCACACCGTTTCGGTTGATCGTGGGGCGAACCACACGCGGTTGATCGAGGGGGACGATGCTCAAGCCGCTGGTGGTGAGAACATAGGCAGTCTGCCCGTTGGGATCCAGAGCCATGGTCCTTCCGTTGATAAAGGCGCGGCCTGCCGCCACCACAGTGGACAATGGGGCCTCCAGAGCCGGCGCCGAGCGCAAGACCATGCCGGTATTGGCATCCACCAGCTCGACCACAGGCAACTCACTGGCCAGGGCCGTGGCCGAGGTCAGCAACGGCTGCATAAACCGCGCGTACATGGTGGTCCCAACCGGCGCTACCGCGGCCACGGGGCGGTTCATCGTGGCCGTTTGGCCGGCGCGCGCGGGCACCTGGACGCTGGGCGGATCCGCCAAACGCGTCAGCGACTGGTTTAACAACATGCCGTTGACGACGTAGTACTGACCGCGCGGTCCGGCAGCCACCGGCCCCAGGAAGCCCTGGGCCGCCCCGGAGACCAGTTGTCGCGCCACCACGTATTCATCCGCCATCGCGTCGTACAGGTATGCCATCGTGTTGTTGGCGCCGGCCACCAGCAGGATGTACTCCCCGTTGGGCGTGGCCGCCATGGTGCGCGGCGCGGGCACCGTGAGCGAGCCGATGATCGGACTGAGCGGCCGCGGCACAGCCTCGTTGCCGATGACCTGCCAGAGCGTCCCGTTGCTCATCACGATTTGCAGTCCGCTCAAGCCCGCGGCAATCACGCTGGGCGTCACCACGGGCGCGCTGGCGTTGAAGGGCAACGCCGGGAAGCGCACCCGTCCCACCACGCGGTTCAGGTTCAGGTCCACGATGCTGATGGATTCCCCGCCTGAGTTGGCCACGTACAGCGTGTTGCCATCCGGCGACAGAGCCAGGGAGCGCGGAAGCTGGCCGACCTTGATCGGCTCCAGCAGCCGCTGCGTGCGCATGTCAAACACCTCGACGCGGTTCAGACCCGAGTTGGCGATGTACAGACGCCGGCGCTGTGTGTCCACCGCCAGGTCCACCAGGCCTTCCTGATCCGAAATGCCCACCTCGATCGGAACGATATCCGCCCGCGCTTCGGCGTCCCGGTTGTTTTGCAAGACGCGAATGCGCGGCGGGAGGTTGATCGCCTCCGGAGCCCGCACCACGAAGTTGTGTGGCGTGATGGTTCCCAGAGATCGCGCCGCGTTGGCGTTGAATACGAACTCCAGCGTCGAATCCGCGGGACGCACCCGGACCAGGGGCGCTGTCTGCACCACGGCGGGTTGCTGCTGGCCGGGTCCCGTGGGGACCGCAACACCGGCGCCGCCCGGCGCGCCCGGCACCGGAGTGGGCTGCGTGCCCGGAGCCGGCGGCAGGACGATGATGATCGTGCCACCCGGCGCGCCTCCCCCCGGCCCGGTACCCCCCAAACCGGGAATGCCAGCTTGTGGGGTTTGAGGGATTTGAAGCAACTGCGGCGTGATGCTCAGCCGGCCACGTCCCAGATTCTGAATTCTGACTGCTGCCGTCCGCTGATCCGCCACCACCCCGCACTGGTCGTTGGCCAGCAGGACCACCCGTGCCTCCGGCATGGCAAGAGGATATTCGTTCAACCGACCCAGAGGCAGGATCATGAAGCCCGATTCCGACAGAGCGTAAATCGTCCCGTCGGAGGCGATGACCATTTTGCCCGCCACATTCTCGGTCAGTTGCAGCGCCAGATGAATCAACAAGTTGTCCGGATCGTTGATCAAAAGCTGGCTGACGTTGGGCCGCGTCGGCGGACTCGTCAGCGGCGGAATGTTGAAGGCTGAAAAAAGCCACGCCCCATCGGGCGAAAACACACTGCCCCCGATGTTGTCAGTCAACGAGAATTGAGCGCCCGGCTGAAAGGGAAACGGAGCGTTGGCGGCGTTCTGCTGCGCCAGGACCGTCAGCGTTTCGGTATCGAACAGCGTCAGCCCCGCCATGAACTTCGAGCCGTCCGGGGCCACCGAGAGGACCGTGGAAATGTTGCCGATCTGCCGGCTGCGGATCACCGAGGCCGAAGCGCTTTCATAGACGAACGCCACGCCCGTGTTGTTGTTGATGTTGGTCAGGCCGACGATGTAGCTTCCGTCGGGCGTGGCGGCCAGTCGGCTCCGCGCCGCTAATGCCAATCGTCCGCTGGGCGGGGGCAACCGCGGCGATTGAGCCGGCGGCGTAGCGATGACGACGTTGCCGATGGCCCGGCCCTCGGCGGCGCTGGGGTCGTAAAGCAAGAGCGTGTTGGCCTGGTTGTTGGGTCCCGTCCCAATTGTGGTGATCAGCACGCGATCGTCGGCCCCTACGGCTACACCCTCCGGCTTGGCGGGCAGGCTGATGCGCCGCGCCACTGTCATGCTGTCCAGATCAATGGCGTTCAACGAAGAACCGTCGTAGCAGGTGACGTAGAGGTACTTGCCGTTGCGCGAGAGAGCCGCCGAAATCGGGAACCGATCCACCGAGATCGCGCTCAGGAAGCGCCGCTGCGCGATGGCGTAGACCTCGATCCGGTTGTAAGTCGGATTCACCAGATACAGCCGGTTGCGAGCTTCGTCCAGGACGATGTCCAACAGCCCGCCCACCACAGGGACCACCGTACCGAATGTGGCGGACCAGCAGGTGGCTGCCAACCACAAGCCAAGCAGCGTCCAGCGAACACACACCATGGGCAAACCAGTATAACCCCGCACAGGCGCCAAAGTTTCGCCGCGCGGCTGGCGCGCGCCGCCCTCAGCGCAACGCCGCCACCAGCTCTCCGACCCTGGCCAGTAGGCTCAGGCGCGTCAGCTCGAGGGCGCAGCCGGCCTCGTAAAAGGCGATCCACTTTTCGCTCTCCAAATAGCGCGCCTCCTCGAGTTGCCGCAGCCCGGCCCGACCTTCGGCCGCCTGGGCCAGCAACATGGAGACTTGCTCCCGGGCCACCTCCAGATCCAGTCGCGCCACCTCGCGCGCGGCCTCGGCTTCCGAAGCAGCCTGATAAAGACGCCGCGTTTCCGCCGCAATGCGCTCCCGGGTAGCGCGGATTTGCAGGCGCAACTGCGCCGCCTCCGCCTCCACGCGGCCCACGCGAGCCTCTACGGTCGAACCCACAAACAGCGGGACTTGAAACGAGACGCCCAGTTGCCCGTTGTGGCGCTCGAACTTGCGGAAGAACTCCTCATAGTTGTTGAACCGCGCCAGCAGTCCGTACTGCGCCACCAGTTCGAGCCGCGGCAGTCGCGCGGCTCGCTCCGCTCGCGCCTCCAATCCCTTCGCCAACAGACGGGACTCCAGGGCGCGCAGCTCCCGGCTGCGGCTGAGCGCCAGCTCGACCGCTGCTTCGGCGCTCGCCGGAACCGCCGGCGGTCTGCGATCCTCGTCCTGGAGCTGAATCCGATCCCCGGTCTCCAGGCCCAGAGCCACGGCCAGCTCCGCCTCCAGGTTTCGCTGTCGGTGCTCCAACGCCAGCGCACGGTGACGCGCCCGCGCCAGCGCTAATTCCGCCCGCTTGGCTTCCACGGGCAGTTCCCTTCCCTGTTGAACGCGCAATCGGACCAGTTCCAGCACGGTCTCCAGGCTGGCCGCCTGTCGGCGCACCATGAGCAGAGCGCGCCCGACCTGCTCGGCCTCCAGGAACAACTCCGCCACGCGAAGGGCAACCTGCTCCTGCTTGGCCTGCGTGTCCAGCGCCGCGCTGCGCTGGTTCTCACGCGCCGCCGCCACGCGGTAACTCTGCGGGCGGTTGAACACATCGGCCGTGGCGCGGGCTTGGAACACCGACGGGGTCGCTCCTTCGATGCTCATGGGAAAACCGCTCGACCAAGCCAGGCCACTGCCTGCGGCGACAGTGGGGATGAACGGCGCGCGTGCAATTTCAACCTCCTGCTGCGCCTTGCGTTCCTCCAGGCGGGCCAACGCCAGCTCGGGATTCTGCTGGAGCGCCAGCTCGACGGCCTGACGCAAGGTCAGCGTGTGAACGGCGCCCGGCAACAGGCCGGCGAACGCGGCCACGAATGAACAGACTCTCAGCCCTACGGTGCTCATCGAGTCCTACGCTAGCACCTTCGCGGTTGCTGCCGCGCTATATGCTGGTGGGTTGCCCGAACTACCGGAAGTGGAAACTATTGCTCGCGCCCTGGCGCCTCGGTTGATCGGGCGCCGAATCCGCCGGCTGCGCTTTCTCTCGTCGCGGGTTGCTGCCGGGAGTGCGCAGCGCATCGCTACGCGCCTGCGGAGCCGCCGGATTACGCGCCTCGGCCGTCGGGGTAAGTACCTGCTGATCGAACTGGACGACGGCGGTCTGCTCACCATCCACCTGGGCATGACGGGAAGTCTGCGCTGGCGCGGCGCCGCCGGGCCTCACACGCGCGCGGTCTTCGATCTCGATGACGGGCGGCTGCTGTTTGATGACCCGCGTCAGTTCGGTCGTATCGAAGTGAGTGACGGCCTGTCCGCTCGCGTGGCGCGCCTGGGACCCGAAGCCCTCGAAATCAGCGCTCGGGAGTTCGAGGAACGCATCTGCCGCCGTCGCGGACGCATCAAAGCCTTGCTGCTGGACCAACGCCTGCTGGCCGGCCTGGGCAACATCTATGCCGACGAGGCGCTGTTTCGCGCGCGCATCCATCCGCTCACCCCTGCCTCCGCGCTCACGCGAGATCGCCTTCGCCGCCTCCACCGCGCCATTCGTCAGGTGCTCCGGGAAGCCATCGCCGCGGGGGGATCCTCAGTCTCCAATTATGTTGATGCCGACGGCCGCACCGGATTTTTTCAGTTCTCGCACAGGGTCTATCAGCGGACGGGCCAACCATGCCTGAATTGCAAAGCGCCGATCCGCCGGACGGTAGTGGCCCAACGCGGGACGCACTACTGCCCGCGTTGCCAGCGTGGGTAGCCGACGCTGATGTATACTGAGGGCGGGAGAGGGGCTGTGCGCCGTCGTTTTTCCAGAGCGGAGTTGCGCGCCACCGCCATACTTGCGGCCGCCGCGCTGCTGGTCCTGACCCTCGTGGCGAGTCTGCCCCACCCCTGGCACAACGAACGCGGCACTCGCGCCTGCGCCTTGTGCCTCGCCTACCAGGTCCCCTGGATGGCAGCCGCCACGCCGCTCCAGATCGAGCGGCCTGCGGCCGAAGCCCGGCAGGCGCCGTTGCCCGATTCGCCGCAGGAGCTGCCTGCCCAGCGGATCGCCCTCAACACTCGTTCCCCTCCTTGCTGAATTCCGATTTGCTTTACGCTCAGCCGCACTGCGGCTGATTACCTACTCGGTGTGTAACTCGACCAGTCAATTTCTAAAAATTCAGCACAGGAGGATTTATGAAAGCTTTGTTTCTCTCGATCTTATTCATTACATGGACTTACTCGACCTACCTCTGGGCTCAAGCTTATGGAACCCTGCGCGGTCGTGTGGTTCTGGAGAAAAACGGCGCTCCTCTGCACCACGCCAGCGTGCTGATCGTGCAGTTGGCTCGCCGGACCGAGACGGATGCTGAGGGGAACTACGAGTTCCGCGAGATTCCGCCCGGTCGTTACGAAGTAGTCGCTCATTTGCACCCGCTCGCCGACTTGCGGCGCACGGCGGAAGTTCCACCGGGAGGCGTAGCGGTGTTGGATTTTCAAATGAAAATCGCTCCCATCCACGAAGAAATTACGGTTACGGCCTCAGGACGCGAACAGCCGACTCTGGAGGCCTTCCAGGCGGCACGTTCGCTGGAGCTGCTGGATCTGGCGCCCCGCGCGGCGGCCTCCCTGGGCGAAGTGCTGGAGCCGGAGCCCGGCGTGGCCAAGCGCAGCTACGGCCCAGGCAGCAGTCGTCCGGTGATCCGCGGTTTCGACGGCGACCGCGTGCTGATCCTGCAAGATGGATTGCCGACCGGGACGCTGTCCTCGCAGTCCGGCGATCACGGCGAGCCCGTCAACGTCGCCGCGGTCGAGCGCGTCGAAGTGGTGCGCGGACCGGCCACCTTGCTTTACGGCGCCAACGCGCTGGGCGGGGTCGTCAATGTGGTGACCGGGCATCACCAGGTTCATCAGCATCCCCACGAAGGCGTGCGCGGATTCTGGAATGCCTCCGGCGGGACCAACAACGGGCTAGCGGGCGCCAGCGCCGGCATCGAGGCCGGCAAAAGCCGCTGGTTGCTGTCCGCCGCGGGAGGCGGTTTGCGAACGGGCGACTATCACACACCGCTGGGCCTGCTCTCCAACACCCACACCCGGATGCAAGACCTCGCCGGCAGCGTGGCGCGCTATGGCGAGCGCGGGTTCTTCCATCTCGGCTACGGCGTTCAGGATGGCCGTTATGGAATTCCGCTGATTCCTATCGAACACGCAGACCCAGAGGATGATCACAATCAGGAGGACACCCAGGAGCACGCGCACCATGGCACAGAACCACCGGATCTGAAATGGCGACGGCACAACCTCCGCTTCACCGGCGGCGTGCGCGCCGTGGACTCGTGGTTCGAGCGCTTCAGTCTCCACGTCAATTACAGCGATTGGAATCACAAGGAGATGGTGGGCGCTACGGTGGGAACGGAGTTCTTCAACCGTCAGCTCGTCTGGCGTGGGGTGCTCGATCAGCGCGACCGCGCGCGCCTCACCGGCAGTCTGGGCTTCTACGGATTGCGGCGCTCCTACCGCATCCGCGGCGAGGAACAGTTGACCCCACCCGTCGTCCAGGATGCCCTCGCGGCCTTCGCACTGGAAGAAGTCCGCTTAGAAGGATGGCGCTTTCAGTTCGGCGGACGCATCGAGCAGAACCGTTATCGTCCCGAAGATGCGCCGAAGCGCACCTTCACCGGTCTGTCCGGTTCGGCGGGCGTGATTCGATCGTTGGGACCGGCAGGATCTCTGCTGGCGAGCTTCACGCATTCCTCCCGTGCTCCCGCGATCGAAGAGCTGTACAACTACGGCCCGCACCATGGCAACCTGGCCTTTGAAGTCGGAGACCCGAGGCTCAGGCGCGAAAGGGCCGACGGCTTTGAAGCCGCATGGCGCAGGCCCGGCGCGCGCATGCGCTCCGAGGTGAACGCCTTCTATTACCTGCTGAAGGATTACGTCTATCTGGCGCCCACAGGGGAGTTCGAGGAAGGCCTTGTCAAAGCCCACTATGTGCAAGGCGACAGCCGGTACGTGGGCGCCGAAGCGCGTTTGGAAGCCGCCTTGCGCCCGGATGTGTGGCTGAAGCTGGCGCTGGACTCCGTGCGAGCGGAGTTGCGAGAGCAGAACCTTCCGCTGCCGCGCATTCCGCCGCTGCGGGGGCGCGTGGGCCTGGATGTCCGCTGGCGCGGTTTCAGCTTCCAACCCACGTTCACCTTGGCCAGGCCGCAATCCCGTCTCTACTTCAACGAGACGCGAACGGCGGGCTACGGCGTGCTGGATCTGACCGCAGGTTACCTTTGGGCCGGCACTCATCTGCTGCATTCCCTCTCGGTATCGGTGTTCAACGCCACGGATCGGCTCTATCGCAACCACGTCTCGCTGATCAAGGATTTCGCGCCCGAGATCGGCCGCGGCGTGCGCTTCAGCTACGCGCTTCGCTTTTTCTGAGCGGCTGCGTGGCGCGCCGCCCGCCGGCTCGCCCGTTGCAGGCAAGCGGCAGGCCGGGACCGGGTCACGAAGCTTGCCGATGGATCCGCCGCGCCCCGCGCTCGCCCCGCTGCGCTACGCTGTGAGAGAAAGGGGATTCGGTCCTAAATCCGTCGCAGCGTCATGGACGAGGTCATTCGAATCCGCGGGGCGCGGGTCCACAATCTCAAGAATATTTCGGTCGAGATTCCGCACAACCGCCTGACGGTGGTGACCGGCGTCTCGGGATCAGGAAAGTCCTCGCTGGTCTTCGACACCATCTACGCCGAGGGGCAGCGGCGCTACGTCGAGTCGCTTTCCGCCTACGCAAGGCAGTTTCTGGAGCGGATGGAAAAGCCGGACGTGGACGAGATTGCCGGCATCAACCCGCCGGTGGCCATCCGCCAGAAGAACACGGCGCGCAACCCGCGTTCCACCGTGGCCACGGCTACCGAGCTCTACGACTTTCTGCGCTTGCTCTTCGCGCGCGCGGGTCGAACTTACTGCCCGCAATGCGGCGCCCAGGTCCGCCCCGACACGGTGGATCAAGTCGCCGAACGCATGCTCGAGCAACCGGAGGGTTCGCGCTGGTACGCCTTGTTCCCTGTGCGCTTCCCTGCCGCATCGGCCGGGACCCCACCCACCAGCGAGGCCATCCGCGATCAGTTGTTCGATCTGCGCCGCAAAGGCTTCAACCGCCTGTTCCAGCAGGGCCGCACCTTCGAGTTCTCAACGCCCGAGTCGCTGCTGGAGATTGATTTTTCGCGCCCCCTCTACGCCCTGGTGGACCGCATGGTCATCGGGCCCGACCTGCGCGGACGCTTGGTGGATGCCGTGGAGATCTGCTACCGCGAAGCCGGCGAAGCGGTCTTCGAACGTGCGGGCGTCGAACCACCCCAGCAGATGCGTTTCAGCGAGCGTTACGCCTGCAAGAAGTGCGACCTCGAGTTTCTGCGTCCCGAACCGCGCCTGTTCAGCTTCAACAGTCCCTTCGGCGCCTGCCCGCGCTGCCAGGGCTTCGGAAACGTGATTGACTACGATCTGGACCTCATCGTTCCCGACAAAACCTTGAGCCTGGATGAGGGCGCCATCGAGCCGTGGACCAAGCCGCAATACGAATGGTGCCTGGAAGAGTTGCGCAGTCACGCCCGCGGGCGCGTGCGCATGAACGTGCCCTTCGCAGCACTCACGGCGGCCGAGCGTAGCTTCGTTCTCGATGGGGCCGGCCGCTTCGGCGGCGTGCGCGGGTTCTTCCGGTGGTTGGAAACCAAGAAGTACAAGCTGCACGTGCGCGTCTTCCTCAGTCGCTACCGCGGCTACACTCGCTGCCCGGAGTGCGATGGCGCGCGCCTGCGCAAGGAAGCGCTCTATGTACGCGTAGGCGGCCGCACATTGGGCGACGTGGTGCGCATGAGCATCGCTGAGGCCAAAGCCTTCTTCGACGGGTTGGAGTTGAGTCCAGAGGAGAGCGCCGTCGCTGCGCGTGTGCTGGAGGAGATCCGCCAGCGCCTGAAATTTCTCAACGACGTGGGTTTGGACTATCTGACGCTGGACCGGCTGTCTTCGACGCTTTCCGGCGGCGAAGCGCAGCGCATCCAGTTGGCCACCTGCCTGGGGTCGCGCCTGGTCGGCGCCTGCTACGTGCTGGACGAGCCTTCCATCGGCCTGCATAGCCGGGACACCGCGCGTTTGGTTCGCATCCTCGAAGAACTGCGGGATCTGGGCAACACGATCATCGTGGTGGAACACGATGCCGATGTGATGCGGGCCGCGGATCACATCATTGATCTGGGGCCGGGCGCTGGCGAGCAGGGCGGGCGCGTGATCTTCACCGGTCCCTTCTCCGATTTGATCGCCAACGGGGCGCGTTCGCTCACCGGCGCGTACTTGCGCGGCGATCGCACGGTCAGCCCGGTGCGTGCGCGCCGCGCCGTCAACCGGCGGCGACTGCTGCGATTCCTCGGAGCAGCGGCGCACAACCTCAAGAACATTGACGTCACCATCCCGCTGGACATGATGGTGGCCGTGACCGGCGTCTCCGGCTCCGGCAAGTCCTCGCTGGTCTACGACGTCATCTACCGCTCACTCCAGGCGCTTCACAAAGCTGGGCCCATCGAAGGCGACGGGGCCGGCCCGGTCCCCGGCCGGCTGGCCTGTCGCAAGGTGGAGGGAGCGGAGTTGATCCGGCAGGCGGTGATGGTGGACCAATCACCCATCGGGCGCACGCCGCGCTCGAACCCGGTCACTTACGTCAAGGCTTTCGACATCATCCGCGAACTGTTCGCCTCCACGCCGGAAGCGGACCGGCACGGCTACACGGCCGGCCACTTTTCCTTCAACGTCCCCGGAGGGCGCTGCGAGACCTGCCAGGGCGACGGTACGGTCACCGTCCAGATGCAGTTTCTGGCCGACGTCGAGCTGGTCTGCGAAGACTGCAAGGGCACGCGGTACAAGAGCAACATTCTGGAAGTCCGCTATCGAGGATTGAACATCCACGAAGTGCTCCAACTCACCGTGGACGAAGCCCTCCGCTTCTTCGCCGACACGCCGCGACTGGTGTCACGGCTCAAAGTGCTCTCGGAAGTGGGTCTGGGATACTTGCGCCTTGGCCAGTCGGCCACCACCTTGTCGGGCGGCGAAGCGCAGCGCGTCAAACTGGCGGCGCACCTGGCGCAGGCAAGCTGTCAGGATACGCTGTTCATCTTCGACGAGCCCACCACCGGGCTGCACTTCGATGACATCGCCCGCCTGCTGGACGCATTCCAACGCCTGATTCACAACGGCGGCAGCGTGCTGGTCATCGAGCACAACCTGGAAGTGATCCGCAACGCCGACTGGATCATTGACCTGGGTCCGGAGGGAGGAGACGCCGGCGGTCACATCGTAGCGGAGGGACCGCCGGAGAAGATCGCCGCGACGCCGGGATCTTACACCGGCCAGTTCTTGCGAAAGGCGTTGGCCGGCGCAGCAAGTCATTCCCTGCCGGCGGGATAAAATAGAGGCGTGTGGAGGCTGGCGATCGCGGCGTGCCTTGCCCTGGGCCAGCAGCCCGATTCCGCGCAAGAGGGCATGAAGGCTCTCGAAGCGCAAAAATACCAAGAGGCCGTCGAGCACTTCAGCCGCGCCTGCCAGGCTGATCCCACCGATTACGCCGCGCGCTTCCACCTGGCGCTGGCACGCAGCATGCTGGGGCAGGACGCCGAGGCCATCGCCGAATATCGCAAGGTCCTGGAAATCAAGCCCGGTCTCTACGAAGCCGAAGTGAACCTTGGGATCCTGTTGCTGAGGCAAAAACGCCCTGCGGAAGCCGTTTCTCACCTACGCGCGGCGGTCGAACAAAAACCCACGCAAGCGCGGCCGCGACTGTATCTGGGACAGGCGCTGCTCGAAACCGGCGACCTGGAAGGGGCCGAGAAAAACTTCCGCGCAGCATTGGAAGCCGACGGCGGGGCCGCCGCGCATCTGGGCCTGGCGCGTGCGTTACTCCGACAAAACCGCCTGGAGGAAGCGGCCACGCACTTCCACAAAGCCGCTACGCTGGAAGCCGCCTTCCAGGACGGCCTGTGGGAGCTGGCTGCCACATACGAAAAAGCCGGCCGCAGCACCGAGGCCATCGCAATCTACCAACAGTTCCCGGAAAACGCCGCTGCTCGAGAGCGACTGGGGCATCTGCTGATCGAAGCGGGACGCCCGCAAGAGGCAGCGCCGCACCTGGAATGGGTGGTTGAACGATCCCCGACCGTTGCTGCGCGCGCTGCGCTGGCCAGGGCCTACCTGCGCTCCGGACAGCCGGAGAAAGCCCTGGAGCAGCTCCGTCAGGCTCTGCTCTCGGAGCCGGACAACTGGGACCTGCGCATGATGTACGGTCGGGCGCTCCGCGATCAGAAACGCTATGCCGAGGCGGCAGGCGAGTTCCTGCGCGTGACGCAGGCGCTTCCCGAGTCGCTGGAGGCCTGGAACGAGCTGGCAGCCATGCTGATCTCGCTGGAGCGATTCCAGCAGGCCCTGGCTGCCCTGGACCGCGTGCGGCAGTTGGGAGGAGAAACCGCAGGTCACCACTACCTGCGCGCCATCGTGTTGGATCGCATGAAAGACTACAAGAACGCCCTGGCCGCCTATCAGGCGTTCCTGGCCGCCGATCGAGGCGCGCATCCCGAGGAGGAATTCAAGGCGCGCCATCGAATTCGCGTGATCGAAAAGGAGTTGCGCCGACGATGAGAGTCGTACGCGCGGCTTTGTTCCTGGCGCTACTGCCGCTCGGCGCTGCGGCGGACTTGACCGCCGTGCTGGCCGAACGCAACCTGGAAAAACGCTCCCGCAAGGCGCTGGAACATGCGGAGCGCGCTTTGAAAGCGGCCCAGCAGGCCTATCAGCAGGGTCAGATCGAGCCGACGCGCGCGGCGCTCGAGGAGGTGCGAGAATCTGTGGAACTGGCCTACGCGTCGCTCCAGCAAACCGGAAAAGATCCCCTCCGCAGGCCGGGGCCGTTCAAGCATGCTGAGATCAAGACGCGGGAGCTGCTGCGCCGTTTGAAACATTTTCAGGACCGAATGGCTTTTGACGACCGAGTGATGGTGGAGCCCGTGAGCCGCAGCGTGGAGACCATCCACGAGGATCTGCTGTCCGGCATCATGGGCAAGAGAAAGCGGGGTGGAAAATGACGGCTTTCCTGCTGGCGGCCATGTTAGCCGCCGGTCCCGTACAGGCCCAACGAGATTTCCTGACTGCCGACGAGGCGGACCAGATCCGGTTGGTCCAGGAACCCAACGAGCGGCTCAAGCTCTACATCCAGTTCGCGCGCCAGCGCCTGGAGTTGATCCGGCAGGTTCTGGAAAGCCCTAAGCCCGGTCGAGCCTCGCTGATCCATGACGCCCTGGAGCAGTACGAGAAGATCATTGACGCCATGGACACGGTGATTGACGACGCGCTGCGGCGCAATCTGCCGGTGGAGGAGGGGATCAAGGCGGTCGCCGAGGCCGAGAAACAGTTCATCGCTCAACTGGAAAAGATTCAAGCCGCCCAAGCGCCTGACTTCGAGCGCTTCCAGTTCGCTTTAGAGCAAGCCCTGGACACCACGCGCGACAGCCTGGAGCTGGCGCAGGAAGATCTCGGGCAACGCACCGAAGAGGTTTTGGCCCGCGAGCAGCGCGAGAAGCAAGAACGAGAAGCGCTGATGCAACCCAAGGATCGGGAGGAAAAACAGGCAGCCGAAAAGAAGCAGGCTGAAGAAGCAAAGAAGCGGAAGGCCCCCACCCTGCTGCGCAAGGGCGAGACCTTGAAGAAGAAACCCTGAGGCCGGCCGAGAGTCAACTGAAGCGCGGCTGGGAGGCGAAGGGCTAAGTAGTCGTAGATCAGGCGCAATGCCCAAATTCACCCATCTGGCTCCTTGACACCTAGACACCTACTATCCGCGCCGCGCCTCCGCCCTGTGTCGCGGAAATGCCTGGCGCACCACCGGCTCCGAAGGCGAGCTTAGCGCTATGCTCTTTTACACCCGAGCCGCTACCCTCGTCGAACCGATCCGGCCCAGGTCAAATCCATAGTGCGTATGCCGCCGGGCGTATGGGCCGGCGGCTACAGATTACCCGCCCAGCCCTTGCTAACACCGGCCAGTTCACCGAAACATCCGGCACGGCCCCACCCTATGGGTCAAACGCAAAAGCTTTCGGCGCCGGCCGCGGGTGCTCCCCGGCACCGGCAAAGCGATGGAGCAGACGTTTTACAAATTTCGGACTTGAAATCACCGAAACTGCTGTTATAATAACTCGGAAACATCTCAATTCAGGAGGTCAGCCGCCGGATTCAGGGAGCCGTGGCGCTAACTGAGCTGGGTGGCTGAGCAGAAAGGAAAGGAAATGTCGTCAAGCTACAGGTGTATCTGGCTAATAACACTGGTATGCGTGCTTGGCGGAATTGTGCGGGCACAAACGGCCTCCGGGTCCATGTCCGGTACGGTGACCGATCCTCAGGGCGCCGTGATCCCGGGGGCCAAAGTAGTGGCCACGCACGAGCCCACCGGACGTAGCTGGGAGACAGTTACGACGGAAGCCGGCTTGTACGTGTTCCCTACGCTGCCTGCCGGTCCGTACACGCTGACGGTAACCCAGCCCGGCTTCAAAAAGAAGGTCCAAACGGGCATTGAAATCCGCGTCGCGCTGCGCAACACGATAGATGTCACTTTGGATGTGGGCGACGTTGCAGAGAGTGTAGAGGTTCGGGCCGAGGTGCCGCTGCTCGAGACCACCACAGCCATGCGCGGGCAGAACCTGAGCCCGCAACTGCTGCAAACCATGCCCATCTTTACCGGGGGACTGCGCAACGCGGAGAACTTCGTCTACTACATGCCAGGCGTCAACAACTGGGGCGAGATGAGCATCAACGGCTCCAACGGCCGCGCCCGTGAGATCCAGATAGACGGCGCCAGCTTGATCAATCCCGAGTCGGGCGGCGTCACCTGGACCTTCCCGGGCTTCGAGGCCTACCAGGAATTCAAGTTGATCACCTCGAGCTTCAACGCCGAATACGGCCGGCTGGGCGGCGGCCTTCAGATGTTCGTCACCAAGTCCGGCACGAATGAACTCCACGGCTCAGCATTCTTGAATATCCGCCGGGACATCTTCCAGGCCGCCGGCTGGGCCCAGAACCACATCGTGGGTCGCCCCAAGGGCTTCCGCGCCAAGGAGCGATTTAACGAGGAGGGTGGTACCGCGGGCGGTCCCGTGTGGATTCCTAAGGTCTACGACGGCAGAAACCGCACCTTCTTTTACTTCACCTACGCCAAGGACGTCCGCCCGGCGTCGCTGGCCTACAACACAGGCGAAACGCTGCCCACGATGTTGATGCGCGAAGGAAACTTCACGGAGGTCGCCGCCATCTACGACCCCGCCACCACCTCGGGCTCCACGCGTCAACCGTTCCCGGGAAACATTATCCCGAGATCTCGCTGGAGCAGAATCAGCTCCAACATCCTACCTTACATTCCGCCGGTGAACCGCCCGGGAGTGACCGCCAACTACGACTACATCAGCACCACGCAGTTGGACGACTATGTGGCCACGATCAAGATTGACCACTCCATCACCCCTCAGAATCGTATCAGCTACTTTGAGACCTTCCGGGTTCAGCTCAATCGCTCCGACCAATATCTTCCCGGGCCGTTGAGCAATGGCCTGGACAGCTATCAGAAACCCATTAACATTCGGGTCAATCACGATTGGATCGTGCAGCCGACCATTTTGCTCCACACGACGTTCGGCTACACGCTGGATCGCCAACTGTGGCGCAACCCTTTGCAGCGGGGCTTTGGTTCGAAGATCGGCTTGCCGCTCGCGGGCGATTACGACGCCACTCCGTATATTAGCTTCGCCACCGATAACCTCCAGTCTTACGGCATGAATCAGGGTAAGGTGGACAACGGCCGCCAGTACAACCGGACTACCCACGTGAACCAGAGCCTCACCTGGACGCGCGGCCGCCACGAATTCAAGATGGGTTGGGATGTTCGGTGGCCGGCAACCATGGGCAATGACCGCGCGGGACAGAACGGCTCCTACGTCTTCAGCCGGGTGCAGACCGCCTTGCCGACTGCCCTGGGCACGACCGGTCATGCGTTCGCCAGCTTCTTACTGGGCGCGGCTTACAGCGGATCTCGCAGAGATCCTAACTACACGCCGGGAGAAATCCGCTACGGTTACTACGCGGGCTTCTGGCAGGACACCTGGAGGGTTACGCCGCGTCTGACCCTGGATTACGGCATCCGCTACGAGGTTCCCATCGGCTGGCACGACAAGTACGGGAACTACTCGAGCCTTGACATCAAGATGCCCAACCCCGGGGCTGACGGGTTGCCGGGCGCTTTGATCTTTGCCGGTAAAGGGCCGGGGCGCACCGGTTTGAAGCGGCTCTACCCGACCGACTTCTCCGACGTCGGCCCGCGCTTCGGCCTGGCTTACAGAATCACGGAAAAGACCGTCCTGCGTTGCGGGTACGGAATTTACTACCAGACGCTCGGCAACGGCGGATGCGGCTGCACGGACGGCATCAACGGCAGTTACTCACAAACCTCGGACGGCATCAACCCCGCCTTTTACTGGGACCAGGGTGGTGTCCAGCCGCCTCCGGGCTATCGGCCGCCGCCGCGCATTGACCCGTCCTTCGACAACTTTAACAGCGGCATTTTCCGCATGGGCCCCAACTTCGGCAAGGCGCCGCGCATCCAGAACTGGAGCGTTACGCTTCAGCACGAGTTCAGAAACTGGCTCTTCGAGACTGCTTACGTGGGCAGCCGGGGGAACGGTTTGAACTCGGGCATTTACATGAACCAACTCCCGGTCAGTTACCTCTCCCTGCGCCAGGTCCTGACCACGAGAATCACCGACCCCAGCGTCAGCAGCACCTATCCGTTGCCTTTCAAGAGCTTCCTGAACTGGGGCGGCAGCGCCACGGTGGCCCAATCTCTACGCCCCTTCCCGCAGTACGGCACCGTCTACGACGCCAACGCGGGCGTGGGCAAGACCTGGTATGACTCCCTACAGACGAAAGTCGAGCGTCGCTTCGGAACGTTGAATTTCATGGCAAGCTGGGTGTGGTCCAAGAGCCTGGCTCGAATGACCTATCGCCAGATTTTCTCCCAGGGATCCAACGTTCAGACCCAGGACGCCTATAACCTGGACGACGCGAAGACTTACAGCTACATGGATATTCCGAATTTCGTCAACATTCTGGCCAGCTACCAACTGCCGTTCGGTCGTGGCAAGCGGTATTTCAGCTCCGCCGGACGCTTCATGGATCTCCTGGTCGGCGGCTGGACGATTTCTACCGCCAGCCAGTATCGCAGCGGCGGTCTGATCCAGATCGCCTCGGCGACCAACCAGCTCGCCAACACCATCTTCTCGCCGGTGCAGAAGGCGACGCCCACCGGGTACCCCATTCGGAGCGGTGTTTCCAGTCGCGATCTGGACCCCGACAACCCGAACATCCGGTGGTTCAACTACGGAGCTCAAGCTCCGTTTGTGAACACGCCGGCCTATACCCTGGGCACGGCTTCTCTCTACCACACGGAGTTCCGCAACCCGTGGTACCGGCAGGAGAACGTCTCGGTCCATAAGACTTTCCCCATTTGGGAGTCCGTGCGTCTGCTGTACCGGGCCGACGCCTTCAACATCTTCAACCGGACCTCGTTCGGCGCCGTCAACGGCACCCTCGGTAACCCCAACTTTGGCCGTCCGCAAGGAGCCCAGAACGGACCCCGCGTGATCACGATGGGGTTCCGTCTGGAGTTCTAAGCGCACCTCCGACCAGGTGGTCGCCACCGCGGGGTCGAGCATCGAACCGGCCCCGCGGTGGCATGCCGGTTCCTTCAATCCTCTCGCCGGCAAGCCTCACGCCCGCTGCCGCATTCTGGCCCTCGACGAAGGCTGCCTCATTGGGGGCGCAACGCAGGCGCCATCGGACGCACACCACGCGATGTCCGCGGGGTAAGGCTTCGGGCAATCTCGCTTACGGCGTCCGGGGGACAGTAGGACGCCGACGCTCCGTGCGCAGAAGCGAGAGCGAGAAGAACCGGACGGAAGCCGTTCTTGCTTCCGAGTGAGTCGTAGGCCACCGACCAGGGAATAGAAGCCGGGCACGGCGGAAAATCCGTTGCTCGCGGGCTGAATCATTTCCGGTACCGTACCGTGAGCGAGGGGCCCGGCCAGAGGATTTCCGGGCCGTGGTGGTCGGTATCGGACCGGAACTCGAAACGATTCTCGCCCACTCTCAGCACGCCTCCGGGGACCTGCACCACGGTGTCGGCATAGACATGGTCGCCGCCGCCGATCGGAGCGCTGAAGCCGTTCAGTGTGAAGATCTCTCTGGCCCCGTTCCAGGTGCGCAGATGGACCGTCGCCTCCACTGCCCGCTCCAGCGGCTCACCCCCCGGGATGACAACGACGCTGGACATCGAGCGTCGGGCACGCACCCAGAAGCGCTCGGGAACCTGCGAGGGCTTGTAAAAACGCACCAGCGAATGGGCGCGGGACAGCGTCAGGTCGCCAACGGGCTCCGTGACATACCAGACGCCGCCGCTGTCCTGGATGCGCGCCAGCACCTGAATGCCAGACTGGTCCGGGACCCGGCGCGTGTCCCACCGGATGCGATAGGGCGCCTCGCGGACCGTGCCCGCATGACCGCTGATGTCGGGCAGGCCGTCGGCCGGCGGCGAGCGGCGGTTGAACTGATAGGCGTGGTGCCAGTCGCGGAAGATGCCGTCGCCGTCCTCGTCGTGGCCTTCGTAATAAGCCAGGAAATCCACGCGAGCGACTCGGTTGGGGTTCTCGACGGTCACGGCCAGTTCCGGATCTTCACCCAGGATCGCGCCGGGACGGGGCGCCGTCACGCGGCCCTTGACATGAGGTTTGGACGGCTTGTAATAGATGCGGACCACGATGGCGTCCCACCCCCACTGACCCCAACCGAAGCCGTAGCAAATTTGATCCGAACAAGTCCCCTCCAGAATGTTTTCTTCCTCGCGCAGATGCTCCAGCGGAACAGGGACCACCGGGTTGTCCTGATACATCACACACTCGGGCCGCAGCGGCTGCGGGACGGTCGTCAATTCCGGCACGTCAATCCAGGCGTGGCCGTTCACGCGGAACCGTTTTTTCGACGTGCCGGGATGCCCGCCCCAGCGGGCGATGACGACCTCGGCCCGCACGGCCTCGCGGAGATCCCCGATCTCCAGCTTGAGCTGCGGATTCGGCAGGAACTTCTTGGCGCCTTCGTGCGTGGCCTCCGGATCCGTCACCCGCCAATCTCGGTCCCCGCGGTTGCCGAGGCGATACTCGCGATAGACCGAGCCCGGCGGCGGGACCTCCATCGCCGCACTCGCGGCCGTCAGTGCGACAATCATGGTCAGCGCATCAGTCCAGCGCACGTTCATTTCCCCCTCGCACCTTTTTCGACGTTTACGGCGGCGCCGGCGGATTTCGCCGCCTGGTTCTCGTACACCAGCACGTTCGGATGGTTCCAGCCGATCGAGATGATGTCCGGATCGCCGTCACCGTCCAGATCCACGACCCGAGCGCCGCAGTGATGCTCATCGCCGGCATGGACCACGTGCATCTTCCAGGCCCGACCCTGCCCCAGGTTTTCGAAAATCAAGAGCCGCGCCGAAGCTGAATCTTTATAGTTATGCTCGCCGACCACAACGTCCAGGTCGCCGTCGCCATCCATGTCGGCCACGTCCAGGCTCATCGGACCCACGGGCATGGCGATGAGATGCTCGGTCCACCGGGCGAAGGGCGAGGCGCCCTGTTCGTACCACGCCAGCTTCCCTGGCTTGTTGATGGCCTCGAAACCCACGACGGCGTCGAGCTTCCCGTCCCCGTTGATGTCGGCCAGCCGGTTGCGGTCCGGCTCGCCCTCAGCATTGCTGATGCCATGCAGCGTCCAGACGGGGCCTTCGTTGCGTAGCCAGTGCGTGCCCAGCAACAGGTCCATCCTGCCATCGCCGTCAATGTCGCCCGCGCTGAGGTCTTCATCCTGGGAGAAGTCGCTGATCCTGGACCACCGCCAGGGCGAGCCCGGCGTGAGCAGTTGCACGCCGAAACCGGCCTTATGCCAGGAAAGAGCAATTTGAAGCGGCCCCCGCGGGTCGAAGCGCCGCGCTACAACGCCCTGCAAGAAATCGCCTTCAGTCTTTACCACATGGGCGACCTCGAATCGCCCGCCGCTAAGGTTACGGGCGAGGTAGAAATCAGCATTCGCCTGCGAGCCGACGCCCGCCGATCCCAGAACGTCCGGCAAACCGTCACCCGTGAGATCCTGTACCAGCGCCATGTTTTTGAGTTCGCCCGGGAACTGGCTGCGCTCCCAGCGCCCGCTCGCCTGGTTCGGGTTGCGGTACCACCAGGCGCCGGTGACGATGTCCGGCAGGCCGTCGTTGTCCAGGTCGCCGGAGGCAATGAAGATGGAACGGTGAGGCTTGTCGGCGTCCGCAACGTGTCTGCGCCACTGATCGAGCGCCAGTTTGCCGCTTTTTCCTTCGTTCCAGTACACATCCAGCCTCGGGGTATTGTGGCGGAAAGGTTTCCCGATGATGTCCAGATCGCCGTCTCCGTCCAGGTCGCCCAACTTCGCTTCATGCGTCCCCTGGCCTCGATCCACAACTTGCACGCGGAAGCCGCCCTTCCCGTCGCCGTAAAGCGCCCAAAGCCTGGCCTGCGGATTATCCGGCGGTTGTGTCTTCGGACCCCAGTGGCCCATCTCGCCGACGAAGATGTCCAGATTCCCGTCACCGTCAATGTCGGCTTTTTCCAGGCTGTGGCCGTGGATGACGTCCTCGGGGAGCAAGTCGCGGCCCACCCACTGCTGCTTCTTCGACTCGTAAAGACGTAAGCGCAGGACGTTGTCCCCCGGACCGAAGACGATCTCCGGGCGGCCACCTTTGACAAAGTCCCCTACCAACACGCGCGAGAAACGGTAGGCGTCGTCAATCACGTGGACACTGAATTTCATCCCGCCCAGATTCTCGAACCAGCGGCCCGCGCCTACAAGGTCCAGCCGCCCGTCGCCGTTGATGTCGGCCGCAGTCAGCCCCTCGTGCTCCGGCCTGGGGTCCTCATAGGCATAAAGGACCGTCACCGGCCACTCGCCGACCGCGCGGACCTCGGGCGGAATCTTGAAAGCCAGCAACTGTCGGGCGCCCTGGTTCCAGGAGATCAACTCCTTGCGCCCGTCGCCGTCTATATCGCTAAAGATCTGGTCGTGATGCTTGTTGCCGCCGGACCGCTTGATGGAACGGCGCATCCAGGGTCTGTTGGGATCGAAGTTCGGATAGGGATTTTCCCACCACCAGATTTCATTGCTCCGCGCATCGCCGGCGAAGACGATGTCGTCGTCGCCGTCGCCGTCAATGTCGTAGAAGGCGCCGCCGGCCTCGATGGAGCACAACGCGGGCTCGATGACGTACCGCCGCCATGTGGCGCCGGCGCGGCGATACCAGACCACGGCGGGCCCGGCCGCGCGCGAGCCGATGACGAAATCCTGGACGCCGTCCTTGTCCAGGTCCACGACGAGCAAGGCTGTCGGCTCGGGGGCCGCGTCGGGAACCGGGATGAGTCCGTCCGCGGTGGAGATGTGGCGCCAGACGACGCCCTGAGCTTCCAAAGCCGGAACTGCAGACAACAGCAGCAAAATCGCGAATCCTGTCATCCAATCCTCCTCAAATGCGGCGTTTCGAAGGCGCGGCCGGCCGACTGGCATTACACAGTCTTTGCCACCCCTGTGTCAAGGTACGCTGGCGCCCGGAGGGCGCGTGGCTTCCCCGGTCGGAAAGCAACTCAACGGTGGGAGCAACGCTGTGGACGCCAAAGGAAAGAAGGCGCCGCGGGAGCCGGCCCCGCTTCCGGTGACCCCGCGGCGCCACGACTCTCAGAACACCCCACGAATGGCCAACTGGATGGTGCGCCCGCCTCCGGCGGTCTGGATCACGCCGAAGGTGGCCTTGTTGGCCATGTTTGTGCCGGGGGATCCCCAGTTCGGGGTATTGGTGACGTTGCTGGCGTCCGCACGCACGTCCAGGTTGTAGCGCTCAAACAGCGTGAAGCGCTTCACCAGCGACATGCTGAGGCCTTTACCCGCCGGACTCCGCAACTCGGGGAAGAATGGCGGCTCCGGTGAAACCATGTAGGGGGTCGGAAGGGACTGGAAGGCTTCCGTGTCGAAGTAGGGGTTCAGCACCTTTTTGGTGACCGGATCCACTTGGTCGCCCAGACGCTCCTTGACCGGTCCGCTCTTGGCGGCGTTGTAAAGTCGGATGGGCCGCCCGTTGCTGTCGGTGATGCTGAGAGGCGTGCCCGAGCTGTAGCCGGCGCGCCCGCTCACGGTCCAGCCGCCGATGATGTGACTGAGGACGCCTTGCCGCACCCACGGTCGGCCCCTGCCAAAGGGGAACTCGTAGACAAAGGCCAGATTCATGACGTGCGGCCGATCCATCCCGGACACGGTGCGGTAATGTCGCTCGTTGACCAGACTGGTGGTGTGGTTATCGAACATTTTCGAAATGGAATGGTTCCATAACACCGTCAGGCCGTTCGAGAAGCGTTTCTCATAAGTGAGCTGGAGGGCGTGGTAGACGACGGTGTTGGTGTTGAACGCCCGGAGCGTCACCGACTGGTACTGCGGGAATCGCCGCCACAATTGCCGCTGCGCAATCGTGCGCGAGGCGCCCAGAGGCTTGGTCGCCGGAATCAGGCCATAGAAGGGATTGGGCACCTGCACGTTTTCGGCGACCCCGTATTGCAGGTAGACGTCGGGTTTTTCGTTCAGATTGAAGGTTTCGATGCCTTTCACGTTCAACACCCGCACGAAGTCAGCCTCGAATTTGGACTGCCACGGCAGCTCCCGCTGGAACCCGAACTGCCACTGCTGATTGTAGGGGAGCACGCGATCGTGGTTGACTGCCGTCAGGCCCTCGCCGATGAGCGCCGCCCGGCCTTCCGAGTTCCCTGTGATTTTGGGGACTCCCTGGGGGAAGGGGTTGGCAAGCGTCGCATAGGGCGTGACGCCCCGGTCCGTCGTCCCGATGTAGGGGATGTTGGTGCTGAACGTGGGCGGAACCGGCAAAACGTAATCCAGGTTGTCCAGGAAGCTGGAGTAGAACAGCCCGTAGCCGGTGCGGATCACGGTCTTCGGCGTCACTGACCAAGCCACGCCGATCCTGGGACCGAAATTGTTCAGGTCGTTGAATCCCAGCTTGCGAGGGTTACCCTCGATTCCGGCAAACAGGACGCCGCCCCGCAGATTCATCCCCGGAACCTGCAGCGGGCTCGGCCCTTCGGTGTCAAAGCCATAGAGCATGCGGTCGAAGCGCTCGGTCCAGGGGATTTCGACCTCCCACCGCAAGCCCAGGTTCAGCGTCAATCTGGGCGTCAACTTCCAATCATCCTGCACGAACAGCGCCAGGTAGTGAGCGCGCATGGAGTAAGGCGTCGGACCGCTGATCCGCCCGGAGGCCGGCAGGCCCAACAAGAGATCGGCCATCGAGGTGCCGCTGGTCTGAGCCGTAGCCGGCACCCAGGGATCGGCCTGCGAAAACGTCGTCCGGAAGTTGAAGTAGCCTCCCGCCATGGAGTCGGGGCTGATCTCGTTCCAATTCAGTCGCCGAACGTCGGCCCCGAATTTCAGACTGTGCGCCCTGCGCAGGGTGGTCAGAGTCGGAGTCAGGACGTAGGTGTCGTTGGCGCGAATCTTGAAGCGGTGACCTAAGCGAATGAAGCCCTCGGCCATGTCAATGCCCGGCCAGCAAGGACGCATCTGGTTGGCCAGGATGTCCGGGTGCAGTTTCAGCGCTTTGGGATCTTGCACGTTGCCTGAAAACCAGGTGTCGCTCCAGTAGCGATTGAAGGAGAAGCGCAGCGAGCCGAGCACCGTGGGCGTGAAGCTATAGTCGTGATTCCAGGTCGCGTTCCAGAAATGGCGCAGGTCACCGCCCGGATCGCCGCCCACGGGAGCATTGCGCAGCCCCGGAGGCAGCTTCGTGAACGTGACAGCCCAATCCATGTAGGCGAAACGACCGAACATGCGGTACTTGGGACTGACGACCTGGTCAATGCGCTGGCTGATCTGCTTGGCCGGGTTGTAGGCGCGGCTCTGTTCGTACCAGTTGTAGAGCCCGATCTGGGTGGGAATGTCCGGCCGATTGGTCCTGGGATAGACGTTCATGATGGTCGCGCCGGTTTCGTTAAACATGGAGGCCGGGATGCGGTTCCCTGGCCAGGGCTGGCGGATAACCGTAGTTCCCTCCACGCGCGAGGTGAACACGTTGTAGATCGTCAGAGGACCGCCGCGCGCGTTCAGGGTTTGCGAGAAGTCGCCCTGCCGTTCCAGGTCACTGGGCACTCGTCCGCCGTAGGTCGGGTTGCTCCAGCGTGAATCGTGCTGGACGCTGAGGAAGAAGAACGTGCGGTTGCGTCCGTCATAGAGCTTGGGAATGAACAGCGGACCGCCGAAGGTGCCCGAATAGAACTTGCGCGGGTCGTCCGGGCGCGGCAGACCCCGCTTGTTGTTCAACCAGGAATTGGCATTCAGGGCCTTGTTGCGGTAGAAGCCTTCAAAGGAACCGTGCACCTCGTTGCTGCCGGATCGCGTGGCGTACATGACGACACCCCCGTTGGAGCGGCCATAGGAGGCGTCGAACATGGTGGTTTGAACGCGCAGTTCCTCGACCGTGTCGCCGGAGGGCGAGGTGGCCATCGCGCCCCCCTGCCGGGGCATGGTTACGGAGGCTCCGTCTACGACCACTTCATTGCGGCCGTCCTGACCCGCGCCGCCGAGGATATTGAAGTAATGTTGCCCGCTATCGCTGAAGCGGCCGCCCCCGCCACGCACTCCGGGCGTCAGGGAGATCAACTCCAGGGGATTCCGGTTGGGGAGGTAAAGCATGTCCACGAAACGTCGGTCAATGACCTGTGCGATGTCGGCCGAGGCCGTTTGCAACAGCGGCAGATCGGCCTGCACCGTGACCGTTTCGCTGGTCATACCCACCTCGAGTTGGATGTTCAGGGTGATTTTCTCAGCGGTCTGGACGCTGAGATCGGTCTGCCGGACGCGCTTGAAGCCCGTGGCTTCCACCTCAACGGTGTAAACGCCCGGTTCGAGCAGCGGAACCAGGTAGTGGCCCTCCGCGTTGCTCTCCGTTGAAAACTTGACGTTCGTGGATTGGTTGGTAATGGTGATCGTAGCGCCGGGCACCACGGCTCCGGTGGGATCAGTGATCCGCCCCAGGATGGTTCCGCGGTGATCCTGTGCCCAAAGGCCCAGCGCCGCGAAGGATAGGATCGCAAGGATCCGTCGCCTCATAAAGCTAACCTCCATTGCTCATTCATTTGCGCTGGCTCTCGATTTGCTGAACCCCCGTGCGGGCCTCAGCAGCCTGAACGTGTGATCGCCTGCGTCCCTCATTGTTTGCCCGAGCTTCCCGGCTGTCAAGGTTCTGATGGATGCCCAGGCCGATCTTAACCGGTTAATTAACCGTCCGGAAACTGCGCTAAAATCAACCTGGGATGGGGCTTGATCGAAAGGGTGAGCAAACTGCCCGCCAGCAGGTGGCGCGGATCCTCCAATCGGAAACGTTCCGCAACGCCGAAAGCCTCAGACGTCTACTCTCCTACCTGGCTGACAAGTCTCTTAGCGGACAAGCCGACCAACTAAAGGAATACACCGTCGGCGTAGAGGCCTTCGGCAAGCCGGAAACCTACGACCCGCAGCACGACGCCTCGGTGCGCATCCAGGCCGGCAAGCTGCGCCAAAAGCTCGAGGAATACTATCGCTCAGAAGGCCGCGACGATCCGGTGCGGGTCCTCTTCCCAAAAGGCCGCTTTCGGCTTCAGTTCGCATCCCCGGCCCCTGCCCAGCGCCTCCTGACGCAAGACTCGTTTTGGAAGATGGCCTGCGCGGTTTTGGCAGCCCTGCTGGCGCTCGTCTCCGCCTGGGCATCTTTGGACCGCAGAAGCACTGTTCCGGAGCTGACTCGCGAGCAGCGCCTCTTCTGGGAACCCTTGCTGGAGGGTGACCGTCCTATCATCCTCAGCCTCGGCGCACCGCTGTTCGTGAAGACGCCGGGCGGATTTTTCCGGAACCCCAGGGCGAATCGCTGGGAAGAGGTTTTGGCCACCCAGCAGCTCTTCGGCTGGTTACAGGCGGAGATCGCGCAGGGTGATGCGCTACCCGTGAATATTTACACCGGCTTGGGCGATGCGCTGGGAGCGGTGCAAATCACCAAGTTGCTGACCGCCGCCGGGCGGGATCTGATCGCCAAACGCAGCACGGCTGTGAGCTGGGACGAGCTGGCTAATCATAACGTGGTCTTTCTGGGACCACCCAAATACACCCTCCAGCTCAATGAGATTCCGGTCCGGATGGATCTGTTCATGGATGGCAACCTGATCCGCAACCGAGCGCCCCGCAAGGGGGAACCCACCGAGTTGATGGGCAACTGGCCGGAGAAGTCCCCGTATGTGACCGAGGACTATGCGCTCATTTCGCGCGTGCCCGGCTTGCACGGGCGCCGCGAGTATCTCATCCTTTCGGCTAGCTCCACCGAGGGCACGGCTGCGGCGGCTACCTTTGTCACCGACCCAAATTTCGTGCGCCAGCTTGTCGAGCGGCTCCGCCGTCCCGGAGGCCGTTTGCCCCGTTACTTCCAGGTAGTCATTCATGCCCGCTTCCGAGCCATGGTCCCGGTCGAGATCAGCTACCGGTTCCATCATGAGCTGGAGGGGCAGACGCCTACGTCCGATCCCGCATCCACCGCCGCCCGGCAGTAGGTTCGCCGAAGAGGAATTCGAGCCGCCGGGTAGGTCCAATCGAGAAAAAAGGGTCCCGGAGGACTCATGCCGGCGTCAAAAGGCCGCCGTACACCGAGACGAAGGGCGAGGACCGACTCCGGCTACCAGTTCACGTCGTTGTGACTCAACTGTAACGGTTCTTTGTTCAACGCGCAGTGCAGTTGCAAAAGGCCCCAGACTAAGTCATCGGCCCCAGTGATGGCCTCGTAGTGCTCGGCTGTCCCGTCAGCTCTGAACAGGCCATTGCGGCTGAACAGTTCGATCGCCATGTCGGCCACCCGGCGGGCGAAGTTCATGTAGCGAGCTGACTTCTCCGGAAGCGTGGTGTCCCGGCCGGCGAGCGACACCAGCAGGGAGATGACCTGTCCGGCGGCGCCCGGCCAGAGGTCGCTTTGAACTTCCGGGATGCCCTCGGCGACGAAGCGGTCCGCGATGTCTTCAGCCCGCCTCAAGAACCGCGGATCTCGCGTTTGGTCGTAGCGCGTCAGCTCCAGCAGCGCGCGCCCGGAAACGCCCGGGGACCCGTAGCTCATGCGCCAGATAGGGCTCAGTGTGGTGCTGAGAGTGCGCGCGCCGCCGGCCACAACCAGGACTCTGCCCGAGCGCGCCATCTCCCGGAATTTTTCTGCCGAGGCTTTTTCTTTCGCGGTCGGGGACGGTCCCGATTCGGCCGCAGAGGGCAGCAGAGTTTTGGTCTGCACAAACTCCTCTTCGTCGAGCTCGCGAACCAGCCTGCGCCAGACCTCACACCGCTCAGGCACAAGGCCGGCCGAGTCCCACAGCAGCAACCTCAGTGTAGGATCCAAACTCCTCTCGGGTTGAAAATCCCCCGGATCCACGAGCAGGCTAAACGGATACAGCCGCCGTCCCGTCCGGCTCTCGATGAGCACCTCGATGCGGTGGATGTATTTGGGATCCCGCGTCTGGACGTAGGCATTAGCGTAGGCCCAGATGTAGAAACCCGCGTGTCGGGGATAGGCAGCGCCGGTTTCAGCCCGGTAGCTGTGGTAGCCGGCGTGCCGGCTGAAATCACCCACCTTCTTGTTGCCGATTTGCGCCATCCACATCCCGTCTGCGATCCGCGCAGCACGGTACGGATCTATGGCGTAGAGCTTCTCCCAAAAAGGAAAGCGGCGATAAACTTCGTGGGTGTCGGACCAGGCCTTCTCGCGGATGAAGTCCCAGGAGTTGTGCTCGCCGGAGGCCATCAGACCGGTCTCCGGACTCTGGCAGTTCAACAACCAGAAGCGCAAATAGGCGTCGGCATGCGCGGCGTATTTCTCATCGGCCGTCAGGGCGGAAAGTTCATACATGGTGCGGAGCAGATTGATGTCGTGTTCGAGGTTGTTGCCCATGGGCGCACGGTCCACCGGTCGGATGCCGACCGGGGGATCCGGAAACCCGAAGCCATAAACCTCACGAAGCTTTCCGTTACCTTTAAAAAAATCGTCCGGGAGCGCCTGCACAGGCAGCTCGAGCGTCTTCAGGTCCAGCATGGCGGCGAACAGAGGCGAGTGTACGGTCCCGTAACGGTCCGTCCCATGCGCCATCATGGTGTCCACAAATTTGCGGACCACTTCAAGGTAACGACTGTCGGCGGGCCGACATGGCAGTGGGCACGCAATCACGAGCAGCGTCGCCCACCAAGCGGCTGTCGGCCGCCGCTTCAACGTCGAATGCCATGGCCCGGCGTGGAGCTGCGGCCGGCGCCGACCGCATTGCCGCTCATTCAAGCGGCAGGCGCCCCTGCCAACGAAGTCAGCGACCGAAGAAGCGGTGTTGTTCATGGCGGCTTTCCGAGTGGCTTTGCGCTCACTGTACGGCTACTTTGAACCAACTGTCAACGGTTTCTCAGATCCCAGGCCGATCTTAACCGGTTAACTAACGGCTGCGATACACGGCGAACAGCCCAGATTGGGATTCGGACATCGGGTGCAGTCTGTTGCCTGCCGAGGATCTTCCCGCACCTCTGCCGAAAGGCTTTCTGCTGCGCGACAATGTTCAGCTATGCCCGTCTACAAGATCTACCGCCTGAAGGACGCTCAGCAGCAGCAGTTCCGTTGGGCGCCGCACACCAGCGGCGCTAGCGTCGTGCGTCCTAAGGACTACCGCGAAGCGGGCCAGGTCCAGGCGCCGACGCCCTACGCCGCCTGGGCCCAGCTCCGCGAACAGGGAACACCGCTGAGGGTTGGCGATTTGTTAGAATCCGATGAGGGCGAGTTACGCATCTGCAAGTACGTGGGTCTGGAGGAGGCGCGCTGGGAGCAGCCGGAAACTCCAGCAGGCGATGCATCCGGCGAACCGGAACTCTCTCAGGACCGACAGCAACCGCCCACCCGATAAGACGGCATGGACAGTTCACAGCGCCCTGCTGACATCCCGCAACCATTGCTCCTGCCCACCGCTGAGATCCGACAGTCCTCGCAGACGGATTGCTCGCCGGGCAACGGCGCGCAGCCGATCAACAGCTTTGCTTTGGTGACTTACATCCCGCAGCCTCTGGGCGCGTTTTTGGATCAGTTGCGGCGGGAACTGGTTCCGGACTGCATCCCGCGAGCTCATGTCACCATCCTGCCTCCGCGCACCCTGTCTGTCACTCCGGAAAAGGCCTGGCGCTTCATCTGCGAGCGGATCGCCGACTTCCCGGCCTTCGAGATCGAGCCGGGCGACGTCGAGGTGTTCGAGAACACGGCGGTGGCCTACATTGCGGTGGGTAAAGGGTGGCAGGAGCTGGTGCGCATGCACGACGTGCTGGCTCAGGGCGAACTCTGGTTTCCCGAGCCCCATCCCTACCATCCTCACATCACGGTGGCGCAGGATTTCGCGCCCGATCAGCTTTGGGAAATCGCCGAACGCGCGCGCCGGCGATGGGCGGAATTCCCACACCCGCGTCGCTTTCCGGTGGACACGGTGACCTTCGTGCAAGCTACGGCGGATAACCGCTGGCTGGATCTGGCGCAATGTCGGCTGGCGGCGCCGTGTTTGCGGTAGCCCAGCCGCCACTTTATTCGAACAGTTTGATTTGTTCGCCTTTCGGGCGGGTGGGTTTGCGCGGACGTAACGGACTGCCGACTACTCCCACTACCTGGATCTCGCTCAACGCCGTCCGCGGCACGAACACTTTCTGCCGCCGCGAAGTGGGATTCGGCGGCACTACCGTGAAGCCGGCGGCCTCCAATTGCAACAGATTGTTGGCCATCAGCCCGTCCATGAGTTCGCCGTCGCGGAAGCGCATGCGCACCCACAGGCCGCTCATCTTGGGTCGGGAGCTGAAGAGTTGCGGCCCTGTCGGCTGGTCGGCGCTCTCGAAATCGCGCACGAAATCCACGGCCTTGATTTCTTCCAACGGCACGACGACCACAGCTCCTGCCAGGCTGAGCAGCTCGACGCCGCCGCGCTCCAGATAGGTTTGCGGATTCACGAAACCGGCCAGCGGTTCACGGTCGAAGCGCCGGATCACAACCTTCTTGTGGGTCGAAGCCGCCACCGCAGGTCCCGAAAGCAGAACAATCTCGCTGGTATTGTAACGCGCCGCCGAGGGTTGAGGGTCACCGGGCTGACTTTGCCCTCCGCCCCGGCCGCTTTGATGATATATTCATTACGATTGCTGTACGCCACGGAAAGGAAGGTGTCCTTGTGAGCGCCATCAAAGAACCATCTGAAGCAACTCCTAAACCCAAAGGCCGGGTCTCGCGACGCGGTTTCATCCGCGGAGTGGGACTGGGAAGCGGCGCGGTTGGAACGGCTTTGCTGGTCCCGGAAGCCCCGGCGGCGCCGGCGGCGGTCGTCGGTCCCGGGCCTGTACCCGTGACCCTCACCGTCAACGGCAAGGCGCACAAGCTGGAGCTGGAACCACGCGTGACCCTGCTGGATGCGCTACGCGACTTCCTGGATTACACCGGCGCCAAGCGCGTCTGTGACCGCGGCACTTGCGGCGCCTGTACCGTCCTGTTGGACGGCAAGGCCATCTACGCCTGCCAGATGCTGGCCATTGACGCGCAAGGCAAGAACATCCAGACCATCGAAGGGCTGGCCGGGCCTCCCAAACCCGACCCGCTCATTACCGCCTTCGTCAACAATGACGCCTTGCAGTGCGGCTTTTGCACGCCGGGCTTCGTGATGGCGGCCAAGGCATTCCTGGCCGAGAATCCCAACCCGACGGCGGATCAAGTCAAGCGCGGCTTCGGCGGGAATCTCTGCCGCTGCGGTTCTTACAACGGAATCCGCGCCGCCATCCTGGAGGCTGCTAAGGCAGCGCAAGGAGGGAAAAATGCCTGAGTACGCTTGGCCTGCACCCGAAAGGCGCCGCGTCATGGGCCGACGCACCAACCGCATTGACGGCCTGGTGAAGGCCAGCGGTCGCGCCAAGTACGCCTACGACATCAAGCGGCCCAACATGCTTTACGGGGCCATCGTCACCTGCCCTTACGCCCACGCTCGCATTCGCAGCATTGACACCAGTGCGGCCGAAAAAATGAAGGGCGTCGCCGCCGTCCACATCTTCGACGGTTCGGCCCCAGGCACGGAGGTCAACTGGGCCGGATATGAAGTGGCCCTCGTGGTCGCCGAGACCGAAGCGCTGGCCCGCGATGCAGCCCGTGCGGTCAAAGTGGAGTATGAAGTCTTGCCCCACTTCGTGCGGGAAGAGGACCTCTCAAAGGCCGCAGCGTACTCCAAGCCCGCAGCCGAGCAAGTGGTCGGTGACCCGGATCAGGCTTTCAAAGAGGCAGACGTGATCTCAGAAGGCCTCTACGGCGTTCCGGTGGTGTGTCATCTCACGTGGGAAGCCCACGGCCAGGTCATCGAGTGGAAGGGCGACCAAGTGGAATACTGGCCCACCACCCAGTCGGTTTCCAGCATCGGCAATGACCTGGCGAAGGCTCTGGGCATCCCGCCGACCAACGTGCATGTGATGCAGGAGCACATGGGCATCGGCTACGGATCGAAGTTCTCTCCGGATCGTTGGGGGATCGCCTGCGCGCAGGTCGCCAGGAAGACTGGACGTCCGGTGAAGGTATTCCTGGACCGGCGCACCGAACAGGAAATCGCGGGCAATCGCCCCTCCCACTTCGCACGCATTCGCCTGGCAGCCAAGAAAGACGGGACCATCATCGGTTGGCAGTCGCAGTCCTGGTCCACGGGCGGGATGACCGGCGGCGGCATGCCTCCGATTCCGTACGTGTTCACCAACATCCCAAACCGACGCCTGAACCACACCGCCGTGCGCGTCAACGCCGGGCCGCAGCGCGCCTGGCGTGCGCCCAATCATCCGCAGGCCTCCTATCTGACTTGCTGCGCGATAGAAGACCTGGCCGCCAGGCTGGGCATGGATCCGCTGGAGGTCTTCAAGAAGAACGCGGACTACACGGCGCGCGCCGAGGTCTACCGCTGGCAACTGGACAAGGCCGCCGAGCTGATCGGCTGGAAGAAGCTCTGGCACCCGCGCGGCGACAAGACGCCGGGCCGCATCAAGCGCGGCCTCGGCATCGGCGTAGGCACCTGGGGCGGCGCGGGGCATCTCTCCAACTGCCGCTGCAACATCCACGCCGACGGCACGGTCGAGCTGGAGCTGGGCAGCCAGGATATCGGCACCGGCACTCGCACCGTCATCGCTATGGTGGCCGCCGAGACCCTTGGGCTGCCGGTGGGCGCCATCCGCGTCAAGATCGGCGACAACCGGTATCCCTTCTCCGGCACCTCCGGCGGTTCGACAACCGTGGGCGGAGTCTCGTCCTCCACGCGCAAGGCCACTGCCAACGCTCTCGAGAAACTCTTCGCCCTGGTGGCGCCGGATTTGGGCGTAACGCCGGATCAACTGGAAGCCGTCAATGGCCAGATCCAGGTGAAGGGCAATCCCAAGAGAGCTATTGCCTGGAAGGCGGCGTGCAAGAAGATCGGCCCCAAGCCCATCTCGGAAATGGGACAGAACGATCCCAAGAATCCGATGGGCCTAACTACCGGCGGAGTCGGTGGTGTCCAGATGGCTGACGTCTCCGTGGATACCGAAACCGGCATCATCCGGATGAACCGGCTGGTGGTAGTCCAGGATTGCGGCTTGGTCATCAATCCCAAGACTGCCGAGAGCCAGTGCTATGGTGCGGCCCACCTCTCCATCTGCGCCGCGCTCTATGAGGAGCGCATCATGGATGAGATCACCGGCCGCATGCTCAACGCCGACATCGAGTTCTACAAGGTCGCCGGCAACCCGGACATCGGCGAGATCATCGTGCATCTCGACATCCGGCCCGAGCACGACAAGCGCGGCGTGATCGGGCTGGGCGAGCCCCCGGTCGTTCCAGGCATCGCCGCCATCGGGAACGCCGTAACCAACGCCATCGGCGTGCGCGTGCCGGTGGTGCCCATGACCCCGGATAAGGTCTTAGCCGCGCTGGAAAGGAGGAGCGCCTGATGCATCCCTTCGCCTATGCAAGTCCTACTTCCATCAAAGAAGCGGTGAGCTTGCTGGCCGACCGTTGGGGAGAAGCCGACGTGCTGGCCGGGGGCACCGATCTGCTCAGCCTGCTCAAGGATTCCATCCACGCTCCAAAGCGAGTGATCAACATCAAAGGCATCAAGGAGCTGGGCGGCATCCAGAAGACCGCAGCGGGTCTGCGGATCGGGGCGCTGGTTACCGTGGCGGAACTGCTGGCGAACGCCGAGGTGCGCGCGGCGTACCCCTCCCTGATTCAGGCGGCGCGCGGCATCGCCAGTCCGCAGATTCGCAACATGGGCACCATCGGTGGCGACCTCTGCCAGCGCCCGCGCTGCTGGTATTTCCGTCTGGGCTTCGGCCTGCTCGCGATGAAAGATGGCCGCAGCCTGGTGCGTGAGGGCGACAACCGCTACCACGCGATCTTCGGAAACCAGGGCCCGGCGTGCTTTGTCAGCGCTTCCAGTTTCGGTCCGCCGCTGATCGCGCTGAACGCGCGCGTCAAGTTGGTGGGGCCGAAGGGGGAGCGCGAGTTGCCGGTCGAGAAATTCTTCGTCACGCCGCAAAGCGACTCCCAGCGCGAGATCGCCTTGCAGCCGAACGAAATTCTCACCGAAATCCTGGTGCCGTCGGCGGTGAATGTCCGCAACGCCACCTACGAGGTCCGGCAGCGCGAAACGCTGGATTGGCCTCTGACCACCGCCTCGGTGGCGCTTACGATGAAAGGCGCGACAGTGGCAAGCGCTCGTGTCGTTCTCGGGCACGTGGCGCCCACGCCGTGGCGCGCGACGGAAGCCGAGAAAATCCTGGTTGGCAAGGGCCTCACTGCGGCGGTGATCGAAAAGGCGGCCGAGGCCGCGGTGGCCGGCGCCACACCGCTGTCGAGGAACGCCTACAAGGTCCAGCTTGCGCGCGCAGCGGTTCGTCGCGCGCTGGAAGCCGCCCGCCCCAAGGCCTGAGCCAGGACGATCTTTCACCTGCGGCGCTGCTGCCCTTGCGGTGCAGCGCCGCAGCTTTCAGTAGGACACCCTCAGAACGCAGCACGCTTTACCCGCTGCTACGGAGCTATCCCAGAAGAGCGCGAGCACCCTCCTGCCCGTTCGGGCCACGCCGACCCGAGGTTGCAAAGTCGGTTCCTCCGCGAGCCCGGCTCAGCGCTTCAGCAAATGGCGGCGGAAGAACTCGGTCATGGCGGCAACCAGATCAATCCGCCCGCCACCATCATCCGGATAGCGCACCGTGCACTCGAGACCCAGCTTGTCCATCCGCTCTTTCAGGAACAGACCGAAACGCGGGTGATGGATCCCGTCGCCCGGTTTGGCGTCCGGCGGCAAAGGCTTGTCGGGCTCGAAGTAAAGCAACAGGACCGGCGGATCGTCGCGCGTCAAGTGCGTGACCGGCGAGGCGTCGGCGAAGAGGCGATACGCCTTTTCCGTCTTCAACTGATCTCCGTAGAGGCCGTAGAAAGGCTCCAGCGCCGGGTGTCGTGCCGCCGCCTCGCCGACGATTTCGGCGATGGTTCGCGGATCGTAAGTGGTTTGCGCGCCTGCTACAGCGATCGCCTGAAGCCTTGTGGACTGCCGCCGCACCGGGTCGTTGCTCCGCGGCTCGGCCATGTCGTCGCGAAAACCGATCCACAACGAGATGCCCGCCCCGGCTGAAGCGCCCGTCGCGCCGAAGGCGCGCGGGTCCAGGTTCCACTCCCTGGCGCGCCGGCGCAAGAACTGCACGGCCCGCGCGCTGTCCTGCATGGGCGCGGGATAGGGAGCGTGCTGGGAAAGCCGATAGTTGATCGCCGCCACGGAGATGCCTTGCTCCAGAAGCCGCTTCAGCAGCGCCGGCGGCAACGTGCGCTTGTCGCCGCCGCGGAAGCCGCCCCCGTGGATGTAGATCACGAGCGGCGTGGGCCTGCCGCCGGGCGCCTTCCACAAATCCAACACGTTGCGCTCATGCGGGCCGTAGGAAACGTCGGCTTCATCGGGCGGCGGAAGGATTTCTTTCTGCGCGCAGGCCAGGCTCGCAACCAGCGCGCAAACGATGGCAAGGCGTCTCATGCGGTGCTCTCCCTCAGCGTCACGCCAGCGCCTTGCGGCAGTACTCGAAGCACCGCTTGACCTCCTCGACCGTATCGGCGCCCTTGTACTCGTACTCGATCATGGCGTAGATCTTCAAGCGCTTCCGCGCGATAAGCTGGAGCACCTCGCGGATCGGAGTGTCGCCTTCGCCGAACGGCAGGTTGGGGCCCTGGTTTTTCTTGCGGTCTTTCAGATGGATCACCGGGATGCGGTCGTGATGCTTCTCGATGTAGTCCACCGGATCGTACCCCGCAGCCACAAAGTGCCCGATGTCGAGGTTCACGCCGATGTAGCGCGAAGCGCCGTGCATGGCTTCCTCGAAGTCCTCCGGACGCGCGTATTCATTGGGCCGGATGACGGAGTGGTTGTGCATGGCCACCGTGATCCGAGCCCTGGACGCGTAGGGATCCACGCGTTTGGCCACGCTGACGGTGGCCGATGCCGTGATCACATTGACGCCCAGCGCCCTGGCCATCTCGAAGCCGCGTGCGATCTCCTCGTCGGTGAAATCGTCGCGGAAGCTATAGTTGTAAGCGCACAGCGTGATGCCGGCCTCCTGGAACTTGCGCCGCACCTGCTCGAAGGTACTCAGGGGCGTTTCCAGCCGCCACTTCCGCAGCTCCTCGCGGGGAACCTTGCGGGGCTCCACGTGCCCCTGCCACAGCTCGCAGTAACTCAGTCCGATCTGAGCCATGGCTTTGATGGCCTCCTCGAGCGACCGATCACGAAAGCTGTAGCTTTGCGCTCCGATGGGCACTCCGCGGATGAGGGAGTTCGGTTTGGCGGCCAACGCGAAGGCCGGTGTGGCCCCCAGGACCAGCTTGCTGATTTCGCGTCGTGTGTACATAGAGCTTACTTCCTCCGGGAAGATGAATGATACCATCGAAGGCATGTCCCGCACTTGCCTCATCGTGATCGCGTTGTGGGCGCTGCTCCCCGTCCGGGGACAGCAGCCTGGGGAAACCGTGAAGTACGGCGTGAAGGTCCAGCCCGGACCGATGGACAAAGTCCTGCTAAAGGACTACCGGCCCGAGTCCTCGTTGGTAGTCCCTGAGACCCACATCCAGAAGGCGCGCTTCCCGGTGATTGACGTTCACACCCACACTTCGATGAGCAACATCCGCACGCCCGCGGACGTGGATGCCTGGGTGCGCACCATGGACGAAGTGGGCATCGAGAAGTCCGTCGTGTTCACGGGCGCCATCGGCGATGAGTTCGCGCGGCAGGCCGAACTCTACCTGAAGCGCTATCCCGATCGCTTCCAGCTCTGGTGCGCCATTGACACGCGCGACATTGACGCCCCGGACTATCCGGAGCGCGTCGTGCGCGAGCTGGAACGCTGCTACCGGCTGGGCGCGCGCGGCGTGGGCGAACTGACTGACAAAGGATCCGGCATGCAGGATGAGACCCGCCCGCCCGGCAGGCGTCTGCACCTGGACGATCCGCGCCTCGACCCGCTGTGGCGCAAGTGCGCCGAGCTGAAGCTGCCCGTGAATCTTCACGTGGCGGATCACCCTTCCTGCTGGCGTCCTCTGGGACCCACGCAGGAACGCACCCCGGATTTTCAGCACTTCAATCTGTACGGCAAAGACGTGCTCAGCTACGAAGAACTGCTGGCCAGACGTGATCGCTTGCTGGCCCGCCATCCCCAGACCACGTTCATCCTCTGCCACCTGAGCAACCAGGGCAATGATCTGGGGACACTGGCTAAAGTGCTGGACCGCTTCCCGAATCTCTACGTGGACATTTCGGCGCGGGACTACGAACTGGGTCGGCAGCCGCGCTTTGCGCGTCGCTTCCTGGAGTGGTACAGTGACCGCGTGCTGTTCGGCACCGACATGGGGCGTGACAAACAGATGTACCAGATGTGGTGGAGGCTGCTAGAAACGCCCGATGAGTATCTGCCGGGCCGCATCTGGTGGCGCTACTACGGCCTGGAACTTCCGCCCGCGGTGCTCGAGAAACTCTATCGCGGCAACGCGCTCAGGGTGTTGAACTGGAACTGACCCGCAGGCGGGCGGCGATGTGGCGCGCGATCTGCCGCCCGTGAAAGCGTCCGTTCTCGATAAAGATTTCGTTGGTGTGCATGCCGGCCACCACCACGCCCGCCAGGTAGATGCCGGCGCGTTCGCTTTCGAAGGTCTCCGGATCCACGCGCGGACGCTGCCGCTCGGAGTCGAAATGGATTCCCAGCGACGCGAGGAATTCGATATCCGGCCGATAGCCCGTCATGGCCAGCACGAAATCGTTGGCCAGTCGGATCTCCCCTTCCGGCGTCGCCACACGAATCGAGTCGGGGTAAATCTCAAGCACCCTCGCGCGAAAGTAAGCGCGTATCTCACCGGCGCGAATGCGATTCTCCAGATCCGGGCGGATCCAATACTTCACGTGCTCGTCAATGGACTCCCCGCGGTGAATCAGCGTCACGCGCGCGCCGGCGCGATATAACTCCAGGGCCGCGATGGCCGCGGAGTTTCCGCCTCCGATAACCGCCACATCCATCTGGAAGTAAGGGTGAGGCTCCTTGTAATAGTGGGTGACTTTGGGCAGCTCTTCGCCGGGCACGCCGAGTAAATTGGGGCGATCATAGTAGCCGATCGCCAGCACGACCTTTTGCGCACGGTACAGACGCGATTGACCGAAGCGGTCCGTCGTCCGCACGTGAAAATCTCCGTCGGCCCCTTCGATCTGCTCGACGCGCTCGTACTGGCGAACGCGAAGCTGATAGTGCGCAGCCACGTTGCGGTAATACTTCAGCGCCTCCTGGCGCGTGGGCTTCTCGCCCATGCAGGTGAAGGGGATATCGCCGATCTCCAACAGCTCGGGGGTGGTGAAAAAGGTCATGTGGGTCGGGTAGTGGTAGATGGAGTTGAGCAAACAGCCCTTCTCCAGCACCACGGCCTGCACGCCCGCGCGCTTCAATTCGATGGCGCAGGCCAAACCCGTGGGCCCGGCCCCGACCACCACCACCGGGATTGTCACAACAATGCCTCGACCGCAGGAGCTACGCGCCGCAGGGCCTCTTCCAATTGAGCGGGATCTTTCAGACCGCCTTCGGCTAGATCGGGACGCCCGCCGCCCCGAGCCCCGGTGGCCTGGATGAGCTTGCCGGCGTGCACCTTGCCCGCCACTTCCCTGCGCACCGCGGCCACCATTTCGCCGCCCGCCGCCGCCAGGACCACGACATCCACGCCTTGATTGCGCAAGGAGTCTGCCAGGGACCGCATCTGCGCGCGATCCATCGCCGGCACCGGCGCGGCCACCACTCGCAAGGATCCCACGGGGACGGCCTGGGCCCGCAGTCGCTCGGTCTCGGACTGCGCGGCCTTCATCTTAAACTGCTCGAGTTGCCTTTCCAACGCACGCCGTTCGGCCAGCAGCTTCTCGATGTGCTCGACCAGTTCGCTCTCGGAAGCCCGCACCAATCGTGCAATGCGGGCCAGTGTGTCGGCGCTTTGCTGGAAACGCCGCAATGCGTTCTCGCCCGTCACCGCCTCGATGCGACGTACCCCCGCCGAAATCGAGCTCTCGTAAACGATCTTCATCAAGCCGATGTCCCCGGTGCGACTGACGTGCGTGCCCCCGCAAAGTTCGCGGCTGAAACCGGGCACCGAGATCACGCGCACGCGATCGCCGTATTTTTCGCCGAACAGCGCCATGGCCCCCGCCGCCAGCGCCTTCTCCAGCTCCATGACTTCGGCTTCCACCGGCAGATTGTCGAGAATTCGCCGGTTCACCAGCCGTTCGACTTCCTCGATTTCGGCCTCGTCCATGGGCGCATAGTGCGTGAAGTCGAACCGCAGGCGCGCCGGCTCCACGACGCTGCCCGCCTGCTTGACGTGAGGACCCAGGACGTTGCGCAGCGCGGCGTGCAACAGATGCGTGGCCGTGTGATTCCGCATGGTCGCGCGGCGCGGCTCGGGATCCACCGCGGCCCATACGCTGCGGCCGGATTCCAGCGGGACCAGCGCGCGGATGCGATGGGCGATCAGCCCGGGAACCGGCGCATACGTATCCTCTACCTCGGCCAGCTTCCGCCCGCCGGCCGCATCATAAAACGCGCCTTTGTCGCCCACCTGTCCGCCGGCTTCGGCGTAAAACGGCGTGCGGTCCAGGATGGCCTCCGCACGCTCACCCCGAGCGATGCGATCCCGGAGCTGCTCCTGGACTACAAGGGCCGCCAGTTGGGCGGGGGCCTCCAGGGTTGTGTAGCCCAGGAACTCGGTACGCCCGCGCGCCAGCAGCTCCTGCCAGACCGGCGCGATGATGGCTTTTTCGGCGCCTTTCCAACTGGCGCGAGCCCGCTCGCGCTGGCGCTCCATCTCGCGCTGGAAACCTTCGCGGTCAATCACCAGACCGTACTCGCGCGCCAGCTCCTCCTGCTCGTCCAGCGGCAGTCCGTAGGTGTCATACAGCTTGAAAGCCACCTGACCCGGCAAGACGCCCTGAGCCGCTCTGGCCTCGTCGTGGAAGACACGTTCGGCGACGGCAAAGGTCGTGGCGTAGCGGCGCTCCTCGTCCCGCACGATGCGAGCCACGCGGGGCACGCTCTCCATCAACTCCGGGTAGGCCGGACGCATCAGCTCGGCCACCACGCCGACGAGTTCGTACAGGAACGGCTCCTCGATCCCGATGCGGCGCGCATGGCGCATAGCCCGGCGCATGATCTTGCGCAGCACGTAGCCGCGCCCGTCGTTGGAGGGAATGACCCCGTCGTGGATCAGGAAGGCAGTGGCTCGGGCGTGATCCGCCACGATGCGCAGCGCCACGTCGGTGCGCGGGTCTTCTCCGTAGGCCGTGCCGAAGCGCTGCGCCGCGGCGTCAATGATCGGCCGCAGCAGGTCGGTGTCGAAGTTGGAGAGCTTGCCCTGAAGCACCGCCGCCAGCCGTTCCAGCCCCATTCCGGTGTCAATCGAAGGCCGGGGCAAGGGAGTCAACGTGCCGTCGGTGGAGCGATTGAACTGCATGAAGACCAGGTTCCAGATCTCGACGTAACGCCCGGACTCGGCCGGGAACGGCGGATCTTCACCGGGTATCTCCGAGCTGCCCGGCCCCAGATCGTAGTGGATCTCCGAGCACGGGCCGCAGGGCCCGGTCTCGCCCATCTGCCAGAAATTGTCCTTCTCGTCGCCGCGGAAGATGCGCTCGCGCGGCACGCCCGCGATGCGATGCCACAGCTCGGCGGCCTCGTCGTCGTCGCGGAAGACGGTGATGTACAGGCGATCCTTGGGCAGCCCGTAGTGGTTGGTCACCAGATCCCAGGCGAACTCGATGGCCTCGGCCTTGAAGTAATCACCGAAGGAGAAATTGCCGAGCATTTCAAAGAAGGTATGGTGGCGGCGGGTGTAACCCACGTTTTCCAGGTCGTTGTGCTTTCCGCCGGCGCGCACGCATTTCTGCGAGCTGGCGGCGCGCGTGTATTCCCGGCGCTCCAGGCCCAGGAAAACGTCCTTGAACTGGTTCATGCCCGCGTTGGTGAACAGCAACGTGGGATCATTGGCCGGGACCAGCGAAGACGAGGGGACGATGCGGTGGCCCCGCGCGGCGAAGAAATCGAGAAACTTTCGGCGGATTTCGTGACCCGTCACAGTATCCATTCTGTCACAGCGGAGGAGGCAGGCAACAGAACGCTGAGCGGCGTACAGCCCGGCCGCCTTCCCTTCCCTGCCCTCTCCCTCCGACGCTCGCCGTGGCGCCCCGGCCGTCAGAAGTAAATGTCGAAATCCAGGCGGAAGCGGCGCGGACGCTGGCCGAGGAACTCGCCGAATTGAGGATCGGCCACGTTCCAGCGCACGCTCTCCGGGTTGAAGTGGTTGGTGAGGTTGAAAGCGCTGAAAGAGATTCTGGCGGTGCGCCGGCCGCCCGCGGCGAGGTCCTTCGAGATCCGCAAATCCAGGGAAAAGAAATTCGGGAAGCGCCGCTGATTCGGAGGCTCGGCGTAGTGCTGCTCCGCATCCAGAGCGCTAAAAGGGAACCCGGTACGATACTCCACGACGGGGGCCAACCGCCAACCGCGCCCGGGCTCGAGCCGCCGCAGCGAGGGCGGCCACAGCGGCTCATCTCGGCGGCGGATTTCAGGGCTCACGGGCATTGCTCCCCACAGCAAGAAGCGATGCGGGATGTTGCCCGGCGCGACGGCATAGAAGTCCGGCCGGACCAGCGGCGGCGGCGTATCACCCAAGAAGTCCGCGAAGTCGTTCAGATGAGCATAAGTGCGACCGTAAACGTAGGAAACCAGCACCTCGCGCTCGGGGGCGAGCCGCAAACGCGAGATGATTTCGAGCTGCCGCGAAGCGGAGCGACCCTCGCCTGTCAGCCGGAGGCGGTCGCGTTCCGGTCGCAGGACGATGAGACGCGCGGCGCGGCTTTCGGTGTGGCGCACGCGCACGTCAGCGAGCGTGCCGATTCTCTGATCCCATTGCGCGCTCCACACGCGGGCGCGCGGGGAGAGCCGAGTCGTATCCAGCAGGTTCGGCCGCCTGAGGTCCTCGAACGCCTCCGGGTACGATTCGAAGGCGAAGACGTTCAATGGCACACGCTCGAAGAACCAGCCGTAGCCCGCGCGCAGCACAGTGCCGGGATCGCCGAAAGGCGACCACGCGACAGAGAAACGCGGGGCCCAACGCACGGTAGCGGCGAGGCTCTGTGTGTCGGCGCGCAGTCCGAGATTGACGCTCCATCGGGGTCCAAGCGTCCATTCGTCGTGCAGGAACCAGCTCGTTTCCCAGTCGTTCAACCGGAACCGCGGGTGATTCAGGAACGCAATGCTCCGCAACAACCGCCCGTCGAGATCGTGGATGCGAACCGAGGATGCCTGCCATTCGCCCGCTCCTCGCGTGCGCATCACCCAGCCGCCCAGCTTCAGATTGTGGCCCGCCGCCGCCGGGGCCGTATAGGTCTCGCGCCACTGCCAGCGCTGCGCGCGGCGCTCGTGACGGAACGGGTAGTGTCCCTCGTGGCGGTTCGGAAACATCCGCAAGCCGTCGTCTCCTTGCCGCCGCACGCGCGCTCGCACCTCGGCGAAGGCGACCGCGCTCTCCAGGCGACCGCCGCCCAAGCGCCACTGGTCGGTCAAGCTCGCCATCTGCTCGCGGCCTCGAAGATTCGCGGTACTCTGCCGCGGGTTATAGAAATCCAGGCCGACGTAATCCAGGCGCTCGGGAACCACATGCGCCGTCAAACTCAGCATGTGGGACGCGGAGGGGATCCAGTCCAACTGCGTCAGCGAATTCCAGGATTGCCGCCGGTGCTCGTTGTGAGGGAAGGGCTGCGTGCGCACGGGCGTCTCCTTGAAGACGTACTCCAGCGACTGCCAGGCGTAGAGTCGGCCGTGCCTCAGTGGCCCTCCGGCGCTGAACCGCGGGGTGAAGCCGCGAATCCCGCGCAGCCGGCCGCTGCGAATGCGCAGCTCGGGCGTGGGATCGTTCAGCACCCATCGCCACCGGTCGCCGCCGCGCTGTGTTTCGACGATCACCACTCCGGTGCTGAACCGCCCGTATTCCGCCAGGAAGGGATTCTTGTACACGTTGAAAGCCGCCACCGCATCCATGGGGATGGTGGCCCCGAACTTGCCGGTTGCGGGATCGGTCGCGTCGAGCGAGTTCACCAGCATGGTGGCTCGATGCTCGGCTGCGTCGGAGATGATCAGCTTTCCTTCCACCGTGCGGGCGACGCCGGGAATCAGCGGCAGAGCGTCGCGCAAGGTGGCGGGGCGTTGCGGCGTCTGCCGTGCGCTTTCCGCAGCGACCTGTTGGGCGTCGAGCGGCTCGGCTTCGACATCCACGCGTTCCACGCGGCGCTCGAGGGCGACAAGAACGAACTCCAGCTCGGCAGGCAATTGCACGAGCTTCGACGCCGGGTGAAAGCCCTCCCCGCGCACGCTGACCTGACACTGGCCGGCCTTCAGGGAACCGAATTCCACCAGGCCGCGGGAATCGGTAAACGCGCGGCGGCGACCGAACGGTCCCTCGACCAGGACTTCCGCACCCTCGAGGGGACGGCCGTCTTCGGTCCGCACGCTCACCCTCAGATCCCAGCCCAGCAGCAGCCAGAGAAGTACGACCGCCATGCCCGCCTTCTGAGAATCAGCTTACAGGTGCACTGGGACGTCCGCGAGGGAAATCCGAGCGACTTGCCGGAGGCGCGGAGGATGCCGGCGCCCTGGCGATGGGAATCACTCGCTCTGGGTGCGCAAGCCCAGCGCCTCGTTCAGCGACCCCTGGCGGTATCCTTCCAGGTCCAGGGTGACGTAGTGGAAACCGAGCGGCTTGAAAATCTCGACGAAGCGCCGCGCCATTTCGACATCCAGCGCCCGCGGCATTTCCTCGCGGGCGATCTCGATACGCACCAGCTCACCGTGATAGCGCACGCGGAGCTGACGGAAGCCCAACTCCCGTAGCGCCTCTTCGCCCTGCTCGATGATCTTCACGGTCTGCTCGGTGACCGGCGTTCCATAGGGCACGCGCGAGGCCAGGCACGCCGATGCGGGCCGGTCCCAGGTGGGCAGACCGGCCAGCCGTGAGAGTTCGCGAATCTCCGCCTTGCTCAGCCCGACCTCGGCCAGGGGGGCTCTGGCCTGATGCAGGCGCGCGGCGTTCTGACCCGGACGATAGTCGCCGAGGTCGTCCACGTTGACGCCGTAGATGATGTGGCGGATGCCTCGCTCGCGGCCGAGCTCTTCGAGCCTGTTGAACAACTCGTCCTTGCAGTGGAAGCAGCGGTCCGGGGCGTTGCGCACGTAATCGGGGTTCTCGAACTCCCGGGTGCGGATGAATTCGTGGCGGAAGCCGAACCGGCGGGCGAGCTGCTCGGCGTCGCGCTTGTGCGATTCGGGCAGCGAAGCCGAATCGGCGGTGACGGCCAGGGCGTTCTCGCCGAGGGCGCGGTGCGCCGCCCAGGCCAGATAGGCGGAATCGGTGCCGCCGGAGTAGGCCACGATGACGCTGCCCAGGCTCCGGAGCAAATCAAACAATTTCTGCTGCTTTTGTTCCAACAGGACCGGATCCGGCGCGCTCAGGCGGCCCAGCGCCACGATGCTTTCCATGAGCCCATTATAGAGGAGCGCCCTCGGATTCCAGGGGCAGCATGGGCTGGCCGTTTTCCGCCGGAGCTTCGCCGCCGTCGGGCAGCTCCTCTTCCGGAATCACCGTGGCGGCCGCCACGCGATCGTCGCCTTCCAGGCGCACCAGGCGCACCCCTTGCGTCGAGCGGCTGGCCTGGCGGATCGTGGCCGCCTCCAGGCGAATGATCTTGCCCTCTTTGGTCATGATCATCACCTCGGACTCCTCCTTGACCGCCAACACGGCTGCGACGCCGCCGGTGCGCTGGGTGACCTTCATGTTGATCACTCCCTTGGCGCCCCGCGCGGTGCGGCGATAATCCTCGACCGGCGTGCGCTTGCCGAAGCCCAGCTCGGAGATCGAGAGGATCAAATCGCCGGGGCGGACCACCTCGGCGCCCACCAGGTAATCGCCCTCGGCGAGGTCCATGGCCCGCACGCCGCGAGCCGCGCGGCCCATGGCTCGCACCTCGCTTTCGGAAAACCGCACGGCCTTGCCCTGCCAGGAACCCACGAGGATCTCGTCCTGGCCCGAAGTCAGGCGCGCGGCGATCAGCTCGTCGCCCGGGTCCAGCGTCAGGGCGATGATGCCGCGGGAGGTGGGGTTATCGAACTCGGTCAGCTCGCACTTCTTGATGACGCCGCGCCGGGTGAGCAGGACCACGAAACGGCCGGGCGTGAAATCGCGCACCGGCAGGAAGGCCTTGATCGCGTCGTCGGGCTGCAAGTTGACCAGGTTCGAGATGTGCTTGCCGCGGGCCGCGGTTCCGGCGTCGGGAATCTCGTAGACCTTGAGCCAGTAGAGCCTGCCTTTATCGGTAAAGATAAGCAGATAGGCATGTGTGGAAGCGACGATCAGGTGCTCCAGGAAATCTTCGGCGCGGGTGCCCATCCCCGTGCGGCCCTTGCCGCCGCGCGATTGCCGCCGGTAGGCCTCCACCGGCGTGCGCTTCAAATAGCCCTGGTGGGTCACCGTGACCGCCACGTCCTCGTCGGCGATCAAGTCCTCGATTTCAATCTCTCCCGGATCCTCGACGATCTGGGTGCGGCGCGGGTCGCCGTATTCCTTCTGGATCTCGCGCAGCTCCTTAATGATGACCTGGCGCAGCGCCTTTTCCGAGCCCAGGATTTCCACGTACTCGGCGATGCGCCGCTGGGTTTCCGCCAGCTCATCCAGGATTTTCTGCCGCTCCATGCCGGTCAGCCGTTGGAGCTGGAGCTCCATGATGGCCTGCGCCTGCCGCTCGGAGAAATCGAAGCGGAAGTCTTCGGCCACCACGACTTCTTCGAGCACGCGCGCCGGCAGCGGCAGCAGTCCCATCAAGCGCTCGCGCGCTTCCTTCGGATTGGCGGAGGCGCGGATGGTTTCGATCACCAGGTCCAGTTGATCCAGAGCCTTCTGGAAGCCGAGCAGGATGTGCTCGCGCTCGCGGGCTTTGCGCAGCTCGTGTTCGGTGCGCCGGCGAACCACCTCGATGCGGTGGTCCAGGAAACGCTTGATCAGGTCAATCAGGCCCAGCTCGCGCGGTTGCCCGTTGACGATGGCCAGCATGATCACGCCAAAGCCCACCTGCATCTGGGTGTGCTTGTAGAGCTGGTTGAGCACCACCTCGGGCTGTTCGCCGCGCTTGAGCTCGAAGACGATGCGCATCCCTTCGCGGTCGCTCTCGTCGCGAATCTCCGAGATGCCTTCGATCTTCTTGGCGTTGACCAGCTCGGCGGCCTGCTCGATGAGTCGGGCCTTGTTGACCTGGTAGGGGATCTCGGTCACCACGATGGCGTCCCGATCCTTACCCAGGCGCTCGATCGCGGCGCGGGCGCGCAGCTTGAGCTGTCCGCGTCCCTTCGAGTACGCCTCGATGATCCCCTGACGGCCGCAGATGTAGCCGCCGGTGGGAAAATCCGGGCCGGGCACCAATTCCAGCACTTTCGCCAGCGGCAAGTTGGGATTCTGAATCAGGGCGATGGCGGCCTCGAGAATTTCGTTCAGGTTGTGAGGCGGGATATTGGTCGCCATGCCCACGGCGATGCCCGAGGAGCCGTTCACCAGAAGATTCGGGATGCGCGCCGGCAGGACTTCCGGCTCCTGCTCGCTGTCGTCGTAGTTGGGCCGGAAATCTACGGTCTCTTTGTCAATGTCGGCCAGCATCGCCGAGGCGATGCGCGCCAGCCGAGCCTCGGTGTACCGCATGGCGGCCGGCGGATCCCCGTCCACGGAGCCGAAGTTCCCCTGGCCCTCGATCAGCGGATAGCGCATCGAGAAGGGCTGCGCCATGCGCACCAGCGCGTCGTAGACCGGCACGTCGCCGTGGGGGTGATACTTCCCCATCACCTCGCCGACGATCTTGGCGCACTTACGCGTGGGGCGATTGTGCGTGAGACCCATCTCGTGCATGCCGTACAGAATGCGGCGGTGCACGGGCTTGAGTCCGTCCCGCACGTCCGGGAGCGCGCGGCCGATGATTACGCTCATGGCGTAATCCAGATAGGACCGCCGCATCTCGTCCTCGATGTTGACCGGGATCACGTTCTTGCTCGGGGGTGAAGGCGGCAAGGGAAGCTGTGAACCCGGAGGGGGCGGAGGGGGAAGATCAGGACGCTCGGAATTGGCCAATTCGACTCCTCGAGGGAAACGGCGACTTTCGCCCTCTTTTCGCCGAAGGCGGACGCCGGTCCCGAAACCCTGATTCTACCACAATTGCTTGAGAGAAAAGGGATTTGCGACCTCGACAGCAACCCTATCGGGAGGCCGCCACCCTCCGCCCTGCCACGATCCGGGCGGCCGCCGTCCCAGGGATGAGCGCCGACCAGTTCCCGGGTTGCTAGGATGAGAGAGACTGTTCCCGATCGGACGAGGTTGATTTCGCCATGCCCATCTACGAATACCGCTGCCAGGACTGTGGGAGGAAAGTGAGCGTGCTGGTTGCGCGGATGGGGCAGGAAGCCGAACAATGTCCGCGCTGCGGCAGCCCGAAGCTGCTGCGCCTGTACTCGCGCTTCGCGCTGGCGCGCAGCGAGGAAGACCGGCTGGAGCGGCTGGCGGACGAGGCCGAGCTGGCCGGCGTGGACGAGAACGATCCCAAGAGCGTCGCGCGCTGGGTCAAGCGCATGGGGCAGGAGCTGGGCGAAGAGGGCAGCGAGGAATTCGAAGAGGCTCTGGAAGAAATCGAACGCGGCGAGACAGGCGAGGAAGAAGCGGAAACCGACTGAGAGGCTGCTTACCGGCGCAAGACCGCGTTGTCGGGATCGAGGACCACGCGCACCGGCCGCTGGCGTATTCGGATCTGAAAGCTCTCGGGCGTCGGGCCTGTGCGCACCCACTGCCGAACCGGCGGCCCTTTGGCGAATTGGACCTCGACGGGCACGTCGGTGCTGAAGTCCTCGCTGACGCCGGATTGGATGATCTTGCCCCGCACGGTGAAGGACGGCGCTTTGCCCTGCACCGCGTACTCCAGTTTCAGCGCCGGAATGCCGGTTCCGTAAACCCACTGCTCGAAGAAATTTTCGAGCTGGGGATCGTGCCAGCGCGCAGGCAAGAACTCGGCGGCCAAACGTCGGAACTGTTCCGTGGTCACCGGACGGTACTCATAACGACGGCGGAGCTCGCCCAGCATCGCCAGAAAACGTTCGTCGCCCAGGCGGCGCCGAAGCATGTGCAGCACCCAGCTTCCCTTGTCGTAAATGATCGTGTTCCAAGCCGCCGGCGCCTGCGACACGCGCAACCGCGAGCCGGCGACTAGCGGTCCCACGGACTCGACTTCGAGGCCCTCCTCAGTCTTGGCCAGCAGCCGCTTTCGGTACTCCGCCAGCACGGTTTCTAGAGCTCGCGCCCCTTTGCGCTTCTCCAGGAACAGAAGCGCTGAGTAATTGGCCAGAGCCTCCATCAACCAATCGTCGTGATAGTGAGCGGTAGTAACGATGTTGCCCCACCACTGATGCGCGGTCTCGTGTGCGTGCAGGATCTCGGAAAAAAACAGTTGTTGGTACTGGCTGCGCACAGCCGCGGGGCGTTGGGCCGGATCCAGATAGGCGAGCGTAGAAAGGTAAATCAATCCCGGAAATCCCTGGCCGAAAGCGCCGGGGATGGGCGCCACGGTAAGGATTTTCAGAGGCGGCGGCCCAAAGTGCGCGGCCATGAACTCGAGTCCGGCGGCGATTTCCTGCGCCACCTCTTCCAGGCGCGCCGTAGGATCCGGACGAGGCGGCTCGATCGGCACGGCCACTACGCCGGCGGGTGGGCGGCCCGAGCGCGGCCACGGCGTAGTCGGCGGCGGGATGATGAGCACCTGTGAGGGGCGCGGCTCCAGGGCCTTCTCCAAACGGCGGTTGGCGTAGACCTCGACCGTGTAGCCTCCGCGGCTCACGCGCCGGCGCTCGTAATCCCCCAGGTTGAAGCCCACCAGCCGCACAGGGCTCGGGGTCCGCCGCCGGGTAATGCGCCAGGGTCCTTCCTCGCGCTCCTCAACGACTTCTCCGGTGGCCACCAGATCCAGTCCTTTCGGATAGCGGAATGTCAGGTCGTAACGCGCGAAATCCCAGCCGGCATTCGGATACCACGAGCCGCGCGCGCCCACGTAGTAGACGCCGCGGCCGGCTTCCGATACAACAGCACCCTCATGTTCGAACTCGACGTCGTAATCCTGTCCGGCCTCCAGAGGCTGCCAGGGGACCACAAGAAAGAGAGCATTGCCGTCGCCGCGAATCAGGTTCAGGCGCAAAGAATCCGGTTGCAGCGCCTCAGCGGGTTGGTCCCCGATGCGCACCTGGCTGACCCGCATGCGAGGCGAGATGCGGAACTCGAGCGCCGCCGTCGCCAGCCGCGGCTTGAGGCGGGCGCGCGTGCGCACCCGCAAGCGTAGGTCGGCATCCAAGGCGGCCTCAATCCGGTATTCGCTGACAGTGAAATCCGGGGCCCGCTCGCGCGGTGGACCCTGGCGAAAGGAGCGGGCCACAAAACTGGTCCAGTAGTCGAAAAACGTCCGGTCTTCCCGAAAGACCACCTGTCCCACCGTGATCTGCTCGCGGCCCAGGGGATCGTACAGGCAGTCGAAATTCCCAAGCTTCTGGCCGGCCAGCGCAGCATAAAAGAAGCCCTCTTCGTGGCTGCGTTGGGCCAGCAGATCACCAACCAGCCGCACCTGGAAACTTTCCATGAAACTGCGCAGCACCAGATCCCACTGACGCGCGAGTGCGAAGCCCATTTCGGGGACTCGCCGTGGATCCTCACGGCCGCGCATCTGGCGCATCAGCGAATCGTAGCTGCCGTCGGTGAAAACCATCACCGCAGAAGTGAAGCGCTCGCTGAGATTGGGCGCGCCGGCGAAGAAGGCCAGTGAGCGACGTTCGGACCGCGAAGGCGGAAACAGAAGTAACTCGGCCTCCCCGCCCTCGACATCGGCGGTAAAGACCGCCGACACGCGCCGGCCGCGGATCGGACGTCCGAAGATCAGATAGCCGTCGGTGAGATAGAAGCGCAGGTCCTCGCGGCTGAAATTCAGCTCGCGGACGCGATAGCATTCCTCCGGATCCAGACCGGAACCGAGCAGCTCCCGCGCTAGATCCGCTGCTCCCGCGGCATAGACGCCAGGCGCCAGCGCCAGCCACGCAAGGCCGATTCGAACCGCCGCCACACTTCCAGTCTACAAAGTGGGAGCGTTACGGATCGGACTCACTCTTCCTTGAGGACCTCCAGCGTGATCTCGGCGCTCACTTCGCGGTGCAACCGGATGGGGACCTTGTATTCGCCCAGTTGCTTGATGGGATGCTCGAGTTGGATCTTGCGCCGATCAACCTGGAAGTTCTGAGCAGCCAGCGCTTGCGCAATATCCATGGCGGTGACCGACCCGAACAACTGATCGTGTTCGCCGGCCTTTTGCCGGATGGTGACCCTCACGCCTGTTAGCATCCGGGCCAGTTCCTCGGCCTCGGATTTCTCTTTCGCCTCACGCCGTAAGTGCGCCAGGCGCTCCTGCTCCACGATCTTCTTGTTGGCCTCGGTAGCGGGCACCGCCAGCCGGCGGGGAAGCAAGTAGTTACGGGCGTAGCCGTCGGCCACGTTGACGATCTGGCCGCGAGATCCCAACCTTGGAATGTCTTGCCTGAGGATGACTTCCATAAAAGGCCTCCTTACCCGCCGCGCCTCAATGTGTGGTGAAGGGCAGCAGAGCGATGTTGCGCGCCTGCTTGATGGCGTTGCTCAGGCGACGTTGGTGCGGCGCACAAACGCCGGACAGCCGACGCGGGATGATCTTGCCGCGCTCGGTAATGAAAGCGCTGAGCAGCTTGACGTCCTTGTAGTTGATGTCGTCAATCTTCTCGACGCAGAAGCGACAGACCTTCTTGCGCCGGAAATACTGCCTGCGAGTGACCACCGCCTTGTCGGTCCCCGTAGGCTGCTGCGACGCGCTGATGGGTTTTCCGCCTTTTGCTTCCGCCATGGCTCACTCCTCGACAACCGGTTCACCGGGCATGGAGACGGTTTCCGGAGCCGCCCGGACGGCCGCAGGTTTGCGTTGAGCTCTCTTTTCCCGCAGCTTCTTGCGCTTTTCCAACCACTTCAATTTTTGATCAATCCGCACCGTCAGATACTTCAGCACCAGGTCGGAGACGCGGAAGCGGCGCTCGATCTCCTTCACCACGTCGGCGGGGGCCGAGAATTGCAGCAACACGTAGTAGCCTTCGTGGTGCTTCTCGACGCGATAAGCCAGCTTGCGCACGCCCCACTTTTCCAGCTTCTCCACCCGGCCTCCGGAGCCGGTGATCAGATTCTGGATGGGCTCCAGAAAAGCGTCAATGTCCTCCTGGGCCGCATCCGGCCGCAGGATAAAAAGTTGCTCGTAGGTTCTCATGCTTCCTCGCTCGTGTCACCGAGGGCGCGACGATTGAAGATCGTCATGGCCTTTTCGACGCCCTCGGAAATGATGGTCGCCACAGCCTGAACCGCGCGGTCCAGGAAGGCATCCAATTCCTTGCGTTGTTGCTCGGCCATCGGGGCCAGCAGAAACTCGGGATCCGCCCGTCCGCCCTCGCCCGGATCAATACCGAGGCGGACCCGCACAAACTCTTCGGCGCCCAACTCGCGTATCACCGACTCCATGCCGTGGTGACCGCCCGCTGATCCCCGGGCGCGGATGCGTAAGCTACGCCACGGCAGATCGTGATCGTCATAGATGACGATCAGCTCGCCGAGCGTGAAACCTTCCTGTTCCATCAGCGCCCGCACGGCCTCGCCGCTCAGGTTCATGTAGGTCTGCGGCTTGGCCAGCAGCACGGGTTTGTCTGCGATGCGTCCGGCCCCTACCAGCGAGCGGGCCGTGCGCCGGCTCACTGCGATTCCGTAATTGGCCGCCAGCCGATCCACCGTCATGAACCCCAGGTTGTGAGGCGTGAGCGCGTATCGCGCACCCGGATTGCCCAAGCCCACCACCAGAAAACGGTCAGGACGTGAACCGGGCGGCGGAGGGCTGCTGTGGGCGTTCACGGGAACCCGCGCGGACTACTTCTTCTTGCCCTTGTCTTCGCTCTCTTCCCCCGCTTCCTTCTTACCCTTCCTGAGCACCTCCGGTTCGGCAGGCGCAGCCTCACCGGCCTCCGCAGGCGCTCCCGTCACGGCCCCGCGAGTGGCCACCACGTGCGCGATGACGGTCTCCGGCGAGCTGAGCAGCCGCATGGAGCCGGTCAACGGCACATCCGAGGCCCGCAAGTTCTGGCCGATCCACAACGGCGTCACGTCCACCGTGAAATGCTCGGGAATCTCATCGGGCAGACATTCGATCTCAATCTCGCGGGTCACAACCTCCAGCAACCCGCCCTGCTGCTTGACGCCACGCGGATCACCGTGGGTCACTACCGGCACCGAGACCCGGATGCGCTTGGTCAGATCAATGCGTTTGAAATCCACGTGCAAGAGGTTGTCGCGCACCGGATGATATTGCCACTCGACGATCATCACCGGAGACGTCTCGCCCCCGCGCACCGCCAGATTGAAGATGGTGTTGTGCCCCGTTGGGCTGTGCAGGATGCGCTCGATCACGCCAGGATTCACCGAGACCGCCACCGGCGGTTGCGAGGCGCCGTAAACGATGCCGGGAATTTGTCCTTTGCGACGCAAACGGCGAGCCTCATTCTTGCCCCGCTCGGTGCGGATCTCTGCTTCGACCGTGATGTCTTTTCTCATTGCTCCACCTCGCGGCGGATCGCGCTGCTCGGCAGCTTCCGCCATGCTCCTGCCGGAACTGCCATGGGTGCCGGCGGGCGTCTGGACGCCCGCGTCGTTGGACCTCCCGGCGCCCGGCAAGAGCCTCAAACAAATAGCACGCTAATGCTCGTCCCCTCGTGAATGGACCGGATGGCCTTGGCCAACAGCGGCGCCACGGAGAGCACCTTGAACTTGCTGGAAGCCAGCACCCTCTCCGGCAGGGGGATGGAGTTCGTCAGCACCACCTCCCGGATGGGGGACCGCTCGATGCGCTCCAGCGCCTCCCCGGAGAGCACCCCGTGGGTCGCGCAAGCGCGAACGCTCTTGGCGCCATGCTCGAGCAAGGCGTTGGCCCCCTTCACCAAGGTTCCGGCGGTGTCAATCAAATCGTCCACAATCAAACAGTCCCGACCCTGAACGTCGCCCACGATGTGCATCACCTCGGCGGCGCCCGATTCCTCGCGACGCTTGTCAATGATCGCCAATTGGGTTCCCAGCCGCCGCGCATGGGCACGCGCTCGCTCGACGCCGCCGGCGTCCGGCGAGACCACGATGGTCTCAGGCGTTTGCACCGATTTTAAATACTCGATCGTCACCGGGGTGGCGAACAAATGATCCACCGGCACGTCAAAAAAGCCTTGAATCTGCGCGGCGTGCAAATCCAGAGCCAGGATCCGATTGGCGCCCGCCCGTTCGAGCAAGCTGGCCACCAGCTTGGCCGAAATGGGAACCCGCGGCTTATCCTTGCGGTCCTGACGGGCGTATCCATAATAGGGTAACACTGCCGTGATGCGATCCGCAGAAGCCCGTTTCAGGGCGTCAATCATCAACAGCAGTTCCAGTAAGTGACGATCTACCGGCTTACAGGTGGGCTGCACGACGAAGGCGTCGGCCCCGCGTACGTTCTCCTGGATCTGGATGTAAATCTCGCCGTCCTCGAAGTTCTTGATCAGCGCCTGACCCAGATTGCAACCCAAATGCTGGCAGATTTCAGCGGCCAGCTTTGGGTTGGCGCTGCCCGTGAAGACCTTGATGCCATTCATTGTCCGTATCGGCTCCTGGGCGGCCAGCGTTCCTGGTCGGCGTGATCTCGGAGCCAGCGCCGCCAGCGGCGGCGGTAGCCGTCCCGGCTAACCAAGGAGACCACAAACGCCCGTTCGGGAAACGCTCGCCGCGCCGCCTGCGCTTGCCGCCGGTTGGCGAACAGACCGAAGATCGCGGATCCGCTGCCGCTCAACAATGCGACCTGCGCTCCTTGGCGCGACAACCTCCGTTTGATTTCGGCAAGCGAGGGATACCGTCGAAGGACCACCGACTCAAAGTCGTTGCGGCCATCGAGCGGTGCGTCACAAGCGCTCCAATCCTGGCCCCAGAGCAAGGACTGGAAACTATTTATGATAGGGTGCGCGGACTCGGCTGTCAACGTGCGCGCCAGCGCCTGATAAGCTTCCGCGGTCGAGACGTGAATCTCAGGGACCACCAGCAAGGCCCAACCTCCCCGCCGCTCCGGCAGGGGGTAGAGCTCGCAGCCGCGGCCCAGGCCAATCGCCCGACCCCCTAACAAGAAATAGGGAACGTCGCTGCCCAGCCGGGACGCCAACTCGATGAGCCTTTCCAGCGGCAGTTCGACACCCGCCAGAACCGGCAGAGCCAGCAGGACGGCGGCTGCGTCGCTGGATCCTCCGCCCAGGCCGGCCCCCATCGGAATGCGTTTGTGCAGGGCGATGCGGATCTCACCTCGGATGGGCGCGCTGTCCATCAAGAGGCCGGCGGCGCGCGTGACCAAATTGTCGGGGATTTCCGGGCGGCTTTCCACAATCAGGCTGCTGCGGCGCGCCGGACGAAACACGACGTCCAGCGTGTCGGCCAGGGAAACGGTCTGGTAGACGGTGCGCAGCTCATGGAAGCCGTCGGGCCGGCGATACAGCACGCGCAGATCAAGATTGATCTTGGCCAGAGCCCCGACGCGCGCCCAGCGCTCCTGCGTGCTCATTTTTCGTACTGGAGCAGCGAGAAAACCTCGTAGCCGTCCAGCTTACGTCGGCCCTCGAGGAAGACTAACTCCACAACGAAGGCCAGACCCAGCACCGAACCGCCCAGTTTGCCCACCAAACGCGCTACAGCGGCTGCGGTGCCGCCGGTGGCCAGCACGTCGTCCACAATCAGCACGCGCGCACCCGGAGCGATGGCGTCCCGGTGAATCTCCAGACTATCGGTTCCATATTCCAGTGCGTATTCGATACGCTCGGTGGCGGCAGGCAGCTTATTGGGTTTGCGTACGGGAACAAATCCGGCGCCTAAAGCGAAGGCCACCGCGGGCGCGAAGATGAAGCCGCGGGCCTCAATGCCCACGACAACGTCGGGGCGCGCAGCGCGATAGCGTTCGGCCAACTCTTCGATGACGGTCCGCAGAGCCGCCGCATCCTTGAGCAGGGTGGTGATGTCGTAGAAAAGAATTCCCGGCTTGGGAAAGTCGGGGACTTGTCGGATAAGTCCTTTGAGTTGTTCCAGAGTAAGGCGATCGCTCATCAGAAGTACTCGATGCGGAAATCGGAGTAATCCAGGATGGGGGCGTCGGACTCTTCGACCCGGCGCACGCTGGCCATCCGGGGGCCTTGCCACAGCCTGGCCGCCAGATCGTCCAGCTTCTCCGCAGGGCCGATGGCGTAGACTTCAACCCGGCCGTCAGCCAGGTTGCGCGTGTAACCGGCCAGTCCTAACTCCATCGCCGCGCGCTCGACAAAAAAGCGAAAGCCGACACCCTGGACGCGGCCCTCGACAAAATACCGGCGAGCGATTTTGGCGTCGGAGCGACGACCCTTGCCCACGCTTATCTATCCTAGCGCGGGCGGCGGTCTAACGGCGCAGCGGCCTGACCGCGGTCCCGCGACTCACAACGCGGAGGACGGCGACAGGCTGTGCAAGCCCGTGGCGACATCGCAGCGTCAGACACCCTCTGCGAGACGCCGCTACAGCGGAACAGCAATCAGGAAGCGTGCGGCAACACAGAGACTCAGCACGCTTCACCTCGTGGCGGCGTGCGTCGCACCGAGCAAAGCGATCGCTGGCTTGAAGGTGACGCGCGAGCCTCTGAAGGCCGCCCGGTTCGGCGCGCCGGTGTTGGGAAACCTCGGCGCCGCGTTATAATGCTCGCTGCCATGACGGATTCTGCTACGGTTTCACGGCGGAATTTCCTTCAGTTGGGACCCGCACTGGTTCTCGGGGCACGCCGAGGCAGGGCGCTCGCCGAACGCCCACCGAACATCCTGGTGATCATGTCGGATGAACATAACTACCGGGTGGCCGGTTGTTACGGGAATCGGCTGGCGCGCACTGAGAACCTGGACTGGCTGGCGGATCGGGGCATCGTGTTCGAGGACGCCTACACCAACTCGCCGCTGTGCGTGCCTTCGCGTTCGTCGTTCACCGCGGGCAAGTACATTCATCGCGTCTCGGTCTGGAGCAACGATTGCGAGCTACCCAGCGACGAGATGCCGTCGCTGCCCCGCATCCTCAACGCCGCCGGATACGAATCCTTCCTGTGCGGCAAGCAACATTACGCGCACGACCGCCGCTACGGCTTCGTGGAGATCGGCGGGAACATGAACCGCAGCGTGAAGACCGGGAAGGGCACACGCCGCCGCGCCGACGACACCACCGTGAACTACGCGTCCGCGGAATCGCGTTTCAAAGATTTCCGCGTGGGGGAGGACTCCAGGGTGATGCGCCACGATCGGCAAGTGACCGCGGGCGCGCTGGAGTTTCTGAGCCGGCGCAGCAGGCGCGACAAGCCGTTCTTTCTCTTCGCCGGTTACTTAGCGCCGCATTTTCCGTTGATCGTACCGGAAAGTTACTGGAAGGCTTACCAGGGCAAAGTTCCGATGCCCCGCATTCCCGAGGGGTTCCTGGAGAGCATGCCGCTGAATTACCAGCACCTGCGGCGCGGCTTCGGACTGGTGAATGTGGATCCTGAGATCGTCCGGCGCGGGCGCGAGCTTTACTACGGCCTGACGCAGTGGGTGGACGAGCAGATTGGCCATGTGCTGGCGGCTTTGCGCAAGAGCCCCTTCGCCTCCGACACTGTGGTCGTCTACACCACCGACCACGGCGAGAACATGGGCGAGCATGGGCTGTGGTGGAAAAACTGCATGTACGAGCACGCGGCTCACGTGCCGCTCATCATCTCCTGGCCCGAGAGGTGGCGCGGAGGACAGCGCCGCCAGGGGGCGTGTTCGCTGCTGGATCTGGTGAAGACTCTGGCGGAGATCGGCGGGGCGCGCGTGCCCGAGGATTGGGACGGACGCTCGATGCTTCGCTGGCTGGACGATCCGCAGACGCGCTGGAGGAACCTGGCGGTCAGCCAGTACTACGCGCACAACATTGCGTCCGGATTCGCCATGCTGCGGACCGGCGAGTGGAAGTACGTTTACCACAGTCCCCCCGACGAGCGCCACCCGGCCGAGCGCGAGCTGTACAACCTGAGGGAGGATCCGGACGAGTTCCGCAACCTAGCGCGCGAGCCCGAGCAGCAGCAGCGGATTCGGCAGCTCCACGCGCAGCTCGTGAAAGAGCTGGGCGAAGATCCCGATGAGACCGAACAGCGCTGCCGGCGGGACTTCGCCAAAGGATACGGGCAGGTCCGCCGTAGAAGACCGGCCGCCTGAGTCACCCGCTGCTGTCGAAGCCGGAGGCCGAGCGATCGGCGTGCGGATCATCGGAGGGTTGGGGCGGGAGCCGGAACGATCCGGCCGCGGCGGCCGACGCTCGGGCGGCGGGGGACGGGAGACCCAGGGGCGGGAGCCCGGAGGCCGCGCTACTCGATGATCACCGCAGTGCCGTAGGCCAGAATCTCGGCCATGCCGCCGCCGACGTCGGAGGTCATGAAGCGCATCCCCACCACGGCGTTGGCGCCCAGGGAGCGGGCCTCCACCAGCATGCGGTCCAGGGCCTGTTCGCGGCATTCGGCCAGCAGCTTGGTGTATTCGTGCACCTCGCCGCCCACCACATTGCGAAGGAAAGCCAGTAGGTCCTTGCCCACATGCCGTGCGCGGACGGTGTTGCCGCGAACCAAGCCCAGCGTGCGGAGGATGCGTTTACCGGGAATCTCGAAGGTGGTCACGACAATCATTTCTTCACGCTCCTGTAGCGATCGTGCGGCAGCTCCAGCAGCCTCTGGCGCAGCACGGAAATGAACAGTAGCAGCACGCCGAGGCCCACGGCCCCGCCGAACAGCTCCTGGAGCGTGGGCGGACGCCAGTGAAGCACAGCCATCACCAGCGCGTAGACCACCCAGGCGCCCAGACCTCCGACCACTAGGACCCAGCCCAGCTTCCTGGGCGCGCGAACGGAAAGCAGTCGTTCCAGTTGATCCATCTTCTCCTCCGGCGGATCGGGGAACCGCATTTCGGCGGTGAGCTGCTGCAACTGCTGAAGCTGGGTTAGAACGCTCCGGCAGTCGGCGCACTCTTCCAGGTGCAAACGCACGCGCTGATCCTCGGCCTGCGTCAGCTCATGGTCCAGGTACGCGGAGAGCAAACGCCGGAGCTGTTCGTGTTCTTGGTGCGGCGTCATAAGTACCTCGCTAGCTGGCGGCGCAATCGCTCCCGCGCGTCGTGAAGTCGCGAAGCCACCAGGCTCGGGGTGGAGCCGGTGACGCGCGCGATCTCGGCGTAACTGAGGCCATGGAAATCCCTGAGCAGGAGGGCCTCACGCTGCGGTTCGGGCAGGCGCTGAATGGCGCGCCAGAGGGCCTGGCTGAGCTGCTGCCGCTCGGCCAGGACTTCCGGATCCGGCGACGGCGAGGCCTCCTGGTCCGCGGGATGCGCGGCCGGGGCGCGCACGGCGCGCCGGCGCAGTAAGTCAATCGCCAGGTTGCGCAGCACGGCGTACAGCCAGGGGGCGGCCGGCTGGGAGGCATCACGCCGCGCCCAGTCGCGGTGCAATCGCAGGAAGGCCTCTTGTGTTAGCTCCATGGCGTCATCGGGATCGCCGACCATCTGGAGCGCGAACAGATAGGCGCGCCGCTTGTGCTGCTGGAAGAAGGCGGCGAGAGCCTGATCCTGTTCGGCTGCGCTTCCTTCGACTGCGGCTGCTTCCATGGCCGGCATGCGCTTCCGTACTTATACTACGCGCCGAGCGCCGATTTCTTGCCCAAATTTCTTGCCGGGGCGCGGCCGCCGGCCGGCGACTGGAACCCCGCGCGTCCTCGGCGCGGCTGAGAAGGGTAAACCGGGTTTACGGTACAATTCCAAGTTCATGCCCGCTCGCGTCTCGTTGTTTGTTACGTGCATCGTGGACCAGTTGTTCCCGCGGGTCGGCCTGGCGATGGCTGAGGTGCTGGAGCGCATCGGTTGGGAGGTGGAGTTCCCTGAAGCCCAAACCTGTTGCGGTCAGCCCGCCTTCAACAGCGGGTATCGCGAAGAGGCCAAGCAAGTCGCGCGACATTTTCTACGTGTATTTCGGGACGCCGAGTATGTGGTCGTACCCTCGGGCTCCTGCACCTCGATGATCACGTGTCATTATGAGGAATTATTCCGCAAGGAGCCGTACTGGCTGGAAGAAGCGCGCCGCCTGAAGGCGCGCGTCTGGGAGTTCTCCCAGTTCTTGCTGGAAGTAGCGCGGGTCGAGGATGTCGGCGCGCGCCTGGAGGCGGTCGTCACCTATCACGACAGTTGTCATGCTCTGCGCGAGCTGGGCATTCGAGAAGGCCCGCGGCGGTTGCTTTCGAAGGTGCGCGGGTTGGAGCTGCGCGAGATGCGCATCGCCCAGGAGTGTTGCGGCTTCGGGGGAACCTTCTCGGTGAAATTCCCCGAGATTTCCGGCAGCATGGCGCGCACCAAGATCCAGGCGATACTGGAGACAGGAGCGCAGTACGTGGTTTCCGTAGACGCCAGTTGCTTGATGCAGATCCAGGGAGCTTTGAATCGCATGGGAGAGAGCGTGCGTACGCTGCACCTGGCCGAGGTCTTAGCCAGCCGGTAGCCGATCATGACCCCGCAATATCGCATCCAGATTCAGAAGGCTCTGGCGGACGCCCATCTACAGGAGGCGATTTATACAGCGACCGGGCGGCTGATGGACCATCGCCGCCAGGTCGTATCGCCCGAAGCGCTGCCCGACTATCAGGAGCTCCGGGAGCAGGCGCACCGCATCAAGAAACATACTCTGGAGAACCTGGACTACTATCTGGAGCAATTCGAGGCGCAGGTTACCGCGCGCGGCGGCACGGTCGTGTGGGCCAAAGAAGGCGGCGACGTCGTGGACTTCCTGGTGGAGCTGGCGCGCCGCAAGCGGGCGCGGCTGATCGTGAAATCCAAGTCCATGACCACCGAGGAGATCGGACTTCGGGAGCGTCTGGAAAGCCACAATCTGGAGACCGTGGAGACGGACCTGGGCGAATACATCATCCAGCTCGCCCACGAGCGCCCCTATCACATCGTAGCCCCCGCGCTGCACAAAACCCGTTACGAAGTGGGCGACATCTTCAGCCGAAGGCTGGGCGTCGAGCCCGAGACCGTGCCGGAGAAACAAACCAAGATCGCGCGGGCGGTGTTGCGCCAGAAGTTTCTCGCCGCCGACATCGGCGTGACGGGGGCCAACTTCCTGGTGGCGGACTCGGGCGCCGTGGTGCTGGTGGAGAACGAGGGCAATGCGCGTCTGACCACCAGCGCGCCCGCGATCCACGTAGCCATCGCCGGAATCGAGAAGCTCATTCCGCGAGCCGCCGATCTGGCGGTCTTTCTGAAGCTGTTGGGCCGCAGCGCCACCGGTCAACCGCTCACCGTGTACACCTCGTTTCTTTCGGGCCCTCGACGGGAGGGAGAAATTGACGGGCCGCAAGAGTTCTACGTGGTGCTGCTGGATAACGGTCGCAGCCGCGTGCTGGCGGATCGCGAGAAGCGCCAGGTTCTCTACTGCATCCGCTGCGGGGCTTGTTTGAACCATTGCCCGGTGTACCGGCGGATCGGAGGCCACAATTATCCCTGGGTGTACTCCGGTCCGATCGGCAAGATCGCTTCGCCGCAGTTCCAGGGGCTGACGCAAGATCCCTGGCTGCCCTTCGCTTCCAGCCTGTGCGGAGCCTGCGCCGAGGTCTGCCCGGTGAAGATCGAGATTCCGCGTCTGTTGTTGGAACTGCGCTGGGAGGTCGTCAAAAGCCAGGTTCGCGAGAAACAAAACCGGCTGGAGCGACTGGCGTTCCGCTTGTGGGCCTGGGTGATGCAGCATCCCAAACTGTACGAGATGGCGGGGCTGGCTGCCGGATCGCTGGCCGGTGAGAACGGCGGCGGGAGTTGGTTGCGACGTCCGCCGGCGTTGCTGAATGTGGGGCCGTTGCGCGCCTGGTTCAGCGAGCGCGATTTGCCGCCGCCCGGGCGCACGTTCCGTCAGCTCTGGCGGCTGCGAAAGTCCAAGGTGGGTTGATCATGCCCCGAGAGACGGTGTTGCACAAGGTGCGGACCGCATTGGGCCGCAGCGGAGGACAGCCTCCGGCAGAGGCGCCGGAAGTCCGGCTGCGCGTTCCCGAGAAGGACCTCCAGCAGCGCGTGGCCGAGTTCTTCGCGGCGCTGGAGAAATTGGGCGGCCGCGGATATTGCGCGCGATCGCGCGAGGAAGCCTGCGCCTGCGCGGCGGCTGTGATCGGCGAGAAAACGGCGGTGGCTTCGAACGCGCCCCTGCTGACCGAGTGCGGCATCACGAAGCTGCCCACGGTGAAGAGCGGCTTCCAGGATGCTGCGTCTTTGCGCGAGGCCTGCTCCACGGCCGACTTCGGCATCACGGGGGCCGATTACGCTCTGGCGGATACCGGCACGCTGGTGTTGTTCTCCTCGCGCGAAGAGGCGCGGCTGATTTCGCTGTTGCCGCCGGCGCATCTGGCTGTCGTGCCCGCCGAGAGGCTGCTGACGGGGCTGGACGAACTGTTCCGGCTCGTGCCGTCGCCCGCCGAACGCAGCAGTGCGATGGTGTTGATCACCGGACCGAGCCGCACGGCGGATATCGAGCAAATCCTGGTGCGGGGCGTGCATGGACCGGGTGAGATTCATGTCATTGTGATCGAAGAAAGGGAGACGACGAGATGAGACGCTGGATGCATTTTCCGCTGTTGCTGGCTTCCGCGACGGGGCTCTGGGCGCAACTGGGCGAGCTTTCCATCAGCGCCGGCAAGTCCACCATGCGCAACAACGTCCTGGGAACGCAAAGGGATCTAACCGGCCAGACGCTGGAGTACAAAAGCGAGACCGATTTCCGTCTGGGATTCCGCTTCACCTTCAACAGCTATCGGTTTTTCGGGCACGAGATCGGTTACGCTTACAACCGCGGCAAGTTCAAAGTCACAACGACGCCCCCGGCCGAGGTGGGCATGCCGGTTCACCAGGGCATGTACAACTTCCTGGCTTACGGCACGCCGGAGGGCAGCACGATGCGCCCCTTCATTACCGGCGGCGTGCACTTCAGCACGTTTTATCCGCCCGGAACCGGCGTCTTCTCCGGCAACGGCGTGACAAAGTTCGGTTACAACTACGGCGCGGGCCTGAAGTTTCGCCTGAGTTCGTTGCTCATGATGCGTCTGGACGCACGCAACTACACGACCGGCAAGCCCTTCGGCGAGTCCTTCCCGGATCAGACAGGCTTCCTGAACCAGCTCGAAATTTCCGCCGGTCTGGGAATCGCCTTCTGAGCGGCCCATGGTGGAATCTCGCGCCCGGCAGGCAGCGCCGGCGCGCGGGTTCCGCGTGAGAGAACGGCCCTGGCCTGAGGCGGGCCGGCACGAGGTCGCAGCGCCGGGAGGCCGGAGGATGCTGGAGGCTCAGGGACGCGGTACATGCGCGAAGCTCTGACGGAAATCCTCACGCAACTGCCGATCCTCACGCTATTCGTGGTGATCGGGCTGGGGTATCTGGCGGGCGAAATCAGTTTCTTCGGATTCCGTTTCGGCGTGGCCGGCGTGCTGTTCGTCGGGCTGGCGGTGGGAGCTCTGGACCCGCGGGTGGGTTTACCGGAGGTCATTCCCACGCTGGGGCTGATCATGTTTGTCTACGCGATCGGGATTCACTCTGCGCCGGCGTTGCGCGCCGCGTTCCACAAGCGCGGCTGGCGAGACAATTTGCTGGCGGTTGGGGTGCTGGCCTGGGGCGCGCTGCTGGCTCTGGGCGTGTCCTGGATCTTCTCGCTGAGCGGCACGCGAACGGCAGGCCTGTTCTGCGGCGCGCTGACGAACACGCCGGCCCTGGCGGCAGCGCGGGAGCAAGCCCGAGAGATCGCGCAAGCACGAGGTTCGCGCGGCGAACTGAGGCGGCAGGAAGCCGACGACCCGGTGGTGGCCTACAGCATCGCGTATCCAGTGGGTATCCTGGGCGTGCTGCTTTGCTTTCAATTGCTGCGGCGTCTGTGGCGACCTACGGTGCGGCCGGCCGAAGAAGCGCCCGAAATTCTGGTGCGCGACTTCGTGGTGAAGAATCCCGGTGTGGTGGGACGCTCGGTGGGCGAGCTGTTGCGCGTGCACAAGGAGCCCGGCTTCGTCATCAGCCGCGTGCGCCATGAGGGGCGAACGGATATCGCCGCCTCCGAGACTCGCCTGGCGTACGGCGACGTCGTCGCCGTGGTGGGGGACGAAGAAGCCCTGGAACGGGCAGCGCAGATTTTCGGGGAGGTCAGCGACGAGCGCATCGAGGAGGACCGCACGGAGCTGGACTATCGGCGGGTTTTCGTGTCCAGCCGCGAGGTGGTCGGCAAGCGAATCCGGGATCTGGATTTGCCCAACCGGCTGCACGCCACCATCACGCGCTTGCGCCGCGGGGACGTGGACGTGGTGCCCACGCCGGACACGCGCCTGGAGTTCGGCGATCGCGTGCGGGTGCTGACGCGGCGCAGCAATTTTGCGGCGGTCGCGGAGTTTTTCGGAGACTCCATCCGCGGGACGGCGGAGACGGACTTCGGGTCGGTGGCCATCGGCATGGTCATGGGCGTGTTGGTGGGGATGATGCCGCTTCCGCTACCCGGAGGGAGCACGGTGCGGCTGGGGCTGGCCGGCGGCCCGCTGCTGGTGGCCTTGCTGCTCGGACGGCTGGAGCGCAGCGGCCGCATCAGTTGGGTGATCCCCATCAGCGCCAATCTCACGCTGCGACAAATCGGTTTGCTTCTGTTTTTGGCGGGAGTGGGAACTCGCGCGGGCTATGAGTTCGCACAAACCCTGGCCCGCAGCGGGGCGGTGCTTTTGGGCGCGGGCGCGATCATCACCTTCGGCGTCACGCTGGCGACGATGATCGTGGGCCACAAGGTCTTGAAAATCCCATACGATTCGTTGATGGGGCTGGTCTCGGGGATCCAGACGCAACCTGCCTGCCTGGCTTACGCCGGCAATCAGACGCGCTCGGAAGCCCCGGAGGTGGCCTACGCGGCGGTCTATCCGGCGGCCACCATCGCGAAGATCATTCTGGCGCAGCTTCTGGTCTCCTGGCCGGTGAGCGGAGCGTGAGAGGCCGCAGCGGCATGGCCGGGCAAGGGGTCTCTCTCGAGGACCGGCGCTCGGGGGCCGTATAATCGAAGTTTCCCCCATGCTGGCAGAGAAACTGAAAGAATGCGGCGTGGTGGGGGCCGGCGGCGCCGGTTTTCCTACCTATGTCAAGGCGCAGGCGCGCGTGGAGTTCATGATCGCCAACGGCGCCGAGTGTGAGCCGCTCATTCACAAAGACGTCGAACTGATGCAGGCCTTCCCGGGCGAGATCGTTTCGGGCTTGATGCTGATGGCCAGAGCGGTCAAAGCGCGACAGATCAAGTTCGGCGTCAAAGAGAAGAACGCCGAGGCGGTAGAGGCGATCCGGCGGCAGGCGAAGTCCAAGAGCATCGAGCTGGTTCTGCTGGGCGATTTCTATCCCTCCGGCGACGAATACGAACTGGTTTACATCGCCACGGGCAGGTTGATTCCCCCGGCAGGGATCCCGCTTCAGGTGGGGGCGGTGGTCAACAACGTCGAGACGCTTTACAACGTGCACAGGGCGCAGCAAGGCCTGCCGGTGACCGAGAAGTTCGTTTCCGTGGCAGGAGCAGTGCGGGAGCCGAAAGCCTTCTGGATTCCGGTGGGCACGTCGTTCCGGGAGTTGATCGCTCTGGCGGGCGGAGCGACAGTGGAGGAGTTCGGCATTTTTGTCAGCGGCATCATGATGGGCACGCTGACCTTCGATCCGGACGAAGTAGTCACCAAGACGACCGCCGGCCTGATCGTGCTGCCAAAAGATCATCCTCTCGTGCGGCGGAAAAGCCTGCCTGCGGAAGCGCAGAACCGGATCGGTAAGTCGGCCTGCGACCAGTGCAGTTACTGCACCGAGTTCTGCCCGCGCTACCTGTTGGGATACGAGGTGATGCCGCACAAGGTCATGCGCAGCCTGGGATTCACGCTGACCGGGTCGCGGAACTGGAACCAGTGGGGCCAGCTTTGCTGCGCCTGCGGGTTGTGTACGCTGTACGCCTGTCCGGAGGATCTCTATCCCAAGGAGGCCTGTGACCAGGCCAAGCAGGATTTGCGCGAAGCCGGCATTCGCTTCCAACAGCAGAGTCCCGTGCGGGTGCATCCGATGAAGGAAGCGCGGAGGGTGCCGCAGTTGCAGTTGCGGCGGCGGCTGAAAATCGAGGAATACGAACGAGAGACGCCTTACGAAGCGGTGGATTACCGCCCGGAGCGCGTGCGCATTCTGCTGGCGCAGCACGCTGGAAAACCTGCCACGCCGGTGGTGCGCGTCGGAGAGCGCGTTGAAAAGGGGGCCATCGTGGGGCGCGTGGGGGCCGAGGAACTGGGAGCGAACGTGCACGCCAGCATCGCGGGCACGGTAACGGAAGTGACGGGAACTTACATCGAGATACGTGCGTAATCATGGCAAGGAATTCGATCGGCTTGATTGAACTTTCCAGCATTGCGGCGGGGCTTCAGGTCACGGACGCCATGCTCAAGGCGGCCGACGTGGAGCTGCTGCTGGCGCGCTCGATCTGCTCAGGCAAGTACATGGTGCTGGTCCGCGGGGACGTAGCGGCGGTGGAATCCAGCGTGCGCGCCGGGACGCAGGCGGGCGATTTCTCCGTGATTGACAGTTTTGTCATTCCGAACGTGGATGAGCAGGTGTTTCCGGCCATCGCCGGCACGACGAAGGTGGAAGTGCTGGAGGCGCTGGGAGCCATTGAATCCTTTTCCGTGGCTTCTCTGATCGAGGCTGCTGACGCGGCCGTAAAAGCCGCCAACGTCAAGCTGATCGAGGTGCGGCTGGCCATGGCGCTGGGCGGCAAGGCGTTCGTCACGCTCACAGGGAACGTAGCGGCCGTGGAAGCTGCAGTCAGTGCGGGCGCGGAGGTGGTCGCGCAGAAGGGGCTGCTGGTGAATCGGGTGGTCATCCCATCGCCGCGGCCCGAGCTGTTGAAGGAAATGATCTGAAGGAGGCGTATGCGGGCGGTTGGCAGAAGTTGGCTGACAGCGGCGGTCCTCGCCCTGGGCTGCGGGGCGCAGGAGGAATTCCGCGAAATTCAGTCCCGGGTGAGCGAGTTCACCCTGAAGAACGGGATGAAGTTTATCGTTCTGGAGCGGCGAAAGGCGCCCGTGGCTTCGTTCCTGACATACGCGGACGTTGGCTCAGCGCAGGAGACAAAAGGCATTACCGGCCTGGCCCACCTGTTCGAACATATGGCCTTCAAGGGGACCGACAAGATCGGAACCAAGGATTACGCCAGGGAACGCGTAGCGCTGGAGAAGGTCGAACAGGCTTACGCGGCGCTCAAAGAAGAGAAGCGAAAGGGCCCCAAAGCGGATCCCGAAAAGTTGAAGAAACTCGAGCAGGCATTCAAGGACGCGCAGGAGGAAGCCGGCAAGTATGTGGCGGCCAACGAATTCGGGGAGGCGGTGGAGCGCGCCGGAGGCCGGGAGCTGAACGCCACGACCAGCGCGGACCGAACCAACTACTTTTTCAGCCTGCCCTCGAACCAAATGGAGCTCTGGTTCTGGTTGGAGTCAGAACGTTTTCTCAACCCGGTGTTTCGGGAGTTTTACAAAGAGCGGGACGTGGTGATGGAGGAGCGGCGCTTGATGGAGAGTCAGCCCGTCGGACGCTTGCTCGAAGAGTTCCTGGCGGCGGCCTATAAAGCGCACCCGTACGGCGAGCCGGTCGTCGGTCACATGAGCGATCTGGAGAACCTGACGCGGGCGGATGCGGAGGCGTTTTTCCGCAAGTATTACATTCCCAGCAACCTGATCGCGGCCGTGGTCGGGGATGTGGATCCCAAGCGCGTGCGAGAGCTGGCGGAGCGCTACTTCGGTCGGATCCCAAGCGGTCCCAAACCTGAGCCGCTGCGCACGGTGGAGCCTCCGCAAGAGGCTGAGCGTAGAGTCACGCTCTGGCTGAAGGCCCAGCGCACAGTGCTGATGGGGTATCACAAGCCGGACATCAACCATCCGGACGACGCGGTCTATGACGCCGTGGGAAGCCTGTTGAGCGAAGGCCGCTCCTCGCGACTCTACCGGGGCCTGGTGCGTGATCGCAAGGTGGCGACCCAGGTGATGGGATTTCCGGGTCTGCCCGGCCAGAAATACCCGGGCCTGTTTATTTTCTTCGCCCTCACCGCCCCGGGTCATACGAACGAGGAAGTGGAGCGGGCGATCGAAGAGGAACTGGAACGCCTCATCCGCGAGCCGGTCAGCCAGGAGGAACTGGAGGGCGTGAAGCGCCGTGCGCGCGCCTCTCTGATCCGCCAGCTCGACAACAACATGACATTGGCCATGCAGCTCGCCGGCATGCAGGCGCTGACGGGCGATTGGCGGAATCTCTTCCGGCAGCTCGAGAAGATCAACGCCGTGACTCCGGCAGATATCCAGCGCGTGGCCAAGGCCACCTTCAGGCGCACGAACAAAACCGTAGGCGTGATTGAGCCGCTGGAGGCGGCCCAGGCCAGGTAAGGGAGGAGACAATGCGCAGGAGAACGTTGCTCGGATGGATCGCGCTGGCCGCTTTGTGGGCGGGGCCCGCGCGGGCGCAGATCCCTAAGAGTTACAAGGAACTGAAGTATCCGCCGCTGAACAAGATCGAAGTCCCCGAACCGGTGCGCTTCGAGCTGCCCAACGGGATGGTGGTGTATCTGGTCGAAGACCACGAGCTGCCCACCGTGAGCGTGGCGGCCATGATCCGCACCGGCTCGCGGTGGGAGCCTGCGGCCAAAGCGGGCCTGGCCTCGATCACCGGAACGGTGATGCGCACGGGGGGGTCGGAGAAATTCCCAGGCGATCAACTCGACGAAGAGCTGGACCGATTGGGGGCCTACGTCGAGACCTCGATCGGCGAGGATTCCGGGCGCGCGGTGGTTTCCGTGCTCAAGGAGGACGTAGATCGCGGGCTGGTGATCCTGGCTGACATCTTGCGGCATCCGGCCTTCCCGCAAGACAAGATCGAGCTGGCCAAGATCCAGCAGCGCGATCGCATCGCGCGGCGCAACGACAATCCCAACGCGATCGCGATGCGTGAATTCCGCCGCATCATCTATGGAAAAGACAGCCCCTACGCGAGACAGCCTGAATACGACACGATCAACTCCATCACCCGCGAGGACCTGATCGCCTTTCACCGGGAGTACTTCCAGCCGGAAAACGTGATCCTGGCCGCATGGGGCGACTTCAAGACGGCGGAGATGCGCGAGAAGATCGAGAAGACTCTGGGGCAGTGGCCGCGCGGCGGACGTCCGAAGCCGACGGTACCCCCGGTCGCCCCGGAAGCCGGTCGGCGCGCAGGCATCTATCAAATCGTCAAAGAGGACATGCCGAACTCCTGGGTGGTCATGGGATTTCTCGCCGGCCGGCGCGACGACCCGGATTACTACGCGCTGGAGGTCATGAATGACATCCTGGGCGGCGGCTTCGCCTCTCGATTGTTCAACAAGGTGCGCACCGAGCAAGGGCTAGCCTACACGGTGGGATCCAGTTGGGGGGCGGGATGGGATCGTCCCGGCCTATTCATGGCCGTGGGTTCGACCAAGACCGAGAGCACGGTGCAAATCCTGGAGTCCATCCGGCGCGAGATCCAAAACCTGGCGGAGGGCGGCGCCACTGACGATGAGCTCACGAAAGCCAAGGATTCTATCCTCAAAGGCTTTGCCTTCGAGTTCGATTCCACCGCTAAGATCGTTCAGCGCCTTATAAGTTACGAGTACTACGGCTATCCGCGCGACTATCTTCAACAGTATCGCGTCAACATCGAAAAAGTAACTAAGGCGGATATCGCGCGTGTCGCGAAGCAGTACTTGAAGACCGACCAGCTCGCCATTCTGGTGCTGGGCAAGGCCACGGGCTTCGAGCCGCCGCTGAGTGCACTGGGCAAGGTGACGCCGGTGGATATTACGATTCCCCCGCCCAAGCAGGAGGCGTTGGGGCCCGCAACGCCCCAGGCCGTGGCGCGGGGCAAGGAGTTATTGGGCAAGGCGCGCGAGGCGATCGGCGGAGCGGCGCGACTGGCGGCGGTGAAGGACTATACGGTGACCGCCAGTTTGACCGTGAGCACGCCGCAAGGCGAGTTCGCCTTGAAGACCGAGAGCACCGTGGACCTGACCGGGCGACTCCTGACCAAGATGACCACGCCTGTGGGGGAGATCGTGCAGGGCTATGACGGGCAGGTTCTGTGGGTGAAGACGCCTCAGGGAGTCAAGGAGGCGTCCGCCTCGCAGAAAGCCGAGGCCGAAGGCTCGCTGTTCCGCGACACCCTGGGCTTACTACGACGCTTCGAGAGCGCCGGGCTGACGGTGCAAGCCCTGGGGCCGGCGGAGCTGGAGGGTAAGAAGGTTGAAGCCGTGGCGGTGCGTGACGAAGCCCGCAACCACCAGGTGAAGTTGTACATTGATCCCGCGACTTACTTGCCGGCCGGCAAGAGTTACACGGCCGCGCTGATGGGCGCGCCCGGCGAGATTGACGAGATTTACTCGGACTGGCGGGAGACGGGCGGGTTGAAGTGGCCCTACAGGACGGTGCTCAACCGCAGCGGCAGGAAATTCGGCGAAACGGCGGTCTCGGAAATCAAGATCAACCCCGGCCTGGACCCGAGCGCCTATCAGAAGCCGCAATAAAGGGTGGCCTCCCTGTTTTATTTCCGCGGAGGCGTGCGGATTAGCAATAAGGCGAGCAGAGCGAAGGGCAACAGGGAAAGCCAACCGCCTGCCGCGGGAAACCAGGAAAACTCATCGGCTCCCGTGAGCAGGCGCGTCAGCGAGGGCAGGCGCGGATTCAAAGAAACCACCGCCAGAGCGATGCCCAACACGGCTTCTCCGGCCACCAATCCGGAAGCCAGCAGCAGACCGCGCTGCTCAGACTCCGCCTCCCTGCCGCGCGTGCGGGCGAAGCGATCGGACGCCCAACGAATCAGGCCTCCCAGAAAGATGGCGGCCACGGTTTTGAAAGGCAGATACATCCCCACTGCCACCAGCATCGGGGAGCGGACGCCCGAGAAGATCATCGCGGCGCCGAAGGCCGCACCCACGAGAAGCAATCCCCAGGCCATTTGTCCGCCCAAGATCCCCTGAGAGAGTTGCGCCATCAAGCCGGCTTGCGGAGCGGGGAGCTCAAGCCCGCCGATGCCGCCGGTAGCGCGGTTGGCTTCGTCCAGGATGATGATGGGCGCCATCAGGAAGCCGGAGAGCAGAACGACCGCGATCATCTCAACCACCTGCATCTTCCAGGGCGTGCCGCCCAGCAGGTGACCGGCTTTCAAATCCTGAGCCAGCGACCCTGCGACACAACAGGCGCAACAAACCACAGCGGCCACGCCCAGCACGGCGGCTACTCCCGCGGCGCCCTTCACTCCCACCGCCAGCATCATCAGGGCGGCGATGACCAGAGCCGCGAGAGTAAGGCCGGAGACGGGCTGGTTCGAACTGCCGACGAGTCCCACCAGATAAGCGCCGACAGCCGAGAGCAAGAAGCCGGCCAGAGCCATCACCAGCGCGGCGGCGATGGCGGAGCCGATGCGGCCGGTGAACCGAAAGTAGATTGCGGTGATCGGCACAAGGCAGGCGAGCGCGCCGGCGACGACCCAACGCGCCGGGATATCGCGTTCCGTTCGCTCCAGCCCGGCTGAAACAGCGGCACGACCACGGGTCTCGAGGACGCCGTGGAGAGATCGGCTGATGGAATCACGCATCGAGTAGAGGGTGTAGCAAGCAGCGACCAGCATCGCGCCTACGGCTACCGGGCGAACGACGTTGTACCAGACGGTGTAGGCTGCGACATCCCAGCCCACTTCCCTGCCCCCACCCAGGCGGACCGGAAGATCGGGGTCGAAAAAAAGCAACAACGGGATCAGCACCCACCAGGCGATAAGCCCGCCGGCGGCATTCACTGCGGCCACGCGCGGTCCGACGATATATCCGATGCCGATGAGCGCGGGAGAAAGGCTGGGTGTGCTCCAGGCGATTCCTCCGCGGTGCGGCACGTCTGCGAGCGGCTTTTGATCGGTGTCGAAGTGCCGCACGAGAGCGTGGGGGAAAGCGAGGAAGCCGCTCACCGATTCGCGGAAGATCCGAAGGCCGCGGTCGCTCTTGAGTACTTCGATCAGCGCAGCCAGCCCCATGGCTCCGAACAGGCGGCGAGCGGCTGGCCCGGCCTGCTCGCCGGCGCGTACAATTGCAGCGCTGGCGACGCTCTCCGGCCATGGCAAACCGGCCTCCACGCAAAGAGGACGGCGCAACAGAATCACGAAGAAGACGCCGATCAGGCCGCCGGTGAGGAGGATCAAGGAAGCCTGCCAATAGTGCGCTCGTAGGTCCTGCCACAGCCTCGCGCCATCCAGCCGCACCATGGTGAAGGCGGGGATGGTGAAGATCGCGCCCGCAACCAGCGCCTCACCGACAGAAGCCGCCGTGCGTGCGATGTTCTGCTCCAGCACGGAACCCTGAAAACGCGGCAGACGGAACACGGCCAGGGCGATGACGGCTGCGGGGATGGTGGCGGCCACGGTTTGTCCGGCCTTCATGCCCAGGTAGGCGTTGGCGGCGCCGAAGATAGAGGCCAGGATCAGACCCAGCGCCAGGGCTTTCAAGCTGAGTTCGGCAGGCCCGGCGGACGATCGCATCACTAAACGAGAGTAGCAAGCGGGAATAGAGCGGCGTCAGAAGAACTTACCGGCGGCGCGACCCCTGCGCGCCGGGCCAAGTTTGCGGCCCACACCCGCTTGACGCCAGAGCGGCCGCCCCATTTCATCGCGCAGCCGGAGCGTGCGGCGGAGATCCTGGAGCGTGATGGTGGCCGCCCAGAGCTCGTCGGAATCCTCGCTCGGACGGAAGCCGGTGATCACAACGCGCTGGCCGGCCCTGGGGTTGAAATCGTTCTCCACGAGATAGCGCATCGAACCGAGCCACACGCGCCAGGTTCGCTGTTCCGAAGTGATTTCGAGCGAGGGTGCGCCTCGGGGGAAACCGAGCATGACCTTGCTGATTCGTCCGCGGATCTCGATGGGCGGTCGGGAGGCGATGGGCGCGCGTTCCTCGGTCTGAGCGAGCAAGGCGACCGCGAGCATCAGAGCGGGCGGGGCGAGCCGTCGCATCGTAACCTCACTCCTGGCTGGGCAAGTTGCAAACCAAATGCCAGAGCCTGCTGCTAATGATTCAAGCACTTTGCCAGGGTGGGGCGCAAATGTTGCGCGCAGGCGCATCCGGGGTGCGCAAGAGGCCCGTGGCGGTCAACGGTGGTGTCATACTGATAGCAAGATGCAGGCCACAGTTCTACTGGGAATCATCTTGCTGGCCGGACCGACGCTGGACCCCACGCAGCAGGCCCGCCTTCGGAAGCTGGAGAACGCCCTGCTGGCGCCCTGCTGCTATCAGGAAGTGGTGGCCACCCACTCCAGCGAGGTCGCCAAGCAGATGCGCGAAGAGCTGGCCGCCATGGTGGCCGCAGGCCGCAGTGAGCGGGAGATCCTGGACTATTACAAGCAGCGGTACGGAACCCGGGTGCTGGCCGAGCCGCTGGGCGCGCAGTGGTGGGTCATGAACCTCGTCCCGGTGGCGATGCTGCTGGCCGGAGGCCTGGTGGTCGCAGGTTTGGTGCGGAGATGGCGACGCGCGGCAGCCTCCGGGCCGGCCTGAGGCGCTCGATGTGATCGCAAGCGACCGCCTGGCTTGTTGCATCGTTTTCGGCTGTGGCGCGAAGACGCGCGCCGGGCTTACCGTCGGTTTGCGGTAAAATGAACCCGCGGGTCCGGGGCAACGCGGCGCAGGTGTCTCCGAGCCGCCGTTGAGGGAAAGGCACGCGCAGGGCAGCAGGGATTGAGCATGCAACGGATCGGCCGCTACGAGATCCTGGACGAGCTCGGCCGGGGCGCTATGGGCGTGGTTTATCGCGCCCGAGACCCGAGCATCGGACGCCTGATTGCAATCAAGACCATCCGCATGACGGAGCTGAGCGACCCCGTGGAGAGCGAGCGCCTGCGGGAGCGATTGCGACGGGAGGCGCATTCAGCCGGCATCCTCTCACACCCCGGCATCGTCGTCGTTTATGACGTCGGGCAGGAAGGCGACCTGGCCTACATCGCCATGGAGCTGGTTCCGGGCCGCAGCCTGGAGAGCCTGCTGGCGGACAGCCGACCTCCGAGCCCGCAGTTGATCTTGAACATCCTGCGGCAGACCGCTGCCGCCCTGGACTATGCGCACAAGAAGGGAATTGTTCACCGCGACATCAAGCCGGCCAACATCCTGATCAGCGAAGACGGCGTCGTGAAAATCACGGATTTCGGCGTGGCGAAGATCTCCAGTTCGCACCAGTTGACCGTGGCGGGAACCGTGCTGGGAACGCCGAATTACATGTCGCCGGAGCAAATCCAGGGGAAGCCGGTGGACGGTCGAGCGGATCAATTCGCCCTCGGCGTCATTGCGTACGAAATGCTGACGGGCGAAAAGCCCTTCACCGGCGAGCAGCTCACCGCGGTGCTGTATAAGATCGTCGCCGAGCCGCCGCGTCCCCCGCAGGAAGTCAACCCCAGTTTGCCCTGGCCGGTGTCGCTGGTGTTGAACCGAGCGCTGGCCAAAGACCCCGAGGAGCGCTACCCAAGCTGCACCGAGTTTATCAACGCGCTCGAGAAAGCACTGGCGACCAAGAAGGACTGGCAAGCAGGAACGCGTGTGGGCAGCGAGGCGTTGCCCACGGCGACGGTGGGAACCACCCTAAAGGAACAGGTGGCGGCTCGTGTCGAGGAGGCAGCCGAGCAACGAACGCCGCGGACACGGCGACCGCTGACGGCGGTGGCAGCAGCCTTGGCCGGCGTGGCGCTGGTGGCCGGAGCCCTTTACATCGGCTTACAGAGGCGGGGCGGCTCGGTTGTGGGAGTAGACTCGCCGGTTCTTAGTCAAGCCTCACCGGCCGCCGAGGCGAGTAAGCCTACACCCATGCCAGGTCCCACGAACCCTCTGGCCGAGCCGGTAGGCTCAAGTTCACAGGCGGCCGCACCTACCACTCCGGCAGGTAGCCCAGAGCCTTCGGCCGTCCCGACGACCAAGCCAGTCGAGGCAGAGCCCACGCCGACCGCTCCCGCTGCCGTGGTTTCGAAGCCGGAAGCCGGAGAACGTCCGGCCAGTGCGCCTAAAGCCGCCCAGGAACGCAAATCACCCTCCCCCGGAGAATTCAAGCTCCTGCTGACCAGCAGCCCGCCGGGCGCCGAAGTCGTGCTGGATGCGAATCCCCAAACCAAGTGCACAACGCCGTGTTCCATCCCTTTGCCGCCCGGACGCCATACGCTGGTGGCGACGCTGGCGGGCCATCGGCAGGAGATGCGCATTTTCGAGATGAGCGGACCGCGGGAGATCTTCCTGAACATGACGCGACAGACCGGCACGCTTCGTGTGGAAACCAGCCCCGCGGGAGCGCAAATCCTCATCAACGGAGAGGCGCGACCGGAAACGACGCCTGCGACGCTGATTCTGCCCGTGGGTAAGTATGAGATTCAAGTGGTGAAGAACGGGCAGAGGGACAGCCAGTCTGTCGAACTGAAAGACGGGGCTCTGTTGCGCGTCTATTTCCAGCTCAGCCAATGAAAGGCAGCTTCAGTACTGGATGACGCGCTCGGCCTCGCGCACAAGGTCATCCACCTGCGGCAGGATCTCGTCCTCCAGCAGGGGTTGATAAGCCACCCAGGTGTCCAGCGCCGCGACGCGGCTCACCGGGGCGTCCAGGAAGCCGAAAAGCTCGTCGGCGATGCGCGCTGCGATCTCGGCGCCGTAGCCGAACGAGAGGCAGTCCTCGTGAGCGATGAGGACGCGGTTGGTTTTCTCAACCGAGCGACGGATCGCGGTCCAATCGTAGGGCGACAGGGTGCGCAGGTCGAGGATCTCCAGGGTCCAGTCCGGGTTCTTCTTCTCGATGAGCGAGGCGGCTTGCAAGGCCTTTTGCACCAGCGCGCCATAAGTGATCAAGGTGAGGGTCTTGCCGGTTTTGACGATGCGGGCTTTGCCGAAAGGAATCGTGAAATCGGGGCCGGGGTACGGGGAGCGGTTATATGGCTCGCGGTACAAGCGCTTGTGTTCCAGGAACAGGACGGGGTCGTCGGCGCGCAGGGCGGTTCGTAACAGGCCGCAAGCATCCAGCGCGTTGGAAGGCATGACGACGCGCAGTCCCGGAATGTGCGTGAACTCGACCTCACCGCACTGGCTATGATAAGGGGCGCCGCCCTGAAGATAGCCGCCGATGGGCACGCGGATCACCGCTGGGCAACTGAACCCGTTGTTGGAGCGCCAGCGCAGCGTGGCCAGTTCGTTGCGAAGCTGCATCATGGCAGGCCAGATGTAGTCGAAGAACTGGATCTCAGCCACCGGCTTGAGGCCGCGAGTGGCCAACCCGATGGCGCGACCCACGATGGCCGCCTCCGCCAGAGGAGTGTTGAAGCAGCGGCGGCTGCCGAACTCACACTGGAGGCCGTGAGTGGCTTTGAAAACCCCGCCTTTGCCCTTCACCCGTGTAAGATTCTCCTCCCGGCTGCAATCGGCCACGTCTTCGCCGAAAACCAGGATGCGCGGGTCCCGCCGCATCTCGTCACGCAGAGTCCGGTTGATGGCGTCCACCATGGTCAGCGCTGGGCCTTCAAATACGGGCTCGGCGGCGAACTCCTCGGAGGTGGGGTCCACCCGCTCGGAGTACAGATGGCGGAGCGCGGAGCCGCGAGGCGGCGCGGCCGCCGCCAGGGCCTCTTCGGTGGCTCGCTGCACCTCCAGGTCCACCTCATGAAACAGCAGCCGCAGGCGATGATGATCCAAAACCCCTTCAGCTAAAAGCAACTCCGGAAAGCGCAGGAGCGGATCGCGGGCCGCCTCAGCCTCCCGCTCTTCCGGGGTCTTGTAGAGCCGCTCGTCATCCGAGAGCGAGTGCGAATACGGCCGGATCACGTGGGCGTGCACCAGAGCGGGGCCCTGGCGAGCGCGGCACCAGGCAGCAGCTTCTCGGAGGGCCTGGTAGGACGCGATGAAATCCGTGCCGTCCACTTCCAACACCAACAGGCCCGGGAAGTTCCGGACCAGGCGAGAGATGCTCCCGCCTGCCGTCTGACGCTCGATGGGGACGGAAATGGCGTACCCGTTGTCCTCGACCAGGAAGAGCACCGGAAGCCGATCCAGGCAACAGATATTCAGGGCTTCCCAGAATTCCCCCTCGCTGGTGGCGCCGTCGCCGGAGCTGACGAGGGTGACATCGTCGCCGGCGGGGTCCAAATACAGCGAAGCGTGCGCGCAGCCGGCCGCCTGGAGGAACTGGGTGCCCGTCGGCGAGGAGGCGCTGACGATGTGCAGTTCCGGCGACCCCCAATGGGAAGGCATCTGACGCCCGCCGGAGGCCACGTCATCGGCGGCGCCCACTGCCTGGAGAAGCATCTGGAGGGGCGTGACCCCCAGGGCCAGGCACATGGCGCGGTCGCGGTAGTATGGGTAGAACCAATCGTGGCCCGCTCGAAGAACCATGCCTGCCGCGGCTGAGACGGCCTCATGCCCGGCGCCGGAGATCTGGAAGTAGATGCGATTCTGCCGCTTGAGAAGAATCTCGCGGTCATCCAGCCGGCGCGATAACTGCATGATCCGCAGAGCGCGGATGAGGTCCTCCGCGTCCAAACCGGCGAAACGGGCGACCAGATCCGGGCTGAGCTGCGTGGTAGTGCGCGTAGCCATCCCTGGGAAGCCTCCCGCTTCAAGTTTAGCCCGGAAATGGCTGCGCGGGGAAGAGGACGGCACACCCCCGGCGCGCGGTCGTACTCTGAAAGTATGTACGACCTGGCGTTTTTTCGCGCGAATCTGGATTGGATCGCTGAACGACTGGCCACGCGGGGCTATTCCTTGCAAGTGGAGCAGTTCCGCGAGCTGGACGCGCGGCGCCGTGCGGCTCTGACCGAGAGCGAGAAGTTGAAATCCTGGCGAAACGCCGAGAGCGCAGAGATCGCGCGGCTGCGCAAGCAGGGGGCCGACACCAGCGAACGACAGGCGAAGGTGCGCGAGGCAGGCGAGAAAATCGCCGCCCTGGACGAACAGGCCCGGCAACTGGAAGCCGAGTTCCGCCAGTGGCTGGCAAGCGTGCCCAACCTTCCGCACGAGACGACGCCTGTCGGACGAAGCGAAGAGGACAATGTGGAAGTGCGCCGCTGGGGCCAACCGCGCGAGTTCTCCTTCACTCCCAAGGCCCACTGGGAGCTCGGACCGCAGCTCGGAATCCTGGATCTGGAACGCGCCGCCAAAGTCACCGGGGCGCGCTTCGCCGTCTACTGGGATTTAGGCGCCAGACTGGAGCGAGCCCTGATCAATTTCATGCTGGATGTCCACACGCAACTGCACGGCTATCGTGAAGTGCTGCCCCCTTTTCTCATCAATTCCGCCAGCCTGTTCGGCACGGGCCAGTTACCGAAATTTGCCGGCGACCTGTTCAAATGCGAGGGATACGATTTCTGGCTGGCGCCCACCGCGGAGGTGCCGGTGACCAACCTCTACCGCGATGAGACCTTAGATGCGGACCGGCTGCCCATCAAACTTGCCGCTTACACGCCGTGCTTCCGCAGCGAAGCGGGTTCCTACGGGCGCGACGTGCGCGGCATCATCCGGCAACACCAGTTCCAGAAAGTGGAACTGGTGAAGTTCACGCGCCCGGATCAAAGCTATCAGGAACTGGAAACTCTCACGGCGGACGCCGAAGATATCTTACAGCGCCTCGGTCTGCCCTACCGCACGGTCGTGTTGTGTACAGGTGACCTGGGTTTTTCTTCCGCCAAGACTTATGACATCGAGGTTTGGATGCCGGGCCTCAACAGCTACAAAGAAATCTCGTCCTGCTCGAATTTCGAGGCCTTTCAGGCGCGGCGCGCCGGCATCCGGATGAAGACAGGCAAGGGCAAGTCGGAGTTCGTACATACTTTGAACGGCAGCGGGCTGGCGGTGGGACGCACCTGGGTGGCGATCATCGAGAATTACCAGGAAGCGGATGGCAGCGTGGTGATCCCCGAAGCGCTGCGCCCGTACTTGAATGCCGAACGGATTACCCCGGGAGGGGAGACCAAGTAAAACCGGGCCGCCGGCCGGGTCTCGGCCGACGTCGTTAACACGAAGAGCACAAAAACACGCATAACGACAAGCCTAAGTGCTGGAAGCGCTTAGCCGCCGGCCTCCCTCTGCCAGAGGGAAAACGCTGCGCGCTCCGTCATTTACACTGAAGCCGGTAGTTCCTACTCGCTTAGGCCCGGTTTCCGGCAGAGCGGCCGGTCGCTGGCGCGGCGGATCGAGTCGGGGGGAACGAAGCCGCGAGCGCCCGGCCCCGCCGGAAGCCGGGCACTTTTTTTGGAGGATCACCGGTGTTGGGCGGTTTGCGCGCGATGATGATCTGGCTGGCGACGGGCGCTTTGTGGGCGGCCCCTTCGCTGACGACCATTCAGGATGTGCTGTACAAGGCCGACGGCAGTTTGTTCAACGGCCTGCTGTTCATCGAGTGGAGAGGGTTCGAGACGCAAGAGGGATCGAATATCCCGACGCAGCGAGTCACGGTGAAGGTGGTGAACGGAGTGCTGCGGGTGCAGTTGGCCCCCACCACGACCGCCACGCCGCCGACCTTCTACCGCGTGCGCTACAGCAGCGACGGCCGCGTGCAGTTCGAAGAAACCTGGGCGGTCCCGCCCAGCGCCAGGCCGCTGCGCGTGCGTGAGGTGCGAGTGGCCACCGGAGCCGCCCAGGGCGATCTGATTGGGATCGGCGATGTCGCCGGTCTCACTGAAGCGCTGGATGCCCGTCCGGCCAAGGGCGCCGGTTACGCGCCGGGGCGCGTGGCGCTCATCAACGCCAACGGCGAACTGGTTGCGGCGCCTGGCAACCCGTCGGATTGTCTGAGGGTGGACGGCAGCGCCGGACCGTGCGGCGCGGGATCGGGTGGCGCAGGGAGTTTCGTGGATGCCGAAACGCCCTCCGGCGTTGTGGATGGTTCCAACGCCACGTTCACGCTCTCGGCTGCCCCCGCCCCGCAGACGGGCCTGATGCTCTACCGTAACGGACTCCTGCAAAAGCAAGGCCTGGATTACACCCTCAACGGCAACGTCATCCAGTTCGCCCCCGGCGCCGTGCCCCAGCCGGGAGATGTGTTGACAGCCAACTATCGGGTTGTCGGAGAGGCTGCCGAATCGGCGACAGCCACGGCGGAAGTGCTCTGCTCAGGGACCGGCGGAACCACGGGCGATACCGTGTTGACCCGGCTTGGCGGTTGCACGTTGCCGGCCAATTCGCTGAATCCCGGCGACCGGGTCGAGATCCGCTTCGACTTCTCCCATCAGGGGACCGGCAGCGGGCTTGCGATCGCCTTGCGTTGGGGCGCCACCACGCTGGAGAGCCGCGACGCACACGCGGGCGTCGCCTTGATCAGCGGGCGCGCCGAGGCCGCCGTGCGAACCGCAGGCGTGCAGTGGAGCACCCAGAGCTGGGGCTCGGCGCTCAGTCTCTCGACCAACGCCGGAGTGGCGACGGATCCGCTGTCTGCCCCGCTGACCATCGAGCTGTTGGGCCGCCTGACGGCAGCGGGAAGCGACACCCTGACGCTGGAGAATTACACCGTGCTGCGGTACCCCGCCGTGCCCGTCCAGTAGATCCGCAGGCTTCGCTAACGGCGCGCTTTCCTCAGCAGGTCTCCACACGAACAGCCTTCCTCAGCCAGTCCGGATCGAACTCCACGCCGAGGCCCGGGCCGCTGGGCGTCTTGATAACGCCGTTGCGAATCTCGAAGTGCGGGCGATACCAGGAAGGCGCCTTTTGCGGCCCGCGGCAGGGAAACTCCATATAAGGCCCGATGTTGGGGATGGCGGAGGCAAACTGAAGGATATTCACGGCGGCTGCGTCGGTCTGCGTGTTGTGCGGCACGATCCACATGCGAGCCTGGCGCGCCATGCGAGCCACACGAGCCGCGCGGATGAAGCCGCCGTTGTAATTCAGGTCGGGCTGCACGATATCCACGACGCGGTTCTCGATCATCCACTGGAAGCGCCACAGGCTGGCGTCCTGCTCTCCGCCGGCCACGGGGATGGAAAGCGCGTCGGCGACACGTTTCGTTTCGCCCAGCTCTTCCCAGGGGCACGGTTCCTCGAAGAAAGCCACCTTGAGTTCCTCCAGCATGCGACCCACTTGAATGGCCGCCCTGGAATCGTAGGACCCGTTGGCGTCGGCGTAAATCGTGATGTCATCCCCCAAGCGCTTGCGGGCCAGGGTCATCAGACGCCGCGTGCGGCCGGGATAGACGTCCGCGTTGCGGCTCATGCGCCCTCCGATCTTGAACTTGACGGCGCGCGCGCCCGTCAGCGCCACCGCCCTCACATACACCTCCACTTCTTGTTCCGCGGTGGTGTTCCGCTCGGAACCGGAAAGATAGACGGGAATTTCACGGCGGATGACCCCGCCCATCAGTTCACCCACCGGCTTACCCGCCACCTTGCCCAGTAAGTCCCACAGGCTCTGCTCCACGTAAGCCACCGGACACCAGAAAGCCTGGCCGGCCATCTTGTAATTGGCCACGTAAACCTCGTCCACCAGGCTCTCCAGATCCCGAGCATCCTTGCCCACAAAGTGCGGAATTACGCGACGGAGTAAGATGGGGATGAAATCTTCCACCTGTTTGGTGCGGATCAGGCCTTCGGCGCCGTCGGCGGCGCGAGAGCGCACCAGGTAGACCGAGCCGTTGCGCAGCAGTTCGATGGAGGCGATCTTGATCGGCGTGCGCGAGACCCTGTGCAAGTCGAACAAGGGCTTTTCGTAATCGGGGACGCTGCGTGGGAAGTCGGCCTCCGGCTGGAATCCGGCGGCAGGAGCCATTAAGAAATCACGTCGGCGTAGGCGCATCACAATACGATATGATGACACGCCAGTGCCTTTGCGACAAACAGCAGATCACCCGGAGGAGCGAGGCAGCAGATTGTGGCGCGCGCTGGCGCCGCTGAGCCTCTTTATCCTGATCGCCTGGGTCATTCCACGACCCGCCGTCATTCAACCGGAGGGCTGGCGACTGCTGGGCATTTTCGCGGGGGCCATCGCAGGCCTCATTCTGCAACCCATTCCCGGAGGGGCGCTGGTGCTGGTGGCGGTGACGCTGTCAGCGCTGTGGGGCGGTCTGACCATCGAACAGGCACTCAGCGGCTATGCCAACGAATCGGTGTGGCTGGTGATGGCGGCGTTCTTCATTTCGCGGGCGCTGATCAAGACCGGGCTGGCGCGGCGGATTGCCCTGGGTTTCGTGCGGCTGTTCGGCAAGACGTCGCTGGGAGTCTGTTATGCCCTGTCGCTCTCCGACATGGTGCTGGCGACCATCATTCCCTCCAACGCCGCGCGCTCCGGGGGCGTGATTCTACCCATCCTGCGGTCGGTGGCGGAACTCTACGGATCCGAACCGGGACCCACGGCCGGGCGGCTGGGATCCTATTTGATGACCGCGGTCTACCAGTCCATCTGCGTCACGGCGGCGATGTTTCTGACCGGGCAGGCCTCCAATCCCATGGCGGCGCAGATCGCTACCCACGATTTCGGCTACCGGGTGGACTGGACGAGCTGGTTCGTAGCGGGAATCATGCCGGGGCTGTGCTCTCTGGCGATCGTCCCACTGGTTGTGCTGCGGCTCAACCCGCCGGAGATTCGCCGCACTCCGGAAGCCTCTGCTTTCGCCCTGCGGGAACTGCGCCTCATGGGGCCGATTCGGCGCGCCGAATGGATCGTTCTGATGGTCTTCCTGGGCGTGTGCGGAGCCTGGATGACCACCCGCTGGCACGGCCTGGACATCACGGTCACGGCTTTGCTCGGCTCTTCGGCGCTCTTAGTGACCGGAGTGCTGAGCTGGGATGACGTGAAAAACGAAAGGGCCGCCTGGGACATCTTCATCTGGTACGGCGGGTTGCTGATGCTGGGCAAGGCGCTGAACGCCGCGGGCGTGACGACCGCGTTCGCCAAAGCCGTCGGGGGGGCATTCGGCGCAGCCGGGTGGGTGACGCTGTTCGCCATTGCCCTCCCCGTCTACTTCTATGCGCATTACGGATACGCCTCGATCACGGCGCACATCCTGGCGATGTACGCTCCGTTTCTGGCCGTGTTGACAGCCAAAGGGGCGCCGCTGGGGCTGATGGTCTATTCCTTTGCCTGCTTCACGAATCTGGCGGCCGGGCTGACCAACTACGGAACTACGCCCTCACCGATGTTCTTCGCTCATGGTTACGTAAGTCTGGGGCGTTGGTGGAAGGTGGGCGCAGCGGTCTCCCTCGTCAATATAGCGATCTGGTCCACCGTGGGCTTCTGGTGGTGGAAGCTGATCGGAGTCTGGTAGGCGGATCAAACCCGGTGCACAGCCCCCGATGGGTTCAACGGGCGGTTTCCCACTCCAGACGCCGCTGTCGCGCGGCACGGAGCCGGTCGCGATACTCCTGGGCGAGTGTCGCCAGACCCGCCCAATAGTAACCCAACACGAAGAGCAGCAGGAAAGGCAGCGAAAAGAAATTGTAAGTATCTATGGCGAAAGCGACCATCCCCAAAAAGTAAGTGCCGATGGCCAGCTCGATCCAGGGCAGCCAGCCGCTCTTGCGGCGATACTTATGACGATTTTGTTTCTGGGCCTTGCCTTCGACGGCATACTTGGGCGTGCGCACGAAACTGCTAGCGCGCCCGGTCAGGGCCTCGATCACCGCACGCGTGTTGACCACGGTAAGACCGACGCCGGCAGCCAATAGGGCGGGCAGTAAGAAGATACTGCGTTTCCAGGTCCGGGGGTATAACTCGCGCTGCGCGATGGTGTAGAAAACAAAAATCGAACAGAAGCAGGCGACGATCAAAGGTAGATCTAACAAAAGCATCTGCACCCAGCCCATGTAAAAGCGCACGATCATCACCGGCAGCATCAGGGCGCAGACCACGACCATGAGCGGGTAGGTGATGTTGGGCGTGAGGTGGAAGAAAGCTTCCAGCTTGTTCCGCCGGGGGATCGGGGCCCGCAGGATCGAGGGCAGCAGCTTGCGAGCGCACTGCGTCAGTCCCTTGGCCCAGCGGGATTGCTGGACCTGGAAGCCATACATCTCATCGGGCAGCTCGGACGGGCAATCCACCGCAGGCAGGTAAATAAATTTCCAGCCGCGCAGTTGGGCGCGATAGCTGAGGTCGGCGTCTTCGGTCAGCGTGTCGTGTTGCCAACCCCCGGCATCCTCGATCATCTGGCGACGCAGCAGGCCGGCTGTGCCGTTGAAGTTGAAATACAGGCCGCGGGCGCAGCGAGCGCTCTGCTCGAGCACGAAGTGGCCGTCCAGCATCATGGCCTCCACTTCGGTGAGCAGGTTGGACTCCCGATTCAAGTAACTCCAGCGCGTTTGCACCACGCCGACTTTGGGGTCCGTGAAGAAGTGCACGGTGCGATGCAGGAAATCGCGCGGCGGGATGAAGTCGGCGTCGAAGATGGCGATCAACTCCCCGGTAGCGGTTTTTAGACCTTCCGCCAGGGCGCCGGCCTTGAAACCCTCTCGATTGGCGCGATGGTGATATTCGATCGGATATCCCAGCGCCTGGTAGCGGGCTACCAAAGCTTCCGTGAAAGGATGGGTATCGTCGGTCGAATCGTCCAAAACCTGGATCTGAAGGCGGTCCCTGGGGTAGTCAATTTGCAGGACCTCTTCAATCAGGCGTTCGACGACGTAGCGCTCGTTATAAATGGGCAACTGGATGGTGACCCTGGGCAGCTCTTCGAAGCGCCGCGCAGGCTCCTCAGGCAGCCGCTTCCGGTACTTGAAGTAAAGCCGCAGAATCTCGTAGCGATGTAGTCCGTAGAGCGAAACAATGAAAAGCAGCCCGAAGTAAGGGATGAGCACGGCCCAATCGAACCAGCTCAACTGATGGATGCCGGCAAAGGTGTCGTCGAAAAGGGCGCGTTCGATCTGCCGCCACGGAGACGACGCCAGCCACAGCAGCGCTGGGAGCATGGTGTTCTCGCAAAAAGCCGTGCAACACTATTCTACGCCTTCTCTGAGACTTCGAACAACATTTTATCGCGCGGCCGGCCGACCGCCGAACGGTCGCTCCACCCTCACCCGTGGCGGATTTGCAACACGTCGCCGTCCTGCACGACGTAGTCTTTTCCTTCCAGCCGCAACAGGCCGCGCTCGCGAGCGCCTGCCAGGCTGCCCACCTCCACCAGCGTTTTCCACGGGACCACTTCGGCGCGAATGAAACGCTGCTCGAAGTCGCTATGGATCGTGCCCGCAGCCTTCAGGGCCGTGGTGTTCTTGGGAACGGTCCAGGCCCGGACCTCCGGTTGTGACCCGGTGAAAAAGCAGATCAGCCCCAGCAGCGAGTAGGTGGCTTGAACCAAGCGCTCCAAACCGGACTCCGACAATCCGAAACTCTCCAGGTACAGCCGAGCTTCCTCGGGCGGCAATTCGGCCAGCTCCGCCTCGATTTTGCCGCAGACGGCGGCCACCGCCGTATTGGGACGACCCGAGAGCCGGCTGCGATACTGCGCCTCGATCTCGTGCAGGCGCGGAGCGTCCTCTTCGCCCAGGTTCAGCACCCAGAGCATGGGCTTTTGGGAGAGAAACTGGAAGCCGCGGATGCGTTTTTCCTCATCAGGGGACAGAAGCATCTGGCGCAAAGGGCGGCCGGAATCCAGCAGCGCTCGGGCGCGCTCCAGCAACTCGGCTTCCTGGTCCAGCTCGGCGCTCTTGACCTTCTTGCGATCCTTTTCCAAGCGCTCCAGGCGCTTCTCGACCATCACCAGGTCATTGAGGATCAGCTCGGTCTCCACGTGCTCGAGATCGCGCAGCGGGTCAATGGATCCCAGCTCGTGCGGAACGCGGTCGTCCTGGAAGAGTCGCAGCACGTGAGCGAAGGCGTCCACCACCCGCAGGCCGGCCAGGTACGCAGGATCACGAAGGGCTTCCTTGGAAATCGGAGGCGTGTCCACGTACTCGATGGTGGCGTGCGTGACTTTGGCGGGCCGGAAGATCGCCGCCACGGCCTCCAAGCGTGGGTCGGGCACGGTAGCCACCCCCACGCGCGCGCTCATGGCGCCCAGGCGTGTGGTTTGATGCGCGCCCGTCAAAATAGTGAACAGAGAAGTCTTGCCCGTCGAGGGCAACCCGATGATCGCGGTTCTCATAGCTGGGCGGCGCCTCCTAGAGGGGAACTTCGATCAGGGTGAGCAATTCTTCCAGGATGCGGTCGCTCAAATCCGATGAGCGATGGGCGAGCACCACGCGCGTATTGATCACCACCCGGTGCGCAAATACAGGCACGACCAAACGTTTGATGTCGTCGGGCAAGGCGTAATCCCGTCCTTCCAGCAGTGCCAGCGCTTGCGTGGCGCGATAGAGCGCCTGCGCCCCCCGCGGGCTCACCCCCAGGGAGAAGGACTCGTGACGACGCGTCTTCTCCACGATGGCCAGCATGTAATCCACCAGCGCCTCGTCCACCCGGACCTGCGGGACCCACGACTGAATCTGAACCACCTCCTCAGCGGTGAGCACCGGCTGGATCTCGAGCCCGGGCATGACGCCTGCACGCCGCAGAATCTCACGTTCGCTGGCGCGATCCGGGTATCCGATGCGGATGCGCATGAAGAAGCGGTCGAGCTGGGACTCCGGCAGCGGATACGTGCCGTGATGCTCGATCGGATTCTGCGTGGCGATCACCATGAACGGCTCGACCAGCGGATAGGATCGGCCGTCTATGGTCACCTGCCGCTCGTTCATGGCTTCCAGCAACGCCGACTGCGTCTTCGGAGTCGTGCGGTTGATCTCGTCTGCCAGAAGAAAGTTGGTGAAGATGGGACCCCTCTTGAACTCGAAGGCTCCGGTATGGGCGTTGTAAATCGTGACGCCCAACACGTCGCTGGGCAGCATGTCGGCGGTGAATTGCAGCCGGTGGAACTGAGAATCCACCGAGCGCGCCAGAGCTTGCGCCAGGGTGGTCTTGCCGACCCCGGGAACGTCCTCGACCAGCAGGTGGCCCTTGGAGAACAGACAAACCAGCGCCAGACGGACGACCTCGGGTTTTCCCCGGATGGCAGAGCTCAGTGCGCTTTCCAACGCCGGTAAGCGCTCCAGCGCCGCCGGAGGGGATGTGACAGCCATCACTGCCTATGATACGAAACCGAACGGAACACCACCATCCGACGTATGGATGCCGGGCGCCGCCTTAGCCCACTGCGAGAACCTGCTCGCCGATTCGCAAGCGCTTCAGAAGATGAAACTCAGTCCCCCGCGCACGCTACGCGGCGTATGAACCAGATAGGAACGGCGCGCGCCGAAGCTCAGCGGCACGTAGCCCTGCGCCAGCAGGTTGCGCAATTCGGCGCTGGCTTCCAGGCGGCCGGGCAGAGGACCGAAAGCGGGAATCGGTTGCCGCACAAGCAGATTCATGCCGATCCCCTCCCGCAGTTGCTCGGTCAGGTACACGTGCGAGGGACTCAGCGCGCGCAAGTTGGCCCACTGATAGCTGGTCACGAACTGTGTCCCGGTGTAAGGCGTCACCCCCGCCACACGGGCCGTCAATGCGTGACGGCGTTGCAAACGCAGGATGGACCGTAACTGCGCAGCATCCACCCGATCCAGCGCCGCGCCGCCTGCCGTCAGCGCATTCGCGCTCGAATAAGCCAGCGTCAGATTCAGATTCTCCCCGAGACTTTGCGTGACGGAAGCCAGAGCGCCCAGGCGCTGGTAAGCCCCGGCGTTGAAGACCCAATTGCGCGAGAAGAGGTCCGCCAGCATGTCCGCTCCCGCAGGCAGCCCGGCCGGAGCGGCCAGGGTCAGCACCGCGTTAGCGACTCTTTCTCGGTACACGGCGGCGCCGAAGGTCCGAGATCCAGCCCGCAGCCGGTAGCCCATCTCGTAACTCTGCGAGCGCTGAACGTGCGCGCGCCCGTCGCGCAGGGAAACCCTCGGGAACAGCGCCAGGGCCGCCAGCTCCTGCTCGAACTCCGACTGGAACCCGTGGGCGGAAGACAGCAACTCCGGCGGGGGAGTCCCCGAGCTGTAGGCAAACTGGAAAGCGCCCGCGCGGCCGCCATCGTAGGTCAGGCGTGCAAAGGGACTGAAGTAATTCAGCCGGTCGAAGAAGGCCACCGAATCCATGGAAGCCCCGTATTCCAGCCACAGGCTCTCCGTCAGCCGGTTGCGATCAAAAACGGTCGCCGACAGAGTCCGGAGGGCGGGCGCTCCCTGGTTGACTCCGCTGAGCCACGATGCGCCGGCCAGAGCGCGCACCGGCAACTGCAATTGGCGCATGGTGACCCCCACTTCGGGGCTGGGGCCGCCGGGCAACTCCCTGCGAAAACTGGTGCGGAAGGCCGCCGCCGGCGCGCCCCTGTCGGGGGAGTACGAAACGTTACCGCTAAAGGAAAGGTGATTCGACCCAAACAGCGAAGTCGCCAACGCGAAGGAGGTGCCCAGGTCCGGCTCGGCTCCCAGCGCGGAAACCTGCCCCTCATCGCCTCCGATCACTTTCACCATGCCGCGGGTGTCCGCAAAGACTGCCCCTCGCTTGCGTTCCGTGGGCTTGGCGATCTCAGGCAGAGCTCGCAGGACGGGTCGGGTGGCGCTGCTGCCGCGCAGCACCCATTTCCATTCGTCACTCATCAAAGCCGCCTGTCCGGGTCCCATGCGCACCAGCTCGATCGAACTGAACACGCTGGCCAGGTTCACCTGAAGCAGGCTCTGCATGCCCGGCTGCACCACGATGTTGCGCTTCAGAGCCGGCAGGAAGCTCGCCAGGGTGACCCGAATGGCGTACACATCCGGCACCAGCGAGGCAAAGGCGAATTCGCCTTTCTCGTTGGTCAGTGCCCGCTGGATGGGCCGCTCGCTGCGGTTGTACAGAATCACCGTCGCGCCCATCTGGGGCACGCCCGAGGCGTCTCGGACCACCCCGACGATGCTACCGGAAAGCTTCACGGGGGTAGAGGCTTCGCTTGCGGCGGGCCAGAGAACTGCGGCCAGCAGAATCGCGACGCGCCATCCGGTTACGGCGGTCATAGGCAGCCAGCCTTCCTGATCGCGGAAGTTTACATCTCCCTTAGCTTACCGTAAAAGTGGCGGTTTGGGTTAGCGTCTGCTGCGCATTGCGGTCGGTCAGCTTCACCCGCAGGGTGTACTGGCCGGGCTCGATGCTGTGCAGCGGCAGCAGCTTCTCGATCGTGACCTGCTGAGCGGACGCACCCTCGATGGAATTTACGTCCTCGCTGTATTCAAAGATCTTCTCGTTGTTGCCGTTGCGGATGATTTCGTACTCGATGACCCCGTTGGGCTTCTGCGTCTTCTCATCCGGCTTCAAATTGTAGAACTGAACGTAGATGCCCATCCTTTCGCCACGCCGGAAGGTCTCGGTAACCCGCGGCCGCACTTTCGAGGAGCCAAGAACGAACTGACCCGAGCCGATCGAGCGTGTCGGCACTTTCTCGATCAGATCGGCCAGAATCAGGCTGGAAGAAGCCAGCTTTTCCTCCTCGTAAAACGGCACGCGGAGGGCCATCTCGTAGTTGTTCATGTTGCCGCCCACCACGTCCTTGACCACCACGTTCAGGCGGTACAGCCCGGGCGCCAGAGGCACCGTCTTCTGATACACCGAGGAGCGCCTGGCGGCCGCCTCCAACATCGCGGGGGGCGTCTCGACCGTCACCACGTCCTCGAAGACGTTCACCACGCGACGCGACATCGAGGTGATGCGCCCATAAATGTTAAGCGTCGCGCGTTGCAACCCTTCCTTGTTCTCGAACTGGAGGTCCTTGTTTTCCACCTGAATGGTGATGGGCACCAGGACCGTGGAGTCCGTGATCCGGATGAAGTCCGCACGGACTTTGATGGGCAGCAGATTGTAAGTGATGCGTGAGGTGACCGCCGCCTCCAGGTCCTTGAACTTGATGGCGGGCGGCTTCTGGAGCTTGGCGTACTGCTCGAGGCGTTCGAATTGGTTCATGCGAGCGGGCAAGGGCATGTCGCCGACGCCCAGCCGAGTCCCGTCGGTGCGATTGAAGCGATCGGCCTTGGTGGTCAGGCCCATCTGCTCGTACAGGGTCAAGCCCGCGTTGGGGACGTAAAGCAGCGCATCTTTCTCCGAGGGATCCATGGTCATGCGGTACTCGCCGGTCATGGTAGGATCCACGAACTCGATGATCACGTCGGTGCCGATGCCCTCGATATAGCGATAGCGCCACTTCTCGAACGGGAACGTGGACGTTGTGCCGCCGCCTTCCTCGATCGGCCGCTCGTACGTGCCACCGGAGGGATGCGATTCGATTTCATCCGGCGGGCCGAAGGTGATATAGATGCGTCCGCGGTCGGTCTTCCATCCCGGAATCCCCGAGGCGAAGCGCTCATTGGCGTAGGCGATGCGCCGGTAGTGCTCTTCCTTGTATTCGTTCTCGGCCGTGTCCGGGGTGGGATCGCGACGGAGCCAGAACTGCTCGATGAACTGCTCGCGCTCCTCATCCGTGGAAAGGCGCTTGAAGGCGGCCCGCTCCTCGTCAGTGATGATGTAAGCCACGTCTTCGTTGAGCCATTTCCGGTAGGGGGTTTCTAGCTCCCTGCGGAGCCGCTCTTCGCGTCTGCGCTGTTCCTTCTCCGTGAGCGGACGGGCTTCTCCACGGCGAGGAGCGCCGGCCGGCCGGGGCCGATCTTGGGCCCAACCCAGTCCCGCACCCATCGGCGCCAGCAGGCTGAGAACTCCGAAGCAGACCGCTACAGCTCTCGCTGTCATATCCACCTCCGGCCTCCAGCACTTAGGCTAACTCAATTTTACCAGTTCCCTGGCGGTTACGGGTTGAGAAAAGGAGTCCCCGAGGCTCCTCACGCCCCAGCAGGTGGCGCCCTTCCGCGGGCTTTAGCGAGTGCAGACAGGCACCAACCCGGCGAGCGCCGTCATTCTTCAGCCCGCGCCTGCACTCAGGCGCTGTGGTTTCCCCCGCTTTGCTCGTGCGCGCCCCTCTAGCGGTTCCCGGTAGTGACTGCGCCGACCATCAGCCTCTGTCTTTCAGCCAGTGGTCCACCGCGCGAGCCGCGGCCCGCCCCTCAGCCAGCGCCCAGACCACCAACGACTGCCCGCGGCGCATGTCTCCGGCGGCGAAGACGCCTGGAACCGAGGTCATGAAGCGGCCATCCGTGCACACATTGCCGCGATCATCGAGCGCCAGCTCGAGCTGCTCGATGAGGCCGCCGCGAACCGGCCCGACGAACCCGAGCGCCAGCAACACCAGATCAGCATCCAGGATAAACTCGCTTCCGGGGACTGGCTCGAAGGCAGGCGGCGGCCCTACGCGCACAGCGCGCAGCCCGCGCACCCGCCCCTGCTCATCGCCAAGCAGCTCCAGAGTGGCCACCGACCACAGACGCACGCCTCCCTCTTCGTGGGAACTCTCGGTGCGCAACTGCCGGGGCCAGAGCGGCCAGGGCGTTTCCGGAGAGCGCTCGGGGGGCGGCTCGGGCATGATCTCGAGCTGGTGGACCGAAGCGGCTTGCTGACGGTGGCACGTCCCCAGACAATCGGCTCCCGTGTCCCCGCCCCCTAGAATTACCACGCGCTTGCCGGTAGCCAGGATCTCATCCCGTGGGGGGATCCAATCCCCTGCCGTGCGCCGGTTCTGCTGGGTGAGGAACTCCATGGCGAAGTGCACGCCGCTCAACTCTCTGCCGGGCACTTTGAGATCCCGGGGTTGCTCGGCGCCGCCCGCCAGCAGAATGGCGTCAAACTCGCGCCTCAAATCCTCCACCGGCACGTTCGCGCCCACGTGAGCGCGCGTTTGGAACACGACACCCTCGGCGACAAGTTGTTCCAGCCGCCGATCCAAAATGTGCTTCTCCAGCTTGAAATCCGGGATTCCGTAGCGCAGCAGGCCGCCGAGGCGGTCCGCCTTCTCGAAGACCGTTACCGAGTGGCCGGCGCGATTCAACTGCTGCGCCGCCGCCAATCCCGCAGGACCTGATCCCACCACCGCCACACGTCTTCCCGTGCGCACGGCGGGTGGAGCGGGACGAACCCATCCCTCGCGCCAGGCGCGCTCCGCGATGGCTTTTTCCACCTGTTTGATGGTGACAGCCGGCTGGTTGATGGCCAGCACGCAGGAGGCTTCGCAGGGCGCAGGGCAGACCCGCCCGGTAATCTCCGGAAAATTATTGGTGGCGTGAAGCAGGCGCGCGGCGTCCTGCCAGCGCCCGTGCCAGACCAGATCATTCCAGTCCGGGATCAAATTCTCCAGCGGACAGCCGCTGTGGCAGAAAGGCACGCCGCAGTCCATGCACCGTGCCGCCTGTACCCGGATTCGGTCCTCGGGCAGAGGAATCTCGATCTCGAAGAAATCGCGAACCCGTTCCGCCACCGGACGCCGTTCGGGCGTCTCGCGAGAGTACTCCAGGAAACCGGTCGGCTTACCCATAGAGCACCTGTCGAGTCTCGCCGGGCATCGTCGCGTAAACCGGCGCTTGCACGCGGGCCGGAGGAGCCGCCAGCACGCGCCGGTAGTCGTGCGGGAAGACCTTGACGAACAGCGGCAGCACCGCGGCCCAGTTCTCCAGGATCCAGGCGGCCCGAGGACTCCCGGTTAGCCGGCGGTGCCGCTCGATGAGATTGCGGACGGTTTCGATGTCGGCAGGGTCCGCCAGCGGCTCCAGATCCACGGTCCCACGGTTGGCGCGATAGCGGGCGAACTCACCGGTCTCATCCAGCACGAAAGCCAGCCCGCCGGTCATCCCCGCAGCAAAGTTCGAGCCCGTGCGGCCCAGCACCACCACCAGGCCGCGCGTCATGTACTCGCAGCCGTGATCGCCGACGCCTTCCACCACCGCGGTGGCGCCGGAATTCCGCACCGCGAAGCGCTCGCCGGCCACTCCGTTGAAAAAGGCCTCTCCCGAGGTTGCGCCGTACAGCGCCACGTTGCCGACGAGCACGTTCTCTTCGGGGCGGAAGGCGGAGCCCGGCGGTGGGTACACCACAAGCCGCCCGCCGCTCAATCCTTTACCGATATAGTCGTTGGCGTCGCCGGCCAGCGTGAAGGTCACCCCGGGCGCCAGGAAGGCCCCGAAGCTCTGCCCTGCCGAGCCGTTGAAGTGAATGCGAATCGTCTCGTCCGGCAGGCCCGCGGAGCCGTAGCGACGGGTGATTTCGCCGCTCAGCATGGCGCCCACCGAGCGATGTACGTTGCGGATCTCGCGTGCGAACTCCACCGGCTCGCCGCGTTCCAGAGCCGGCCGAGCGCGCTCGATCAGCTCATGATCCAGCGCGTTCTCCAGACCGTGATCCTGCGCGCGCAAGCAACGGCGACCGACCCGCGAGGGAGTCGCAGGGTTGTAAAGAATGGCCGATAGATCCAACCCTCGCGCCTTCCAGTGTTCGTGGGCCTGCCGCATCTCGAGCCGGTCCACACGCCCGATCATTTCATCCATGGTGCGGAAGCCGAGCTGCGCCATCAGCTCGCGCACTTGCTCGGCCACGAAGAAGAAATAGCGGATGACGTGCTCCGGCTGCCCCTGGAACCGGCGGCGCAACTCCGGGTTCTGCGTGGCGATGCCCACAGGGCAGGTGTTGAGGTGGCACTTGCGCATCATCACGCAGCCCATGGCCACCAGGGGCGCGGTCGAAAAGCCGAATTCCTCGGCCCCCAGAAGGGCGGCCACCACCACGTCGCGCCCGGTCTGCATCTTGCCGTCCACCTGGAGGCGCACACGGCTGCGCAAATCATTCAGCACCAGGACCTGCTGCGTTTCCGCCAACCCCAGCTCCCAGGGCGTGCCGGAGTGGCGAATGGCGGTCAGCGGCGATGCGCCCGTGCCGCCGTCGTGTCCGCTGATCAGAATCACGTCCGCATGCGCCTTGGCCACGCCGGCGGCGATAATGCCTACGCCGGACTCCGAGACCAGCTTGACGGAAATGCGGGCTCGCGGATTGACGTTCTTCAAATCGTAGATGAGCTGCGCCAGATCTTCGATCGAATAGATATCGTGGTGAGGCGGCGGCGAGATCAATTGTACGCCCGGAATCGCATGCCGCACCCGGGCGATGATTTCATCCACCTTGTGACCGGGGAGCTGCCCCCCCTCGCCCGGCTTGGCGCCCTGAGCGATCTTGATCTGAAGCTCATCGGCGTTCACCAGGTAGGCCGTCGTGACTCCGAAGCGTCCGGAGGCCACCTGCTTGACGGCGCTGCGTCGCTCGTCGCGAAAACGCTCCTCGTCTTCGCCGCCTTCGCCCGTGTTGGACTTAGCGCCGATCCGGTTCATAGCCACGGCCAGAGTCTCGTGCGCCTCCCGCGAGATGGAACCGAAGGACATTGCTCCGGTCACGAATCGCTTCACGATCTCCGAAGCGGGCTCGACTTCTTCGAGCGGGAGAGGGCGCGGCGCGCGTTTGAACTCCAGCAGCCCCCGCAACGTGCACAAGCGCCGACTCTGGTCATCAATCAGCTCGGCATACTCGCGATAAGTGGCGTAGCTTTCCTGCCGCACGGAATGCTGGAGCTTGCTGATGGTCACCGGGTTGAACAGGTGATATTCGCCCCCGGTGCGGTAGCGCAAATCGCCGCCCAGCTCCAGTTCCGGCTCCCCTTCGCTGATGGGAGCGAAAGCATGGGCGTGACGCATGGCGGCCTCGCGGGCCACAACCTCCAGTCCGATGCCCTCGATGCGCGAGGGCGTGCCCGTGAAGTAGCGCTCCACCAGTTCCTTGCTCAAACCAACGGCCTCGAAGATCTGTGCGCCGCGATAACTCTGAAGCGTCGAAATGCCCATCTTCGAGAACACTTTCAGCAGGCCCTTATTGACGGCCTTCTTGTAATTGCGCAAGGCCTGCTCGAAGCTCACCTCCGGCGACAGGCAGCCGCGCCGGCACAGGTCTTCGATGGTCTCGATAGCCAGATACGGATTGACGGCGCTGGCCCCATAGCCGATCAACAACGCGAAATGCATGACCTCGCGCGGCTCGCCGGATTCCACGATCAGCGCCACCTGCGTGCGCGTCTCCTCCCGCACCAGGTGATTGTGGACCGCGGTCAGGGCCAGCAAACTGGGGATCGGCGCGTACTGCTCGTCGAAGCCGCGGTCGGAAAGAATCAGCAACGTGTAGCCGCTTTGAATCGCCAACGAGGCCCGGCGGCACAGGCCGTCCAGCGCGCGGCGCAGCTCTTCGGCGCCCCCTTCCACGCGATACAGCGCGGGCAAGGTAATCGCCAGGAAATCGCCCCAGGAGACCCGGCGCAACTTTTCCAGGTCTCGATTGGTGAGGATGGGGTGCGGCAGCTTGAGGGTGTGACAGTGTTCCGGGGTCTCCTCCAGGATGTTGCGCTCCGTCCCAATGAAGCTGGCCAGCGACATGACCATCTCTTCGCGGATGGGATCAATCGGGGGATTGGTGACCTGAGCGAACATCTGCTTGAAGTAATCAAACAGCAGCCGAGGACGATCCGAAAGGCAAGCCAGAGGAGTGTCCACGCCCATCGAACCCACAGGCTCTTCGCCCTTCTCCGCCATGGGCGCCAGGATCATCTTCAGGTCTTCCTCGGTGTAACCGAAGCAGCGCTGGCGACGGCGGATGGTCTGGAAGTCCGTGGGGTGCCAGCGCGGCGGCTCCGGTAGTTTGTCCAGGGTAATCTGATGGCGACTCAGCCAGGCCGCGTATGGCTGCCGCGTCGCCAGACGGTGCTTGAGTTCTTCGTCCGGCACGATGCGGCCTTCGCCGGTGTCCACCAGGAACATGCGTCCCGGCTGGAGCTTCCCTTTGGCGCGAACCTGCTCGGGAGGAATCGGCAGCACACCGGTCTCCGAAGCCAGAACGACCAGATCGTCGTGCGTCACCAGGTAGCGCGCCGGACGCAGGCCGTTGCGATCCAGCGTGGCCCCGATGAGGCGGCCGTCGGTGAACGCAATGGCCGCAGGCCCGTCCCAGGGCTCCATCAGCGAGGCGTGATACTCATAAAAGGCGCGCTTCTCCGCGCTCATCGCTGGGTCGCCGGCCCAGGCTTCGGGAATCAGCATGGCCAACACGTGCGGCAGGCTGCGCCCGGCCAGGTGCAACAGTTCCACCACGTTGTCGAGAATCGCCGAGTCGCTCGCTCCCGGCGTGCAAATGGGGAACAGCTTGCGGATGTCGTCGCCGAACAGCGGAGAAGCCAGCACGGACTGCCGCGCGTGCATCCACGCGACGTTGCCGCGCAGCGTGTTGATCTCGCCGTTGTGGCAGATGTATCGAAACGGATGCGCCAGTTGCCAGGTGGGGAAGGTGTTGGTGGAGAAGCGCTGGTGAACCAGGCAGAGGGCGCTCTCCAGGGCAGGATCGGAAAGCTCCCGGTAGAAACGCGCGATCTGCGGCGCCAGCAACAGCCCTTTGTAAACGATGGTTCGCGAGGACATCGAGGGCACGTAAAAGTAGCCCTTCTCGCGCAGGTCGCTGGCGGCGATCTCGCGCTCGGCTCGCTTGCGCACCACGTAAAGCTTCCGCTCCAGTTGCCCTTGATCCATCCCATCGGGAGCGCCGAGGAAGATCTGCTCGATATACGGACGCGAGGCGCGCGCGATTCGTCCGATGGCCGTGTCATCAACCGGAGTATCGCGCCAGCCCAGCACCTCCAGGCCTTCCTCGCGCGCGATGCGCTCCAGCGTCCCCTCGACCAGCAAGCGCTCGTGCCGCTCCACAGGCAGGAAAACCATCCCAACGCCGTAACGGCCCGGCTTGGGCAAACGAATCCCGGCACGATCACACTCGCGAGCGAAGAATTCGTGCGGGATCTGGATCAACAGCCCCGCGCCGTCACCGGTCTCCGGGTCGCAGCCTGCCGCCCCGCGGTGGGTGAGGTTGATCAGGACCCGTATGCCCATCTCAATGATCTGGTGGGACTTACGGCCTTTCACGTCCGCCACGAAGCCGATGCCGCAGGCGTCGTGTTCTTGACCCGGGTCGTAAAGACCTTGAGGCTCGGGTAAGCCGCCCCTGTAACGGTGGTCGTCGGTGTCGTCCATAGCGTTCTTACACCTCCAGCCGGGACGTGCCGCAGCCGGTGGTTCGCTAGCTTCGACTCGTGAGCGAAGCCGAAGCGTACTTGCATCCAAGATAACGCAGGATCGCCAATAAGTCAACAAGAAATTGCTCGGCGTTGACAATAAGGAAAACTTATGCTAGCCTGACTCTGGTGGAAATCAATCGGCTTAGACTTTTCAAAGACATAGCGCAGACCAGAAGCTTCACCCGTGCTGCACGCCTGAATCAGATAAGCCAATCAGCAGCCAGTCAGCACGTGCGCGACCTCGAACAGGAGCTGGGGGTCGTACTGCTGGACCGCAGCCGCCGCCCTCCGGCCCTCACCCCGGCAGGCAGACTTTACGCCGAGTTCTGCCGCGACGTGCTCCGCCGCAAGGAGGAGTTCGAGGCCGCACTCGAGCAACTGAAAGGAGCCGTGGAGGGAGACGTTAGGGTCGCGGCCATTTACTCAGTGGGCATCTCGGAGATGGGGCGCCTGGAGGCTGAGTTCGCCCGGCGTTACCCGCAGGCGCGGATCCTGGTGGAATATTTGAGGCCGGAGCGGGTTTACGAATCCGTGGTGGCTGAACAGACGGATTTGGGACTCGTCAGCTACCCGGAAGCCAGCCGCCTCCTGGCCGTGCGGCCGTGGCGGCTGGAGCGCATGGTCGTGGCCGCCGCACCCCATCATCCCCTCGCCGAGCGCACCCTGCTGGCGCCTGACGATCTGAACGGCTTGGATTTCGTCGCCTTTGACGAGGACCTCCCCATTCGCAGGCGGATTGACCAGTTTCTCGCCGCCCACAACGTCGAAGTGCACGTCGCCATGCACTTCGACAACATCCCGGCAGTCAAGGAAGCCGTCGCCCTGGGCGCCGGCATTAGCATTTTGCCGGCCCGGATCATGCAAGAAGAGATCGGTCAGGGGCGATTGGTTGCCGTCCCTTTGGATCCTGCACCCGTCCGTCCGTTAGGCATCATTTACCTGCGACGCAAGAAGTTCAGCCGGGCGGCCCAGTGCTTTCTCGAATTGCTCGCCGAGCAACCCGAAGCCGCTTGATCCACTCCGCTCCGCGTGAGAGTTACGTCCTCCCGGATGCCGCTCCCCTTCCCCGCTGGGGTCTCTACGACTGCGCGGGCTGGAGCGGCTCGTCGGCGCTGCCGCCGTAAATCGAGGGCACCTTGCCACCCATCGGTCGGAGGTATGCGGCGAGCTGACCGCGGTGGTGAGCCGCGTGCAGCATGGCGAGCAGCAGGTACCCCACCGCCGGTTGCGTCATCAGGCCGAAGAATGGAACGGGCCGCGCGAGTTCCTCTTCCGACAGGCTTTTCAAGCGTTCGACCAGCGGGGGCACGCTCTGCTCGTACCAGGAAGAAACGTCGGCCGGGGTGCGGATCTCCGCCGGCGGACCGTCGCCACCCGCTGCGAACTCACCCCGCAGGATGCCCTCCAGGAACCAGTGGTCCGAGCTGGCCAAATGCCAGGCAAGCTCCATGGCGCTTTTCGAGGACGGGTGCGGCCGGTAGTCGCCCTGACCAGCCGGCACGGCGGCCAGAACTTTACGGGTGACGCCGATCTCGTATTCCAGTTGTGGCAGCATGAACTCCAGCAGCGCTCGCGCTTGAGTGGGCTCCATCGGTAGACCTCCTTATCGGTCCTTTCCATAGTAGCCCGTTGCGCGGGCCCGGGCGCGGCGGCTAGCCTTGCCTTCAAGCCACTCAGCGGCCGTCACTGGATGAGCAGCGTCTGCGCTTCCAGTTCTACGGACCCGGTTGACGCCCCTGCATATCGGCTGCGTTTCGCTCGGTACATGCGGCGGTCCGCTTCGGCCAGCAACTGCTCGGCGTCGGCCCCGTCACCGGGATACAAAGCCCAGCCTACACTGAGCGAGAGCAGGTCTACCGCCAGGAGGCGGCGCCCGGTGGCGCGTGTCACCGCGGCCAATCGCGCGGCGGTGGTGTGAGCCTCGGCGGCGCCGGCGCCCGGCAGCACGACCACAAACTCGTCGCCGCCCATACGAGCCACGAAGTCATACTCGCGACAGGCGTCGCGCATGCCCGCAGCCACGGCTTTCAGCAGGCGGTTGCCCTCGAGGTGCCCGAAGCGATCGTTGACCTGCTTGAATCCGTCCAAATCGCAAACCAGCACAGCCAGCGGCGAGTGCGTGCGGCGCGCGCGAGCCAGTTCGCGATCCAGATGCAGGAACAGCGAACGCGTGTTCGGCAGTCCGGTAAGGGCATCGGTGGCGGCCGAGGTTTCCGCCTGGCGGTACCTCAGCGCGTTCTCGATCGAGAGCGCGATCTTCGGGGAGATGGCCAGCAACAGCCGCAGGTGGTCGCGCGTAAACGCGTCAGCGTCTCTCCGATACAGCGCTAGCACGCCCACCACCCCGCTGACGCCTTCCAGCGGCACGGCGAGCGCCGAACTCAACCCCTGGTCGCCGGAAGGATCACCCCACGCTAGCGACCGCCCGCTCGTGGGGGCGTTCAAGACGGGGCGCCGGGTTTCCGCCACCCAGCCCGACAGCCCTTGCCCCACGGGAACCACCTGCGGACAGGAAGTCCGAAGAACCTCGCCCTTGACGTATTCCGGTTGCAGGCGATCGTCGCGGCGCACGTAGACGGCGATGGCATCGTACGGGATCATGCGCTTGAGGCGAACCGCCAGCACCGAAAGGGTCTCGCTGAGGCTCAAAGAAGCGCCCAGATCGTGCGCCAGTTCGAACAACATCTGCACTTCCTCGCGGGCGGCAGCGATCAGCGATAGGAAGTCGGTGCGCCCCTCCGCTGGAGCGTTGTCCCAGGTAGCAGCGTCGCCAAGCCGTCCTCGCTGAAGCCGGGAGCGGACCGAGTATGCCGATTCCTCCAGGGTTTGCTGTTGGGCCATCCGCTCCAACTCCACGTAACGACGCTGTAACGCCTCCACCACGCGAGGATCGAACGCCGTGCCTGCCCCGGCGGCGACCACCTCCATAGCGTCCATCAAGGGCAACGCCTGCCGATAGCGGCGATCCGAAGCCAGCGCGTCCAAACAATCCACCGCCGCAAGGATGCGCGCCCCGATCGGGATTTGCTCACCCTTGAGGCCGTCAGGATAGCCGCTGCCATCCCATCGTTCGTGATGGGCCCGAACAATCGGCGCCACCGGGTAGGGGAACCGAATGCGCTCTAAAATCTCGGCCCCCACGATCGGGTGGATCTTGAGCTTTTCGAATTCTTCCGGCGTCAGGGGCCCCGGTTTGGAAATGATGTGCTCAGGAACGGCCAGTTTGCCGATGTCGTGCAGCAGGGCGGCAGCGCGCAGGGCATCGAGCTCCTCATCGCGCAATCCAAGCTCCTTACCGAGCTCCACCGCAAAGACTTGGACGCGCCTCACGTGGTGATGCGTCTCGGAATCCTTGGCGTCAATCGCCAGCGCCAGCGCCTCCATGACACGCAAGTTCAGAGCAGCCAGCTCTTCGGCCTTGTGCTTCTCTTGCTCCAATCGCGCTGCGAAGCTCTGCCACAGGCGGATTCCTGCGTAAAGAACCGGAAGCCATGCCGCTACGACCAGCACCAGCCACGGCAGCAGCCGCCCGGCATTCGCGCTGCGCCAATGCTGCGAGCAGACCAGGGCCACCGCCAGGGCGCCGATAAGGCTCCCTGCGGCCACCCGAAGCCCGTGGGCATTGGCGTTGCGCGACATGACCCGACGACCCATTTGCAGCCGCAGTTCCAGCCGGGCGACCGGGAGGCTTGTTGCCCCGATTTGAGCCTCAACCAAGCAGTTGGCCTGTGTAGGCCCGCTGAGGGCCCGCTCGGGTTCATCTTGCGATGGGGGAAACTCTGTCGCACCGGCCGTCCGCCAGTGGGACAAATTGCCCTCCCCATCCCTGGAAGGGGCGCACTTGTGTTTTCCTCCTCCTAACTGAGGCGATCACCCGAGACGCGCCTCACCGGCCGCAGGCCACAATGGTGAGGGAGAGCTTGTCAGTCTCTGGGGCGCGCGCCGCTTGGCCGCCGTCCTGAGCGAAGCGGGCCGCCGAATGCCCGCAGCGTCCATGCTGAATCCGAGGGCCGAGAGACCCCGCCAACAGGGGGCCGCGTCGTGAGTGCGGCGCCGGAGCGGCATGTCTTCCTCGGGATGACGGCGATCGTCGCCAGCCCGGCCATGCGCGCCATCCTGCGCATGGCCGAGCGCATCGCCCAAACTGACGCAGCCGTGCTCATCACCGGAGAGAGCGGCAGCGGCAAGGAGCTCATCGCGCGAGCCATCCATCATTACTCCCTGCGCGCCTCGAAACCCTGGGTGGACATCAACTGCGCAGCCTTGCCTGAACATCTGGTGGAAAGCGAACTCTTCGGCCACGAAAAGGGCGCCTTCAGCGGGGCCATCTCCTCCAAGCCGGGCCTGTTCGAATTAGCCCACACCGGGACGCTGTTTCTGGATGAAATCGGGGAGCTGGATCGCCGCCTCCAGGTGAAACTCTTGCGGGTGCTGGACGGCGTACCGTATTACCGGCTGGGAGGCGTCCGGAAAGTCTCCGTGGACGTTCGCCTGATCGCGGCCACCAATCAAGACCTGGAGCGCGCCACCGCGGAAGGGCGGTTCCGCCAGGACCTGTACCACCGCATCAGCCAGATTTGCATCCACGCGCCGCCGCTGCGCGAGCGCCCCGAGGACATCGAACCCTTGGCCACGTTCTTCCTGGAAGAACGAAACCCGGCCCTCAAGTTCTCCCCGGAGGCCCTCGCGGAACTGCGACGCCGGAAATGGCCGGGCAACGTGCGCGAGCTACGAAATGCGGTCATCCGGGCGGCCGCTTTGGCGAAAGGGACTGTGGTGCAGCCGTGGGATCTCCCGGCGCCCTCGCGCCTGGAGCTGTCGGCTTCCGAGCCGACCGAAGCCACGGATCTGGAAAGACTGGAGCGCCGCAAGATCCTGGAGGTGCTGGCGCAAACCGGCGGGCGCCGCAGCAAGGCGGCCGAGTTACTCGGCATTTCGCGCCGGACCTTGAGTCGGAAATTGAAACTGTATGCCAACCAAGAATCAGATCTCGCCGCGTCCGGGAACCCGGGCGGGTAGCCCCTCGCAGGCGGCGGACGTCGAAGAGCACGCGTCCGACGGCAGGCAGCGCCCGGAGACCTCGGCCGGCATCCCGAAAGAGCGGCGCCGCGAGCCGCGTTGGGCCGCCTCGGGCGAGGTGTGGCTGTGGCCGGAAGGCTCCGAGGGCCTGGAGATCCGAGGCCGCCTGGTGGACCTGAGCGCCCACGGATTTCGCGTAGCCCACACCTGCCGCACCCTGAAAACCGGCGCGCGCGTGAGGTTCCGACACGCGGGCGGGCAAGGCGTCGCCTGCGTGGTGTGGAACCGCATCGTCGTCGAGGGCGTCGAGAGCGGCTTTCTGCTGCTGTGACCGGCGCACCTCGAAGAGTAACCCCGGCGCGCCGCCCTCCGCCCATTCTGTGATGGCCTCAGTTCGCAGTGCGTTAGAATCAACAAGGGATCCGCTCTTCGGGCAGGCGCTGAAAATGAAGTCATTGGCGATCTTGATCGTGGCCGCCGTGCTCCTGACCACAGGAGCGTGCAGCCGGCCACAACCCGTTCGGGCCAAGCGCGACTCCGAGCCGGTGGCCGTGCGGGTGGCGCCCGTCGTCACCCGGCAGATCCAGCGCACCGTCGAGGCCGTGGGGACCCTCTATCCCTACGAGGAAGTGATCGTCAGCGCGGAAGTGGACGGGCGTGTCGAGCAGGTGCGCTTCGATTTGGGGGACGCGGTGCGCGAAGGCGAAGTGCTGGTCCGCATCTCCGAAGAGGAGCAGCGCTACCTGGTGGCACAAACCGAGGCCCAGTTGCGACAGGCTCTCGAACGACTGGGCCTGAAAGACGAGAACGACCGCGTGCGCGATATCCGCGACACGCCTGAGGTGCGGCGCGCTCAGGCCGAACTGTTCGACGCCGAGCAGCGCTACAAGCGAGTTCGCGAGCTGGTGGACCAGGGCATCGGCTCGCAGCAGGACCTCGATCAGGCGCAGGCGCGCTACAAGGCCATGCAAGCGGCTTACGACGCCACCTTGAATCAGACGCGCCACCTCATCCAGCAGGTCGAGCAGTTTAAAGCCAGCCTCCAGCTCCAGCGCAAGAGACTGCGCGACACCAGCGTCCGCGCGCCCTTCACGGCCTACGTCAAAGAGCGGCAGGTCACCGTGGGTCAATACGTCCGCGTGAACACGCCGCTGTTCAGCCTGGTGAAGACCGATCCCATACGGTTGCGCGCGGAAATCCCAGAACGCATGGCGCCCTGGACCCAGGTGGGCCAGTCGGCGGAGGTTTTCGTGGAGGCCTACCCGGACCGCCGGTTCCAGGGCCGCGTCTGGCGTATCTCGCCCACCGTGGATCAAAGCAAGCGGACCTTTATCGTCGAGGCTCTGATCCAGAATCCCGGCGGCGAGCTCAAGCCGGGATCCTACGCCAAGGTTCGCATCCGCACCAACAAAGTGGAAGAGATCCGCCTGGTCCCGGCCCGTGCCGTAAATTACGTGCTGGGCACCAACAAGGTGTACGCGGTGAAGGGTGACACGGTCGAGCCCCGGGAGGTCAAACTGGGCGACCGCTTCGACCAGGACGTCGAGATCGTCGAGGGCGTCCGCCCCGGCGAGCAGGTGGCTGTTACACAACTGGCGCGTCTGGAAAGCGGCGCGCCGGTCCGCGTGCTGGAAGGACCTGCCAACAGCCAGTGAGGTCCCCATGCGGCTGCTCTGGGCACTGGCGCTGACGGCGCTGACCGCCTCCGCCGCCACGCGACTACTGGTGACCGTACTGGATGCGCGAACCGGGCGTCCGGTGACCGATCTGAAGGCTGAGGAGTTCCGGGTCCTGGACGAGGCCGGCGCCAGGCCCGTCGAGTCCGCTCAATTGGCATCGGGCTTACTGGACATCATGCTGCTGATGGACACCAGCCTCGTGGGCGCCATGGTGCAGCCGGTGGCCGAGAACTTGATCGAGCAGCTCCAGTCCAGAGATCAAATGGCCATCGTCAGCTTCCACTCCGCCGCCGATTTGATCCAGGACTTCACCTCCAGCAAGGAACTGCTGCGGCGTGCGCTGCTACGGGTCAAGTACGGCAACATCCCCAGGGTGCTGGACGCCCTCTACGCAGCCATCGAAGACGGCTTTCACGACACCACCTTCCGCCGGGTCGTGGTGCTGCTGACGGCGGGGTTGGAGGGATCCAGTCAGGTGAGCGAGCGTGAGGTATTGCGGTTGGCGCGCCGGCGCAACGTCTCCATTTACCCGGTCTACGTGCTGGGCTCCGGACGCAGTATGTTCGAGACGCTGGCGCGTCACACAGGCGGAGCCTCTTTCACCCTGCGAGATTTGAAGCGCAGCGGCGCAGCCCCCGGGGCGCGCGTCTTCGAAGTGATCCGCTCCCCTTATGTCCTCTCGGTGAGCGGCAACCTCTCCCTGGGTGAGAAGGTGAGGGTGGAAATCGGCCGCCCGGCGCGTTTCCAGGTCAGCAGCTTGCCGTTGGATTGAACCTCGCTATCGCCCGGTCTGCACCTTCGGCGTCGCCAAATACCCGATGATCTGGTCCTTGCGGATCTCGTTCACCACGAACTCGTACGGCTGGCGCGCCTTGGAAACATAGAACTGCACAGGCTCGTTGAGATTCTTGTCCTTCTTCTCGATTCGCTTGTCGTCGGCGATCACGTCAATGGTGTACCTGTTTCGCTTGGTGTCGGTGCGCTTCAAAAGCACCGCGATGTCGCCGATCCGCTGCGGCGCTTTCGTCTTCTTCAGGTCGAACTCATAGTAATTGCGATCGCCCAGAGCCTTTAGCGCCGCCAGCTCCTTCGCATTGGTGGCGATCAGACCGCTCATAACGCCCATATCGCCGGTCACCCGCTTCAGCTCGGCGATGGTCTTCTCCAGCTCCGACTTGGTCGAGGCCACTTCGCTTTTCACATTGGAAACTTCGCTCGAGACTTCGCCTAACTTCGCGTTGGCTGCCGTCGCGACTTGCTTGACTTCGGAGAGCTCGCCCGCCACCTGCTGGTGCTGGCGCCGCTGCTCTTCCGCCAACTGCCGCGCCAGTTGCTCGGCCTTGGCCATGGCTTCGGTCTTCGCCTGACCCACGGCCATGGCCGCCTGCCGCCGAGCCGCCTCCAGCTCCTCGCGCAAGGCGTCCAGATGCTTTCGGCTAGCCGCGGTGCTCACCGTCGAAGCTTCGCGCAAATTCGCGATTTCCGCTTGCAAGGACTCCCGCAACTTGGCCATGTCGGTGCGGACATGATCCAGTTGCACAAACAGAATTACCGTAGCCGCCACCAGGGCAATCACAGCCCCAAACAGCAGCGGAATGACGATCCGGGATGCGCCTGAGCCGCCCTCCGGGGGAACTTCGTTCAAGGTCGTCACAATTCTCCCTCCTCGCACGATTTTACCACCTACGGGAACGCAAAATCCTGAGAAAATCTCGTCGCTTTGCCGCCTTGGCAGCCGACGTAGTTCCTCCTGATACCATCGAAGCAAGATGACTGCCAAGCAGAGGGAGCGCTATTCCCGACAAATCCTGTTCGCCGGCATCGGCCAGGAAGGCCAGCAACGCCTGCTGGCTTCCTGCGTGGCCATCGTGGGCTGTGGCGCCCTGGGCAGCTTTCAGGCCGCCGCCCTGGCGCGCGCCGGCGTGGGACGACTCCTCCTGATTGACCGGGACTACCTGGAGTGGAGTAACTTGCAGCGGCAGTGGCTCTACCAGGAGGCCGACGTCGAGGAAGGGCTGCCCAAGGCCGTAGCTGCCGCGCGCCGCATCATGCAGATCAATTCCGAGATCCGCGTTGAACCTCTGGTGGCCGACCTTACCCCGACGAATGTCAACGACTTACTGGGCCCGGCGGACTTGATCCTGGATGGCGCCGACAACTTCGAGACCCGTTATCTGGTCAATGATTACGCTATCAGCCGCGGCAAACCGTGGATCTACGGCGCGGCGCTTGGCAGTTACGGCCTGACCATGCCCGTGTTGCCGGGTCGAAGCGCCTGTCTGAAGTGCCTCTATCCGGAGCCGCCCTCAGGTCTCCAGCCGACTTGTGAAACCGTCGGCGTCCTGAACGCCGTCACCTCCGCCGTAGCCTCCCTTCAGGTCGCCGATGCCATCCGCATCCTGTGCGGCCAGGCCGATCAACTCAACTTGCGCATCACCACAATGGACTTGTGGAGCGGCGAGATCCGGCAGATCCGGCAGCCGGGACCTCAACCGGATTGCCAGGCTTGCGCCCAACGCCGATTCCCTCATCTGGACGCCGCCGCATCGGCGCCCGTCAGCTTGTGCGGACGGAACGCCGTCCAGATTCACGAACGCCGCCGCCCCCTGGACCTGGAGGAACTCCGGCGCAAGCTGGAGCCTTTGGGTGAAGTCCGAGCCAACCCCTTCGCCCTGCGCTTTTTCATTCCCCCCTATGAGTTGACAGTATTTCCCGACGGTCGCGCCATTATCAAAGGGACAACCGATCCGGGCGTGGCGCGGAGTTTGTACTCCCGCTATGTGGGGATGTAAAACCAAAGTTCTGGTACGCTCATAACCCGCCACTGCCGACCATAAATCGCCAAGCTTCGATTTTCCGCTTGTAACTGATCCGGAATCGCCTTATCATAAGTTGAGCCCGCGCCTGAATGCGGCGCTGCTACAATCCTATGCCGCGGCTGCTGAAAAATCTGCTCCGCGAGGAGAAAGCACAGGACGCGGTGGAGTACTCATTGCTCCTGGCCTTCGTGGTCTTGTGCTCGGCGGCGTTGTTTCTGCACAACCAACAGGCGATCAACGGCATCTGGAGCGTGACTTCCGATAACCTGGAATCGGCGAAGTCCGCCGCCAGTTAGGCGACCCCGCTTCTGCAGCCCGACTGCCTCTCGGATCGGAAAATCCCGCCACCGGACGCGCCACCCTGCCCCAGCCGCATCGGTTGGTTAGCCTCTCCACCGGCGTCCACGAAACTCACCAGGAGTTTCAGGGCGGCGATGGCGCGTCTGAAGAGTCGTTGAACAGCATGTCGCCCGGCTTCCGTCCCGTTTTGCGGCAGTGCTTCAAGTACAGTTGCGCGTAAGTGGCTGTGATGTAATCGCCGCGCTGGAAACCCAACCGGCGTGCGGTCCGGTCTATCCACTGCGGAGGACCTTCCAGTTCCAGATAGACGCCGATGGGAGTCTCGTCCAGCGCGACGATGCCCGGCTCTTTCGGCCGCGCGAACTCGGTGCGATATTTCTCGTAACGAAAGGTAGGCCGGAAGCCCAGGCGCGCCAGCACTTCTTCCAGAGCCGCTGCCGCGGCGCCCTTCAGCGCCAGCTCCAGCTCCTCCCGGTTCTTGTGGGGGCCCGGCGATGCCGGCCCTTTGTAGGTCAGCCAGGCCTGCGTTCCGCTACGCCGCAGGCGCAATAGGGCTCCGGCCCTCTGTAAGCGCCGCCGCGCCGTGTCCAGAACCACGTCGCTTTGCAGCAGACGCGAACCCTGCTTGCGAAAGCCGTGACGGCCGAGCAGCCGCCGCGCCCAAGCGACGCCGGGCGCCGCGAGTTTGATTTCGATTTCCCGGCGCTCGTCTCCCGCGTTCATGCTCTCTTTGAGCATACAAATCGGCAACCGGGCCGCGCCGCATGGCACAATAGATAGCTCATGATCGAACGTCTTCGAGAGGGCGTCTCCGCCCGGAACGCGCGTGTGGTTCTCTTCGATTTCGACGGCACCCTGTCGCTGATCCGCTCCGGCTGGGTTGAAGTCATGGTGCCTATGATGGTCGAGATCCTGCTGGAGCTGAAAACCGGCGAGACCGAAGATCAATTGCGCGCCATCGTCGAAGACTATGTGGCGCGGTTGACCGGCCGGCAGACCATTTACCAGATGATCGAGTTAGCCCGCCAGATCGAGCTGCGCGGCGGCAAGCCGCTGGATCCCCTGGTCTACAAGAAAATGTATCTGGCGCGCTTGCTTGATAGGATCGGCCACCGGCGCGAGGACTTACGCGCCGGACGCGTCCCACCGGATCACTATCTGGTGCCCGGCGCGCGTGCGCTGCTGGAGGCCCTCCAGGCGCGCGGCCTCAAGATGTACCTGGCCAGCGGCACGGATCAGGAGTACGCCCGCGAGGAAGCTGAACTGCTGGATATCGCCCGTTACTTTGCCGGCGGCGTCTGGGGCGCGCTCGATGACTACAAGAGTTTTTCCAAACAGATCCTGATTCGCCGCATGATCGAAGCTGCCGAGTGTCGCGGCGATGAGCTGCTCGGCTTCGGCGACGGCTACGTGGAGATCGAGAACGTCAAAGAGGTCGGCGGCGTCGCGGTAGGCGTCGCTACCGACGAACCCCAGTGTCAGAAGGTGGATGAATGGAAACGGCGCCGCCTGATCGGCGTGGGCGCCGACTTCATCATCCCCAACTACCTGGATTTACCCGAACTCCTTCAAACGCTGTTCCCGGAATGACGCCCTCCAAGTACCCCCTCTTTGATCGCACCCGTCTGGCGCTGAAGCCGCTGGCGGAACGCAAGCACGACCTGACGCTGGAACACTGGCTGCGCCTGGAGGACCCGGCGCCGCCCTTCGAGCACCCCGATCTCGGCCGTCTGGCCGAGCGTCTGCGAGCCGCCCGGCGTCGCGGTGCGGCCCGCATCCTCATGATGGGCGCGCACGTCATTCGCGCGGGCGTCAATCGTCACATCATTGACCTGATGGAGCGTGGTTGGCTCGATCATCTCGCCCTCAACGGCGCCTGCCTCATCCACGATTACGAGCTGGCCCGCATCGGCGCCACCACCGAGAGCGTGGCTCGCTACATCGCTGAGGGACAGTTCGGCTTGTGGAGAGAAACCGGCGAGTTGAATGATTGGATCCGCGAAGCGGCCCGGCTCGGACTCGGCCTGGGAGAAAACGCCGGCCGTCGCATTCTGGCCGCCGATTTCCCACACCGTGACCTGAGCCTCGTGGCGGCCGCCTACCGTTTGAGCATTCCCGCCACCGTCCACGTCGGCATCGGCTACGACATCATCCACGAACACCCCAACTGCGACGGCGCGGCGCTCGGCGAAGCCAGTTACCGCGATTTCTTGATCTTTGCCCGCTCGGTCGAGCGCCTGGAAGGCGGCGTCATGATGGCTTTCGGCTCCGCCGTGATGGCGCCCGAAGTCTACCTCAAAGCCCTGGCCATGGCGCGCAACGTCGCGCACCAGCAAGGCGGTCAGATCCGGCATTTTACAACCGCGGTTTTCGATCTGGTCCCCATCCGCGGGGATCCGCACAGGGTGTTGGATAAGTCCGACCCCGGTTATTACTTCCGTCCTCATAAGACGATCCTGGTTCGGACGGTAGCCGACGGCGGAGAGAGTTTTTACTTCGAAGGAGATCACCGCGCTACTCTGCCTGCTTTGTGGAGGATTCTGACGGAGAATCCGGCATGACGACACAGGAAATCCTGGCGGCTTTCCCCAAGCTTTCCGCCCTGGTGGTGGGCGATATCTGTCTGGATCGCTGGTGCACTTACGACCCTTCAGCCTCAGAACCCTCCCGCGAAACCGGCATCCCGCGCATCGCCGTGGTGGCCACGGAAGTGACCCCCGGCGCCGGCGGCACGGTGGCCAACAATCTGGCGGCTCTGGGTTGCGGGCGCGTGCACGTGCTGGGCGTCGTCGGCGACGACGGCTTCGGCTATGAGTTGCTGCGAGCCCTCAACCAACGCGGCATCTCCACGGAACTCATGTTGCGCGAGACCGGCTTGCCCACCTTCACCTACACCAAGCTCATCAACCTCCACACCGGCGTCGAGGACCAGCCGCGCGTGGATTTCATCAATACGCAACCGCTCTCCGCGCCAATCGAAGCCCGCTTGCTGGAAACACTGGCCGCCAACTTTACTCGCTACGACGTGGTGTTGGTCTCCGATCAAGCCGAGACCGGCCAGGCCGCCGTCGTCACCCCCGCCATGCGAAGCCTGCTGGCCGAGCTGGCCTCGCGCCATCCCGAGAAAATCGTCTGGGCGGACTCCCGACTGCGGGTGGACGAGTTCCGCAAGCTGATCCTGAAACCCAATCAGCAGGAAGCCGACGCCGCATGTCGGCGCCTGTTCGGCGCGCCCGACTATCAGCGCCTGCGCGCGCACGTCGAAAGCCCGTTGCTGATCGTCACTCGAGGCGGCGAAGGCGTGGTGGTCGTGCATGACTCCGGAGAAACGCCCGTGCCCACCCGCCGCATCGAAAAGCCCGTGGATATCTGCGGGGCCGGCGACAGCTTCTCGGCAGGAGCGGCCCTGGCCCTGGCTGTCACGCGTTCACCCATTCAAGCCGCGCAGTTCGGCAACCTGGTGGCCTCCGTCACCATCATGAAAAAGGGAACCGGCACGGCGTCCCCGGCCGAAGTCCTGGAAGCGGAGGCGCGCGCGCGAGCATGAACACGCTGGCCATTGACATCGGCGGCACGAAGTTCTCCATCGCCGTGTTCCAGGACCGCCGCATGGTCGCGCGCGAATCCCGCGCCACGGACCGCGAAGGCGGCCGTCAGTGGATGCTCGATCAGATTCGCTCCATCGCGCGCGGGTGGCTTTCCCGGTGGCCGCTCGAGCGTTGCGGCATCGGCTTCGGCGGGCCGGTGAATTTCCCCGCACAACGCGTGGCCCTCTCCACCCACGTGGGCGGCTGGCAGGATTTCCCGCTCACCGATTGGGTGCGCCAGGAGCTCGGCCTGCCCGCGCGGATGGATAACGACGCCAACGTCGGAGCTCTCGGCGAAGCCGCCTACGGCGCGGGCGTCGGCTACGATCCGCTCTTTTACATGACGCTCTCGACCGGCATCGGCGGCGGTCTGGTTGCCGGCGGCGAGATCTACCGGGGCGCCGACTCCTACGCCGGTGAGATCGGCCATCTCACCGTGCGCCCGGACGGACCGCGCTGCCTGTGCGGCGCTTCGGGTTGCCTGGAGCGCATGTGCGGCGGCATCTGGATGGAGCCGGACCACGGCCGCCCGGCGCACGAGCTGCTGCGCGACCCCGACTTCGTGCGCCGTTACGTCGTGGATCTGGCGCTGGGCTTGAAGGCTTGCATCATGCTGCTGAATCCGGCGCGCATCGTCATCGGGGGCGGCATCAGCAAAGCCGGCGACGCGCTGTTCGTCCCCTTGCGCGCCGAATTGCGGCGGCAAATCACGGAATGGTCCCGGGCGCGCATTGACGTAGTCCCGGCCGCCCTGGGCGATGACAGCGTGCTTTACGGCGCGCTGGCGTTAGCGGAGAAAATCTCATGAGTTTTTCCGAACAATATCTGTCAGCCTTGCGAAAGACGCTGGAAACGATTGATCTCGACAAAGTCGAGCAGGCCATCGAATGGTTCCGGCAGGCGCGCGCCGAGGACCGCCAGATCTTTGTCTGCGGCAACGGCGGCAGCGCAGCCGCGGCCTCTCACTTCGTTACCGACGTGGTCAAAGGCGCCAGCTACGGACGCGCCCGGCGTTTCCGAATCCTGGCGCTCACCGACTCGACGCCCACCATCACCGCCTACGCCAACGACGTGGGCTACGATGCGGTCTTCGTCGAGCAGTTGAAGAACTTCGCGCGCCCCGGCGATCTGGTCATGGGCATCAGCGGCTCGGGCAATTCCCCCAACGTCCTGCGCGCCATCGAGTACGCCAACTCGATCGGCTGCCGCACGCTGGCCCTGACGGGGCGTGACGGCGGACGCCTGGCGCCTATGGCGCAGCTCTCCATCCGCGTGCCGGAGCCACATATGGGTCGCATCGAAGACGCCCACCTGGTCATCTGCCACATGATCGCCTATTGCTTCATGGAAGAGAAGGAGGGCTGAATCCGTGGGAGCAGCGCGTCGTGACGCGATGATCCGGTGGCGACTGACCTGCGGGCTCGCCCTCCTCCTGCTGGGCGCCGGCCGGCCTGCGACCGCCCAGCAAACCCGCACCGAGGTCGTCAAGCCCACGACGCCCGAGCAGGATGCCCGGCCGAACAGTGATCAGGTTCCCGAGGTGTACGCCCGCAGCGGACAGATCCAGCGCGTGCTGGTGCTGCGCTTCAAATATCAAAGCGACCTGCTGGCCGGACTCGAACGCATGGTCAAGCAGCACAGGATTCGCAACGCTGTCATCCTGGCCGGCGCCGGCTCGGTCCGCGGTTACCACATCCACACGGTGAGCAATCGAACCTTTCCTTCCAAAAACATTTATGTCAGGGACCCGACCGCTCCCGCCGACATCGTCAGCATGAACGGCTACGTCATTGACGGACGCGTCCACGCGCACATCACGCTGGCCGACGCCGACAAAGCCTTCGGCGGGCACCTCGAACCAGGAACCGAGGTCTTCACCTTCGCCATCGTCACCCTGGGGATCTTTGACGACGGCCTGGATTTGAGCCGCGCCGACGATAAGACGCACCGCTGAGGGCGCACGCGCTCAACAGGTTTCGGCGGCTCCCTCCCCATCCACCGGCTGGAAGCGGGCGCTGAAATGGCGCAGGAATTTCGGCTCCCACACGATCCGATATCCGGGAATCGAGTCCTTGCGCTCGGCCACCTCCAGGATGGCCTCCACCACGTAGTCTATGTGACTCTGCGTATAGACGCGGCGCGGAATCGCCAGCCGCAGCAACTCGTGTTGCGCCTTCTCGCCGAACATCACCGACCCCACCTCCACCGAGCGGATGCCCGCGTGCCGGTAAAGCTCGACCGCCAGCGCATGACCGGGAAAGCGCTCCCGCGGAATGTGCGGCAGCATGCGCCCGGCGTCTATGTAAACCGCGTGGCCCCCCGGCGGCTGCACGATGGGCACGCCCTGCTCCGCGATGTGCTTGCCCAGATACTCCGTGGAGACGATCCGGTAGCGCAGGTAATCCGGATCCAGCACTTCGGTGAGGCCCACGGCGATGGCCTCCAGGTCGCGGCCCGCCAACCCGCCGTAGGTCGGGAAGCCTTCGGTCAGGATGAGCAGATCCTTTTCCTGGGCCGCCAGGCGGTCGTCGTTGGTGCACAGGAACCCGCCGATGTTGGCGAAAGCGTCCTTCTTGGCGGAGAAGGTGCAGCCGTCCGCCAGTGAAAACATTTCTTGAGCGATTTGTTTGGGTGAGACGTCCCCGTAGCCCGGCTCCCGCTCCCGAATGAACCAGGCGTTCTCCGCGAAGCGGCAGGCATCCAGATAGAGCGGAATCCCGTAGCGCCGACACACCTGGCTCACCGCCCGGATGTTCGCCATCGAGACCGGTTGGCCCCCGCCGGAATTGTTGGTCACCGTGATCATGACCAGCGGAATCCGCTCCCGCCCCTCCTGCTGAACCAGCCGCTCCAGAGCCGCCACGTCCATATTGCCTTTGAAAGGCAGCGCCGCCTGTGTGTCGCGCGATTCCGGACACGGCAAATCCACAGCGCGAGCTCCGGCAAACTCGATGTTGGCCCGCGTGGTGTCGAAGTGCGTGTTGTTCGGCACCACCATGCCGGGCCGGCACATCACCGTGAACAGGATGCGCTCCGCCGCTCGGCCTTGATGCGTCGGAATGACGTGGCGGAACCCGGTCAGCTCCTCCACCACGGCCTTCAAGCGATAGAAGCTTTCGCTGCCGGCATAGGATTCGTCGCCCCGCATCATGGCCGCCCATTGTTCGGTGGACATGGCGTTGGTTCCCGAATCCGTGAGCAGATCAATCAGGATGTTCTTCGCGTCAATGAGGAAAAGGTTGTATCCTGCCTGCTCCAGCAGGCGTGCGCGCTCCTCGACCGTAGTGCGTCGCAGCGGTTCGACGCTCTTGATGCGGAACGGTTCGATGATGGTTTTCACAACCGGGAGTCTAACACGCGCGGCGGCCGGCCGCCGCGCAGAGATTCACGGGACGCGGCTGCACGCGGCCGGTCTCCAGCCTCAGCGCGCCGCATCGCTCGGCGAGGAGACCAGAAAGACGCCTTTGATGGCCCCGCTGTCGCGCGCGCTTAGAACCCGCACGGCTTCCGCTGCGCGCTCCAGAGGAAAACGGTGGCTGATCAGGCTGTCCAGATCGAGTTTTCCGGAGGCGACCAGGGCCGTCAATTCCTCCCAACCCGTGCGGTCGGGCAGCGCGCCGTACAGGGTCAGGTCTTTCAGGACCGCGCGGTCCACGGGGAACTCCGGCATCGGAGCGCCGTGCAGACCGTACAGCACGGCGCGTCCCTGGGGCCGCAAAGCCTCGATCAGATCGCAAACCGCGCGCGGAGATCCGGACGCCTCGAAGGCCACATCCGCGCCTGCGCCGCCGGTCACTTCGCGGATGGCCTCCGGCAAGCGTTCGCCATTGGCGTCCATCGTGTAGTGCGCGCCGAAACGTTTGCCGAGCACCAGACGATCGCGGCGCGTGCCGCACAAAATGACGCACCCGGCGCCCGCCAGCCGGGCCAGTTGCACAGCGATCAGGCCCGCTGGACCGGGCCCGAAAATCGCCACGCTCTCGCCCGGCTGGATGCCGGCTTTGTCCAACGCGCGCGGTACTTCGACGTCCATCACCGCCGCTGCCTCGTCAGAGATCGCCTCCGGCAGCGGATGGAGGCTGCGCTCCGGAACCACGACCCACTCGGCCCAACCGCCCGGGCGCGTCAGGCCGAGTTCCGCCCCCGCGGGGCAAAACTGCGTAGCGCCACGACGGCACCAGCCGCAGGCCCCGCACCCGATCACCGAATCGCACTTCACCCGCTGGCCCGGCTGGAACCGCTCGACCCCGGGGCCGCACTTCTCGACCACGCCTGCGATCTCATGCCCGAGCACCCTTGGCGGTCCGACCAGGCCGAGCCGGCCCTGGATCAGGTGCAAATCCGTGGAACAGACTCCAGCCACCGTCACGCGCACCACGACGTCGTCGGCCGCGACGATCGGCGAGCAACCTTCATGGTCATTGACGAACTCGACTTTGTTCGTCCCGACCCAAACGACTTTCCGCATGTTCCAGAGGCAATTCTCCCCCGACCCGGCCCAGATCGCTAGAGCTTTCGGGTGACAAAAGTTGACCTTTGATGATCAGGAAGCCGCCGGACGGCGCGCATATTGGCCGGGCGACATGCCCGTCGCCTTGCGAAAAACGCGAGCGAAGTAGGCGGCGCTGGGATAACCGCAGGCCTCGGCAACCTGCGCCACGTTGTACAGCGGATCGAGCAGCAGGCGGCGCGCCCGCTCCAGCCGCTTCCGGGTCAAGTACTGGCGGAAGGATTCGCCGCTCACCCGCCGGAACATCCGACTCAGGTGACCCGCAGAGACCCCCAGCGTGGCGGCCACGCTTTCCAGAGAGATGGGCGGACCGGCGCCGGGATGTTCGACGCTGCGCTCGATCAGCCGTCGCGCTCGCTCCACCAGCTTCTCGTGCTTGCCGGAATGCAAATGCTGCAACTCGACCAGCACGCGCTCAGCCGCTTCTACGTAAGCTTGGTCCAGCGCGGCCCGCGTGCGCACCTGTTCCAGCTCGGCCTGCCCTCGCGCACGCAACCGCGCCACGGACGTCTCCTCACAGCCCGCCTTCTCCGCCGCAAAGCAGATCAGATCCAGCGCCGATCCGAAGATGTGGCGCGCCGCGGGCAATAACTCCGGCTTGGCCCCGAGATGTCGGTGCACCAGCGCCGGAAACGCCTGCAACCGCCTCCTGCCTTCCTCCCAGCGTTGCTCGCTCAGGCAGCGGCAGATTTCCTCGGTCTCCTGTCGGATCGAAGAAAAGCACGCCGGCGAGGCTCTGTAAATCGCCACGGCGTCGCCGGAGAGGGCCAGCGCTTCGCGCGCTTCCTCGTAGGATTCCGCCAGCCTGCGCCAGGTCTTCACCGTGGAGCCCACGCCCACACGCGCAGGCAGGTCGCATCGCTCCGCGATGGCGCGCAGGATCCTGTAGGCCAGGCCCTGCGCACGCAGATCCGCAGCCCCGCTTGCCTGGGCGTCGTGAAAGAACACGCAGATTCCGTAGGGCCGTAAATAGGCCGCCACGGCGTTGCCCACCCTCCCGACGACCTCCTCCACGGCGTGCAGCGCCGCGCTCTGCGAGAGATCGAACGACGACCAGGATGCCGAGGCGTCACCCGCGGATTCCAGCCGCACCACCAAAACCCGGTTGGGATGCCGGGCGAATCCCAGGCGCCTCATCATCTCTCGAACCCGCGTCCGATCCGATTCCACGCCCCCGCCCAGCATCAGATGAGCGAACTCCAACCGTAGCAGATCGGTTTCCCGCACCTTTTGACGTTGCAAGCGCACCGCGTCGCGCAGCCGCGCCCACAGCCGCCCCAGAGAGTCGGCGAAGATCTGCAACAACTTCGTGGCCTCGCGAAGCTCGCCGGACGGAATCACCGGCAGCTCGTAGTAGGCCGCTCTCAACTGCGCCATGTCAATGTGCTTCAGGCGGGCCACACGGCGCGCGATGCGAGCAAAGTGTTCCTCGCTCGGGGGCCGGCGCAGGCATTGCCCGCAATGCAGGGTGGCCAACTGGTGCGCCCCTTCGCGCACCGGCACCACCACGTCGGTGATTCCGGCGTGGCAGGTGTAGATTTGGGCCGTGCCGGTGCGCCGCGTGCGTTCGGCCGCCGCTAGGTCCGAAAGCAAGCAGGTCTCGCTGTCCCGACGCCCCCAATCGTTGACCAGGTTGCAAAACAGGGGATTCGGATTGGCGCGAGCATCATGCAAAGCGCGCAGATGCGGATTGCGCAAAGCCCGCATGGTGCCGGTGCCTCGCCACAGCGTCACCCGCCCGGATTGGGCGGCTCCCGCCCAGATCAGGTCAATGTTCTTGAAGGGGAAGGAGCGATTCACCAGCAGCAGCAACAACTCCACGAAGTCCAGCTCTTTATGAAAGGCCTCGACAAACAGGTTGCGCTCTTCGGCGGGCAGCAACGCGATCCCGGGAGCGGCAACCTCGACAGGCTCGCTCACGGCCGCCTCAACCGGCTGCGCTCCGGCCACGAAAAGGGATCGGGAGGGCACGCGCCAATTGGATCATGAAAGTGCTGTTTTTGTCAAGAAAAGATCCTGGAAATCCCCCCTCGCCGGACGTCATTCTATTCTCAGTACGTCATGAGATCCGCCGTAGCCGTGTTGCTGCTGGCAGGGGCCGCCTTTGCGCAGAGTTCGCTCGACATCGCTGAATTTGCGCGCCCCTGCTGCTCGTCCGACAGCCACATCCTCCAAACCACGTTTGATTACCAGCACCCGCCGGGCTTGACGCCGCGCGTCGGCGGCGGCTGGGTTTGGGGGCTGCAATGGGCCGAAGAACGTGACATCGCCGAGGTCCAGGTGAATTTTTCCGGCTCGCCGCAAGCGGGCGAGCCCGTGCTCGAGTACTGGTTCCAGCATTGGCCGCTGCCGCGGCCGCAGAGCCACACCGTCGAGGACCGCGTGGATGACCCCTGGCAGGGCCGCTGGATCAAAGCCCGTACCCAGGTCGCCTGGCGCGGTTCGGCATGCCGTTTGTCTTTCCTGCCGCTGGAGGAAGCCGAAAACCCCAATGCCCGAAACCTGCCCGGCGTCCGCTACCGGCGCACCATCAAGCTGCGCTTGCTGTTCAGCGACCGGGAGCGTCCCCCGGTGAAGTCGGTCCAGGTGTTCACCCCCTCGCCGGTGCGGCGTTTCGAGCTGCGCCTCCAGCTCCCCGGCGATTTGCCGAAGTTCGAAGCCTACAACGGCTGGATCCGATCGGTGCGCCCGGCCCCGGGCGGCGTCTTGCTGACGGTGGACGGGGCCGATCCCCAGCCGCCCGGTTCCCACGACGTGACCATCGTCAAGGTTCGCAGCGCGCGCGGCGCGTTCTCCTTCGCCCCGGCTGATGCCGACCGGGGTCCTATGTATCTGCCGGATTTCGGGGCCTACATCACACGGGCCTCCGACGCGACGCCGCTTGGGCCCTCGCTGATCCAAAAGGGGTCTCGCATCCGGGAACGCTTGCGCAAAGAGCCCGAGCAGAGTTACGAACGCGCTTCCGCCGAGATTCCCCCGCTCGACCCCGTCCAGCGTTCGGGAGGCCGGTTGATGCTGCCGCTGGCGGCGGACGCCAGTTGGCAGAAGTTCGGCTTCGAGTGGGGCGGTCACGTCATCATCAGCAAGCGCGGCACGAAAGCCATGGGCGACGAGTTGCGCCGTCTGACCTGGCCCGACGACACGATTTCCTGGCGCATCGGAACGGGAGCCACGCCGTCCTTCCGCGAGGCGGCCGCGGATTCGACGCTGGCGCAATTGGAAGACTTCCTGCCCGTCGGGATCGCCCGCTGGACAGCCGACGGACTCGATTATGAAGAAGAAGCTTTCGCCACGCTGCTCTCCGGACCGCTGTCGCCGGAGGACCGCGCACGCAGCGAGCAGACGCCCGCGGTCCTGTTAATGCGCTTACGCATCCGCAACCCCGGCGCGACGCCCCGCGAAGCTCACGTCTGGATGGCGATGCGCCCGCCCGAGCCGCTGGCCTTTGATGGGGCGTTCCTGAGCGCCGCCGGCGGCCGCGACACCCGGGCGCACATCCGCCTGCCTGCCAACGCAGAGGCCCGACTGGACCGTTGCCGCGACGGAAAAACACAAGCCCCTGCTCTGCACATGCGCACCCTGGTCGGACCAGGCGATCAGACCGCGATTTACTTTACTATCCCCTTCATTCCTGGTCTCAGCCAGCAGGAGCGTGCGCAACTGGCCGCCCTGGATTACGAGAGCCGGCGCACGCGGGTGGTGACTTACTGGCGAGCGCTTACGGAAAACAAAGTTCCCTTCCGCGTGCCCGAGTCGCGCTTCAACACCTTCGCCCAGGGCCTGCTGGCGCGCATTCGCCTTTCGGCGACCAAGGATCCTAAGAGCGGCCTGTACATGGTCCCGGCGGCCAGCTACCGCTACCTGGTTTACGCCAATGAGGCTGCCTTCCAGGCGCAGTTACTCGACGTGCTGGGCCATCATGATCTGGCGGCCAAATACCTCGACACGCACATCGCACTTCAGGGATCCAAGCCGCTGGCGGGTTCATTTACAGGCGATCAAAGGGCAGTCTACCACGGAACCCGCGTGAACCAGGAATACGATTACACCGCTACCTATCCCTACAACCTGGGCCACGGCACGGTGCTCTGGACCCTCGCCGAGCACTATTTCATCACGCGTGACCGCGGCTGGTTGAGCCGCGTGGCGCCCAGCATGAAGCGGGCCGCGGATTGGATCATCGAGCAAAGGGCTCTGACGCGTCATAAACTTCCCACCGGCGAGCCGGTTCCCGAATTCGGCCTCTTGCCGGCCGGCCATCTGGAGGACAACAACGACTGGGGCCACTGGTTTTCGGTCAACGCCTACGCCGGCGCCGGACTCAGCGGGCTGGCGCGCGCGCTGCGTGAGGTCGGCGACCCCGACGCCGCCCGCTATGAACGCGAGGCGCGGGCTTATCTGGAGGACCTCCGCGCAGCCGTGCGCAGGGCGGTCGAGGACGCCCCGGTGATCCGCCTTCGCGACAACACCTGGGTGCCCTACGTTCCCACCCGCGTCCATCAGCGCATCCGTATGTTCGGCCCTCTGCGCACCGGCTACTACTCGCGCTACGGCGTCAAAGAGTTTCCTACCTTCCGTCTCTCGGCCACGCGTGAACTTCTCTACGAGTTTGTTGAAAAAGCAGGTTCCGTAGCGAGATCTGGGGTCGGCCGTTACTTTTTTACTGGCTAACAGACCCCCAGGCCCAGCTCCAGACAGCCCCACAGCCGCCATCTGGCGGCTGGAACCGGCCTCTGGCCCGCATTTACGCGCACTGCGCCCTCAGTTTTGAGAGGCGCAGTAAGTTGAAAGCTGCGCCACTGAACACAAACAGCCACCCCACCTTCTCCAGTCCTCGCAGCTTCACCTTCCTCAGCGGCCCAATCTGCTTCAGCCATCCAAAGACCTT